>Ga0163215_100597_pt1 | contig 51570 bp, 47 predicted proteins | sample SynspAceP_FD_185934 | JGI IMG/M metagenome (GOLD analysis project Ga0163215, IMG submission 185934) | Saline lake microbial communities from Ace Lake in Antarctica - Synechococcus sp. Ace-P (Hybrid Assembly) | ecosystem: Environmental > Aquatic > Non-marine Saline and Alkaline > Saline | place...
TGCTTCATGGCCAGCCCAAATTGCAGGGTTTTCAATGCAATCTTATAAAACCCTGCAAATTAAAGCTACCAAAATCGCCTCTTACATAAGCATTATCAATAGCTTGCGTGTTGTTCATGTCGGACTATCTAATATCGCGGCAGGTATCTCCTTCTCGTTTGATCCAGAACAAGCAGGCGAACAGGGAAGGGCGGGTCTTTGGACCCGCCCTTTTCTTTTGCGCGGTGATGGTGTTTTCATGCGGCGGCAATAGCACCATCAGGGGAACTCCATGTCGCTGTCCGAAATCAACGCCCGTATCGTCAAAGCCTGTCACGCGGTAGGGCGCAGCGCGGATAGCGTGACGCTGATTGCTGTTTCCAAAGTGCAGCCGAATGCGCGTGTCGCTGCTGTGCTGGACGAAGGTCACAGGGTTTTCGGCGAAAACCGCGTGCAGGAAGCGGCAGGTAAATGGCCGGATTTCCGCGAAACCTATGACGGGATCGCGCTGCATCTGATCGGACCGTTGCAGACCAACAAGGCGCGCCAAGCGATGGAGCTGTTTCAGGCGATCCATTCCGTGGACCGCCCCAAGGTGGCGCAGACACTTGCAAGGCTGGCGCAGGAAATGGGTCAGTGCCCTGATATTTTTCTACAGATCAACACTGGCGAAGAACCGCAAAAGGCAGGCGTCATGCCTGCCGAGGCTGATGCTTTCGTGGCCGAGGCGCGCACGCTGGATCTACCGGTGCGCGGGTTGATGTGTATTCCACCGGTCGAGGAGGAACCGTCGTTGCATTTCGCGCTACTCTCCAAGATCGCTGAACGCAACGGATTGGCGGGTCTGTCGATGGGCATGAGCGGTGATTTTGAACCCGCCATCGCGCTGGGGGCCACGCATATCCGCGTCGGATCAGCGATCTTCGGCGAGCGTGATTACAGCTAACGGGTTACGCCACAATCAATCGGCAGCCATGCCGCAGGCGTTGGGCAATCCAGAGCAGATGATCACGGCGCAGCGCCACGCAGCCCTCGGTCGGGTGTCCGGCGCGGCGCTGCTGGTGGATGAAAATGGCCGAACCGCGCCCGCGTTCCGCACGCGGCCAGTTCCAGTCGGTGATCAACACCAGATCATAAAGCGGATCGGCGCGGCGCAGTTTTTCATGGCTGAAACGGTAGGGCGCGCGGACCATAAGGTTGTAGTCCTCGTGCCGCACATCGTCCGACCACAGATCGCAGGGATGTATCGCCACAGCCCAGTCGGCGGGTTGCGCCATGCGGTCGGGACGGTAGAGCATGCCGACAATCCCATGAACGCCGCGCGGTGTGGCACCGTCGCCCTCACGCTTGTTGGCACTGATGCCGCCGCGTCCGATCGTGCAGGGGAAGGTCCGGCCCTGAAAACGCAGACCCAAGGGTGTCAGCACCATGTCCCGTGCGGTTGCAACTGTCACAAAAGATGTCCTGATTTGGCCGACTTGGTTGCAAGGTAGTCGCGGTTGAAAGCATTTTCACCAACCTTCAGCGGCACGCGTTCCGTCACGGTGATCCCCTGCTTTTCCATCATCGAGATCTTGCGCGGATTGTTTGTCAGCAACCGGATCGCGCCGAACCCCATGGATTTCAGGATCTCTGCCCCAAGGCGAAAATCGCGCTCGTCATCCTCGAATCCCAGGCGATGGTTGGCCTCGACAGTGTCAAAGCCCTGATCCTGCAGGGAATAGGCGCGCATCTTGTTGGCCAGCCCGATTCCGCGCCCTTCCTGATTGAGATAGAGCAGAACGCCCGCGCCTGCCGCACCCATTTGCGCCAGCGCACCGTGCAGTTGCGGGCCGCAGTCGCATTTCAGGCTGCCTAGCACATCACCGGTAAAGCAGGCCGAATGGAGCCGTGCCAGAACGGGCTTGTCACGGTCGGGCTGTCCGATCTCGAATGCGTAGTGTTCCTCTCCGCCATCCTCGGGGCGGAAGATGTGTAGCCGCCCCACTTCGGCAGCAGCGACAGGCAAGCGTGCGCTGACAACCGGATGGGGTTCCGGGGCTGCGGCCAGCAAGGGCTTTGCACGGGTGGCATCAATCCGCGTCAGACCATGGGTTGCGGCAAAGCCCGCAGGGTCGCCAAGCGGCAGCAGCAGCGCCGCAGGCAGAAGCCGCGCGGTCTTGGTCAGGTTCACCGCCAGCCGGTGCAAATCGGCTGCGCCATCGCGCTGGCTGATCAGGGGGCCTTTCATCGGTGTCTTGAGGTCATCTGCCGGATCGGCCACGCCCAGTACCCACGTCAGGCTTGCCTCTGGTGGCAAAAGCACGCGGGCCACATCGCCATCATAGGCGCGCGCCTTGAGTGTGGTGGCGCGGCGGGCTGTCAGGGCCAGAACAGGGGTCCCGCCGAGGGCGTGCAGATCGGCCAGACGCTGGGCATCCAATGTCTCGGCGGCCAGCACAAGCGCCCCACCGTGGGCGTTGAACAGCACAACAGGCACGCCCATCCGCAGATCGGCACGAGCGCGAGCCAGAATTTCTGTAACATCTGGGGTGAAACTCATATAGGGCCTGTTGCGTTGCTATGGCTAAAATTGGCCAGTAACGGTGATAACTGAAACATTTGCACACTGCTTTACACGACGGCGTGAGAGAATGGCACCCCGACTTGTCGCCTCTGTCAACTGTGGTCATCTTTACATCAGGAACAGGAGGGAAACCCCATGGCACAATTGAAGAAAATACTTCTGGTGGATGATGATGACGATCTGCGCGAGGCGCTGAGCGAACAACTTGTCATGACCGAGGATTTTGATGTCTTCGAAGCGGGCAATGGCGCGGAAGCGATGAAGCGCGCCAAGGAAGCCCTGTATGATCTGGTGATCCTTGATGTCGGCCTGCCAGATACGGATGGACGCGAGCTGTGCCGCCTGATGCGCAAGCAAGGGGTGAAATGTCCGATCCTCATGCTGACGGGTCACGACAGTGACGCCGACACCATCCTTGGCCTTGACGCCGGCGCCAATGACTACATCACAAAGCCGTTCAAGTTTCCGGTTCTGCTGGCGCGTATCCGCGCACAACTGCGCCAGCACGAGCAGAGCGAGGATGCTGTCTTTACTCTTGGACCCTACACATTCAAGCCCGCGATGAAGATGCTGATCACCGAGGACGACAAGAAGATCCGTCTGACAGAGAAAGAGACGAATATTCTGAAATACCTCTATCGCGCAACCGAAGGCGTCGTGCAGCGAGATGTGCTTTTGCACGAAGTCTGGGGCTATAACGCCGGCGTCACCACGCATACGCTGGAGACACACATCTACAGGTTGCGTCAGAAGATCGAACCCGATCCGTCCAACGCACGTTTGCTGGTAACGGAATCTGGCGGATACCGTCTTGTTGCATAAGGGATGCACTTACGCAGCGTAAGGAAAACCCTACTGTCTTGATGAAGATCAAAGTGGTATCCTTGGATAATTTTAGGTGAGTAGGCGCGAAATCCCGTCGCATATGCGGGTTATCATATGCACCTCCCTGTTGGACTGCCCCGGCCTGGTGCCGGGGTTTTTTTTGGCGCGTATGTCTCCAAGCTGGCGGGGCTGATGGCGGCGAAGGTCGTCTTGGCCCTCTTCGGCAGCTATTAAAAATACCCCTATGCGGCAGTATTTGTGAAAAGTATCCCTTTGCGGTGATTCTCATAAAAATGAGGCAATGCAGAGATACAGTAGGTATGAAATGCCCTTTCCGAAGCTGCCAAGATATTCAGTTCAGCACAAATTAGTAGCAAATGCCCTTTTTCGGGCAAAAACTGCGCAGCGACAGTGAAAAATGCTGCATGCGCGAAGGTGGCAATTGCGCGAACTATGGCGCTTGTTCTCAATCGGCAGCGCGGGCGCCATTCGGGTAGATCGCGAATGCCGCGCAGAGGTCCGATCCTGGCAGACAGCCCCTGCGCGACAGCAACACTTATGTTGCGGATGGATCACTGACCCCTGCGCGTGCAAGAAGATTGCCGCCACATGGTTGTGACCCACTCCGCGGGTATATGACTGGGGACATAATTCAATGACACATGGAACAAAATTTGCAGCTCTCGCCGCCGCAGCGCTTGTGGCTGGTGCCGGCGCTGCTTCGGCGCAGGATTGCCCGATCAAGGTGGGCGTACTGCACTCTCTATCCGGTAGCATGGCCATTTCCGAGACTACGCTGAAAGACGTGATGTTGATGCTGGTTGATCAGCAAAACGCCAAAGGCGGTGTTCTGGGCTGTCAGCTTGAGGCAGTTGTTGTCGATCCGGCCTCTGACTGGCCGCTGTTTGCGGAAAAAGCGCGTGAGTTGCTGACCGTCAACGAAGTCGACGTGATCTTCGGCAACTGGACCAGCGTGAGCCGCAAATCAGTGCTGCCGGTGATCGAGGAACTGAATGGCCTGCTGTTCTATCCGGTGCAGTATGAAGGCGAGGAATCGTCGCGCAACGTGTTCTACACAGGAGCTGCGCCGAACCAGCAGGCGATTCCTGCGACAGACTACTTCCTGGAAGAACTCGGCGTCGAGAAATTCGCCTTGCTGGGAACAGACTATGTCTATCCGCGCACAACGAACAACATTCTCGAGAGCTATCTGATTTCCAAAGGAATCGCGAAAGAGGACATTTTCGTCAACTACACACCGTTCGGTCATTCCGACTGGGCGACAATCGTGGCCGATGTCGTTGCACTTGGCGCTGACGGCAAACAGGTTGGCGTGATCTCGACCATCAACGGCGATGCCAATATCGGCTTCTACAAGGAACTGGCTGCCGCAGGTGTGTCCGCCGAGGATATTCCCGTCGTTGCCTTCTCAGTTGGCGAAGAAGAACTGTCCGGTCTGGATACATCCGAACTGGTCGGCCACCTTGCCGCGTGGAACTATTTCATGTCTGCCGACACACCTACCAATGCGGAATTCATCACCGCATGGAAGGCCTTTGCTGGCGAAAACCGTGTGACCAACGATCCGATGGAGGCGCATTATATCGGCTTCAACATGTGGGTGAACGCAGCCACTGCTGCAGGCTCCGTCGAAGTGGACGCCGTGCGCGCAGCGATGTACGGGCAGGAATTCCCGAACCTGACCGGCGGTACGGCCGTGATGCTGCCGAACCACCATCTGGCAAAGCCGGTTCTGATTGGTGAAATCCGTGCCGACGGGCAATTCGACATCATCAGCCAGACATCCGAGGTCGAGGGCGATGCGTGGACAGATTTCCTGCCGGAATCGGCTGTTCTGACCAGTGATTGGAAAGACCTTGGTTGCGGTATGTACAACACCGAAACCAAGACCTGCGTGCAACTGACCTCGAACTATTGATCAGCACTCGGGGGCGCGGTCAACTGCGCCCCCGTCTGACTGCACTTCGGTCAAGGATACACCATGATTTTCCGCCTTCTTTGCAGCGCTCTGGCGATCTGTGTCGCTTTGACTGCGGCCCGTGCCCAGGACAGCACACAGGACAGCGCGACACCGTTGCAGGATCTGCTGCAGGCCAATGCCAGTGCCGTGGCCAATCCGTCGCGTGGCACGGTCGATAACCTGCTGGCCGTTTTGCTGGAAGCAGATTTGCCGGGAGTGAACGAGTTTCTGGAACGCTGGCGCGACCGGGGTGTCTATCTTCGTGCAAGTGACGGTCTGTTCTATTACGCCCGTTCGGCTGAAGGCGGCTTTGCCCTGACTGATATCGACAGCGGCGCTGATCTGGGCAGGGCGGAAAGCGCTGATATAACCGAGTTGCGCCCGAACGCCGGGGTGCGCCGCGCCATCGGATCGGCCCTGGTGGCATTTCAACTGCTGGACGATGACCCTGTCAAACGACTTGCAGCACTGGATGCTATTGCGCGCAGCCCGTCCGAGGACCAGCTTGACCCGCTGCGCATGGCCATCGAGGACGAACCTGATCCTATTCTGAAAACCCGCAAGATCCGGTTGGAGAGATTGCTGTCGGCACGCTTTGCCGAAACGACAGAAGAACGGATTGCGGCCATTGAAAGCCTGCAAGGCGATCTGGGGGTCGATGCCCGTGCGGTGTTGAACCTGATCCTGACAACGACACCAGCGGTATTCACGGAACTGCCCACAGACCGGAACATCGCGAGGATCTTGCAGCCGGGCAGTCCTGCGTTGTCCGAGGCCGAGGCGTATAACCGGCTGATCGCGGAAAACCTTGCCCCGCCCCTGACAGGGATCGATGCTATCAAGACTGCTTTGGTGGCTGCAATCGACAATGGCCAGATTGCAGGCATCCCCGTGGCAAGCCTTGTCACGGATGACGACCGCGAAGCCGCCTATGAGGCGCTGGCCGCAACAGGCGCCGCACCGCCACTTGTCACGCTGGACGATCAGGACGCATCCCTTGCAGCGCATACGTTTGTCTTGCTTTACACCGAACCGAACCCTGCCATCACTGATGCCGCCCGAGAGACACTGGACGCGATCACCCTCAAGGTCGGGCTCAACCAGGCTGCTGATCTGGCGCTGGACGGGCTGTCACTGGCGTCGATATATTTTCTTGCGGCCATCGGTCTGGCCATCACCTTTGGTGTGATGGGTGTGATCAACATGGCGCATGGCGAATTCATCATGATGGGTGCCTATACCGGCTATGTGGTGCAGTTGTTCATCCCGGATTACACGCTGTCTCTGGTGGTGGCCCTTCCCTTGGCCTTTGCGGTCACCTTTGGTGCTGGCGTGGCTATGGAGCGTCTGGTGATCCGCTGGCTGTATCACCGACCGCTGGAAACGCTGCTGGCGACCTTTGGCATTTCCATTGCCCTGCAACAGCTTGCCAAGAACATCTTTGGCACACAGGCGCGCCCGCTGACATCGCCCAGCTGGCTGAGCGGTAACCTGAGCTTCAACGAGGTGGTATCCATCAGCATGATCCGCGTCGCCATTTTCGTGCTGGCGCTGCTGTTTCTGGGTTTGCTGCTCTATATCCTCAAGCGCACCCGTCTGGGGCTTGAAGTGCGCGCGGTCACCCAAAATCCCGGCATGGCTGCATCCATGGGGATCAACCCCGACCGTATCAACATGCTGACCTTCGGGCTTGGGTCCGGCATCGCGGGGATCGCGGGGGTGGCCATCGGCCTCTATGCCAAGGTCACATCCGAGATGGGGTCGGAATACATCGTCCAAAGCTTCATGACCGTGGTTGTCGGCGGGGTCGGTAATGTCTGGGGCACGCTGGCGGGGGCGACTTTGATCGGGTTCCTGCAAAAGGGTATCGAGTTCTTCAACCCCAGCAATACGCTGGCGGCACAGACCTTCATGATCCTGTTTATCATCCTGTTCATCCAGTTCCGGCCCAAGGGTATCGTCGCCCTCAAAGGCCGCGCGGCAGGGGATTGATGCCATGAACCGCTCCTTCATCGCAAAAAACCCTTCGGTCCTGTGGTTCCTGCTGGCACTTTCGGTCTTTACCATCGCCGTCACCCTGATGGCTGAAGCGACGGGGACCGGAATGATCTCGACCTCGTTTGTCAAAACGCTGGGCAAGACGCTGTGCCTGTGTCTGATTGCCATCGCGATGGATGTGGTCTGGGGCTATTGCGGTATCCTGTCGCTTGGGCATTTCGCCTTTTTCGGGCTGGGTGGCTATGCCATCGGCATGTGGCTGATGTATGCCCGCACCGAACAGATCGTCGTGACATCTTTGGCCAATGCGCCACTGCCGCCCACGGACAAGGAGGTGGTTGATGCCATCGCAAGCCAGATTTTCGGTGTTGTGGGCGCATCGGAGTTTCCGCTGATCTGGGCTTTCTCGCATAGTCTGGTGCTGCAACTGGCGATGGTCGTGCTGGTGCCGGGACTGTTGGCGCTGGTTTTTGGCTGGCTGGCGTTTCGCAGCCGCGTCACAGGCGTCTATCTGTCTATCCTGACACAGGCGATGACTCTGGCGCTGTCGCTTTACCTGTTCCAGAACGATAGCGGGTTGCGCGGCAATAACGGGCTGTCGGGCTTGCAGAATATTCCGGGGCTGGACGCAGTGCCGCAATCGGTAATCTCAATTGCGTTTTTCTGGGCCTCGGCCTTGGCGCTTGGGATGGGCTACGTCCTGTTCGCCTGGGTCGTGTCCGGTAAAATGGGCAGCGTGATCCGCGCCATCCGAGACAACGAATCCCGCGTGCGCTTTCTGGGCTACCATGTGGAAAGCTACAAATTGTTCGTCTTTACCCTGACAGCAGTTGTCGCAGCCATTGCGGGCGCGCTTTACTACCCGCAGGCTGGCATCATCAACCCTGCGGAAATCGCGCCGATCGCCTCGATCTATCTGGCGGTCTGGGTGGCTATTGGCGGGCGCGGGCGGCTTTATGGCGCGGTGATCGGTGCGGCTTTCGTGTCGCTGCTGTCGTCATGGTTCACGGGTGGATCGGCCCCTGCGATCAACCTTGGCTTCTACACGATCAACTGGACCGACTGGTGGCTGGTGCTGCTGGGCCTGTCATTCGTGGCGGTCACGCTGTTCTTTCCCAAAGGTATCGGCGGGTTGTTCGATCTGATCGTCCTGAAACCCGTGGCTGACCGTCAGGGCGACTATGGCCCCGACAAAGGCGCATGGCGCAAGGAAGAGGGCGAGCCATGAGCACTTTGCTGGAAGTCTCCGGCGTGTCCGTGACCTTTGACGGGTTCCGCGCCATCAACAACCTGTCCATCCAGATTGGCGAGTCGGAATTGCGCGCGGTGATCGGTCCCAATGGTGCGGGCAAGACCACGTTCATGGATATCATCACCGGCAAGACCAAGCCGGACCAGGGCCGGGTGATCTGGGGCCCGCGCAGCATCTCGTTGCTGGACCTGTCGGAAAGCCAGATTGCGCGGCAGGGGATCGGTCGCAAGTTCCAGAAGCCTACCGTTTTCGAGGCACAGACCGTGCGCGAAAACCTTGCGATGGCGTTGAAAAACCCGCGCGGTCCGTTCGATGTGCTGTTTTACCGCAAAAGCCGCGCAACCGCAGCGCGGATCGACGAGATTGCTGAAGAAATCGGCCTGACAGAAGATCTGCCCCGCCGTGCCGGAGAACTGAGCCATGGCCAGAAGCAATGGCTGGAAATCGGGATGTTGCTGGCGCAGGACCCGCAGCTTTTGCTGGTAGATGAGCCCGCCGCAGGTATGACACCTGCCGAGCGCGAGCATACGACCGCGCTGCTGGTGCGCGCCGCGCAGACCCGTGCGGTGGTGGTGGTGGAACATGATATGGAGTTCGTGCGCCGCCTGAATTGCAAAGTGACGGTGCTGCATGAAGGTTCAGTTCTGGCCGAGGGCAGTCTGGATCACGTGACGAAAAACCAAGACGTCATCGACGTGTATCTGGGGCGCTGACATGCTGGAAATTTCCGACCTGACCCTGAGATACGGGCAAAGCCAGATTCTGAACGGGATCAGCATGACGGCGAAACCGGGGCAGGTGACTGCTGTGATGGGTACGAACGGCGTCGGAAAAACCAGCCTTCTCAAGGCTATCGCTGGACGGCATCCTTATTCCGGCGGCTCGATCACGCTGGATGGCACCGTGCTGGACCATCCAAGCGCGTTTCAGGCCGCCCGCGCCGGGATCGCCTATGTCCCGCAGGGGCGCGAGGTCTTTCCGATGATGACCGTGACCGAAAACCTGACGACAGGCTTCGCTTGCCTGCCAAAAAGCGACAAAGTCATCCCGCCGCGTATCTACGATCTGTTTCCCGTTCTGGCCGAGATGAAAGACCGTCGCGGGGGCGATCTGTCCGGCGGGCAGCAGCAGCAGCTTGCCATTGCGCGCGCGCTGATCACCAAGCCGCGTGTGCTGTTGCTGGACGAGCCCACGGAAGGCATCCAGCCCAATATCATCAAGCAGATCGGCCGTGTGATCGAGGCTCTGCGCGACGAGGGCGAAATTGCGATTGTTCTGGTCGAGCAGTTTTTCGATTTTGCCTATGAACTGGCAGACGAATTCGTCGCTTTGAACCGTGGGACAGTTGTTCTCAGCGATCCCAAGGCCAAGGTGGACCGCGCCACGCTTCTGTCGCGTGTCTCGATCTGACCGAACGGCAATGCGTCGCTGATCGGCGCGCTGCGGGTGTCCTTTCCTTACATCTGATGTATACCCACCTTTCGGTTGCGCGGCACGGACCTGCGCGCCATTGCTTCGGATGAAGATGTCAGGAACCCTATGCCAATCGAGATCGATGTCAGAATGCAATATGCGCTTGGCGATGACCCGATGGTTCTTCTGGTCATCGAGGCTGCGCGCACAGAGGGGCAGATTGTTGCGCAGGATCAGCTGGACATCACTGACGCATCCATAACCCGCATAGACGGGGAAGGTGGCGTCGGGCAACGTGTCTGGGCGCGGGTTGATGGGGAGCAGATGACCCTGCAATACCGTGCCAGCGTCGAGATCACGCGCCCGTTGATTCCCTTGGAAAACCTTGGCGCGACACCGGTGCACGCTTTGCCGGGCGAGGTTCTGACCTATCTGCGCCCGTCGCGGTTTTGCCAGTCCGACCTGTTTCAGGATTTCACCTCGCAGAATTTCGGTGCGCTTGAGGGGGGCCGTAAGGTGGCCGCCATCCGCGACTGGGTGGCCAGCGAGATCAGCTATGTTCCTGCCAGTTCGAACCCTGAAACGACTGTGGTCGATACGTTTTCCTCGCTGCAAGGTGTGTGTCGCGACTATGCGCATCTTGTCTGTGCGCTTGCACGGGCTGCGAGAATTCCCGCGCGCTATGCCTCGGTCTACGGGCCGCGGGTTGATCCGCAGGATTTTCACGCTGTCGCGCAAGTCTGGCTTGATGGCAGTTGGCACATCGTCGACGCCACCGGCATGGGATCGGCCGAGGATCTGGTGCTGATTGCTGTTGGACGGGATGCCTATGACATTGCCTTCATGGAAACCCCGTCTTTTGCCCAGATGATCAACCAGACTGTCACGGTACGGCGTCACTAACCCGTACTCCGGTTTAGGTGGTTCAAGCTGTAGGACATACCCCCCCTCCCCATCACTCTTTTCCTGTGTTACCCCTCTGGCCGAAACCACGGATCGGAGCCGCGTATGTCCTTTACCCTTGCCACATGGAATATCAATTCTGTCCGGCTGCGCGAGGGGCTGGTCTGCAAACTCCTGACCGAAGAAGCCCCCGATGTGCTGTGCCTTCAGGAATGCAAAAGTCCGGTGGACAAGATCCCCCTCGAGGGATTTCAGGCGCTGGGCTATCACTACATCGTGGCGCGTGGGCAAAAGGGCTATAACGGGGTCGCGATCCTGTCGAAGCTGCCGCTTGAGGATATGGGAGAGATGGACTTTGCAAGTCTTGGTCATGCCCGCCACGTTGCGGCGCGGTTGCCCAATGGGGTGGTGATCCACAACTGCTATGTGCCCGCAGGCGGCGATATTCCCGACCGCATGTTGAACGAAAAGTTCGGCCAGAAGCTGGATTACCTGACCGAAATGCGTGACTGGTTTCATGGAGGCCGCCCCGAACGGGCCATTCTGGTGGGTGATCTGAATATCGCCCCGCGCGAGGATGACGTCTGGAACCACAAACAACTTCTCAAGATCGTCAGCCACACCCCGATCGAGGTCGATCATCTGGCGCAGGTGCAGGATTCGGGCAACTGGGTGGATGTGACGCGCGCGAATATTCCCGATGGTCAGCTATACAGCTGGTGGTCCTACCGCGCGGCGGATTGGGACGCGGCCGACAAGGGGCGGCGGCTGGATCATGTCTGGGCCACGCAGGACATCGCACAGGCTGGTCATTCCAGCCGCGTGTTGAGGATGGCTCGCGGATGGACGCAACCCAGCGACCATGCGCCGGTCTTTGCAACCTTTGACCTTTGAATTCACCGCTTGGCTGCCCCATATATGGGCAAAGCGATCCGGCCCGTTGCGGGCCGCACAAAAAGGATGACGCAAGATGCTGGAACTGGGACAGAAAAAACCTCAGCCTCAGAATGATCTGATCAAGGACGTGTCCGAGGCCGATTTTATGGCTGAGGTTATAGAGGCTTCGATGACAGTGCCCGTGATTGTGGATTTCTGGGCGCCGTGGTGTGGCCCCTGCAAGACATTGGGACCGCAGCTGGAAGAGGCCGTGACAGCCGCGAATGGCGCTGTGAAAATGGCCAAGGTTGATGTGGACCGCAACCAGATGATCGCGGGTCAATTGCGTGTGCAATCCATTCCCACCGTCTATGCCTTCTGGCAGGGCCAGCCGGTTGACGGGTTTCAGGGGGCGGTTCCCGGATCCGAGGTGCAGGCTTTCGTCAAGCGGGTGGCCGAACTTGCAGGTGAGGCTGACAACGGCTTGGACGACGCAATAGAAGCGGCCGAAGCGATGCTGACGGAGGGTGCTTTTGACGATGCGGCGCAAACCTTTGCGGCCATCCTTGAGGAAGATCCCGTCAATGTCGCGGCCTATGCCGGTCTTGTGCGTTGCCACATCGCTAAGGGCGATCTTGAGGAGGCAGAAGCGGTCTTGAACGGCGCCCCTGCCGAGATTGCGAAATCTGCCCCGCTTGAGGCTGCACATGCCCAGTTGGAACTGGCCAAACAGGCGGCGGGTGCCGGTCCAGTCGCCGAGCTGATCGCCGCAGTCGAGGCAAGCCCTGACGATTTTCAGGCGCGCTTCGATCTGGCGCTCGCGCTGCAGGCTGCCAACCGTATGGACGAAGCGGTGGATGCGCTGCTGGAAATATTCCGCCGTGACCGCGAGTGGAACGACAGTGCTGCAAAGCAGCAATTGTTCATGATTTTTGACGCGCTCAAGCCGAATGATCCAGTTGTTCTGAACGGTCGGCGCAAACTGTCGTCGATGATATTTGCCTGATGGGCTTTCCGGTCTAGGTGGGACGATATGGGCAAAAAAATTGACATGCCGGAAGTGATCGCGGTGTTCCCGCTGCCCGGGGCGCTTATGCTGCCCCGGTCGCGCCTGCCCCTTCATATTTTCGAGCCGCGCTATCTGGCAATGCTGGAAGATGCGCTGAAAACCCCCGAAAGGCTGATCGGGATGGTGCAACCTAACAAGGTGCCGGGGCGTGATGGCCATGGCCTGCACCAGATCGGCTGTGCGGGTCGTGTCACACAGTTTTCCGAGACCGAGGACGGGCGCTATCTGATCACTCTGTCAGGCATGTCGCGTTTCCGCGTTCTCAAGGAGATAACGGGGTTTACGCCATATCGCCGCTGCGAAGTATCATTTTCAGGGTTCGAGCGTGATCTTGGACGCGATGAAGTCGATACGAGTTTCGACCGCGAGGCGTTCATGAACCTTCTGTCGCGCTATTTCACGGCACGTGATCTTCAGACGGATTGGGAAAGCCTGCAGGACGCAGATGACGAGTTGCTTATCAATTCGCTGTCGATGCTTCTGGACTTCGACGCGGAAGACAAACAGGCCCTGCTGGAAGCGCCCTGCCTGTCGACGCGGCGCGAAACGCTGGTGACGCTGATCGAGTATTCGATGCGTGGCGGCGATTCCGAGGAGATCATGCAATGAGCGATGGCCCGCTGTTCGACCGCCGTATGCTGGAAGCTCTTGTTTGCCCGCGCACCGGTGCCCGGCTGAGCTATGACGTTGAGGCGCAGGAGTTGATCAGCAAGCCCGCGCAACTGGCCTATCCGATCCGAAACGGCATTCCGGTGATGCTTGTGGACGAGGCGCGCAAACTGACATAAGGCACGCCCCGTTCCACGCATCGCGAAAATAAAAAAACCGCCGCCCGGCATCCCGGACGGCGGTTTTTCATTTCATCAGCTATGGCTTATTCAGCAGCCCAGCCAGCCACAGATTTGACCTCTAGGAAATCCTCGATCCCCCAGACGCCACCCTCACGGCCATTGCCGGATTGCTTCATGCCGCCAAAAGGCGCACCTGCACCGCGCGACTGGCCGTTGATTTCGACCATGCCCGACCGCAGTTGCAACGCGACGCGGTTAGATTTGGTGCTGTCCGTGGTCTGGATATAGTTGGTCAGACCGTAAACCGTGTCATTGGCAATGCGGATCGCCTCTTCTTCGGTTTCAAACGGGATGATCGACAGCACGGGGCCAAAGATTTCTTCCCGTGCAATGGTCATCTCGTTTGTGACATCGGCAAAGACTGTGGGTTTCACAAAGAATCCACGGTTGAAGCCTTCGGGACGCCCTGTGCCACCCGCAACCAGACGTGCGCCCTCGTCGATGCCCTTCTGGATCAGGCCCTGGATCTTGTTGAACTGTGCCTCGTTCACGACAGGGCCGATATGACGGCCCGAGTCATGCGCGTTGCCGACTGTGACGGAATTGGCCACCTCTGCTGCGGCTTCCACAGCTTTCTCGTAAGCGCCCTTCTGCACCAGCATCCGGCTGGGTGCATTGCAGGACTGGCCCGAGTTGTTCATCATGTGCAGAACGCCACGCTTGACTGCCTTGTCATCCGCATCGGCGAAGATGATGTTGGCACCCTTGCCGCCCAATTCCAGATGGACGCGCTTGAGCGTATCCGCTGCCGCCTTGGAAATCGCGATTCCTGCACGGCTGGACCCTGTGAAGCTGACCATGTCCACGTTCTTGTGGCTGGACAACTGGCTGCCAACACCGACGCCATCGCCATTCACAAGGTTGAACACGCCTTTAGGAAAACCTGCCTCGTCCATCATCTCGGCAAAGAGGATGGCGTTCAGTGGGCTTTCCTCGGAGGGTTTCAGCACCATGGTGCAGCCCGCAATTACCGCGGCAATGACCTTGAGTGTGACTTGGTTCATCGGCCAGTTCCACGGTGTGATCAAAGCCGCGACACCGATCGGTTCATAGACGATGCGGTCATTGGGGGCGTGATCACCCAAAGGACGACTGAATTCGAATTCTTTGGCCGCTTTGATGAAGTTGGTGATATGCCATGTGCCAGCCCCGACTTGCGAGGCGCGGGACATGTCGATGGGTGCGCCCATTTCGGCGGTCATCGCCAGCGCCATCTCGTCACCACGCACCTTGTAAATCTCGAGCAGTTTCTCGACCAAAGCGATCCTCTCGGCCGCAGGCGTTTTCATCCAGGTGGGGAAGGCGGCTTTGGCAGCGGCGACGGCGGCATCGGTATCGGCCTGACCGCCCAACGAGATGACGGCGCAAGGCTCTTCGGTCGAGGGGTCGATCACGTGGTGATCGCGCCCGTCAATCGGGTTGACCCATGCACCATTGATATAGAACTGACGTTTCTCGATCATCTTGGAACCTCCAATTGCATCTGCGGTACGGCGACATATTCATTTCCGGTCGCCGGACTCATACGGTATTCCCGCGCAATCTGTCAGTGCTTTGGCAAGGCTGCAAGGGCAAGTGACGCGATGGTGAAAAATTTGATCAAATTCTCCCAAGCTGACCGTTGCCAGTTGGATACTACAAGACGCAAGGCGCGCCCGGGATATTTCATTATTCGTGCACATCGGTGATGGACAAGACATGCGCGCAGGAATAGGCGGCGCGCCGGGGGATGCGTACGCGACCTTGGACTGCTAGGATCGCTGAAACGCCTCCACGGGATCGCAATATGCCAAACACGACAGGAGCCATGGCCAAATCCAAATCCGGTAAGGTGAAACCGCCGCCGATGCTGATCGGCTGGCGTGAACGTATTGCGCTGCCGGAACTGGGGATCAACCTGTTGCAGGCCAAGATCGATACAGGCGCGCGCACTTCAGCGCTGCATGCCACACGGATGCAACGGTTCGACAAGGACGGGGTGGAATGGGTGCGGTTCCATATCCCTCATGCCAGCGGTTTGACAGCACGCGATGTCGAAGCACCACTGGTGGACCGGCGCAAGATCAAGAATACCTCGGGCAAGGGGGAAAACCGGCTGGTGATCGAGACTTTGCTGGTACTGGGCGCGCGCCAATGGCGGATCGAGGTGTCCTTGGCTGACCGCTCCGAAATGGCGATGCCGATCATATTGGGTCGCACGGCAATCCGCAGGCACGGTCTGCTTGTGGATGCCGGCAAGTCGTTTCTGGTGGGCAAGCCCGTGCCCGACCTTGGCCAAGAGCCCCTGCCGCAAGGCTGACAGCCGTGCCACCACATTTGACATTCGCCTTTCCGGAAGGACAAATTCCATGAAGATCGCCATGATGACACGCAACTCTGCCCTGTACTCGCACCAGCGCCTGAAAGACGCGGCCGAGGCGCGTGGGCATGAGCTTGATTTCGTCAACACCTTGCGATGCAGCATGAACATCGCCTCGCGTCGTCCCGAGATCTACTATGACGGGCAAAAGCTACCGCGCTACGATGCCGTAATTCCGCGCATCGGTGCGTCCGTCACTTTCTACGGTCTTGCCGTGCTCAGGCAGTTCGAGATGCAGGGCGTCTATCCCTTGAACGAAAGCGTCGCCATCGGCCGCAGCCGCGACAAGCTGCGCTCGATGCAACTTCTGGCGCGCGACGGAATCGGTTTGCCGGTGACAACCTTCGCCCATGATCCCAAGCAGACCGAAGAGGTGGTCAAGCTGGCAGGCGGCGCGCCGCTGGTGATCAAGCTGCTGGAGGGAACGCAGGGCATCGGCGTGGTTCTGGCCGATACCGACCGTTCCGCCAAATCGGTGATCGAGGCGTTCCGAGGCGCGGGCGTCAATATTCTGGTGCAGGAGTTCATCAAGGAGGCAGGCGGCAGCGACATCCGCGCCATCGTCGTAGGCGGCAAAGTGGTGGCCGCGATGCAGCGCACCGGCGCAGAGGGCGAGTTCCGGTCCAACCTGCACCGGGGTGGTTCGGCCAAAGCGATCAAGATTTCACCAGAAGAGCGGTCCACGGCCATTCGCGCAGCGAAATCCATGGGGTTGAATGTTTGCGGTGTGGATATGCTGAGATCGAATCACGGGCCAGTGGTGATGGAGGTCAACTCCAGCCCCGGTCTTGAAGGTGTAGAAAAGGCCACAGGCAAGGACATCGCGGGCATGATCATCGAATTCATCGAAAAGAACGCCAAGGACGGCACGACACGGACCAAAGGCAAAGGGTGATGCCGTCCGCAGCGGCGTTTGAACTGGGCGGGACGCTGGTGCCAGCAGGCACGCGGCGCACCATAGATTTGCCGGTCTCGTCCCTGTCGGATCATACGCCTGTGTCGATGGCGGTGCATGTGGTGCAAGGCCGCAAGCCGGGGCCTGTGATGTTTGTCTCGGCGGCGATCCACGGGGATGAGGTGATCGGAGTTGAGATTGTCCGCCGCTTGTTGCGAACACCCAACCTTGAGCGGATGTCTGGTACTTTGCTGGCAGTGCCCATCGTCAACACTTTCGGATTTCTGAACCATTCGCGTTATCTGCCGGACAGGCGTGACCTGAACCGCTGCTTTCCTGGCTCTGCCGAAGGGTCGCTGGGTGCGCGTCTTGCCCATATATTCCTGACACAGATCGTCAGGCGCTCTGATTTCGGGATCGACTTGCATTCGGCAGCGGTGCAGCGCAGCAACCTGCCGCAGATCCGCCTGACACCCGGCAATTCGCGTCTGGAACATCTGGGGCAGGCCTTTGGTGCGCCGGTCATGCTGCATTCCAAACTGCGCGACGGATCCTTGCGGATGGCGGCTGAGGCGGCAGGCGTCGATGTGCTGCTCTACGAAGCGGGTGAAGGGCTGCGGTTTGACGAACTGGCCGCACGCGCAGGGCTGTCAGGTATCCTGCGGGTGATGCAGGTGCTGGGCATGATCGGCTCCAAAGGCGTGCCGCGCCTGCGTGCACGCCCGGTCACCTGTACGCGCTCCAGCTGGTACCGCGCACCTGCGGGCGGGTTGCTAAGGACGTATCGCGGTATCGGTGATCTGGTCGAGCCGGGAATGGTGCTGGGGGCAGTATCCGACCCGTTCGGCGTTGCCGAGGTTGAAATCCTTGGTCAGTCCAACGGTATCATCGTCGGGCGCAGCAACATGCCCATTGTCAACGAAGGTGACGCACTGTTCCATGTCGCTGAAACGCCCAAGGTCTGGCACGCCGAGGCTGCAATGGAAGGCGTTGCCGCGCAAATGGAAGATGCACCTCTGTTTGACGAGGACGAGATTATCTGAGCCTGCCCTGCGCGCAGACAAAAGCTGATCAAGCCAGATGTTTGGCGAAGAAAGCCAGCGTCCGATCCCATGCCAGTGTCGCGGCCGCCTCGTTATAGCGTGGTGTTGTGTCGTTGTGGAATCCGTGGTTCACGCCTTCATAGATATGCGTGGTATAGGTTTTTCCAGCGGCGATCAGCGCGGCCTCATACTGCGGCCAGCCAGCGTTGATCCGCTCGTCTAGTTCGGCGTAGTGAATCAGCAAGGGAGCCTGAATGGCCGGCACATCTGCTGTATCGGGCTGGCGGCCATAGAACGGGACCGAGGCTGCCAGATTGGGATAGGCCACAGCCAGCGCGTTGCATACACCGCCGCCGTAGCAGAAACCGACCGCGCCAACCTTGCCGGTACTGTCCGTGTGATTGATCAGATATTCGAATCCCGCAAAGAAATCCGCCATCAACTTGGCAGGATCAATCTGGCTTTGTAGGTTGCGCCCTTCGTCGTCATTGCCAGGATATCCACCCAGTGACGTCAAACCATCCGGTCCCAGCGCCAGATATCCGGCCTTTGCCGCGCGGCGCACGACATCCTCGATATAGGGGTTAAGACCCCGGTTTTCGTGCACAACCAGCACAGCAGGCAGGGGGCCCTGCGCCTGCGCGGGGCGCGCCATCAGGCCGTTGACCTGACCGTTCCCATCGGGGCTGTCATAGGTCACCCGCATTGTCTGGATCTCGGGATCGTCGGGGGCCACTTGCTGCGCCAGCGCGTAATTCGGTTGCAGGCTGTCCAGCAGGGCAGTGGCGGTAACGCCGGCGGCGACATAGCGGCTGGCATTCGACAGGAACTCCCGCTTGGTCATCTTGCCATGCACATAGCCATCATAAAGTTCCAGTAAACGCGGATCAAAATCCGAGGCTTTCTTGCGTTGCATGATCAGGCCTTTCCTGCGTCTGGCTGGGAGTTCAATTTACGTCAATCCTAGTCCCAACCTTGATCACAACAATATCACGAAAGGGTCAGGTGGGGGTGGTTGTCGGGGACATTGCCCCGAGCGCAATAAAAAAGGCCCCAATGAAACCATCGGGGCCAGATTTTACGTCGCGGTGAAAGCGATTTACTCGCCTGCTTCCGCCTGTTCCGGTGCGTTTTCCTCGCCGGTTTCCTGGTTGATGGTTTTCATCGCCAGACGGACCTTGCCGCGATCGTCAAAGCCCAGCAGTTTGACCCAGACTTCCTGACCTTCCTTGAGCACATCCGACGGATGGTTCAGGCGGCGGTTCTCGATCTGGGACACATGCACCAGACCGTCACGCTTGCCGAAGAAGTTCACGAAAGCGCCGAAATCGACCAGTTTGACCACGGTGCCCTTGTAGACCTTGCCTTCTTCCGGCTCGGCCACGATGGACCAGATCATGTCATAGGCTTTCTTGATGGCTTCGCCGTTGGGCGAGGCGATCTTGATGATACCGTCGTCGTTGATATCAACCTTGGCGCCCGAGACTTCCACGATTTCGCGGATGACCTTGCCGCCCGAACCGATCACTTCACGGATCTTGTCGGTCGGGATCTGCATGGTTTCGATGCGCGGGGCATGGATCGAGAAGTCAGCCGCACCGGACAGCGCCTTGTTCATCTCGCCCAGAATATGGATACGGCCGTCTTTGGCCTGCGCCAGGGCTTTTTCCATGATCTGGGGCGTGATGCCCGCGATCTTGATGTCCATTTGCAAACTGGTGATCCCGTTCTCGGTACCCGCCACTTTGAAATCCATGTCGCCAAGATGATCCTCGTCGCCCAGAATGTCGGACAGGATCGCATACGAGCCGTCTTCTTCCAGAATCAGACCCATCGCGACACCGGCAACGGGGGCTTTCAGCGGAACGCCTGCATCCATCATCGACAAGGAACCGCCGCAGACCGACGCCATCGAGGAGGAACCGTTCGACTCGGTGATCTCCGACACGATACGGATCGTGTAGGGGAAATCGGTCGACGCGGGCAGCACGGCCTGAAGCGCGCGCCATGCCAGTTTGCCGTGACCGATCTCGCGACGGCCCGGACCGGACACGCGGCCCACTTCACCCACCGAATAGGGGGGGAAGTTGTAGTGCAGCATGAAGTTGGATTTGAAGTTGCCATGCAGTGCGTCGATGAACTGCTCATCGTCGCCGGTGCCCAGCGTGGTCACAACCAGACCCTGTGTTTCACCACGGGTGAACAGAGCAGAGCCGTGCGTACGTGGAAGCAGGCCGGTTTCGCAAACGATCGGGCGGATGGTTGTCGTATCACGCCCGTCAATACGCTTGCCGGTCTTGACGACATCGCCGCGCAGAACGCTGGCTTCCAGTTTCTTCAACGAGGTGCCCAGATTGGAATCGGCCAGTTGCTCTTCTGTCAGGCTTGCCTTGATGGCGGCCTTTGCATCGGAAACAGCGGTCGTGCGGGCCTGCTTGTCGGTGATCGCATAGGCCGCGCGGATCTGCGCCTCGCCAGCGGCTTTTACAGCGGCGTAAAGCGCGCTGTAGTCTGCTGGCTGGTAGTTGAACGGCTCTTTCGCGGCGGCTTCGGCCAGATCAATGATCAGGTCGATCACGGGCTGGATCTGCTCATGCGCGAAAACAACGGCACCCAGCATTTCGGCCTCGGTCAGTTCGTAGGCTTCGGATTCCACCATCATCACAGCGTCTTTTGTGCCGGCAACGACCAGATCCAGGCGCTGTTCGGGGTTCAGACGCAGGTTCTGCATGTCGTCAACCGATGGGTTGAGGACGTATTCGCCATCGACGAATCCGACGCGGCAACCAGCGATCGGACCCATGAAAGGAGCGCCGGAAAGGGTCAGCGCGGCAGAGGCTGCGATCATCGCGACAACATCGGGATCGTTGACAAGATCATGCGACAGCACGGTGCACATCACGAGGACTTCATGCTTGAAGCCTTCGACGAACAGCGGGCGGATCGGACGGTCGATCAGACGCGATGTCAGCGTCTCTTTCTCGGTCGGGCGCGCCTCGCGCTTGAAGAAACCGCCCGGCACTTTACCGGCGGCATAGTATTTTTCCTGATAATGCACGGTCAGCGGAAAGAAATCCTGACCGGGCTTGGGTTCCTTGGCGAAGGTCACGTTGGCCATCACCGAGGTTTCGCCCAAAGTGGCGATGACAGAGCCATCGGCCTGACGGGCAACCTTGCCCGTTTCCAGTGTCAGCGTTTCTTCGCCCCACTGCATCGTTTTTGTCGTTACGTTAAACATCTCGTATCCTATCCTGGTCGCCAGGGCCCATCCCCTTTGACCGTTTCAACTGGGGCCGCATTGCCCCATGGCTTTTGGGTCGTTCATCCTGCCAGCGTGGTAAAGCCGACCCTCGCAGGCAATCGGATCAAGTTTCTAAGGGAGCGCAATTTCGAGTCGGAAAACTCTGCAAACTTTTTTCTGAAATTGCGAAAAACCGCGCCCTTTTTTGGGGCGCGGTCTGTGTTCGTTCAGCGACGGATGCCAAGGCGCTTGATGAGGTCCTGATACCGGCCCTCGTTCTTGACCTTCAGGTAATCCAGCAGCTTACGACGCTGGGCCACCATCATCAGAAGGCCACGGCGACCGTGGTTGTCCTTCTTGTGCGTCTTGAAATGTTCGGTCAGCGTGGTGATCCGCGAGGTGAGGATCGCAACCTGAACTTCGGGCGAGCCAGTGTCGCCTTCTTTGGTTGCAAATTCCTTCATCACACGTGCTTTTTCTTCGACAGTAATCGACATCGGGGTCTCCTTTAATGAAAGGTGAAGGGCGCAAGCCGGGATGTCGTCCAGCAGGGTCCGTGGAGATATTCGGCGGTGTAATCCGCTACGAATGAGCCGCCTATAGGGGAAAATGCACGAATAGGGAAGCAGAAAGAGAAATCCAGCTTGGCACGTCAGCGGGGTAAATAGCCACCCCAGGTCAAACCCGCGAGGTCGGATTGCGCCATAAGGACGATATCGGAAAGGTGCGGCGCGTCCGTGCCGGAGAAAGAGGCGATATGCGCGCCGTCCAGATAAAGGTTCATCCTGTCATTTGCGGTTTCGCCCACCCGCAACTCGATCAGCGGATCGTTGGTTATGTTGTTGTCATAGACAACAAGAAGACGATCCTCCGCACTGTTGAAATCCATGATTTGTACCGGATCGGTAATCCAGTGCCCCAGCGTGAAAAGGTCGGTGTCGGGGCCACCGCTGATGATGTCGCCGCTGCCCGCCACGATAGTGTCGTCGCCTTGCGCGCCATTCAGATAGCTTGGGTCTGACGGACCATCACCCTTGACCAGATTTCCCAGCAGCAGATCGTTGCCAACGCCACCAAAAAGCGTATCCGCGCCAGTCCCTGCGACAAGCGTATCGTCGCCAAGCCCGCCATGCAGTGCGTCATCCCCTGCGCCACCGAACAGAATATCGTTACCGGGACCACCTTGCAGGCTGTCGTCCCCTTCGCCACTGTAAAGTGTGTCATCGCCGGACTGACCGAACAGGAGGTCGGCACCGTCGTCCCCCAACAGAATGTCATTCCCGCTTCCACCGTAAAGCGTATCCGCATCTGCGCCACCTGACAGGCTGTCATGACCTTCGGCACCGTGCATATCGTCGCGACCGGCACCGCCGAACAGGGTGTCGTCACCATCCCGCCCGCCGATCTGGTCGTCACCTGCACCACCGTGGATTAGATCGTGCCCATCGCCGCCAGCAAGAATCTCGTCACCTGACTGGCCCGTTAAGATCATTCCATCACCCTGTGAATCGTTCCAAGCCTGGGCCAGAAGATCGGGCAGATCCGTGTCTTGCTGTCTTGCGGATGTATCGCGGTCGGCAGACGCGTTGCTGTCATCCGTGCCTTCGTCACCAGCATGGGTTCCGAGCGAGTCACCAAGACCGACGAGTGCGAAACCCGCGATCAAAAGGCCGATCACCCCTGTGAGAACCAACATTGTTGAAGCCTTTAACCGAACCGCACCCAGACAAGATGCGCCCATTACGCCACGTGGTCCGGCGTTCGGTCAAATTCAATCCGTTCGCGTGGTTAATCCTGAGTGGGTCTGCCGACGTCGCGGGGCAGATCGATTTCACTCGCCAGTCGGGTTGCCCATTCGCCGATGATCGGCAGGAACTCGATCTGCGACAGCCACCACGCCAGAAGGGACACAAGAATGGACGCGCCCAACACCGACCCCAGTCCGAAGGCCAACCCGCGTGCGAACTGAAACCCGATCAACCGCCAGACAGAGTTGTGTACCTTGACAAAACGGTGGGCGTTCAGACGCTCGACCTCACGCGCCAAAGCGCGCATTGCGTCGGCTTGATCCGGGGCAATATTGTTGCGCGTGTCATCAGGCATGGGCGGTCCTTTCTTGGTGCAGGCGTGTGGCTTAGCTCTCAATGGGCCACGGAATAGGCATCTGGCTGTAGGATATATAGAGCGGGTGCTTGGGATGACCTTCTTTTGTCAGGCCAAGATGGTGAAGTGGGCGAGATTGAGCGCGCAGCAAGTGTTCCACTTTGCTGCCGCGCCCCAGATGCGCGCCGTGGGTGCCCCAAGCAGCGATGATGCGGTCATGCGGGGCTCCGGTCCAAGCACAACTTTCTGAAATCGCGGCATCATTTGCGGGGCCTACAGGATCGATCGCAGCGCGCATGGCGCGCGGGTCGGTATCGCGCCATGCAAAGATATTGATCACCCGGAAGCTGCCAAACCCCAAAGCCCGGGCGCGCCGTTCGCAGCGTTCAACCGTTGGGTCATTCTGCATTTCGGTGGCGGTCGAGGGGTTCAGCATCACGAACAGCGCACGCGGGCCATCCGCATTCCAGACCCGTGTCAGCAGATAGCGGTAGCGTTCGCAATCCGAATAGACAGCCGTGGACCGGGCGTCGCCCTTGAGGAAATCACGCGTGATCATGGCCCGTTTCTGCCTTCTTGCCCTGCTTTTTGCAAGGTAAGGCACCTTAGTTCTGGTTGAAAACCCGGCTTGGATGAAGCTCGCCCGCTTTGTAGACGCCAACAGCGACAGCACGCCCATCCAGACTTGCCCAAGCTTCGTCGCCATATTCGACACCACCGGCATGCAGCACCATTCCGGGGTTGCCGTTGCGCAACCGGGCGGCCCCCTCGGGTGTGCAGTGCAGTTCCGGCAGATCGGCAAGACCGGTCTCGAGGGGCAGAACATGGGTGTCCAGTTCTGGCGTGCGGGCCAGATCCTCGATCCTTTCTAGGGTCAGACCGTCCGTGGCTTCAAATGGGCCGGACCAGACGCGGCGCAGTGTTACCACATGGGCAAGGCAGCCCAATGCCGCCCCGAGATCGCGGGCAATGGAGCGGACATAGCCGCCCTTGCCGCATGTCATCTCCAGTGTCACATGGTCGGTATCGGGGCGATCGGTCATGACCAGTTCTTCCACCCATAGAGGGCGGGCCGCGATCTCGAATTCCTCGTCGTCGCGCGCCAGCTTATAGGCTCGCTCGCCATCAATCTTGACGGCTGAAAAACGCGGTGGAACCTGCATCACATCCCCCACGAAGGCATGCAGCGCCTCTTTGATGGACGTGTCATCGGGGCGGATGTCGGAAGTGGCGATCACTTGCCCTTCGGCATCGTCGGTATTGGTGGCCTGTCCCAGCCGGATGGTGAAGCGGTAGGCCTTGAGCGCATCGGTAATATAGGGAACGGTTTTGGTCGCCTCGCCTAATGCGATGGCCAGAACGCCTGTCGCCTCGGGGTCAAGGGTGCCTGCATGACCTGCCTTGGTAGCATCCAGCGCCCAACGCACCTTGTTGACCACAGCGGTCGAGGTCAGGCCTGCGGGCTTGTCCACGACCAGCCAGCCTGAAATGTCACGACCTTTGCGTTTGCGTCCCATGGTTCCGTCCCGTTGCTGCCAGAGCGCGGGGCCTAGCCGAAGGGTTGCGATGTGTCAAACGCAGGCGTGACGCGCGGTGCCAGCAGTGCAACGCGTATTTGGGGCAAGATGAGGGTGGGATCAGTCGCTTTGTGCAACCGGCAACCCTATGATCGGCCCCATGCGAAAGCCCGCATCCGAGCGATTCAGTGCGGGCGCATGCAGGCGGGATACATTGCCGTCGAAATACAAAGCCTGCGGCAGGCCCAGCACGTCGCGAAAGAAACTGCCGAACTGGTGGAAGGTCACAGGATTGCGCGAGATCACAAAAACCGCCTGATCCCCTGTGTCCGTGGTGCCAACACCGTTGCGGATATAACGCGAGGTGCTGTCCGGAAGGAAACGCGGGTGTAATTCACCGTCAATCACCAGCATCGGGCCGGATTGCGTTGCCGCGCGGCAGGCAGGGTTTGTGTCACGGTAGCGCAAGGTCTCGATCACCAGCGCGGTGCTGTCGGTCAGACACAGAACACCATTCGGCAGCAGGCCAAAATTGCCATAGCTTTCCTTGGTTTGCAGGGGCGCAAGTATTTCTCCGTCTTGGATGTAAAGTCCAACCGGACTGCGATCTTGATGATACATGCCTGCATTCATCGCAAAGGCCAGCGTCTGACCTTTCGCGGCCAGTGCGGATTCAATCGTGGTGAAATGCGCGTAGGCTTTGCCCGGTGTTTCGTTCAGAAAAAGTTCTAGCCGTTCGGTGGCGGTATCAACCTCGCACAGGGCATAGCGAATGCCATCATGTGTAGCCTCGCGGCATTCCAGTGCTGACGCCTGAGCACCGCCCATGACAGACAACAAGAACGCAGAGGTAAACAGCAAGCGCATCAGTCGTCGAGGTCGCGCCGGACCTCGTCCTGCGCGAAAAGACGGCGGGTTTCATCCATGCGGTCAAAGGTTTCATCCAGTTGAAAGCGCAATTCCGGTGTGAACTTCAGAGCGACTTTCTTGCCGATGATGCGGCGCAATTCGCCTTTGTTGCGGGCCAGAAGCTGGATCACTTCATCCTTGCCCAGACCGCCCAGCGGCAAGACATAGATCGTCGCCACGCGCAAATCCGTGGTCACACGCACCTCGCCGACCGTGATGGACAGGCGGTTCAGGTCGGGATCATGGATATCGCCGCGCATCAGCACCTCGGAAAGGGTGCGGCGGATCAGTTCGCCGACGCGTAACTGTCTTTGGCCGGGGCCGGTGGAGGATGTGCTTTTTGCCATGACGCCCATCTAAGGCTTCCGGCGGGCTTTGCCAAGCGGCGGTTGCTTGGATATGAAAGGGAAAAGATGCGCCGCGTGGCGCAGAACGAAGGAGCGTGGGATGACAGATCTACCGGGTATCGTGGTAACAGGCGTATCGGGGCGTATGGGCCAGATGCTGGTGCAGGCGATCACCGATAGCGATCAGGCGCGTCTTGTGGGCGCTGTCGAACGGGCGGGACATGCCTGGGTCGGTCAGGATCTGGGTACGGCAATGGGAGCCGCCGTAAATGGTATTGTCGTGACGGATGATCCTCTGGAGGCTTTTCGCCATGCGCAGGCGGTGATCGACTTTACCAGCCCTGCGGCGACTGTCAGCTTTGCCGCACTGGCCGCACAGGCCCGCGCCGTGCATGTGATCGGCACGACAGGGCTTTCCGAATCGGATCTGGCCGCGATCAAGGCTGCGGCCCGCCATGCCGTTGTTGTGCGGGCAGGTAACATGTCGCTGGGCGTGAACCTTCTGGTGCAACTGACAAAGCGTGTGGCCGCCGCATTGGACGAGGATTTCGATATCGAGGTGATCGAGGCGCATCACAATCGCAAGGTAGATGCGCCATCAGGTACGGCATTGATGTTGGGCGAGGCGGCGGCGATCGGGCGCGGTGTCCGGCTGGAGGATATGCGCGATGCGGCCCGCGAAGGCATGACCGGCGCACGCCAGCGGGGCCATATCGGTTTCTCCGCGATTCGCGGTGGCGATATCGTGGGCGAACATGACGTGATGTTCGCTGCTGCGGGTGAGCGGGTGATCCTGCGCCATGTTGCGACGGACCGCGCGGTTTTCGCGCGCGGTGCCCTCAAGGCGGCGCTGTGGGGGCAAGGGAAGCATCCGGGGGAATATGATATGGTGGATGTGTTGGGGCTTTCGACGCATTGAGTGGTAAGGATCGGCAAGGAAGGGATCGGCGAGAATTAGCCGAGCTGTGCGCGGGTCTGAGCACTTTCATGATCCATACATGCTTGTGTGGCGTATATTCCTCAATACATCCCTAACCAGATGAGGCCGATCATGAAGCCTGCTGTCGTTCTCACAAGCCTGTTGCTGGGCTTTTCATCCGTGACTTTCGCCGTGGCGGAAGAGTTCACTCCGATTCCTGACCGATCAACCTTTCTGTCCCAAGTGGCAGGCAAGGATCTGCGTCTGACTGGATATGGTCCGATCAGCGTGAGCCTGACTGTCCTCCCTGATGGTGAGATCGAAGGCCGTGGGTTGGGTCGTCCGGTCACAGGGGCGTGGCGCTGGCAAGACGGGTATTTCTGCCGTGACCTCTTCTGGGGGCAACGTAACCTTGGGCCAAATTGCCAGGCCGTCCAGATGCAGGGGCAAACAGTACGGTTCATTGCCGATCAGGGCACAGGCAATTTTGCGGATTTCGCGGTTCAGTAACGCAGTAGTGCGTCAATGATTTAAGGGCGACTTGAATTTTTATGGCGACTTTTTGGTTTGCCATCAAAAGTCGATGGCGATTCCCTTTTTTTCCCAATCACCGAAGCGGACGGGATCAAGGCCGTCGCGGCCCCCCAGCTCTTTTGGCGGATCTTGTGCCATAGCACTGCGCCGACGCTCTTCGGCCTCGGCCAATGCACGCTGTGCAGCGGGGGGTAAATCGGCTTGCGGGATGGTAGGTTCCGTTGTCGGGATATCGTCTGTCACGTCTGTCTTCCTTCTGGCGGTTGCCCTTGATATACGGCGCAACCGCCTGCAAGCAAGGATATCGCGATGCCCGCCCCCATGACCACCCCTCGCCGTGTGGCGCATCATTTGCTGGACCAAATCACAGGTGAGGGGCGTTTGATGCCCGAATTACTGGCGGCAGGTGTTCTGGATCGGCTGGACGCGGCAGACCGGGCGCGCGCCCAGCGGCTGACTCTGGACACGTTGCGCGGGTTGGAGCGGGCCGATCGTCTGCTGGAACGGCATTTGCGGAAAAATCCCCCCCTGACGGTGCGAAACATGCTTCGCCTTGCCACGGTCGAGATCTGCATGGGCGGGGACGCACATGGGGTTGTGAACGAAGCGGTAGCTATCGTCGGGCAGGACAAGCGCACAGGCGCGCTCAAGGGGTTGGTCAATGCCGTGCTACGCAAGATCGCCGCCGAAGGGCCTGCGGCTTGGGCAAAGCTGCGGGTGCCGCGCCTTCCGAAGTGGCTGCGCGGGCCTTTGGCAGATGCCTATGGCGCACCGGTTGTCACCGCGTTGGAGGCTGTGCAGTTTGCCACCCCGCCGCTGGACCTGACGCCCAAGGGGGATGCCACCGCGCTGGCGGCGCTGGTGGGGGGCACTGTGTTGCCCACCGGATCGGTCCGGCTGGCTGCGGCAGGGCAGGTCACGGCGCTGCCCGGCTATGACAGCGGTGACTGGTGGGTGCAGGACGCGGCGGCGGCAATCCCCGCGCGTGTGCTGGCCGCACAACCCGGCGAGACGGTTCTGGACATGTGCGCCGCACCGGGTGGCAAGACGATGCAACTTGCGGCAGCAGGCGCGCAGGTTTCGGCGCTGGATATTTCCGAAGCAAGGATGGCGCGGGTTGCGACAAATCTGGCCCGCACCGGGCTGGAGGCAGCGCTTGTCGTCGGCGATGCCCTGACCCACGAGGGACAATATGACGCGGTGCTGCTGGATGCGCCCTGTTCGGCCACAGGCACGATCCGGCGCCATCCGGATCTGCCTCATGCCAAGGATGGCTCGGATTTCGGCGCGTTGATCGAGATGCAGGCGCAGATGCTGGACCATGCGCTGGGATTGCTGAAACCCGGCGGACGGCTTGTCTATTGCACCTGCTCGTTGCTGCCCGACGAGGGTGAATGTCAGGTGGAAGACGCACTCGCGCGACATCCCGGCCTGAAGGTGGACAGGGATGCACTGTCCTTGCCGGGAATCGATGCAGGCTGGATCACCCCTGAGGGTGGGCTGCGCCTGCGGCCTGATTTCTGGGCGGATCAAGGCGGAATGGACGGGTTCTACATCGCCTGTCTGCGATTCTGATACTTTGCGCGATCGGGACGGACTGGCCGCGCTGCCATGATGCGACCGATACGTTCAGGCAGTGATGCACGCGCCTCAGGGATATTTGCAGCAAGAAGAAGCAGGGGCCGGAATTCGGCGGTGACTTGCGCGGATCGTCGGGTTATGCTTTCCGAAAGACGCGTCAACCCGCGCGAGAGGCAGAGCAATGTCCCGACCCGACAGCTTTTCGGCGCAACGCAGGCGCTGGATGCACCGCTTTCACGCGCGGCTGAGCGCGCTATCACGCCCGGCTACAGGCTTTGTCAGCCAGCCGGAACCTCGCACCATCGGAAGCTTTGCGCGTGGTCGCCAGTTGCTGGCGGGAAATTACCTGTTTGCCGGCCATCTTGTTGCAGCACCTGAGAAAACGCTCTGGGATATTGATGCGCCGGATGACCTGTTCGAAGACGAATTGCACGGCTTTGGCTGGATGGATGATCTGGCTGCAGTGTGCGATGGCGGCACACGCGCGCTGGCACAGGACTGGCTCTGGGGATGGATTGCGCAATTCGGGCGCGGGCGGGGGCCGGGGTGGACGCCTGACCTGACGGGGCGGCGGGTGATCCGCTGGATTCACCACGCCCTGTTCGTGCTGCGCGGCAAGGACCGCGAGGCATCGGAGGCGTTTTACCGGTCGTTGGCGCAGCAGGCGATTTTTCTGGGGCGGCGCTGGCGCACCACCTCGCCGGGATTGCCGCGGATCGAGGCGCTGACAGGGATGATCTATGCCGGATTGTCCTTGCAGGGGATGGACCGTCTAGTGGACCCTGCGATGCGGGCATTAGCAAGGGATTGCCGGGTGCAGGTGGATGCACAGGGGGGCATTCCCACACGCAATCCCGAGGAATTGCTGGAGGTTTTCACCCTTCTGACATGGGTTGCCGCCGCGCTGGGCGAGGCCGGGCGATCCGTGCCACCGGACCTTTTGGCCGCGATTGACCGGATTGCCCCCAGCTTGCGGACCCTGCGCCATTCGGATGGCGGGTTGGCGCGGTTTCATGGTGGCGGGCGCGGGCTGGAGGGGCGGTTGGATGCCGCGCTGGCAGCATCGGGCGTCAAGGGGCGCATGCCCGAAGGCCTGTCGATGGGATTTGCCCGGCTGGGCGCGGGGCGCACCAGTGTGATTGTGGATGCGGCCCCCCCTCCGACCGGGGCGGCCTCGGTTAATGCCCATGCATCGACGCTGGCGTTCGAGCTGACCTCGGGGCGGCGTCCGGTGGTGGTGAATTGCGGATCGGGTGCGGCGTTCGGAGCCGAATGGCGGCGGGCGGGGCGCGCCACGCCCAGCCATTCCACATTGACGCTGGCTGGTTATTCCAGTGCGCGTCTGGGCAAAGCCAAGGGCGGTGTGCCGGGACGCGCGGAATGGCTGATGGATGCGCCGCGCGATGTGCCGGTCGAGATGTCGCAAGCGCCAGACGGGATCCGGTTTCAGGGTGGACATGACGGTTATCTGCGCACCCATGGTCTGACGCATGCACGCACACTAGAGCTGACCTTTGATGGCAGCGGACTGGCGGGCGAGGATCTGTTGATTGCGCTGAACGGGGTCGGGCAGAAGGCCTTTGACCGCCAGATGGATGCTGTGCGGTTGCAGGGTCTTCCGTTCGAGCTGCGCTTCCACCTGCACCCCGAAGTCGAGGCCGAGCTGGATATGGGCGGCACAGCGGTATCGTTGGCGCTCAAAAGCGGCGAGCTGTGGGTGTTTCGCCATGACAGCCGGGCTGAAATGACGGTGGAGCCGAGCGTTTATCTCGAAAAAGGCCGGCTTGCGCCGCGTGCGGCCAAACAAATCGTTTTATCCGGCCGCGCGATGGACTATGCGACCCGCACCCGGTGGTCACTGACCAAGGCGCAGGATACGCCGATCAGTATCCGTGATCTGAACCGGGACGAGATGGATGTGACAACCTGAGCTGTCGCCGCGCGACAGCCGTACCACCCCGGGGGCCAAGACCAATGACGACAGACCTGTATCCGGTGCGCCGCGCACTGATTTCCGTATCCGACAAGACCGGCCTTCTGGATCTGGGCCGTGCGCTTGCGGCGCGTGGGATCGAGCTTCTGTCGACAGGTGGGTCCGCCAAGGCGCTGCGCGAAGCGGGGCTGGTGGTCAAGGATGTGGCGGATGTGACCGGATTTCCCGAAATGATGGACGGGCGCGTCAAAACCCTGCATCCGGCGGTGCATGGTGGCTTGCTGGCACTGCGCGACAACGAGGCGCATCAGGGCGCGATGGTGATGCATGGCATCAAGGAAATCGACCTGCTGGTGGTCAACCTGTATCCGTTCGAGCAAACCGTTGCTAAGGGCGCCGATTACGAGACCTGTATCGAGAATATCGATATCGGCGGGCCTGCGATGATCCGTGCAGCGGCCAAGAACCATGCCTTCGTGAACGTGGTTGTGGATGTCGAGGATTACCTGCCTTTGATCGACGAGTTGGCCGCGCATGACGGTGCCACCTCGCTGGCCTTCCGTCAGCGGCTGGCGCAGATCGCCTATGCGCGGACAGGGGCTTACGACGCGGCTGTCTCGACGTGGATGGCGGCGGCTATCGGGGAGGCATCGCCGCGCCGCCGTGTGGTTGCGGGTAAGCTGGCGCAGGGATTGCGCTATGGCGAGAACCCGCATCAGGGGGCGGCCTTCTATGTCGATGGCAGCGCGCGGCCCGGTGTGGCCACGGCGAAACAATTGCAGGGTAAGGAGCTGTCCTACAACAATATCAACGACACGGACGCGGCCTTTGAACTGGTCAGCGAATTCGCGCCCTCGGATGGCCCGGCCTGTGCGATCATCAAACATGCCAACCCCTGCGGTGTGGCACGCGGCGCGACCCTGCGCGAGGCCTATGGCCGTGCGTTCGATTGCGACCGTACCAGCGCTTTTGGCGGTATCATCGCGCTGAACGCCCCGCTGGATCTGGCCACAGCCGAGGAGATCGCGCAGATATTCACCGAAGTCGTGATTGCGCCCGGTGCACATCAGGACGCACGCGATCTTTTTGCCGCCAAGAAAAACCTGCGCCTGTTGATCACGCCGGGTCTGGCCAATGCGGCCGAGGCGGCGCTGACATGGCGTCAGGTCTCGGGTGGGTTTCTGGTGCAGGACAAGGATAACGGGCATGTCCTGCCGGATGATCTGAAAGTGGTGACCAAGCGTGCGCCATCCGAAGTCGAACTTGCGGATCTGCTCTTCGCGTGGAAAGTCGCGAAGCACGTCAAGTCCAACGCTATTGTCTATGTGAAGGACGGCGCAACAGTGGGCGTGGGTGCAGGACAGATGAGCCGTGTGGACAGTTGCCGGATCGCGGCCCGCAAGGCGCAGGACATGGCAGACGCGATGGGATTGGCTGCACCGTTGACGCAAGGCTCTGTGGTGGCATCGGATGCGTTTTTTCCCTTTGCCGACGGGTTACTGACAGCCGCCGAAGCAGGGGCGACTGCAGTGATCCAGCCCGGTGGGTCGATGCGCGACGCTGAGGTGATTGCAGCAGCTGATGCGGCCGGATTGGCGATGGTGTTTACGGGGATGCGCCATTTCCGGCATTGAGCTGGATGCGCTCTGCGCGGGGATATTTGAGGCAAGAAGAAGCATGCGCCGCCTCATGGGGTCGGCAGAAGGCAAGGAGGACGGATGAGGTTGGTATTTTGGGTTGCGGCGGTGATCTTCGTTGCTGATCAGGCTGTGAAGTACCTTGTGGTCCACGTGCTGGACTTGGCCTATCTGGGGGCTATCGATGTATTTCCACCCTATCTCAACCTGCGGATGGCGTGGAACTACGGCATCAATTTCGGTTTGTTCGCGCAGGCATCGGATACGGTGCGCTGGATTCTGATCGCGGTGGCAGTCGTGATTTCGGGTGGCGTTCTGTGGTGGGTTCGCAAGGATCCGCCGGGGCGTTGGGGGTTGGTTGCGGCAGGGCTTCTGATCGGCGGCGCGCTGGGTAATGTTGTGGACCGCGTTGTCTATGGTGCTGTTGCGGATTTTCTGAACATGTCCTGTTGCGGGATTGAGAACCCCTATGCCTTCAATATTGCCGATATCTCGATCTTTGCCGGTGCGTTGGGTCTTGTTCTTTTCACGTCAGAGAAAAAGGCCCCGTGACGATTGGCTGTCGATGGGATAATGCTGGAACCGAAAACGTCAGGAGGGTGGCAATGCGTCTGCCGCATGGAATGATCTTGGTGGCCATTTTGGCCATTTCGGCCTGCTCGGAGCGGCAGGGCGATCTGAACCTGCGTAACCTGCGCACGCCAGGTGCGGGGCCGGATGAGTTTTCGGTGATGCCAGGCAAGCCGCTTGAAATGCCGGATCAACTGGCCAGTTTACCTCAACCTATGCCGGGTGGCGCGAATCTGACCGACCAGAACCCGTTGGCCGATGGCGTCGCTGCTTTAGGCGGACGGCCCGGCGCATTGGTTGCACAGGGGCCAGCCGCGTCAGACACGGCGCTTGTCCAGCACGCTGCCCGAAATGGTCTGAGCGGTGATATCCGGATGACTCTGGCCGCCGAGGATGAAGAATTCCGGCGCAGACGCTCGCGTTTGACGCAATTCCGCCTATTCCGCGATGTGGACCGCTATCACGAGGTTTACAGTGGCGAGATGACTGATCCCACTGCAGAGTTGCGGCGTTTCCGCCGTCTGGGTGTTGCAACGCCGTCGGCGCCTCCGTCATGAACATGCCGTCCTGAGCTGGCTGGCTTGAACAGATTGACGCGTCACGTCTGCGTCACCTGACTTGAAGCGCAGGGCCTATCGCTTACTCTTGAAGGGTTCCGTCAACAGGAGGACAGCCTTGTTACGTCTGACAGCACTTTTACTGGGCCTTTCGCTGAGCTTTTCGCTTGTGCAGACTCGTTCTGCCTTGGCCGATGATCAGGTCACGCATTTTACACTGGCAAACGGCATGGATGTGGTCGTGGTCGAGGATAACCGCGTGCCCGTCGTTGTGCACATGGTTTGGTATCGCGCAGGGTCGGCGGATGAGCCTGCCGGTGCATCCGGTATCGCGCATTTTCTGGAACATCTGATGTTCAAACGGACCGAGAATATGGCATCTGGCGAATTCTCGCGCACGGTTGCCAGCAATGGCGGGCGCGACAACGCCTTTACCAGTTATGACTACACCGCCTATTTCCAGCGTGTCGCGGCGGACCGTCTGGGCCTGATGATGCAGATGGAAGCCGACCGGATGGTCAATCTGCAACTGGATGATGCCGAGATCGCCACCGAGCGTGAGGTGATCATAGAAGAGCGCAACCAGCGGGTCGAGAACAGTCCAGCGGCCCTTTTCCGCGAACAGAAAGATGCGGTGCAATATCTGAACCATCGTTACGGCGTACCGATCATCGGCTGGCGTCACGAGATGGTCGCGCTGGACCGCGATGATGCACTGGCCTTTTACGACCGCTTCTATGCCCCCAACAATGCCATCCTCGTGGTGGCGGGTGATGTCACACCGGACGAGGTGCGTGCCTTGGCCGAGGAGCATTATGGCGCGATCCCTGCAAATCCCGACCTGCCCGAGCGGGTGCGCCCTTCGGAACCCCCGCAGACAGCCGAGCGTCGTTTGATCTATCGCGATGCGCGGGTCGCACAGCCCTATGTGAGCCGGTCCTATCTTGCGCCCGAACGTGACAGCGGCGCCCAAGAGACAGCCGCCGCGCTGACTGTTCTTGCCGAAGTGCTCGGCTCGGGCACAACTTCGGTCATGTCCGAGGCGCTTCAGTTCGACAGTCAGGTCGCCACGTTCACGGGGGCTTTCTATAGCGGTATGTCGCTGGATCGTACCACGTTCGATCTGGTGATCGTTCCGTCACAAGGCATCAGCCTTGAAGAGGCCGAAGCGGCGATGGACACTGTTCTGGCGAATTTTCTGGAAACAGGTGTGGATGCCGACGATCTGGACCGGATCAAGATGCAGATGCGGGCGTCGCAGGTCTATGCGCGAGACAGCGTGGAATCGATTGCCAACCGCTATGGCAGGGCACTGACACAGGGGCTGACGGTTGCGGATGTGCAGGATTGGCCGGATCTGTTGCAAGCTGTGACGGCGGACGATGTTCTGGCGGCAGCGCGCACAGTGCTGGACCGCAGGCAAGCCGTGACCGGCTGGCTGATGGCCGAGGAGGTGACACAATGATGCTGCGTTTCATACTGCCACTCATGCTGGCGCTCGCGGCGCTGCCGTTGCGCGCCGATGTTGCCATCAAGGAAGTCGTTAGCCCGGGCGGGATTACCGCTTGGCTGGTCGAGGATCATACGATCCCGTTCACAGCGCTGGAAATCCGGTTCCGTGGTGGCGCATCGGTCGAACCTTCGGAAAAGCGCGGCGCGACAAATCTGATGACGGCGCTGTTAGAGGAAGGGGCAGGCGATCTGGACGCACGCGAATTTTCCCGCGCCCGCGACGGGCTTGCCGCATCGTTCCGGTATTCCGTGTCGGATGATGCCGTGTCTGTCTCGGCACAGTTTCTGACGGAAAACCGTGACGAGGCAGTAGAGTTGCTGCGCCAGTCGATGATCTCGCCGCGGTTTGATGGTGAGGCGATCGAGCGGGTGCGCGCGCAGGTTCTTTCGGGTCTGCGGTCTGACGAAAAAGACCCGCGGTCTTTAGCATCGCGCCGGTTTGACGCAACAATCTACGGCGCACATCCCTATGGCTCTTCGCTGAGTGGTACGATCGAAACCGTAAGTGCCTTGACCCGTGAAGATCTGGTGACGGCGCATGCGGGAAGCATGGCGCGGGACCGGATTTATGTGTCGGCTGTCGGTGACATCACGGCCGAGGACCTGTCATCACTGTTGGATCTGATGCTGGGCGATCTTCCCGCCAGCGGCGCTGCCATGCCCCGGACGGCAGAGTTGACCTTCCCCGGCGGTGTCGATGTGGTCGATTTTCCGACACCGCAATCTGTTGTGCGGTTTGCCCAACCGGGAATCGGGCAGCAGGACCCCGATTTTTTCGCAGCATTCATTCTGGATCACATTCTGGGCGGCGGTGGGTTTGAAAGCCGGTTGATGACCGAGGTACGTGAAAAGCGCGGTCTGACATACGGAATCAATACCTTTCTGGCGGATCGTGATCACGCGCAGATCTGGGGTGGGTCCTTTGCATCGGCAAATGACAGGGTGGCCGAGGCGGTCGAGGTGATCCGCACTGAATGGGCCAAACTGCGCGACGAGGGTGTGACGCAACAAGATCTGGACTCGGCCAAGACCTACCTCACGGGGGCCTATCCCCTGCGGTTCGATGGCAACGGAACGATTGCCAATATTATCGTCGGTATGCAGATCAACGGCCTTCCAATCGACTATCCCGCAACCCGCAACGACAAGGTGGAGGCCGTGACGCTAGACGATATCAACCGTGTGGCTGCTACGCGTCTGGACCTTGATTCACTGAGCTTTGTGGTGGTCGGGCAACCAGAAGGGCTGGATGCCACATCGAACTGATCCTGCCTTTGACAAACGCCTGCCTGTTGCGCCTTGGCCCTGTCTGTCGGGTACGGACTGAAAGCGGTTCACCCTTGCGCGACAACAGGCTAAGACGCGTCGTATCAGGCAGGAGACTTGGACGATGACCATCCCGAAACCCGTTGTGCTGTGCATTCTGGACGGCTGGGGCCACAGGGAGGATCGAGCGGCCAATGCGCCTGCGCTGGCGCATACGCCTACCTTTGACAGGATCATCGCGACCTGTCCGCACAACCTGCTGATCACCCATGGCCCAGATGTCGGTTTGCCGACGGGTCAGATGGGCAATTCCGAGGTCGGACATACCAATATCGGGGCGGGCCGCGTGGTGGCGATGGATCTGGGTCAGATTGATCTGGCGATCGAGGATGGATCGTTCTTCGTCAATGACAGCCTTTTGGCGTTCGTTGCGGCACTCAAGGCATCGGGCGGGGTGGCACATCTGCTGGGGCTGCTGTCGGATGGTGGTGTGCACGGGCATATGAGCCATATGCTAGCGGCAGCGCGGTCAATCACGCAGGGCGGCGTGCCCGTGGTGCTGCATATGATGACCGACGGGCGCGATGTCGCGCCGAGATCCGCATATGGCTATCTCGAGCAATTACAGGATGCACTGCCCGCAGGGGCGCGGATCGGCACGTTGACGGGGCGCTATTTCACGATGGACCGCGACAACCGCTGGGAACGCGTGGCCGAAGCCTACGAGGCGATGATCCACGCAAAGGGTTTACGTGCGACTACAGCCCATGGGGCAGTCACGGCAGGCTATAACCGTTCGGAAAGTGATGAGTTCATCACAGCAACCGTGATCGGTGACTATGCCGGCGCCAAGGATGGCGACGGGTTTTTCTGCTTGAACTTCAGGGCCGACCGCGCCCGCGAAATCCTGAGCGCGGTGGGCGATCCTGCGTTCGACGCTTTTGACACGGGCGTGCGGCCCGAATGGGCCGCGTTGCTGGGCATGGTGGAATATTCCGAGGCGCATAACGCCTTTCTAGCGACTGTGTTTCCGGCAAGAGAGATTGCCAACTCGCTGGGCGAATGGGTGGCAAAACATGGCAAGCGCCAGTTCCGTCTGGCCGAGACGGAAAAATACCCTCATGTGACCTTTTTTCTGAACGGTGGCGAAGAGCAGCCTGAACAGGGCGAAGATCGCTATATGGCACCCTCTCCCAAGGTGGCGACCTATGATCTTCAACCTGAAATGTCCTGCGGAGAAGTGACGGACCACTTCGTCCAAGCCATTCAGGACGGATATGACCTGATCGTCGTCAATTACGCCAATCCCGATATGGTCGGGCATACAGGTGATCTGAAAGCAGCGATAGCAGCTTGCGAGGCCGTGGATCGCGGCCTTGCCCGCGTGGTGGCTGCACTTGAGGCCCAAGGCGGCGCGATGATCGTGACGGCAGACCACGGCAATTGCGAGGTGATGGTGGACCCTGCAACAGGTGGGCCACATACGGCGCATACGTTGAACCCCGTGCCAGTTGCCCTTGTCGGCGGACCGGCGGGCGTTACACTCAAGTCAGGTCGACTGGCTGATCTGGCACCAACATTGCTGGCGCTAATGGGGCTGCCAAAGCCACCCGAGATGACCGGAGAGAACCTGATCGCATGATCCGCACTGCTTGCCTTGCCCTTTTGATCACGTTTTTGTCTCTGACGCATGTGTCAGCTCAGGCCGAGAGCGAGGCAGCCGTTGCAGCGCGCGCCGCAGCCGAGCGGCTGGATCGCGCGACACGGCAACTGGACGCGGCGCAATCGGCGCGGGACCGCGTGCGCGCCCTCACGGAAACGGTGTCTGCCTTTGAAGACGGACTTGAGGCGATGCGCGACGGGCTTCGCCGCGCCAGCCTGCGAGAAGCGCGCCTGACCCGCGAATTGCAGGCCCGCGAAGGCGAGGTGGCACAGCTTCTGGGGGTCCTGCAAAGCATGGGGAACCGCCCTTCTCCGGTCATGCTGCTGCATCCGTCCGGCCCGATGGGAACAGCGCGTTCCGGCATGATTCTGGCTGATGTGACGCCTGCCCTGAATGCCCGCGCCGATGATCTGCGCACACGGCTGGCAGAAATCACCACATTGCGGATGTTGCAGCAAAATGCGGTGGAAACGCTGCAAAACGGACTGAACGGTGTGCAGGAAGCGCGCACGGCCCTTTCGCAGGCCGTGGCCGAGCGCACGGATCTGCCACGGCGCTTTACCGAAGATCCGGTGCGGACCGCGATCCTGATTGCCTCGGCCGAAACGCTGGAAGGATTTTCAAGCGATCTGTCCGAGATCACGACGGACGAGGATCGCAGCGATCTGCCTGATATCTCAGCATTGCGTGGCACCTTGCCCCTGCCGGTGCAGGGCCGGATGCTGCGTCAGGCAGGCGAGGCGGATGCCGCAGGCGTCAAGCGTCCCGGATTTCTGCTGGCGACGCGTCCGCGCGCCTTGGTCACGGCGCCGACAGCAGCCACAATCCGTTACCGCGGGCCACTTCTTGACTACGGAAACGTGATGATCCTTGAACCTCAGGCGGGCACTCTTTTCGTGCTTGCCGGTCTGGATGTGGTTTATGGTGGTATTGGAGAAGTCATCCCTGCCGGCAGTCCGATCGGGTTGATGGGCGGGCAGGAAGCCGAAATTGGCGAGATAATCGCAAATTCCAGCAATGGGACTGGCACAGGGCGGCCGGAAACGCTCTATATCGAAGTCAGGCAGGATAATGCGCCGGTCGATCCGGAAGCATGGTTTGCAACGCAAGAGGAAGACTAGGCATGAACAAGTTCGTGATGGCTGCAATTGGCGGCACAATGGTAGGCGTGCTGGCAACAACCCAACTGGCGGCACCGCTTTTGGCGCAGGAAACCTCGAAGAACCGCAGTGTTTACGAGCAGCTTGATCTGTTCGGCGATATATTCGAACGGATCCGCGCCCAATATGTCGAGGAAGTGGATACCAACGAGTTGATCGAGGCGGCCATCAACGGGATGCTGACCTCGCTTGATCCACATTCCAGCTATATGTCGCCCGAGGATGCAGCCGATATGCGCGTGCAGACCCGCGGGGAATTCGGCGGTCTGGGGATCGAAGTCACGCAGGAAGAGGGTTTCGTCAAGGTTGTCTCGCCTATCGACGGCACGCCTGCCGATTCTGCCGGTATCGAAGCGGGTGATTTCATTACCCATGTCGACGGTCAAAGCCTGATGGGTCTGAATCTTGATCAAGCCGTGGATATGATGCGCGGCCCCGTTGGCAGCGAGATCGTGATCACGGTTCTGCGTGAAGGCTCACCCGAGCCGTTCGACGTGTCGATCATCCGCGACACGATCAAGCTGACAGCCGTCCGTACGCGTACCGAAGGTCAAGCCGTCGTGCTGCGTGTCACAACTTTTAACGACCAGACCTTTGCCAATCTGGAAAGCGGCCTTGCGGAAGCCATTGAAGAAGCCGGTGGTCAGGACTCGGTCAGTGGTATTATTCTGGATCTGCGCAACAACCCCGGCGGTCTGCTGACGCAGGCAATCCGCGTATCGGACGCGTTTCTCGACAACGGCGAGATCGTGTCGACCCGTGGTCGCAAACCCGAGGATGGCGAGCGTTACAACGCGACTCCCGGTGATCTGGCGAGCGGTAAACCGATTGTCGTGCTGATCAATGGCGGCTCTGCTTCGGCATCCGAGATTGTGGCTGGTGCGTTGCAGGATCATCGCCGCGCCATCGTTGTCGGCACGAAAAGCTTTGGTAAAGGATCTGTCCAGACAGTGATGCCCCTGCGCGGGGATGGCGCGATGCGCCTGACCACGGCGCGTTACTACACGCCGTCTGGCCGCTCGATCCAGGCGCTGGGTGTGTCGCCCGATATTGTGGTGGAACAGCCACGTCGTCAGCCTAACACCGAGGATGAGGAAGACACCCCCGTCGTCGGTCGTTCCGAAGCGGATCTGCGCGGTTCGTTGAACAATGACAGCCTGAGTGAGGACCAGATCCGCCAGATTGAGGAAGATCGCGCAAAGGCAGAACTGTCCGCCAAATTGCGAGAGGATGATTATCAACTGGCCTACGCGCTGGATATCCTTAAGGGACTGTCAGCGCTGGCGCCGTCGCGCTGACCCTGCTTTGCCTCGCACTCTGGGGTGCGGGGCAATCCACAACAAACCGGATCAAACGCGATGACACTGACCGCCGACCAGATTGACCGCCTGCCCTATCGCCCCTGTGTGGGTGTGATGATGGCCAATGATCGTGGACAGGTCTTTGTCGGGCAGCGTCTGGATAACGACACACCCGCATGGCAAATGCCGCAGGGTGGGATCGATCAGGGCGAAGAGCCGCGCGAGGCCGCGTTGCGCGAGCTTTGGGAAGAAACCGGCGTGACTCCGGACCTTGTCGAGATCGTGGCCGAGACGACGGACTGGATTCCCTATGATCTGCCACACGAGATTGTACCGCGCATCTGGCAGGGGCGCTTTCGCGGGCAAAGGCAGAAATGGTTTTTGATGCGCTTCCTGGGCAGTGATGACCAGATCAATATCCTGACCAGCCACCCCGAATTTTCCGAATGGTGCTGGCTTGATCCTGATGATCTTGTTGATCACATCGTTCCTTTCAAGCGCGCGGTTTATGCCAGCGTTCTGGTCGAATTCGGCGCGCTGATCTGATCTATCCGGTCGCCTTGCGGAACTGTCTGTCACGCGTCGATATATGCTTCCCAGATGATATTCTTTCGGGTAACTGCGATTCATGGGCAGTAAGAAAATCAACACGCAGGCGATCGGCCTTGATGTCGGGCTGGCATTTACGAAATGGCTGACCGGGGCAGAAAACCTGCATTACGGGCTGTGGGACGGGCTGGAGGTCAGCGCCGCCAACCTGCGCGCCGCGCAGGAAGCCTATACCGACAGGCTTTTCTCGCTGCTGTCGGATCGTCCCTGCCGTATTCTGGACATCGGTGGCGGCGCCGGTGAAACCGCGAAAAAGCTGATCGCGCTGGGTCACAGCGTCGATATTGTTGTGCCAAGCCCCTTTCTTGCCGCACGCTGCCGCGCCAACGCGCCCGAAGCCCGCGTGCATGAATGCATGTTCGAAGCCTTCGATGGGGCACCGGCCAGTTTCGACATCTGTCTTTTTTCCGAAAGCTTCCAGTATATCCCGTTGGATCAGGGGCTGCCCAAATGCCTGACCCTGCTGGCGCCGGGGGGCGAGATTATCGTGGCTGATTGCTTTCGCAGTCCTGAATATACGGGCGACCGGATGCTGGCCCCCGTCGGCGGTGGCCACCGCATCGCGGCCTTCCGCAATACGCTGGCCGAGCTGCCGCTTGAGGTTGTCAGCGAAGAGGATGTGACCCTTTCTGCAGCGCCTTCGGTCGAGATCGAGCAGGGTCTTTTCAATGTCTTCGGCTATGGTCTGACCCGTGTGGATCAGGAATTATCCCTGCACAAACCGAGGCTGCGTTGGGTATTGCAGCGGGCGATCCGCAGCCTGATCAGCCCCCGTAAACGCGCGCGACTGGACCAGCGCCTGAACCAGCAGGCCCGCAACCGTGACAGTTTCAGCAAGTTCAACGTCTACTTGCTGATGCGCCTGCGTCCGACAGGCTGACCTTTCCGCTGTTTCTTGCCGGGCTTCTGGGTTCTTCTTGCTTCAAATATCCAAGTGCACCATCTGCCGCAGGCAGATACTGATGATAGGACTCGAAAAAGAACAAAACGTGAATATACTGCGGAATCATGTTTGCCGAACTCTGTATCACCTCGAATTTTACTTTTCTCGCGGGGGCTTCGCATCCCGAGGAATATGTCCAGCGAGCTGCCAGCCTTGGCATGCCTGCGCTGGCTATTGCCGATGTCAATTCGGTGGCTGGCATCGTGCGCGCCCATGCGGCCGCGCGCGAACTCCGACGCAAAGTGGCTGAACGGCAGGCGCATGATGCGGCACATGGGCTGATCGGGCCACCAGACCCCACGCGCCCGCGCGATGAACAGGGGCCGCGCTTCACCTGCCCGCGCCTGATTCCCGCCGCCACACTGCATCTGTCCGAAGGTCTTGTACTGACCGCGCTGCCTGAGGATCGCACCGGATGGGCCAATCTGTGCCGTTTGCTGACACTGGGCCGCCGTCGTGCGCCAAAAGGGGGGTGTGTCCTGCATCTGGCTGATCTGGAGGGGCAGACAGATGGGCTGCAATTCCTGCTGCACCCTCCCGCATCTGACAGCGGCGCGCAGGACTGGTTGGCACTGGCACGTGCGCTGACACGGCGGCTCAGTGACCGGATGCACCTGCTGGTAGCCCCGCATTACGACGGTCAGGATCGTGCGCGGTTTGACCGGCTGGTGCGGCTTGCGGATGATCTGGGCATCATGACCCTCGCCTCGGCCCGTCCCCTGATGCACGAGGGGCGCCGCCGCCAGATGGCGGATGTGCTGACCGCGATCCGCACCGGCACCACGGTGGACCGGCTGGGTCGTGCTGCGCTGGCCAATAGCGAACAGCGTTTGCGCGCCGGGCATGAACTGCGCCACCTGTTCGGCCCCCATGCCGCCGCTGTTGAGCGTGCAGGCCGGCTTGCACAGCGGCTGACCTTCTCGCTGGACGAGTTGCGCTATGAATACCCTTCCGAGGTGACGGGGGGCGAGACTGCCGCCGCCCGCCTGCGCCGCCTTGCGCTTGCTGGGCTGGCTTGGCGCTATCCCGAAGGGGCCACCGATCGCGTGCGGGGGATGCTGGAGCACGAGCTGACCCTGATCACCAAGCTGAAATACGAGCCCTATTTCCTGACCGTGCATGACATCGTCGATTTTGCGCGCGGGCGCGGCATCTTGTGTCAGGGGAGGGGATCGGCGGCAAATTCGGTCGTTTGCTACTGCCTTGGCGTCACCTCGGTTTCCCCCGAGATCGGCACGATGGTGTTCGAGCGTTTCGTATCGGAGGCGCGGGACGAGCCCCCAGACATTGACGTGGATTTCGAACATGAGCGGCGTGAGGAGGTGATCCAGCATATCTACGAACGATACGGCCGTCACCGCGCGGGGCTTTGCGCCACCGTGATCCACTATCGCGGCAAACGCGCCATCCGCGAAGTGGGGGCGGCGATGGGTCTGTCGCAGGATACGGTCGCCGCGCTCAGCTCGCAGCTTTGGGGCTTTTATGGCATGTCCGGCACCGAGGATGCCCGCCTGCGCGAGATCGGGCTTGATCCCACAGATCCGCGTCTGGCGCGCACCATGGCGCTGATCCACGAGATTGTGGGCTTTCCCCGCCACCTAAGCCAGCATGTCGGCGGTTTCATCATCACCGAAGGGCGGCTGGACGAGCTGGTCCCGATCGAGAATGCGGCGATGGAAGGGCGCACTGTCATCTGCTGGGACAAGGACGACATCGACACGCTGGGAATCCTCAAGGTTGATGTCCTCAGCCTTGGCATGCTGACCTGTATCCGCAAGGCGTTTGACCTGATCGCGCAGCATCATGGCACAAGGCACCGGCTGGCGACATTACCGCCCGAAGACCCGCGCGTTTATGACATGCTGTGCCGCGCCGATTCGGTGGGCGTGTTCCAGGTCGAAAGCCGCGCGCAGATGAACTTTCTGCCACGGATGAAACCGCGCTCTTTCTATGATCTGGTGATCGAGGTCGCCATCGTGCGCCCCGGTCCTATTCAGGGCGACATGGTCCATCCCTATCTGCGCCGCCGGAATGGTGAGGAAAAGCTGGAATTTCCGTCGGATGCGCTGGGTGCGGTGCTGGCCAAGACGCTGGGCGTGCCACTTTTTCAGGAACAGGCGATGCAGATCGCCATCATCGGCGCGGGCTTCACCCCGGACGAGGCGGATCGCTTGCGCCGCTCGCTTGCAACCTTCAAGAAACATGGCAACGTCTCGGAATTCCGCACGCGGTTCCTACGCGGCATGGCGCGCAATGGCTATGACATGGACTTCGCCGAGCGCTGCTTCAGCCAGATCGAAGGTTTCGGCAGCTACGGCTTTCCCGAAAGCCATGCCGCCAGTTTCGCGCTGCTGGTCTATGCCTCCGCCTGGCTCAAATGCCATCATCCCGGTATCTTTGCCTGTGCGCTGCTGAACGCGCAGCCGATGGGTTTTTATGCCCCTGCGCAGATCATCCGTGATGCGCGCGAACATGGTGTGCAAGTGCGCCCCGTCTGCGTGAACCACAGCTTCTGGGACAATGCGATGGAACCTGACGGTCTGGGCGGGCTGGCCTTGCGTCTGGGCTTTCGCCAGATCAAGGGTCTGCGCGAGGATGATGCGGCATGGCTTTGTGCCGCGCGTGGCAATGGCTACCTGTCGGTGCCTGAGGTCTGGCGCCGTGCGGGTCTGGCCCCCCCCGTGGTGGCCCGCCTTGCCGAAGCGGATGCTTTTGCCGGGCTGGGCCTGACCCGGCGGCAGGCGCTGTGGGAGGCCAAGGCCCTGACCGCCGCCGCCCCCCTGCCACTGTTTGCGCTGGATATGGACGGCGAGGGGATCATGGAACCCGTCGCCCATCTGCCGCAAATGACGCTAGGCGAGGAAATGGTCGAGGATTACGTTGCTATGCGCCTGTCGCTCAGGGCGCATCCGCTGGCGTTGCTGCGCCCGCTGCTGACCCCTCAACCCGCGCAGCGCGGCGCGCCAGCTTGGCTGCAAGGTTAAGGCCCACACCGGGCCGAGACCACGGGCAGACGGCGATGCAGATCGCGCAGCCGTTGGTCTGGTTGAAAAAGGGCAGGCAGCGGTCGAAATCGACGTACCACTTTTCCACACCGCGCACGGTCTGCTTGTCGGGCGCGATGGCGAAGGGCGGGCAGGCATCCTCGCAGATGCGGCAACTGGCGCAGAAGTCGTCAACACCAAGGTTTTGTGGCGGTGTCGGCGCGAAGGGTGCATCGGTCAATACAGCTGACAGCCGGAAGGATGATCCCATCGCGGCGTCGATGATCGAACCGTGCTTGCCCAGTTCGCCAAAGCCGCAGGCCAGCGCGGGCGGGATCAGCATCAGTGCCCCGGTCATCGGGCCGGTGACTGGTTCTGCCTCCCATCCCTGCTGGCGCAACCAGCTTGCCACGGTCTTTGCAGCCCCGGCTGCGCGTCCGTACTGGCGGATCACCTCGCCACCCGCTGTCGCCGCAGGCGCGGTGCTGATCGCGTCGAAATCATGTTGCACACCCAGCACGATTACCCGTGATTGCGGCACGCTCTGCCCTTCATAAACCCAGTTCGGGTCCATTGTGGCCACGCCGGTCTTTTCGCAAAAACCTTCCTCGATAAACCGCGTCAGGGATGCGGTCCATTCTTCGGCCGTGCGCTCTGCCCGGTCAGGTGCAAGACCGGCAAGCGGTGCGGCAAGGATCACCTGCCGTTCGGCCCGCGCCGCCGTGATCGGGGCGGCATCAGGATCAACTGTGTAGAACCAGCGCTGCATTGCTCCATGTGGGATGCCATCGGGGTCAGGCGCCCAATAGACCATCCGTGCGGGCCGCGCCGCCGCCTCGCCCAACCCGTTGATCGTGTTGCCGGAAACCGGCGGTGCCAGCGCCATCTGCGCAGGATCTGGGGTAAAGGGGCGATGAGGATTCTTGCGTGACATAACTGCAGGCTACACCCAGCGCCACCCATTCATGCAAGCCTTTTCACACTGCCTTTTCATCTTGCCCCAAATACTCGAATCCCGGCGGCGGCGATCACGCGCCACCGCCGGGATCACTCTAAACGGTTATCGTTTGAGCAGGGCAAGCACGTCTTGGCTGGGAAAGCCGTCCTGCGGCACGCCTACAGACGCCTGAAACGCCCGGATCGCATCAGTCGTGTTGGGGCCGATGATCCCGTCGATCTTTTCGACAGGATAACCGCGTGCTTGGAGGCGGCGCTGCATATCCATCCGCTCGTCAAAGGACAGTGGCGCATAGCCGCGTGGCCAAGGTGTCTGGATCTCGGGGCCACCTTTGAGGCGGTCGGACAGGTGGCCGATTCCGATGACGTAGGCGTTGGCGCGGTTGTACCGCTCAATCACCGCGAAGTTGTTGAAGATCATGAAAGCCGGGCCAGAAGCGCCGGCAGGCAGCAAGATCGACGCTGGACCATGGTTGGGTACTGGTCGCCCGTTCAGTCCGGTTACACCGCTTGCGGCCCAGTCGGACGGGTTGCGTTTTGTGTCACGCGTGGCAAGCCCCGTGTTGAACCCTGTAGGCAAGCGCACTTCCACGCCCCAGGGCTGTCCTTTGGTCCAGCCGAACCGTTTGAGATAGGCAGCGGTCGATGCCAGCGCATCTGTCGGATCATCCGACCAGATATCGCGCTTGCCATCGCCGTTGAAATCCACCGCATAAGCCAGATAGGAAGTCGGGATGAACTGGGTATGCCCCATGGCGCCGGCCCAGCTTCCCAGCATGCTGCGGGGATCTACGTCGCCCGCCTGGATGATCTGCAAGGCGGCGATCAGTTGCGATTCAAAGAATGCTCCGCGCCGTCCGTCATGGGCCAGTGTCGCCAGCGATTCGATCACATCCAGTGTGCCACGCCGCTCGCCATAGGTGCTTTCCATGCCCCAGACGGCAGTGACCACCTCTTTTTCCACGCCAAAGCGATCTTCGATGGCTTGCAGGGTGCGGCGATGCTGTTGCAGGGCTGCCTGCCCGTTGGCCACCCTTTTGGGCGATGCAGCGCTGTCCAGATAGTCCCAGATTTCCCGCTTGAACTCTGACTGGTTGCGGTCACTGGCCACGACATCCGGGTTATAGCTTATTCCGGAAAAGGACCGGGTCAGCACGTCGTTGCGGATGCCCTGCGCCTGTGCGCGTCCACGAAAGCCGTCGACCCAGCGGTTGAATGCGGCTTGCGTCTCGGGTGCAACCTGCCGCACGGGCTGTTGCACCACCGACAATCCCGAAGGACGCGCCTCGGGGCGCAGAGACCGGTCAACGGGGCCTGCGCAGGCGGCGTTCGTCATCAGGATCGCACCTGACAATGGTAGAAGAAAGTCTCTTAGGTTCATTTTGCTCGGCCTCGCTTGTGCTTGGTCTTTTTCCCACATCGTAGCGCAGACAGGGATTATTCAAAAGCATTCAATAGGCGCGCGCCGTCCTGCCGCAGCCTTTCGCCGACGGGCGATCGTCGCCGGAATTACCGGCGGCGGTCTGTTTTGCGTTTCAGCGTGTCGGATTTGCGCTTGGCCTTGACCATTGCGCGTTTGGGCGGCTTGCCGCGCGCACCTGGCGGGCCTTTGGGCATGTCACGCCCCTCGATGCTGATCAGTTCCAGCGCGATGCCACCGGTGACAGGGGCGGCTTCAGTCAGCTTGACACGCACGCGCTGGCCCAGCCCGATGATCATTCCGGTTTCAGATCCCATCAGTGTACCGGCATCGCGGTCGAAATGGAAATACTCGCGCCCCAACGACCGGATCGGGATCAGACCATCCGCACCAGTCTCATCCAGTTTGACGAATGCCCCGAATTTGGCAATGCCGCTGATACGTCCCCCGAACTCCGCCCCCAGACGATCCGACAGGAAGGCAGCCAAATAGCGGTCGTTGGTATCGCGCTCGGCCATCATCGAGCGACGCTCGGTATCGCTGATATGCTGCGCGGTTTTTTCTAGCCGCTCGATTTCCTGATGACTGAGGCCGTCATCGCCCCATTTATGCGCCGAGATCAGCGCCCTGTGTACGACCAGATCCGAATAGCGCCGGATCGGTGATGTGAAATGCGCATATGCCAGCAACGCCAGCCCGAAATGGCCGAAATTCGTCGGGCTGTAATAGGCTTGGGTCATGGCGCGCAGGGTCGAGATGTTGATCAGTTCGTCGTGATCTGTGCCTTCTGCTTGTGCCAGCAAAGCGTTCAGGTGCGCTGTTTTCAGAACCTGCCCTTTGGCCAGCACCAGTCCCGCCGCCTGTGCTGTGTCACGCAGGCTTTCCAGCTTTTCAGGGCTGGGTTCCTCGTGCACACGGAACAGCAGCGGCGATTTGCGGGCGATCAGGGTTTCGGCGGCGGCGACATTGGCCAGCACCATGAATTCCTCGATCAGCTTATGCGCGTCCAGCCTGTCGGTAAAATTGACAGAGGCAACCTTGCCGTCGTCTGACAGGATTACCTTGCGCTCTGGCAGATCCAGATCCAGCGGCTGGCGACGGGTGCGGGCCTGCACAAGCGCCTCGTAGGCGCTGTAAAGCGGGTTGATCACCAGATCCATCAGCGGCGCGCATTTTTCGTTGGGTGCGCCGTTACGGGCTTCTTGCAATTCGACATAGTTCAGCGAGGCGGCGGAGCGCATAAGGCCACGCACGAACCGGTGCCCGATCTTTTGCCCCGTCGCGTCGATCTGCATCCGTACTGCGAGACAGGCACGTGGGACGCCCTCATGCAGCGAACACAGATCACCCGACAGACGGTCGGGAAGCATGGGCACCACGCGGTCGGGGAAATAGCTGGAATTGCCGCGCTTGCGCGCCTCATGGTCCAGTTCCGAACCGGGGCGCACGTAATGCGCCACATCCGCGATAGCGACCCAGATGACATGGCCACCTGCATTGGCCGGATCATCGTCTGCATGCGCCCAGCAGGCATCGTCATGATCGCGCGCATCCCACGGATCAATCGTGATCAGGGGCATGTCGCGCATATCCTCGCGACCTGACAGGCCCGCGGGTTTCATGGCATCGGCCTCGGCCACTACGTCGTCGGGAAAATCGTCGGGGATACCATGCTGGTGGATCGCGATCAGCGACACAGCTTTCGGGGCGGAAGGATCGCCCAGACGGTTGATGACACGGGCACGCGGCAGACCCATGCGGGCCTTGGGTCCGGCTTGTTCAGCCTCGACCAACTCGCCATCCTTGGCGCCACCTGTGGCACCTTCGGGCACCATCCATTCCTTGCCGTCACCCTTGTCGATGGGCAGGATACGTCCGCCTTCGGACGTTTTGCGGAATACCCCCAACACTTTCGCGGGGTTGGTTCCGATGCGGCGGATCAGCCGCCCTTCATAATGATGTGTCTGTCCGCGCACCTCGGTCAGGCGGGCAAGGATGCGGTCGCCTTCGCCCAAGGCGGGATCAGTGGTGCGCGCGATCATCAGGATGCGGGGTTCGGGGCCATCGCCGGTCCATTCCAGCGGGCGGGCTGTCATCTCGCCATCGGCATTTGGCGGACCGACCTGCACCACACTGACCGGAGGCAATTGGTCGGGGTTGCGATAGGTCTTCTTGCGCTTCTCCAGATGTCCCTCGTCCTCGAGTTCCTTGAGGATACGTTTGAGGTCAATCCGCGCAGCGCCTTTGATGCCAAAGGCCTTGGCAATATCGCGCTTCGCGGTGAGGGTCGGGTGGTCCGATATCCATGTCAGGATTTCGGGCTTTGTGGGTATCTGGCTCATGCTGTCCGGTTATCACAGGCGCAGGGTGTCGTCATGCAGGAATCGCAGCGCCATGATGCGACGACGCCCGCAAGAGAAAAGAAGCCTTCCCTAGCCGAAGTAGCTGCGCAGGATGCGGGTATAAATCGCCTTGAGCTGGTGGATATGCGCGATCTCAACCCTTTCATCCACCTGATGCATGGTGCGCCCGACAAGGCCGAACTCTACTACGGGGCAGTGATGCTTGACGAAACGCGCATCCGATGTGCCGCCCGAGGTGGAAAGGACCGGCACGACATTGGTTTCTGCCTGCACTGCGGCGCTGACCATGTCCGACAAGGCACCGGGGGGGGTCAGAAAGCTTTCGCCCGAAATCTTCACGTTGATTCCGATCTGAACGCCAAACGCATCGGCCACCTTGTCGGCTTCGGCGCGTAGCCAGTCTGTCAGGCTGGCACCGGAATGGATGTCGTTGAAACGGATATTCACACTGGCGCGGCATTGTGCGGGGATCACGTTCGTTGCGGGGTTACCCGTGTCGATGGTCACGACGGCAAGGGTGGACGCGTCGAAGTGGTCATTGCCCTGATCAAGGTCATGGCTGGACAGACTGTCCATCAGCCGCGCCATTGCGGGCAGGGGGTTCTTGGCACGGTGTGGATAGGCTGAATGCCCCTGCACACCTGTCACGGTGTAGAAAGCTGTCAACGACCCGCGGCGCCCGATCTTGATCATTTCGCCCATGCGTTCGGGGCAGGTGGGTTCGCCCACCAGACAGACGCTCATCGCTTCGCCTTGTGCATCCATCCAGTCCAGCAATGCTGTTGTACCATCCACTGCGTCGCCTTCCTCATCGCCGGTAATGGTCAGAATGACTGCCCCGTCTGGCGGGGTTTGGCGCACGAAATCTACGGCGGCAGCAGCAAAGGCGGCGACGCCTGATTTCATATCTGTCGCCCCGCGCCCCCAGATCTGGCCATCCTTGATGACGCCGCCGAAGGGCGGGACAGTCCATGCGGCCTCATCACCCACAGGCACCACATCGGTATGTCCGTTAAACCCGAAGCTATGGTGGTGCGCCTTGTCGCCCCAGCGGGCAAACAGATTGGATACACCACCTCTGTCCACGCGGGTGCAGCTAAACCCGGCGCCCTCCAGCAGCTTTTGAAGCAAGACCAGCGCACCACCCTCGACCGGAGTGACCGAAGCGCAGCGGATCAGGTCCACGGTGAGCGCGGCGGGATCGACGGGAGGCTGTTCCTTGCTGTCACGTATGGTCATGGGGGATTTCCTTTTCTGCATGCCAGCATGGTTAGCGTTCTTTCGTGGCCACGGCAAACCATCCGCACAAAAATCAAATGTGTCAGAAATGGCGCAATTTCATGGCGATATGCGTCCCCTATGACCAGACGGTTAACAGCCGCCGCGAGACAGTGTTAACCTTGATTAAAATATAAAGACCCGAGGCAGGTCGAAAGCAGTCGGATCCAACGTGATCCAATTTATCGGAACGTACCGGCCAAGGTCGGTGCATGACAGGTCTGCTGGCCTGTCACCCGCTGCATAGCGTGCTGTC
>Ga0163215_100598_pt1 | contig 51483 bp, 51 predicted proteins | sample SynspAceP_FD_185934 | JGI IMG/M metagenome (GOLD analysis project Ga0163215, IMG submission 185934) | Saline lake microbial communities from Ace Lake in Antarctica - Synechococcus sp. Ace-P (Hybrid Assembly) | ecosystem: Environmental > Aquatic > Non-marine Saline and Alkaline > Saline | place...
CTGTCTTTTGGCGGTGCTCCGCTGCTTGACGGGGCAGAACTGCAGGTCGAACCGGGAGACCGGATCTGTCTTGTCGGCCGAAACGGTTCTGGCAAATCAACGCTGCTGAAGATTGCTGCCGGGCAGGTCGAGCCGCAATCCGGCGAGATATTCCGGCATCCGTCCTCGACCATCCGCTATCTGCCGCAGGCCCCGGATTTTGAAGGCTTCGAAACCGTTCAGGCCTATGCCGAAGCAGGCCTGGGACCCAATGATGATGTGCACCGTGTGAATTACCTTCTCGAGCATCTCGACCTGGATGGCGAAGCCGATCCGCAGACGCTTTCGGGGGGCGAAGCGCGGCGCGCTGCCCTGGCCCGTGTGCTGGCACCGGAACCGGATATTCTGCTGCTTGATGAGCCGACCAACCATCTCGACCTGCCAACCATCGAATGGCTGGAAGAAGAGTTGTTGCGTATCCGTGGCGCGCTATTGGTGATTTCGCATGACCGTCGCTTTCTCGAGCGCGTGAGCAAGGCGACGATCTGGCTCGACCGGGGACGGTCGATGCGGCTTGATCGCGGGTTCGGTCATTTCGAAGCTTGGCGCGATACAGTGCTGGAAGCCGAAGAACTCGAACAGCACAAGCTGGGACGGCAGATCGAGCGTGAAGAGCACTGGCTCCGCTATGGTGTGACTGCCCGACGCAAACGCAACATGCGGCGGCTCTCCGATCTCAAGACCATGCGCGCCGACCACCGTGGCCATAAGGGGCCACAGGGGCGGATCAATGCGCAAGTTGTCGAGAGTCGCGATTCCGGCAAGCTGGTGATCGAGGCAGAAGGCATCAGCAAAAGCTATAATGGGCTGCCGGTGGTGCGGGATTTCTCGATGCGCATCAATCGTGGCGACTGCATCGGTATTGTTGGCCCCAATGGCGCGGGCAAGACAACACTTCTCAAGATGCTGATTGGGGAACTCGAACCTGACACCGGGTTTGCCCGGCATGGATCGAAACTTGATATCGCTGTGCTGGACCAGCGCCGCGAAGTGCTCAATCCGGATGAAACACTGGCGCACTATCTTACCGATGGGCGTGGCGACAGCCTGATCGTCAATGGCGAAGCCAAGCATGTTACCGGCTACATGAAGGATTTCCTGTTTCAGCCGGAGCAGGCCCGAACCCCGATCCGTAATCTGTCCGGGGGCGAGAAAGCCAGATTGGTGCTGGCGCGTATTCTGTCGCAGCCGTCAAACCTCCTCATCCTTGATGAGCCGACCAACGATCTCGACATGGAAACACTGGATCTGTTGCAGGAGGTCGTTACGTCCTATCCGGGCACCGTGATTCTGGTCAGCCATGACCGTGATTTTCTTGATCGCACGGTCACCTCCACACTGGCACCGGCCAATCCGGCAGAGCCAGACGGCCGATGGATTGCCTATGCCGGCGGCTACACTGACATGCTGTCGCAGCGCGGCGCCGAAGCGCGCGAGAAGAAAGCACGCACTGCCCAGGAAGCGGCTGCGCGCACCGCATCGGCGCCAAAGTCGTCGTCTGGGGGCCGCGATCCGGCACGCAAACTCTCCTACAAGCAGAAGTTCGCGCTGGAATCGCTGCCGGTAAAGATCAAGGAAGCACAAGCCAAGCTTGCCAAAATCGAGGCGGAAATGGCTAATCCTGCACTATTCGCGAAAGACCCGGACGGATTCGCCGCCCGCGCCAAGACCCATGACGCGCTCAAGGCCGACATCGAGAAGATGGAAGGCGAATGGCTGGAGCTCGAGATGGTGCGCGAGGAAATCGAAGGAAGCTGAAGCAAATCGTTGCGCTCAAACGATGGCATCTGAGCGCAACTTGCAGACATGAGTTCAAAGCGATTTTGCTTCAGTCTGCTTTTGTCACTGAAGCGATGACGAAAGTGTGCAGTTCATCCGCACCATGGTCGCGGATCGAGATATATTCTCCGACCTTGAAGATGTGGTTGGACAGCCGGTAGCCGGTTTCATCGTCGTCATCATCGGCGGGATCATAATCGAATGCCCAGCCGCCTTTAGGGTGATGGACGAGATAGCCCAGCTCCGAGCGTTCGCCGTCCCAGAAACGCACGACGGTGGAGGCTGACGGTGATTTTTCCCAAGCTTCCTTGTCGAGGTGACCTTCCGCGTCCAGCGGCGCATGGATATCGTATCCGCGATGGAGATTGCCATCAGGGAATTCCTTGTTGCGGGCCATGACCAGATGGATGTGGTAAAGTGGCATGTCATTCTCCAATTGATGTTGTTGGCAAATTTGAAATCATCTTGGCTCGCTGCTCCCAACGGCGCCTTGATCTGGCGCAAGTCGTTGATGCTGCCCACGGGTTGCGTCACGGGCCCGAGTATGGTGTTGAAGACGGTAAGGAACCAAGCCGTCGGAAATGCGGCGCACGGAGGGAATATGCAGTTTGAAGGCACGTCCGCCTATGTGGCGGAAAAGGATCTCACTGTTGCGGTCAACGCGGCGATCCGGCTTGAGCGGCCACTTCTGGTCAAGGGCGAGCCCGGCACCGGCAAAACCGAGCTTGCCGTGCAGATTGCCAGTGCGCTTGGACTGGAGTTGATCGAATGGTCGGTGAAATCCACCACCAAGGCGCAGCAGGGGCTCTACGAATATGACGCCGTCAGCCGGTTGCGCGACAGCCAGCTTGGCGATGAGCGTGTCAATGATGTGGCCAATTACATTCGTCGTGGCAAACTCTGGGACGCCTTTGCTGCTGACAAGAAAACAGTGTTGCTGATCGACGAGATCGACAAGGCGGATATCGAGTTTCCGAACGACCTGTTGCAGGAACTCGACCGCATGGAGTTCTACGTCTACGAGACTGGCGAAACCATCAAGGCGCGGCAGAGGCCGATCGTTATCATCACGTCGAACAACGAAAAGGAACTGCCCGACGCCTTTTTACGTCGCTGCTTTTTCCACTACATCCGCTTCCCCGATATGGAAACGCTTCAGCGTATTGTCGATGTGCATTACCCGGGTATCAAGCAGGCGTTGGTGCGTGAAGCGCTGACCCAGTTCTACGAGATCCGCGAGACTGCAGGGTTGAAAAAGAAGCCCTCGACCTCAGAGGCCCTCGACTGGATCAGACTTCTGGTGTCGGATGATGTGGAGCCGGAAACGCTTCGCTGTGACGCCAAGAACGCGCTTCCGATAGTGCACGGGGCGCTCTTGAAGAACGAGCAGGATGTTCACTTATTCGAGAGGTTGGCATTTTTGGCCCGGCAGCGTGGCAATTAGTTTTAGCTGGTAATTAATTAGCTACCTTTTGCTGCGATGTTGGCTGGCAGCTTCAATGAAGAAAGCGCCGATCTTGATCCTGGACAATCTTACATATCAATGGCTTGGGCCTGCGGTATTCGTTTCCGGTGGCGTTGCATTCCTGTCGCTGTTCTTCCATGATCGCAAGCAGCTTGCCGCACTCAAATTGTCCGGCGGATATTTTTTTGCCGCAATCGGTTTTACCCTCATCATGCTGCTCGATAGCGATGTTCCCCGGGCTTATCATATGGTTGTTCAGAGCTCGCTTTTTGTCAGCCATTTTTTGCTGATTTGGGGCGTCGCGTCACTCTATGACCGAAATTTTCCGAAAGTTCCCTTTGGCCTGGCGATGATGATCGCCGTAGGGGTGATTGGCTACACTTTACTCTATCCGCCACAGTTCTTGCTGCGGGTTACGGCCGCCAGCGGGTTCATCGTGTTCGTTGACCTGATGTGCAGTTGGCTGGTTTGGCGAGCACGGAAACAGGGCGTTGACACAGTCATCGCCTCAATATTTGTGATCCAGGCGGTGCTGACCTTGGTTCGAACCATCCAGCCTTATCTGCCCGGTGCGGAACCGCTGACGCTGGATACATTCAGGGGCTCCCAATTCATGGCGTCGATGCAAACGGTCAACACCATGTTTGCCATTGTCATCGGTCTTGCGCTGTTCGCCCGCTATTCAGCCACTCTGGTGATGCGTCTCCACAGTCTGGCTGAGACCGATCCGCTGACAGGGCTCTTCAATCGCCGGGCTTTCGAGGCCAGGATGGAGCTTTTGCGGGCTGCAGCAGCCCCTTTGCCTGTCGGTCTGATCATCTGCGACATTGATCATTTCAAGCGGGTTAATGACACTTATGGCCATGACGTCGGCGATACCGTTTTGAAAACTGTTGCCGGGTCGCTGCAGGATGAGGCCGGTGGAGCGTCGCTTTGTGCACGGCTCGGTGGCGAGGAATTCTGTATTGTGCTGCCTAAATCCAACGGCAGAATGACGCGGCTGGCGGCGACACGGCTTCGTGTCGCGCTGGAAAAACAGCACATTGTTTCCTCAGGCCGCAAACTCGATCTGACGGCAAGCTTCGGTTATTGCGAACTTTGGCCTGAGGATGATTTCCGCGCTGCAATGGCCAGAGTGGATGCGGCGGTCTACCAGGCCAAGGCAGACGGGCGTAACCATGTACGGGCTGCAACCGCCGCGGAAACCGCGACCGCCGACCGGACCGCCAGCGCGCGTTAGTGGCCATTGAGTTGGTTTCTCGGGCTCAGGACGTTGTGCTTGGTCCCCTACTTCATTGCCTTGACGCGCCATGGAGATGCTCACGCCGGGGGCGTTGACCTTGATTGTGCGCGGCCCTAGATTGACGTTGTGGTGATTTGGCCGGCCGGCTTGCAGCCACGTTAAACAACTTGCTAAATGGCCGACGGGGCGCGTTCCCAACGGACCGGCAGTGTTGTTTTCGCGGCCGGTTTTTTGTTGGAGCTGAGAGCGTCATGCCAATCCGTATTCCTGATGGTCTTCCTGCCCGGAACGCGCTTGTGCGCGAGGGCGTGCAAATTCTGGATGAATCGATTGCCGTGCGGCAGGACATCCGTCCATTGCACATTGGGCTCTTGAACCTGATGCCCAACAAGATTGCCACGGAAACACAGATAGCACGGTTGATTGGTGCGTCGCCGCTTCAGGTGGAGCTGACGCTGGTGCGGATTGGGTCGCACGTTGCCAAGAATACCTCTGAAGAGCATCTGATCAATTTCTACCACACCTGGGACGAGGTTAAGCACCGCAAGTTTGACGGCTTCATCATCACCGGTGCGCCGATCGAGACGCTGCCGTTTGAAGACGTGACCTACTGGCAGGAAATGGAACAGATCCTCGATTGGACAACCACCCATGTCCATTCCAGTTTTTTCGTTTGCTGGGGTGCTATGGCTGCGGCATGGCACTTCCACAAGGTGCCCAAGCGAGCGCTCGAGGAGAAGGCTTTTGGTGTTTATCGGCACCGCAATCTCAATCCCACATCGCCTTATCTGATGGGCTTTTCGGATGATTTTCATGTGTCAGTGTCGCGTTGGACGGAGGTCCGGCGTGAAGATTTGACGCCGGATTTCAATGTGCTGATGGAAAGCGAGCAGACCGGTTTGTGCCTTTTGCACGAGGCATTCGCCAACCGGCTCTATATTTTCAATCACATTGAATATGATTCCGGCACGCTTGCGGAGGAGTACTTCCGTGATGCGAATGCGGGTACGCCGATCAAGCCTCCGTTTAATTATTTTCCAGATGACAACCCAGAGAACAAGCCGTCAAACCGGTGGCGGAGCCATGCATTCCTGTTGTTCGGCAACTGGATCAATCAGGTCTATCAGACCACGCCGTTCGACATTGAAGACATCGGCGAGGATCGTTTGCTGGACGAAACCAAGGGAGAGAATGCATGACCGGGAAACTTGAACTGCGACCGATTGCGCTTGCCGATGAACCGGAATGGCGCCGGCTGTGGACGCATTATCTGGAGTTCTACGAATCGAGTGTGCCGGAGGAGGTCTACCGGACAACACTGTCCCGGATTGTTGGCGAGCACGCAGTTGGTGAGGCGTCGTTTTACGAGCCACGCGGATTGTTGGCGTTGGTGGACGGCAAACCTGTCGGTCTGGTGCACTATATCTATCACCGGCATGGCTGGAAGGTAGAGCCGGTTTGCTATCTGCAGGATCTCTACGCGGCGCCGGAAGTGCGCGGCACTGGCGTAGGTAGAGCTCTGATCGAAGCGGTCTATGCTCGAGCCGATACGGATGGATGCCCGAGTGTTTACTGGATGACGCAGGAGTTCAATACCGAGGCTCGGAAGCTCTATGACCGGATCGCCACGCTGACACCATTCGTCAAATACAGTCGTTAGATCATCGCGGCTCAGGCTGTTCGCGTAATCCGGGTTGAACGGTCGCTAAACCGGTTGGCAACCGATCCACATTGCGGCTAATGTCGCGCGCATGTTTCTGCCATTTTTTCTAGAACTCAAGGCTGCCAAAGTTCCCGTCTCGCTGCGCGAATACCTCACCCTGATAGAAGGGCTTGAGGCCGGGCTGTCGCGCTATGACGTCGAGGGTTTCTATTATCTGGCGCGGGCGGCGCTGGTGAAGGACGAGCGTCACATCGACCGGTTCGACCAGGTGTTCTCGCATTATTTCCGCGGTGTCGAGGCGATCGGCGGTGAGAGTGGCGTGGATGCACGGAACCTGCCCGAGGAATGGCTTCGAAGGATGGCTGAAAAGCATCTCAGCGAGGACGAGAAAAAGCTGATCGAAAGTCTGGGCGGATTCGACAAGCTGATGGAAACCCTCAAGGAAAGGCTTAAAGACCAGCAAGGGCGACATCAGGGCGGGTCAAAGTGGATCGGTACTGCGGGAACCTCGCCATTCGGAGCTTATGGTTACAATCCCGAGGGTGTTCGTATCGGGCAGGACGAAAGCCGTCACCGCCGCGCGGTCAAGGTCTGGGACAAGCGCGAGTTCAAAAACCTTGATGACACGGTGGAGCTCGGCACGCGCAACATAAAAGTGGCGCTAAGGCGTTTGCGCCGCTGGGTGCGCCAAGGTGCCGCCGATGAATTCGACCTTCCCGCCACCATCCAGTCAACCGCAGAGCACGGCTGGCTCGACGTGAAAACCCGTCCGGAGCGGCGCAATGCAGTGAAGCTGCTGATGTTCTTCGATGTCGGCGGCTCCATGGATGATCACATCAAGGTGGTCGAGGAGTTGTTCTCGGCTGCCCGTTCCGAGTTTCGGCACATGGAGTATTTCTACTTCCACAATTGCCTTTATGAGGGCGTCTGGCGCGACAATCGCCGGCGGCGTCAGGAATTGCTGCCGACGGCGGAGGTGCTGCGCACTTACGCATCGGACTACCGGGTGATCTTTGTCGGTGACGCCGCCATGAGCCCTTATGAAATAATCTCGGAAGGCGGGTCAGTTGAACACTGGAACGAGGAATCCGGTCAAGTCTGGCTGACACGCACGCTTGAGCATTTTCACAAGGTGGCCTGGCTCAACCCGACGCCTGAGGCCTATTGGCAACATAGCCATTCCACAGCGCTGATCCGGCATCTGTTCTGCGACAGAATGTTTCCGATGACGCTTTCGGGGCTGGAGGCGGCGACGCGGCAATTGACGCGATAAAGCGGCCTTTTGCAGTACTGTAAAAACGAGCCCCGCGCTTCTCTAGCGCTGCCCAAATCTTATTGACGGGAGACACGCCATGGCAATCGAAGCTTTCGGCCAGACTGCAGACGGCCAGACGGTGCATCGGGTGACGATTGAAGGCGGCGGGCTCACCGCGAAGATCATGACCTGGGGTGCAACGCTGCAGGATCTCAGACTGCAAGGGCACATGGGGCCACTGACGCTGGGGTTTCCCGATTTCGAGAGCTATCCCGCTCATTCGCCCTATTTCGGGCAGACGCCCGGCCGGCACGCCAACCGGATTGCTGGTGGCCGGTTTGTTCTGGACAATGTCGCCTATCAGCTCGAATGCAACGAGGGCGGAATCAACCATCTACACGGCGGCAGCGCCGGGATTGCCAAGCGGTTGTGGACATTGGAAAGCCACGGCGCTGACCATGCGGTGTTTTCGATTGTCGATCCGGATGGCCAATCGGGCTATCCTGGTACGATGAAAATCGAGGCCCGATATGAGCTTCTTCCCGGCAGCTGTATGGCGATTACCTACACCAGCGTGACTGACCGGCCGACGCTCGCCAACATCGCCCATCACAGTTATTTCAATCTTGATGGCTCAAACGATATTCTCGATCATGAATTGATGATTGCCGCCGATCATTATTTGCCGGTTGATGCACAGCAAATCCCCACTGGCGAGATCGCGGTGGTCGAAGGCACGGACTTCGATTTCCGTGAATTGCGGCCCATCCGTCGCGACGGTCTGGACGGCCAAGTGCCTTATGATCACAATTTTTGCCTGTCATCAGAACGCGAAGAGATCCGGACTATTGCGCTGGCTCGATCGATCAATTCAGGCATTGCCATGGAGTTGCGCACAACTGAACCGGGTTTGCAGTTCTACAGCGGTTTCAAGATCAAGCCGTCGGTGCCTGGGCTGACCGGAAAACCTTACGCCGCCTGCGCCGGTTTCTGTCTTGAAACCCAGAGCTGGCCCGATAGCCCGAATCATGCCGGTTTTGCTGGTGCAGTGCTGCGGCCGGGTGAGAAATTGGTGCAGAAAACCGAGCATGTGTTCATTCGCGGCTGATGGCGCGCAGTTTGCACTTCGTCTTGTCTCATCCGTATGACTTGCTAAGCTCAAGGCTAGGTGGGAGGCGTTCCACCGGCCGGAAATCTGCCTGGGATAAAAATTTGCAATGACAAAGATCGTGACCACCGGGGTCGCTGTGCTGGATTTCGTCTTCTTTCTGGATGAAATGCCGCGACTGGCCGAAAAATACCGGGCGCATGGAGCCCAAATCACCGGTGGCGGTGGCGGTGCGAATGCGTCTGCAGCGGTTGCTCGTCTTGGTGGACACGCGATCCTGGCAAGCCGGCTGGGTTCGGACCAGGTGGCCGACATGATCGCTTCGGGGCTTGAAGTCGATGGTGTTGATTGCTCGATGCTGCGCCGGTTTGACGGAAGGCGATCCTCCTTCTCATCGGTGTTCATTGATCAGGACGGAGAGCGCCAGATCGTCAATTTCCGTGATCATGACTTGCCGATGGATGCCGGGTGGCTGGCAGCATCTCTGCCTGATGATTTTGATGTCGGACTTGCCGATACACGCTGGCCCGACGGGGCCGAAGCGCTGATGGCTGCCGCTCGAGAGCGGGGGCTACCCGGCGTGCTCGATGCGGAAGCGCCAATCCGGGAGGCGGAAGCGGCGCTGCACCTGGCGAGCCATATCGCATTTTCAGCTCAGGGTTTGCGTGATTGGGCCGGGCATGACGATCTCGACAAGGCGCTTGCGGACTTTGCCACTGAAACCGGTTCCTTCGCCTGTGTGACAGACGGGGCCAAGGGTGTCTGGTGGCGGCATGGTGCCGGATCCGGGTTCGAACCTGCCTATGCGATCAAACCGCTCGATACGCTGGGCGCCGGCGATGTCTGGCATGGGGCTTTCGCGCTTCGCCTGGGCGAGGGTGCGCCACCGCCCGAGGCGATCCGCTTTGCCAGCGCGGTTGCGGCGATCAAATGCACCCGAGCCAATGGCCGCGCCGGTTACCCGACGCGGGCTGAAGCCGAACTGTTCATGAAAGAGGCTCAGTCACACAGCTGAGCGCTGGCTAATGCATGTCGCGTTCAAATGGATTCATTTGAACGATCACGTACATGCATCATTTCAAAGAGCTACAGCGTCCTTTGCGCATCCAATTTGATGCGCAGCGCTGTAGTTACCGCTTCTCACTGTTTCTGGAAAGTTTTTAGTCCAGCAACAAGCGATTGACGACGCGTGGCTTGTCGCCGGGGTTGGGCCCCGGTGCGATGATGACAGCCTCGCCTTCGCGCGGCATGGTGCCGGAGATCGCATTAATCAGCGCCGGATGGGTGACCATCAACTGATTGCCTGCGCCATAGAATTCCTCGACGGCGGTGATGAGTTCTGCGGGGATGATGTCGGGATCAGCGCCGCCGACAATCGAATTGAGGAACGCTTTGGTCTCAATCTCACGGCGCCCAAAGGCAAGTTGGGCCGTTTCCTGAGCCCGACAAAATTCACCCGAATAGATAGCATCAATCGATACCGCGCGCGCAGCAAAGCGCATGCCGATGCGGCGGGCCTCCTGAATGCCCCTGTCGGTCAGGCTCTTGCGGTCCTCGCAATTGCCGAGATCGGGCCTCAAAGGCTCGCTGGCTCCCGGAGTTCTCGAATATCCAAGCAGGATTGTGTAGCCACCCTGCGCCAGTCTTGCCCAGGCGGCCTCGGTGGCAGAGCTTTTGGAGGGCAGGGCAAGGGCTGCGATGGCCATTGCAAGAATGAGGGCCGCAGGCCAACGTTTCGAAATCAATTTCATGACTGCAATCTAGTGTTTTTACCCGATGATGTAAGGGGAAATGATCATATCGGTTGAAACTCTCACGATTGGGAGCTGCCGCCGGGATGAAAACGTTCTGAGCTGAACGATCAGCAACGTCCGGTGAAGCAGACGTTTGTGAGATCTATCGCAGATTGACCGCGTAGTGGATGTCACGGGAGATGCAGCGTGACCATCTCAATTCCACCGGACGGTTTTCCAGATCGCGCGCCACCCGGCTGATCAAAAGCAGTGGTTCGCCCTTGTCGCAACCCAATTTTGCAGCGTCACGGGCGCTGGCGGCAATCGCCTTGAGGCGCTCTTCGGCACTGCCGATGGTGATACCCCATCGTTCCGAGTAAAGCCGGTAGACATTGTTGGGAATGGCCGTCAGATGATCGAACCCGGGAAAGCGGTTCACGGGCAATGTGATGGTTTCAATCAGGATGGGTTGATCCGACAAGGACCGGATGCGTTCGATGCGGACAACTTCATCGCCTTTCTCGAGGTTCAGTGCAGAAGTTTCGGTCTTCGTTGGTTTGGCGCGTCCTGTGCTCAGCACACGGGAATCGGGAAAACTTGGTGTGCCCTTGTCCGGTGACAGCCGGAAATACTGAAACAGAATACGGCTTTCTTCGGGTTCCGCCACATAGGTGCCGCGACCCTGACGGCGGAGCAGAAGATTGTCGGCTGTCATCGAATCGAGCGCCTTGCGCACCGTTCCCTGGCTGACATTGAGCTGCCGCGCGAGTTCCATTTCGCTGGGCAGCAGCATGCCGGGCGACCATGCGCCTTCGACCAGACGGCGCACCAGCTTTTCGCGCACCTGGGCGTAAAGCGGCTTGAACCCGATTTCCTCATCGTTCGGGATTTGTGATCCGTCCAGCACTTCATTTTTCTTTTTCATGCTTTGCCCCGGTTGACATTTTGCGTCCATGAGATCTTATATCTTATACAAGACCTGTCCACTGGACAGTAAGAGATTCCACTTTATCCACATTGGAGGACAAACGTGACCACCCCTCATTTGTTAGTTCATGACCACGCGGACAATGTCGGCGTAGTTGTTATCGAGGGCCTGACGGCCGGTACGAAAATGCTCTGTGTTGTCACGCATGACAATTCGAGCTTCGAGCTTGTGTCGAAATCGGATGTGCCGATTGGTCACAAGATCGCGCTCAAGGACATCAAGTCGGGCGAGACCGCGATCAAATACGGCGAGGATATCGGCAAGTTCACCGCCGATGTTGAGAAGGGCGCCCACGTCCACACACAAAATCTTAAAACCAAGCGCTGGTAGGAGCCCTGACCATGGCATCGAACTATTCCAATATGACTTTTCAGGGCTACCGCCGCGAAAACGACCGGGTCGGCGTGCGCAATCTTGTCGTCATCCTGCCGGTTGACGACATTTCCAACGCGGCCTGCGAGGCTGTCGCCAACAATATCAAGGGCACGCTGGCGCTGCCGCATGCCTATGGTCGGCTGCAGTTCGGCGAGGATCTGGACTTGCATTTCCGCACCATGATCGGCACTGGCTCCAACCCGAATGTGGCCGCCGTGGTGGTGATCGGCATCGAACCGGGCTGGACCAAAAAGATCGTCGACGGTATCGCCGCCACCGGCAAGCCGGTAAGCGGCTTCTCAATCGAGCAGAATGGCGATCTGAAAACCATCATGGATGCCTCGCGGGTGGCCAAGGAGTATGTCCACTTTGCTTCCGAACTACAGCGCGAGGAATGTTCAATTTCAGAGTTGTGGATCTCGACCAAATGCGGTGAGAGCGACACCACGACAGGTCTGGGGTCCTGCCCGACAGTCGGTAACATGTATGACAAGCTGCTGCCTGAAGGCATTTACGGCTGCTTCGGCGAAACCTCGGAAATCACCGGTGCGGAGCACATCTGCAAGGCCCGCGCCATCAACGAGGAAGTTGGCGACCGCTGGTATGCGATGTGGAAGGCCTATCAGGATGACGTGATCTTCGCGCACCAGACCGACGACCTTTCCGACAGTCAGCCGACCAAGGGCAATATCGAGGGCGGGCTGACCACCATCGAGGAAAAAGCTCTGGGCAATCTCGAGAAGATCGGCCGGACCTCGAAATACATCGACATTCTCGAGCCTGCGGAAGCGCCTGCATCGGGCAAGGGGCTCTACTTCATGGACTCGTCCTCGGCGGCGGCGGAATGCGTCACGCTGATGGCGGCGGGCGGCTATGCGGTTCACACCTTCCCCACCGGCCAGGGCAATGTGGTTGGCAACCCTATCGTGCCGGTGATCAAGATCACCGCCAATCCGCGCACGGTCCGGACCATGGGTGAGCATGTCGATGTTGACGTCTCGGGGATCCTGAGGCGCGAGATGACCATCGACGAGGCCGGAGATGCGCTGATCGAGATGATCATCCGCACCTCCAACGGACGCGCTACCGCAGCCGAAGCGCTCGGGCATCGCGAATTCTCCATGACCAAACTCTACAGGTCTGCGTAAAACAGCGGAATCCTGCGAGTCCATCATGGCTGATGTCGTTATCACCGAATTCATGGACGAGGCGGCGGTTGCCCGCCTCGTCCATGCTTATGACACGCTCTACGATCCCGGACTGGTTGATGATCCTGCCGCTCTACATGGGCATCTGACATCGGCACGGGCATTGATTGTGCGCAACCGCACACAAGTGCGCGAGATGCTCTTGAGCATGGCGCCGAAACTGCGTGTGATCGGACGATTGGGCGTCGGGCTCGACAATATCGATGTCGCGGCCTGCAAGGCACGATCGATCTCCGTCTTTCCCGCGACCGGAGCCAACGATTTATCGGTGGCGGAATATGTCATCACCTCTGCGTTGATGCTGTTGCGTAGCGCCTATCTGCGTTCATCCGAAGTGGCGGCAGGCGACTGGCCCCGCCAATCGATGATGGGGCGTGAACTGGCCGGCAAGACCATCGGTCTTATCGGTTATGGCTCGATTGCCCGCGAAGTTGCCTGGCGGGCGCATGTGATGGGCATGCAGATTGTTGCCCATGATCCCTATTTGATGTCTGATCATCCGGGCTGGCAGATCGCCCGCAATGTATCGCTTGATGCTGTGCTGGAGCTTAGCGATGTCGTTTCTCTGCATACGCCTCTGACCGATGCGACGCGGCACATGATTGACGCCAACGCGCTTTCCAGCATGAAGCCGGATGCAATCCTGATCAATGCGGCGCGTGGTGGTATCGTTGATGAGGCGGCGCTCGCCGAGGCACTGAAAACGGGCCAAATTGGCGGGGCTGCGCTTGATGTGTTCGAGACCGAGCCGCTAACAGCCGAAGCCGGTGCGAAATTCAGGGATCTCGGTAATCTCGTCCTGACGCCGCATGTTGCCGGGGTGACCGGTGAATCGAACGAGCGGGTCAGTCATCTGATCGCTGATAAAGTGCTTGAAGCGCTGGGGAATAAGGTTTGAGCGATATGCTGACAATGACGCCAGAGGCGGTTACCGAGCTGATAATTGGAGCCCTGACACGCAGCCGGACTTCGCAAGAAAATGCCCAATCGGTGGCACGGGCGCTGCTGGCGGCGGAATTGGCGGGCCAGAATGGTCATGGTTTGCGGCGAGTCGCCGCCTATTCGGCGCAGGCGAGAGCCGGCAAGGTCGATGGTTTTTCTGTGCCTTCCAGTGAGGCTTTACGACCGGGCGCACTGGCGATTGATGCGGGCAACGGCTTTGCCTATCCGGCCATGGATCTGGCGCTCGACTGGTTGCCTGCGGCGGCAAAAGCCCAGGGTATTGCCATTGCCGGTATCCGGCGCTCGCATCATTGCGGAGTGGCTGGCGTTATCGTCGAGGCGCTGGCTGAACGAGGTGTGGCGGCGTTGATGGTTGCCAATACACCTGCGGCGATGGCGCCCTGGGGCGGCAGGCGGCCTCTGTTCGGCACGGATCCGATTGCTTTTGCAGCGCCGCTTGCGGATAGCGCGCCGGTGGTGGTCGACATATCGCTGTCGAAGGTGGCGCGCGGAAAGATCATGGCGGCGGCGCAAAAGGGAGAACCGATCCCGGAGGGCTGGGCGCTTGATTTTGAGGGACAGCCCACCACCGACGCAAAGGCGGCATTAGCCGGCACGATGATCCCGCTCGGAGATGCCAAGGGAACAGCGCTGGCCCTGATGGTTGAGCTTCTCTGCGCAGGCCTTACGGGCGCGAATTACGCCTGGCAGGCGACATCGTTTTTCGATGACAAGGGTGAGCCGCCCGGAACAGGCCAGGCGATCATCGCCATTGATCCCGATGCATTCGGACCCGGAGGCGCAGACCGGATGGCGCTTATGGCCGATATGGTGGCGGGCACCGAGGGTGCACGGGTTCCGGGACGCAGGCGGCAGCAGATCCGCAGCGATTATCTTGAGAATGGAATTCCCGTAGATGCCGAATTGATCGAATCAATCCGCGCCATCGGGATTTGACCCAAATCGCAGCTATGTCGCAGACCTGGCCGACGTCAGTAAAGCAGCCTGACGGCGACCAGGGTGATGGCCGGGAACATGGTCAGGATGGCGACACGGATGATGTCGGTGATAACGAATGGGAAGACGCCGCGATAGGTAGCCGATAACGGCGTGTCCTTAGCCATCGAGTTGATGACGAACAGATTCATGCCAACCGGCGGCGTTATCAATCCAACCTCCACAACGATCAGCACGATGATGCCGAACCAGAGCGCAAACTCCTCAGGCGTCAGGCCGAAATCAAGCGCCGCCATGATCGGAAAGAAGATAGGCACGGTCAGAAGGATCATCGACAGCGAGTCCATGATGCAGCCGAAGATGAGATAGAGCAGCAGTACCGCGACCATCACAAGCCAAGGATTGAAGCCTTGGCTGCCGACATAGGCGGCGGCGGTTTGCGGCAACTGGCTGAGCGCGAGAAACGCATTGTAGACGCCGGCACCGAAGACGATGAGAAAGATCATGCCGGTGGCGCTGGCGGTGGCCAGAATGGAGGTCTTCAAGGTCGACCGGTTCAAGCCGCCATTGAAAAGCGCGATCATGCCGGTGCCGAAAGCGCCGACGGCGGCGGCTTCAGTCGGGGTGAAAATACCGCCATAGATGCCGCCGACGACAGCGATGAAGACGATCAGGACCGGCCAAACGTCGATCAGGCTGCGGAACCGTTCGGAATAAGGCGCGCGTTCCCGGTGACCGGCAGATTCGGGCTTGAGCCGGACATAGATGGCGATGGCAATCATATAACCGATGGCTGCAAGAATGCCGGGAATGAAGGCCGCGACAAACAGTTTGGCGATGTTTTGTTCGGTCAGAATGGCGTAGATGACCAGGATCACCGATGGCGGAATGAGAATGCCGAGGGTGCCGCCTGCGGCAAGCGCACCGGTCGCCAGTTCGCCTGAATAGCCGTAGCGCTTGAGTTCAGGCAACGCGACCTGACCCATGGTTGCAGCTGTAGCGAGCGATGAGCCGCATATGGCGCCAAAGCCGGCACAGGCGCCGACCGCGGCCATGGCAACGCCGCCTTTCTTGTGTCCCATCCAAGTTTCTGCCGCCTTGAACAGGGCTTGCGACATGCCGCCCAGGGTGGCGAACTGGCCCATCAACAGGAACAACGGGATGATCGAAAGCGAGTAGCTCGAAAATGTGCCCCAGGTCAGGTTCTTGAGCTGGGCGAAGATCATCAGGAACGAGCCATTGATGAAATAGCTTCCGCCAATGCCGGTGATCAGCATGGCGAGCCCGATGGGGATGCGCAGAAAAATCAGCAGCAGGAGAACGGGAAAGGAGAGAAGAGCAATATCGATATTGGTCAATGGGCCGTCTTTCCATGGAACTGATTGCGGCCGGTCACAAGCGCCCTGACGCTCAGGAACACGCACCAGAAACTGATCAGGACGAAGCCAAATGCACCGACAAGACCCGAGGCATAAGCCCACCAAATCGGATACTGGATGATGAATGTGGTTTCGCCGTAGGCCAATTTGTCGAGCGTGCCGTTCCAGTGCTTCCAGGTCAGCAGGACGGCAATGGCAAACATCATCAGATCGGCGACCAGGTCGATCAGCCGATTGGCCGCATCGCTCATATGCATGGTCAGGATTTCCACCGATGCGTGCTGACGGTTGATCTGGACCCAGGGCAGGAATGAGAAGACCGCAAACCCGGTGCCAAGTTCGACGAGTTCGAAATCGCCACGGATCGGGCCAAGTCCAATCCATAGCAGGGCGCGTCCGGTAATTGAAGCCACAGTGGCCAATATCACCGCGATCAGCGCCAGCCCGCCGAGAATTGCCATGAAGGCAGCAAGTGACCGTATCAGGCGGTCGATCCGGTCAAGCATTCTGAGCCTCCAGGGAGTGACCGCGAACAATATCGCTGGTTGAAATCAGTGGCGGGCGTGAATTCAGAGTTTCAAGATCGAAGCCAGCCAGCGCCTTGTAGCGGGCGGCATGGTCGTGAAGCTCCTGCTGGCTCATGACGTCGTCGATTTTATCAAACATGCCCTGACATTTCTCTTCCACCAGCTGCATGATCTGGTCTGGTCCGTTTCCGCGATTGGCGACGACAATCTTGCTGGTTGCAGGGCGGCGCTCGGCTTCATAGGCGATCAGGGCGTTTTCGGACAGACCCTCCGTCACCAGGTGCTTGCCCAGGATCCGGGCGTCTAGAATGGCTTGCGACGCTCCGTTCGAGCCGATCGGGTACATCGGATGAGCTGCGTCGCCCATCAGTGTCACGCGTCGGTCACGCCAGTTGTCGAGCGGATCGCGGTCGACCATCGGATATTCGTAAATGTGGTTTGCGGCCTTGATCAGCGCTGGTGCATCAAGCCAATCATACTTCCAGCTTTCAAACGCAGGCAGGAAATCGGCAATATTGCCTGGCCTGTTCCAGTCTTCCCGGTTCCACAGGGCGTCGGGTTCTTTCTTGATCTCGGCCACCCAGTTGATTTCGGCCAGGCCGGTTTCCGGGTCTGCTTCGGAGATCGGGTAGGTTACGAATTTTTGCCATTCGTGACCGACCATCGCCATGGTCGCACCGCCCAGGAAAGGTTTGGCCAGGCTGGTTGATCGCCACAACACCGCGCCGCCCCACACCGGAGGCCCTTCATTCGGGTTCATCTGAGAGCGGATGGCGGAGTGAATTCCGTCGGCGGCAATGAGCATGCTGCCTTGTTCGGTTCTGGTGTTGCCTTGGCGGTCGGTCAAATGCAGGGTCACGCCGGCATCATCCTGAGAATAGCCGGTGGCTTTCCATCCGGTCTGGATGACGTCAGGTCCGATGCGTTCGCGAACGGCGTTCATCAACATGAGTTGCAGCTTGCCACGATGGACCGACAGTTGGGGCCAGTCATATCCGGCATCAAAGCCGCGCGGCTCGGACCAGATCGGCCGACCGTGCTTGGAGAAAAAGGCGAGTTCGCGGGTTCGGATGCCAATACCGTCGAACTCGGCTTCGAGACCAAGTTCCATCAGTTCGCGAATGGCATGCGGCTGGAGATTGATTCCTACTCCGAGCGGCCGGATTTCTTCGACCTGCTCGAACAGCTTTACCGTGACGCCGATCTGGTGACAGGTTAGCGCGAAGCTCAATCCAGCAATGCCTGCGCCAGAAACTAATATGGTCATCGTCGAAACTCGCAATATGGGTCCGGCGGGGATGGCCTTTTCAGGCAAGCCCCGCCGGTGTTCATGGGTTGATCGACTTACTTGGTGTTCTTGGCGATCAATTCCTGCGCCTTGGCATAGAGCGCTTCGCCGTCGATGCCCTTGGCGTCCATTTCGTCAAACCAGTTGTCGAGCACGGTTTCGGAAACGGCCTTCCAGCGCGCCATTTCAGCTTCATCCAGAACAACAATATCATTGTCCGTGGCTTCAGCAATCTTGCGGCCAGAGACATCAAATGACGCCATGGTCTTGCCTGCATAGGCGGAGAAGTCTGCGCCAGAGTTGTCGTCAAGGATCTTCTTGAGGTCATCAGGCAGGCTGTCATATTTGGCCTGGTTCATCGCCAGCACGAATGCAGCGGTGTAGAAGGCCTTGTCGCCCGAGAACTCGGTGTGGGTATCAACAAGTTCTGCGATCTTGAGCGCCGGGGTTACTTCCCAAGGAATAACGGTGCCGTCGATCACGCCCTTGGAAAGGGCTTCGGGAATGGCAGGAACCGGCATGCCGACCGGCTCTGCGCCAAGTTCTGAAAGCAGGCCATTGATGACGCGGGTTGGGCCGCGCAACTTCTTGCCTTCCATGTCTTCAAGCTTGCGGACGCCTTCGCCCTTGGCATGAATTACGCCGGGGCCATGCACCCAGGTTGCCAGGATCTTGACGCCCTTGAATTCCTGCTCTTCCATGTCGGACTTGAACAGTTCCCAATAGGCGCGCGAGGTGGCTTCAGCGTTGGTCATGGTGAAAGGTAGTTCAAACACCTCAACCCGCGGGAAGCGACCGGGGGTGTAGCCAGGAAGAGTCCAGACAATGTCGACCACGCCGTCGCGAGCCTGGTCCATCAACTGCGGCGGAGTGCCGCCGAGCGACATAGAGGAAAACACTTCGACCTTGATGCGGCCGCCGGATTCGGTGCCGATTTTTTCAGCCCACGGGATAAGAAGCGAGGCCGGCACGTTGGCCTGGGCCGGCAGGAACTGATGCATGCGCAGAGTGACTTCCTGCGCGGCTGCGCCGATTGATGACGCGCCCATTGCGGACAGTGCGAGTGCTGCAACTGCTGCAGATTTCAGAAAATTACGTTTTTTCATTGTATCCTCCCAGATTAAATTTGCGGCTTCGTGCCGTAGTCCCCCCGGAAACCAGGGGGGTATGTAACTGCCTAGTGCCTCTCGCATATCATCGCACGGGCACTGCCGATACGAAAAACATGATCTCATCATCTTGCCAGGGAGCTGATGTCGGTATGGTTGCCCCAATCTTCTGGATCACGGCTCCCAATCGCCTCCACTCCCCTCGGGTCAAATTAATCGACCGTCCGGTCAGTTTATAGTTTGAAAGAAAGGGAGCGGCAACAGTTTTCTTGGAGGGTTCCGACGCAAGACAATAGAGGCTCGCGGGAGCTTCGCTTGAGCTGACATCCAACTACTCTGTCGGCTTTTGTCCGGAGCGCCCAATGGGATTTAGGTGCTTATCGGGCAATAAAGCGAGCGCTGAGCAGAGAACGATAGCTGTCAGACTTTGCAAGCAGGAAGATAATTCCAAGTTTAACTGTTGATCCTTTTGCAAAAAAAGAAAAGGATGCCTTCAGGGTGAGTGAGGATTGTGCACCCCAGGGAGGAATTTTATGGCGAATGTATCAATGACCGTGAATGGGCGCTCCGTTTCCGGCCAATGTGAGGACCGGACTCTTCTGGTCCAGTTCATCCGGGAAAATCTCGGGCTGACGGGAACTCATGTCGGCTGCGACACGTCCCAGTGTGGGGCTTGCGTGGTTCATGTCGACGGCAAGGCTGTCAAATCGTGCACCATGCTGGCCGCGCAAGCGAACGGATCCGAGGTGACGACGATTGAAGGTCTGGCGTCGGGTGGCGAGTTGCATCCGGTGCAGGTGGCGTTTCATGAGCACCATGGCCTGCAGTGCGGATTTTGCACTCCGGGCATGATCATGTCGTCTGTCGACATGATCAAACGCCATGGCGGCAAGCTCGACGAGAAGACCGTCCGTGCGGAACTAGAAGGCAATATCTGCCGGTGCACGGGCTATCACAACATCGTCAAGGCAGTACTCGACGCAGCGTCCAAGATGGGCGATGGCACGAAGGTCGCAGCTGAATAGGCATGCCTGAACAGGCAGTGGCGAAAAGCGACGGACAATGCGGACTATCGAGAGGCGATCAAGGGATTGATGATCTGAAGCATTTTAGCCGGTAAGACACTCCGGCTTCTGTATCAGCTTCAGATTTCGATCCGGCAGCGCACCCGAAACGACCCGCACCGGCTTTTCTCCATCACCCAACCGGAGGAGTTTGAGACATGGGAATGGAAGGCATCGGCGCCCGCGTGGCGCGTAAGGAAGACAAGCGGTTCATCACCGGCAAGGGCCGATATACCGACGATATGGTGGTTCCGGGCATGAAGCAGGCCCATTTCGTTCGCTCGCCGCATGCGCATGCGAAGATCAAGAGCATCGATACGTCTGCTGCTGAAAAAATGCCCGGCGTGATCGGTATTCTCAACGGCGACCAGCTTGCCGAGGACGCAATCGGCAATATTATTTGCGGCTGGATGATCCATTCCAAGGACGGCACGCCGATGAACATGGGCGCATGGCGTCCGCTAGCTCAAAACACGGTTCGCTATGTCGGCGATGCGGTAGCCATCGTGGTGGCCGACACCAAAGAACAGGCGCGGGATGCGGCTGAAGCTGTCGTTGTTGACTACGAGACACTGCCGGTGGTGACATCGGCGGTCGAGGCGCTCAAGGACGGCGCTCCGCAGATCCATCCCGAGGCAAAGAACAACCAGATTTTCGACTGGGAGATCGGCGACAGCGAAGCAACCGATGCGGCGATTGCATCGGCGGCGCATGTGACCGAGATGACGATCGTCAACAACCGCCTGGTTCCCAATCCGATGGAACCGCGCGCCGCACTTGGTGTTTATGACGAGGGTGATGATCACTTCACGCTCTGGACCACTTCGCAGAACCCGCATGTTGCGCGTCTCGTGCTCAGCGCATTTTACAATGTTGCGCCTGAAAACAAGCTTCGGGTAATCGCGCCTGACGTGGGCGGTGGCTTCGGCTCGAAGATCTACATCTACCCGGAAGAGATCGTCTGCCTGTGGGCGTCCAAGCGCACCGGTGTGCCGGTGAAATGGAATTCGGACCGGACAGAAGCCTTCCTGACTGACGCCCATGGACGTGACCATGTCAGCACCATCAAGATGGCGTTTGACGCGGACAACAAGATCACCGGTTTCAAGGTCGACACGATCGCCAATCTGGGCGCTTACATGTCGCTGTTTTCGAGTTCGGTTCCGACCTACCTCTATGCGACCTTGTTGTCGGGCCAGTATGCGATCCCGGCAATTCACGGCAATGTCCGCACGGTCTACACCAACACCGCACCGGTGGACGCTTATCGCGGCGCCGGACGGCCTGAGGCCTGTTACCTTCTCGAGAGGGTGATGGAAACCGCGGCGCGGGAACTGGGCGTTTTGCCTGCGGATCTGCGGCGCAAGAACTTCATCCGTGAGTTCCCGTACCAGACGCCAGTGATCATGTGCTACGACGCAGGCGACTTTGACGCCTCGCTTGATGCCGCGATGAAAGGCTCCGACTATGCCGGTTTCCCGGCACGTAAAGCTGAAGCAAAGAGCCGCGGCAAACTGCGCGGAATCGGTATGAGCTGTTACATTGAGGCTTGCGGTATTGCGCCGTCAGCTGCAGTGGGATCGCTCGGCGCCGGCGTTGGACTCTGGGAATCGGCGGAAGTGCGCGTCAATGCGGTTGGCACCGTTGAAGTGCTGACCGGATCGCACAGCCACGGCCAGGGTCATGAAACCACCTTTGCCCAGCTTGTCGCTGATCGCTTCGGTGTCGGCATCGACACTGTCTCCGTCGTTCATGGCGACACCGACAAGGTGCAGATGGGTATGGGTACCTATGGATCGCGCTCTGGTGCTGTTGGCATGTCGGCGGTGGTCAAGGCGCTCGACAAGGTCGAGATCAAGGCCAAGAGACTTGCTGCGCACTTGATGGAAGCCGATTAAAGCGACATCGTCATCGAGAATGGCGAGCTCAAGGTCGCAGGCACCGACAAGAGCGTGCCGTGGTTCCAGATGGCATTGGCCGCCTATACCGCGCACAATATGCCGGAAGGCATGGAGCCGGGGCTGAAAGAGGGCGCGTTTTACGACCCGGCCAACTTCACCTTCCCGGCCGGCTGCTACATCTGTGAAGTCGAGGTTGATCCGGAAACCGGCAAGACTGAAGTGGTGCAATTCGTGGCAGCTGATGATTTCGGCAACATCATCAATCCGATGATTGTCGAAGGGCAGGTGCATGGCGGCGTGGCGCAAGGCATCGGCCAGGCGCTGCTGGAAGGCACGCATTACGATCCGGAAACCGGCCAGTTGCTGACAGCGAGCTACATGGACTACACCATGCCGCGCGCCGACGATCTGCCGTCTTTCAGCGTCTCGCACCAGAACACGCCAAGCCCGTCCAATCCGTTGGGTATCAAGGGCTGTGGCGAGGCCGGTGCGATCGGCTCTCCGCCAGCGTTGATCAACGCCATCACCGACGCAATCGGCAACAATGACCTGGCTATGCCTGCGACCCCGCAACGGGTCTGGGCAGCGCTCGGGTCGAAACAGTAGGAAAGGGAGGCAGACATCATGTATGCAACCAATTATCACCGCGCCTCCTCGGTTGAGGACGCAGTCAAACTGGCTTCGGCAAATGACGAGGCCAAGTATCTTTCCGGCGGGCAAACCCTGCTGCCGACCATGAAGCAGCGGCTTGCCGCTCCTTCGGACCTGGTGGATCTTCGTCATGTTAGCGGGATGAAAGGCATCTCCGTGAATGGCGGCGCCATTCGGATCGGGGCCGCAACCACCCATGCGGAAGTCGCAAGCTCGTCAGAGATTGCATCAGCTTGTCCGGGACTGGCTCATCTGGCCGCCCATATCGGCGACCCGCATGTGCGGCACATGGGCACAATCGGCGGCTCGATTGCCAATAACGACCCGGCGGCGGACTATCCGGCGGGGCTGATGGCGCTCAACGCCTCGATCGTGACCAACAAGCGGTCAATCAGTGCGGATGATTTTTTCACCGGCATGTTCGACACGGCGCTTGATGATGGCGAATTGATCGTTGCGGTCGAGATTGCCACACCATCCAAATGCGGTTACTCCAAGTTCCCCAACCCGGCCTCGCGCTATGCGATGGCTGGCGTGTTCGTCGCCAAGAATGGTGATGGATCGGTGCGGGTGGCTGTCACCGGCGCAGGTTCGGACGGCGTGTTCCGGCAGGCGGATATGGAAAAGGCGCTGGCTGGAAACTTTTCTGCCGGGGCGCTTGATGGCATCACGGTTGATGATTCCAACCTGATGGCGGACATACATGCATCGTCGGCTTACCGGGCCAATCTGGTCAAGGTAATGGCCAAGCGGGCAGTCACTGCTGCTGGCTGACGCGGCTCAAGGCATTACAATTATATGCAAGGGCGGGTCTTCGGATCCGCCCTTGTTTTATGAGAGGATCAGGCGAGCTCGCGCATCAGCGATGCGGCCACCTCGCGCGCATCGCGATCCGCGGCATAGACGTCTTCGATGGTGTGGGCCACGCGGCCATCGTTGAGCTTGTCCATCGCGGCCGCGACGATATCCGCCATTTCCAGAAAACCGATCCGACCGGCGATGAAGGCTTCCAGCGCAATCTCCTTGGCGCCGTTGAGAACCGCGCCCTGCAGACCGCCGCGCTGCATGGCGGTGCGGGCCAGCGCCAGAGCGGGAAAGCGGGTCTCGTCGGGGGCGAAGAAATCGAGCCGGGCCAGCTTGGCAAAATCGAGCCGTTCAATGGGAAGATTGGCGCGGCGGGGATGGGCAATTGCGTAACCGATGGCGTGTCGCATATCCGGAGCGCCGAGCTGGGCGAGGACCGAGCCGTCAGAGTACCCGACCATCGAATGGATGATCGACTGCGGATGGACGATGACTTCGATCTGTTCAGGCTTCATGCCGAACAGGTGGCGGGCCTCGATCATTTCGAGTGCCTTGTTGAACATCGAAGCGCTGTCGATCGAGATCTTGAGACCCATGGACCAATTGGGGTGGGCGGCAGCAGATTCAGGCGTCACAGCCGCCATTTGTTCGCGCGTGTAATCACGGAATGGCCCGCCGGAAGCTGTCAGGATGATACGTTCAACGGCATGGCGCTGGTTTTCCTCCAGCACCTGGAAGATGGCATTGTGTTCGCTGTCGACCGGCAGCAGCTTGCCGCCACCCCTGGCGATTGCAGCGGTAAACAGATCTCCGGCGGAAACCAGGCATTCCTTGTTGGCAAGGGCGATGTCTGCACCGCCGGCGACGGCCGCAAGCGTCGGCGCCAGACCGGCTATGCCAACAATGCCAGCCAGCAATAGATCGGTTTCGCGGTGACCGGCTTCGATCAATGCCGACGGGCCGGCGCCGGCTTCGATGCCGGATCCCGCAAGTGCGGACTTCAGATCGTCATAGCGATCCGGGTCCGCTGTCACGGCAAACCCGGCGCCGGTTTGCCGCGCCTGTTCGGCGAGCAGCTCGATATTGCTCATTCCAGTTATAGCAGGGACTTCAAACATCTCGCGGCCACCGAGATGCGCCATGACATCAAGCGTGTTTCGGCCGATTGAGCCAGTGGCGCCGAGAATGGAGATACGGCGTTTTTTTGTCGGGGAGATATTATTCATGCTCTACCATTGATGGCTCGGGTTTTTGCGGTCAACCCGCCTTCAAAGTCTGGAACGGCCATTAAGATCAAGCAATTCGACGAACAGGCCGGCATGATCAAGGTTGCCGCCGTCAAGCTCATCCGCCAATCGCACGAAACGGTCGCGAACCGCTTGCACCATCGGCAGCTTGATACCGAGCTCGCGCGCTTCGGAGAGCACATTGTCGAGATCCTTGATCTGGACGGATACGCGACCGCGGGGCGCGAAGTCATGTGATTGCATCCGCTGTCCGTGCACTTGCAGGATTGTTGAATCGGCGAAGCCGCCTGCGAGGGCTGCCCGGAATGCGTCAAGATCGCCACCGCCCTCGGACACCAGAAGGGTTGCTTCTGCGACCGCGCCGATGGCGATGCCGACGATGGCCTGGTTGGCGAGCTTGGCCAATTGACCGGCGCCAGTGGGGCCAACCCGGATGGCACGGCCCATGGCGCCAAGCAGGACTGCTGCGTTTTCGAATATCTGGCTGTCTCCACCGACCATGATTGCCAGCGTTCCTGCTTCCGCTCCACCAGTGCCGCCGCTGACCGGTGCATCAAGATGAAAAATACCCAGCTTGGAGAGACGCTCGGCATGGGCGCGGGCCTGGCTTGGCTGGATCGAACTCATGTCGATGACTGTTGCGCCGGTTGGTATGGTCTCGGCCATGCCTGTTTCAAACAGGACATGAGCTACGACAGCACCATCGGCCAGCATGGTGATAATGTGGGTTGCGTCCTTCACCGCGTCAGCGGCGCTGCCAGCCAGGCGGGCGCCTTCGCTCGCCAGCGGGGCGGCTTTTGATGGATCGCGGTTCCAGACAGTCAGTTGATGACCAGCGCCAAGCAACCGCCGCGCCATAGGCAGCCCCATCAGCCCGGTGCCGAGCAATGCAATTGATGTCTTCATATCTGGCGTCTCCTCCCGCATTCCATAGTGTGTGGAAGCAGTACAGATGCCAGAGGGACGTGGCAAATTCCAATCGTCTCGCGAGCAGCGAAGACTGCCTGACGCTGGCTGCGCCGCGATCGTCTATACAAACTCGGTTCTCCGAAATAACGTGGCCGTCATGAGTGAGTCTGAAACCCTCGATAGCCGGTATTCCTGGAAGCGGCTCGGTATTACCCTGGCCATTGCCGTGCTTGGCAATGTCGGGATGTGGTCGATCATTGTCATCATGCCGGCGGTTCAGGCTGAATTTGGCGTTGCCCGGGCCGATGCATCGCTTCCCTACACATTGACGATGATCGGTTTCGCGCTCGGCAATCTGGTGATCGGGCGGGCTGTCGACCGGTTTGGTGTGACAATTGCCCTGATCGCATCGGCGATCACCATGGCTGCGGGCTTTGCGTTTGCTTCGATGAGCGATTCGATCGTGATGCTGTCGGCGATACAATTCATTGTCGGATTTGGCACGGCGGTGGGCTTCGGGCCGCTGATTGCCGATATCTCGCATTGGTTCTATCGGCGGCGCGGCATTGCCGTGGCGGTCGCTGCAAGCGGAAATTACCTTTCGGGCGCGATCTGGCCGCTTCTGTTGAGCGGAGTCATCAGTGAGCATGGCTGGCGCACCGCCTATATGGTGCTGGCAATTGTGCCGGTGGTGCTGATGATTCCGCTTTCGCTTCTGCTCAGGCGCCGGGTTCCGGATGATGCAACAGCGCATGCCAACAGACTGTCACTGGCCAATGCACGATCTGTGCGGTTTTCGCCAACCGCGCTGCAATGGATGCTGGGATTGGCCGGCATCGGCTGTTGCGTGGCGATGTCGATGCCACAGGTTCATATCGTGTCCTACTGCGCCGACCTCGGCTATGGTCCCACTGTCGGCGCCGAAATGCTGTCGCTGATGCTGATGGGTGGAGTGGTGTCGCGTCTGGTGTCCGGACTGGTTGCTGACAGGCTGGGCGGGGTGATGACGCTGCTGATCGGGTCGACACTTCAATGCATCGCGCTGTTTCTGTATCTGCCGTTTGACGCGATGGTACCGCTTTACGTGGTCAGCCTGATCTTCGGCCTGTCGCAGGGCGGGATTGTTCCGAGCTATGCGCTGATCGTGCGAGAATATCTTCCGGCAAAGGAAGCTGGCGCAAGGGTTGGCTCTGTCATCATGGCGACAATCATCGGGATGGCGCTGGGCGGCTGGATGTCGGGATGGATCTACGATCTGACCGGATCCTACCAGGCCGCCTTCCTCAACGGCATCGCCTGGAACTTCCTCAATATAGGCATCATGACGCTGATCCTGCTCAAGTCACGGGCACGGCGCGGTGATGCGGTGCTGGCCTGAGGGACAAAGCGCGATCTGAATGAATGTGGAGCGAGGTAGGGTGGTGATCCCGGAAGGATTCGAACCTTCGACCCCAGGATTAGGAATCCTGTGCTCTATCCCCTGAGCTACGGGACCACGCGAAAGAGTGCATACAGAAAACCGGGCGGTTCTTCAACAAGAAGAACCGCCCGGTTGAAATGTAAAAGCCACGCGATTGTGAATCAGGCGGCGAGTGCCTTCTCGGCCAGCTTGACCCAGTAGGACACGCCGACCGGTATGGCGTCGTCGTTGAAGTCGTAGGCCGGGTGGTGCAGGCCCGCGGTGTCGCCATTGCCCATGAAGATGAAGGCGCCGGGGCGGGCTTCGAGCATGAAGGAGAAATCCTCGCCACCCATGGTCGGCGGTTGCTCGCGTTCGACCATTCCAGCGCCGGCAACGCTTTCGGCGATGTCGGCGGCGAAATCGGTCTCGTCCGAATGGTTGAAGGTTACAGGGTAATTCCTGAGATAGTTCACGGAGGCTTCCACGCCGTGAGCGGCAGCGACGCCCTGGACAATCTCGTTGATCCGGGTCTCGGCCATGTCACGCATTTCTGCCGAAAGGGTACGCACGGTGCCAGCCAATTCAACCGTTTCGGGGATAATGTTGTAAGCTGAGCCGGCGATGAACTTGGTCACAGAGACGACGACCGATTCAAGCGGGTTGGCGTTGCGTGAGGCGATCGACTGCAGCGCGGTAACGACTGCCGACGCGGCGACAATCGGGTCGATGGTCAAGTGCGGCATCGCGGCATGACCACCGCGGCCCTTGATAACGACATCGAAAATGTCGGTCGCTGCCATGATCGGCCCCTTGCGGATGGCGAACTGACCGACAGGCAGGCCGGGCAGATTGTGCATGCCGAAGACCTTGGTAATGCCGAAGCGATCCATCATGCCGTCTTCGACCATTTCGCGGCCACCAGCGCCGCCTTCTTCGGCAGGCTGGAAAATCACAGCTACCGAGCCGGTAAAATTGCGGGTTGCGGCGAGGTGACGGGCGGCGCCCAGCAGCATCGCGGTGTGACCGTCATGACCGCAGGCATGCATCTTGCCGGGGGTGCGCGACGCCCAGGGAACGCCGGTGATTTCGTTGATCGGCAGTGCATCCATATCGGCGCGCAGGCCGATCGCGGGTCCGTTGCCGCCGGGGCGACCGTGAATGATACCGACAACACCGGTCCGGCCAATGCCGGGGACGACCTCATCACAACCAAAAGATTTGAGCTTGTCGGCAACGAAAGCGGCCGTGTTGTGCACGTCGTACAGCAATTCCGGATCGGCGTGGAGCGTACGGCGCCATTCCGTGACTTCGTCTTTCATGGAAACAACATCATCGACAAGCTGCATTTTACACCTCTGTGGCTTCGTGATTGTGATGTCCGGCAAACGGGTAAAACTTGTTATCGCCTTTTGCCATCTGTCTGCCATATAGGCTAAGTATGGGAGCATGACGAGAGAAAAGCGGCGCATTAGCGACTGCGAACATACCGCTGATTGTCCAAATTGCATCGAGAAGCCGTTTGAAACACTGGAAAATCGGAAGCCCGGAATGAGCTTATTGTTACAGTCGCGCCGTGTGGGCGCAGCGTTGGCAGTACTGATGTTTGCAGTGGTGTCTTCAGGCAGCGCGCTGGCCAATCCGAAGATTGTCGTGGATGTGAACTCAGGCCGTGTGGTCGAACACGAACAAGCGTTCCAGCGCTGGTATCCGGCTTCGCTGACAAAGCTCATGACCATCTATGTGGTCTTCAAGGCGCTCAAATCAGGCCAGTTGACGATGGAAACGCCGGTGACCATGTCGGTTCATGCCGCCAAGGAGCCGCCGAGCAAAATGTATTTCAAGCCGGGAGAGCGGTTTCCGCTGGATTCGGCGTTGAAATATTTGATGATCAAATCCGCCAATGATGTCGCCGTGGCAATTTCGGAGGCCGTATCGGGGACCGAGGAAGCATTTGTCCAGGAGATGAATGCTGCCGCCCGTCAGATCGGCATGAGTTCGACGCGGTTCGTCAATCCCAATGGGTTGCCGGGCGATGGCCAGTACACGACTGTCCGCGATATGGCGCTGCTGGCAGTTACCCTGCGGCGCGATTTTCCCGAGTTTGCGCATTATTTCGCCTATGAAGGCTTCGCGGCCGGCAAGAAGAGCTACACCAACTACAATCTGCTGATCGGCCGGTTTCCCGATGCTGACGGCATGAAAACCGGTTTCATCTGCGCGTCGGGATTCAATCAGGTCTCATCGGCGACCCGCAACGGGAAGACTGTGGTTAGTGTTGTCTTCGGTGCGCCCTCTCAGGAGGCGCGGGCGGAGGAATCCGCACGGCTTCTTCACAAGGCCCTGACGACAACAGCCTGGGGCAGCTCAAGCCTTCAGAACCTGGCACCTTACGGCAATGGCCGCGATCAGGTGGCCGATATTTCCGGTGAAATCTGTACGGCGAAAGCGCGTGCTGCACGTTATGAAGGCCGGGATGTCGAAGGCAAGATGGTGCTCAATTCACCGTATCTTGTTAAGATGACGCGCGAACCGCGTCTGGTGCAGGCGCCTGCGGGGCTTCCGCGTGCCAGTGTTGAAGTCGCCCTGTCGCGAGTTCCGATTCCTGTGCCACGGCCGGGCGGCACGCTTTCCGGGCAGGTTGAGCCATTTGCCGCATCGGCTTTCACCGCGCCGGCCAATGCTGCCGAGATGATTCCGCTGCGGCCGAGTGTGCCGATTCCGGTTCCTCGTCCAGAAATCTGATCCAGAGAAACGAGCAACCGATGGCTGCAAAGACCCAACCTGCGCCCGCCTGGAGCGCCCCGCAAGGCGTGCCTGTGTCGATTCTGACCGGGTTTCTGGGGGCGGGGAAAACGACGCTGCTCAATCGTTTGATCGGCGATCCGTGGCTCAGCGATGCGGCGCTGATCATCAATGAATTCGGCGATGTCGGTATCGATCATCTGCTGGTTGAGAGCTCGAGTGACGGCATCATTGAGCTGTCGGATGGATGTTTGTGCTGCACAGTGCGTAGCGAGTTGGTGGATACGCTGGCCGATCTGATGGACCGGATGCAGTCGGGACGTATCCGGCCATTCTCGCGCGTGGTGATCGAAACCACAGGTCTGGCCGACCCGGTGCCGGTGATGCAGTCGGTGATCGGGCATCCGGCACTTGGTCAATCCTACCGGCTTGAAGGGGTGGTGACAGTCGTCGACGCAGTCAATGGTCTCGCAACGCTTGAAGACCATGAAGAAGCTCGCCGGCAGGTGGCGGTGGCCGATACGCTGGTTCTGTCGAAGACTGGGCTCACTGATGATTGCGACGCGCTCCGGTTGAGGCTCGAAGGGCTCAATCCGTTGGCGCGGGTGATCAACAGTGACGATCCTGATCTGACTGCGCAAGGTCTGTTCGATACCGGCGCTTATGATCCGGTTGCCCGCAGTCTGGATGTGGCGCGGTGGCTGAGTTCAGGTCAGGGTGATCATGCCCATAGTCATGCTGGGCACCATCATGGCGGTCACCACGCACATGATGTGAACCGGCACGATCAACATATTCGTGCCGATTCCATGGTGTTCGAGAGGGCGATTACGCCGGAAGCGCTTGCGATGTTTATTGACCTGTTGCGGTCGGCTCACGGGCCCAACCTGTTGCGCATGAAGGGCATCATCAAGCTATCCGATGATCCGTCGCGGCCGCTTGTGTTGCACGCGGTGCAGAGCTTGATGTCCGAACCGGTGAGATTGCCTGCCTGGCCTGAAGGGGCAGCGGAAGAGACAAGGCTGGTGGTGATCACGCGAGACATGCCGGAAGGATTTATAGCCGAGCTGTTTGCCACATTTACCGGTGAACCGGGAATAGGGCGTCCCGACCAGGATGCATTGACCGCAAATCCGCTGGTCATTCCAGGCATGCCGTCGAAGCGCTAGTGGTCTGACCGAAACAGATGATACCCATCTGTCAGGATCTCACCACTAGAGCGCTTCATCGTTGGTTATTGGAACCTTCCAGTCGAAGGCTGGGCTCAGCCCTTTTCAATGACAAAGGCGTGGCCGCCCTCGATCGAGGCGCTATCGAGCAATTGGTGGCCGTCTTCCCGGCAGAAATGCGGAATATCAATCACCGCCAACGGGTCGGTGGTTTCAATCCGGATGCGTGCGCCGGTGTTCAGATCGCGCAGATGTTTGCGGGTCTTGAGCACTGGAAGCGGACATTTCAGGCCGCGAAGATCCAGCGCATCGCAGTCAGGGCTGCTCACTTGCTGCTCCAGATTTTCCAGAACGGCTTGTTGGCCTGATTGCTCTGAGGTGTCTGCCCGGAATTTGCGATCTGTGGTGACGCGATCGGATTCGGGGTCGGGACCGGAACTCCGCCCAATGCGGCCGCTGCAGATGTCTGCCCAGAAACCGGGACGGATTCAGCAACGGCTTCAGGCGAAGGCAGGCTGAGCGGGGCGGCGGGCGCAGTATTTGGCGCCAGGGCCTTGAGTGGATTGCCGCTGGAAAACAGGCTGAGAACCGGTGCGGCAGATGTTTGTCCGCCCCTGGCGGCGATTTGTGCTGCTTTTTCGGCTTCGCGCTCGGCGCGTTTTACTTCGGCTTCTGCTCTGGCTTCGTTAGAGGCGATCTGGTTGGCTTCGTCGCGATCATACCTGGCCACCGCTTTGATAAAGTCCTGATTCCAGGTCTTCTCATAGGCGTAATGGGCGGAAGCCAACGTGGTTGGCACGCTTGCTGGCGGGCAGGTCGCGTTGGCGACGAAGGCTGCGTTTTCGATCTGCGGGATCTGATTGAAAACATATTGCCGGCTGCAGACATCAACCTTTGGCGGCCGCTTTGTCAGCTCGAAATGGTCATAACCGGTTTTGAGCATTTTCCAGAATTCGAAATGCTCGCTGTCGCGATGCCGCGCCATGTTTTCGGGGGTCATGCGGAAAGGCAGTGCCTCAACAACGAAGTAGTCCTGTCCGCCCTTGAAGGCGTCACGGGCGAAACCGTAAATTTCCAGAACCTGCTCGTCGGTCATCGAATAGCATCCGGCGGATGAGCAAGCGCCATGCACCATCAGATTGGACCCGGTGCGACCGTAAGAGCGGTCGTAGCTGTTCGGATAGCCCATGTTGAAGGACAGATAGTAGCTTGAGTTCGGGTTCATCTGTGCCGGATAAATCCGGTAATAGCCTTCGGGCGCCTGCCGATCGCCCTCCTTGAACTTGGGGCCGAGCTTGCCGGACCATTTGCAGATTTCGTAGGAGGCAATAATGTCGAAGCGGCCATTGCCCTTCTGCTTCCAGACTTCAAGAATGCCTTCTTCCTTGAAAATGCGCATCATGATCGGCGACCGCGTGCTCATGTCGTGCGCCTTCATCTTGTTGATGAGCTTGGCGGGCAACGGGTGTTCGACTTTGTTGGAAACGGAATCAAGCGCGTCCTGACAACCGGTGAGGCCGAGGAGCAGGACGGGGAGGAATCGCAGCGTTCGTATCGGTGTCATGGGGACTCTTGGACTTTGCAATTGCCAGTTCCCGGGCTGATGAAACGCTTCGGAAGCGATTTCAGGTCGGGCATTCTAACGCGACATTACTACCAACATGGTTCATGAAGCCTTACCATTCCGGCTGTTTGCCGCAGGCGACCGCACCCGATTGGCCATATTCACATGCTTTGCAGCGACCTTATTGCCCGATGCGGGCACGTGCGCTGTTGAGCGTAATTGCCTATTGGCGTTGCAAATGTGGCCCGAATTGGGCGTGGTCAACCGATATGGCGACCGATCTCGAGGAATTTCTTGCGGCGATCGGCTCGCAACTCATCTCCAGACAGGCCCGACAGGTCTTTCAGCGCAGCTGAAATTGTGTCGCCTGCGCGGGCGATAACGCTTTCATGGTCACGATGAGCGCCGCCCACCGGCTCGGGGATGATGCCATCAATGATCCCCAGACCACGCAGATCTTCCGCGGTGATTTTCATGGAGGTGGCTGCATCGCGGGCCCGCGTGGCATCGCGCCAGAGGATCGAGGCTGCACCTTCGGGAGAAATAACGGAATAGATCGAGTGCTCAAGCATATAGACCCGGTTTCCGGTGGCGATCGCGATAGCTCCGCCGGAGCCACCTTCGCCAATGATCACCGAGATCAGCGGCGCGCGAAGATTGAGGCAGGTCTCGGTCGAGCGGGCGATGGCTTCGGCCTGGCCGCGCTCTTCAGCGCCGACGCCGGGGTATGCACCAGCGGTGTCGATCAGCGTGATGACCGGAATCTGGAACCGGTCAGCCAGTTCCATGATGCGGATTGCCTTGCGGTACCCTTCGGGGCGCGCGGAGCCAAAATTGTGGAGGATGCGGGTCTTGGTATCGTGGCCCTTTTCCTGGCCGATGACAACAACCGGCTGGCCTTGGAAGCGCGCAAAGCCTGCCTGAATGGCAGCGTCTTCGGCGAACTTGCGATCACCGGCGAGCGGTGTGAACTCATCAAACAAGGTCTTGGCGTAGTCATTGAAATGTGGCCGGTCGGGATGTCTTGCAACCTGCGTTTTTTGCCACGGATTGAGCTTGCCATAGATTTCGGCCATGGCGTCACGGGCCCTAGTTTCGAGCCGGGCGATCTCATCGCCGGTGTCGATGCTCTCATCCTCATTGGCAAGCTTCCTCAATTCGAGGATCTTGCCTTCCAGGTCGGAGATCGGTTTTTCGAAATCAAGATAATTGTGCATTGAGTTTTTCCACGCGGGCCATCGCATTTTTTAGTCGCCACGACCAGTCAAGCCTAGTCTGGCATGTCTGTCACGCTTTAGTTTGGCGTGTTGAGAGCGGGCTTAATCGCGACTTTTTGTGGCTTTTGCAAGGGGGTGATGTTCATTGACCAATTGTCGCAGGCGCTCATCGAGCACGTGTGTGTAGATTTGGGTGGTGGAAATGTCGGCATGACCGAGCAATTCCTGAACAGCGCGCAGATCGGCGCCGCCGGCCAGCAAATGGCTGGCAAAAGCATGGCGCAGCACATGTGGCGAGACTTTTGCAACGGGAATGCCAGTGCGACCGGCGACCTCCTTGAGTTCACGGGCGAAAACCTGGCGTGAGAGGTGACCTTCTGCGGAGTTGGCAGGGAAAAGATAACCAGTTTCCTCAGCGGCATCCCCGATCGCATTCAGCCATGCTTCAAGAGCTGCGCGGGAAGGCCGCGACATCGGCACCATGCGTTCCTTGGCGCCTTTGCCGCGAATGATCAGAAACCGGCCGTCATTGGCGAGGACACGGTAAGGCAGGCTAACCAGTTCGCTAACCCGCATTCCGGTGGCGTAGAGCATTTCCAGAAGCGCGCGAAAACGGATGCGCCGCAGCGTTTCCTCTTTATCTTGGGCCATCGTTATTTCGGTTTCAGCCTGGGCCAGCAGCCGGGACACGTCATCTATGCTGAGCACTTTGGGCAAGGGACGGGTTTTGCGCGGGGAATCGATCACTCCGGTCGGATCGTCGCTGCGCAGGCCCTCGGCGTGCAGGAATTTGTAGAACTGGCGGAGCGCGGAAAGTCGCCGTGCCTGGGACGCAGGCGAAAACCCGCGGGCTGCCAGATCGCCGATCACGCCGCGAATATCATCAGCCTGGGCTTTCGCCAGGGTGGTTCCAAGTGATTTGAGAACGGCGGAAGCGTCATCAAGGTCGCGGCTGTAGGCTTCCAGCGTGTTGTTGGCTGCACCTCGCTCGGCACTCATCATTTCGAGAAAGGCTTCGGCGTTGGCGGCGCTCAGATCGCGCATGTGCTGGCAGGGTCCTGTCAGTTGTTGAGTTTTTCAGTCGGGACGCGAACGGTCACTTCCCGGTCCACCGGTTCAACGTAATATATCAACGCAAACATGACGCCATAAACGATGCCAGCTAGTACAGCGCACAGGAAAAGGAACCGAAACAGGGATGGCATAGGCACTCCGGTGAACTGATGGTGGAATTGTTATGCGGCAGGGCGCGCATGGTTTCAAGGTGAATACGGAAAGCCGGGTGCGCTTGACGCGCCGCCGGACATGGCCAATAGAAGGCTTGGACCAGTGGCCTGAGGGCGGGGGAGACAGTTGACGCAACCGCAGGCTATCGCGCTGGAACAGCATATTGAAAAGGCGCGGCGCGTGCTTGGCCAACGCAATCTGGTGTTTGTCGGCCTGATGGGGGCCGGTAAATCAGTCATTGGCCGACTGGTCGCGCAGATACTCGAGATCCCGTTTGTCGATTCAGATCACGAGATTGAGCGGGTGTCGCGCATGACGGTTCCTGAGCTGTTTGAGGCTTATGGAGAGCGTGAATTCCGGGCTCTGGAAGCGCGAGTGATCAAACGGCTGTTGCGAACCGGACCTCGGGTTCTATCGACCGGAGGTGGGGCATTCATGAATGATACCACTCGTGCGATGGTGCTGGCTGATGGCCTGTCGGTCTGGTTGAAAGCGGATCTCGACGTGCTGTGGGAACGGGTTTCCAAGCGGGATACAAGGCCACTGCTGAGAACAGCCAATCCCAAGCAGACGCTGTCTGATCTGCTCGATCAGCGGTACCCGGTCTATGAAAAGGCCGATGTGACGGTGCAATCGCGTGATGACGTCAAGGAAACTATCGCCACTGAAACGGTTATCGCGCTTGCGCAGCTGGACAGTGGCCAGGAAACGGTGCCGAAACCATGACCCAAACCCTTCCCCGTGAAACCGTCCGCGTTGACCTCGGCGAGCGCAGCTATGACATCGTAATCGGACCCGGGCTGATCGCCCAAGCCGGCGCCGAGATCGCGGCACGCAATCCCGGCGTCCGTTGTGCCGTTGTGACAGACCGCAATGTGGCGGCCGTGCATCTTGATGCTCTGCTCGAGAGCCTGGCTGCAGGCGGAGTAGATGCGGCGCCGCTGGTGCTTGAGCCCGGCGAAAAAACCAAGAGGTTCGACGAACTGGTTCGGGTCTGCGACCATGTGTTGGGCGCCCGGCTGGAGCGTGGCGACGCGGTGGTGGCGCTGGGCGGCGGCGTAATCGGCGATCTTTCCGGCTTTGCCGCCGGTATCGTACGGCGCGGCATGGGCTTCGTACAGGTGCCCACCAGCTTGCTGGCGCAGGTCGATTCTTCGGTTGGCGGCAAGACCGGAATCAATTCCTCCCATGGCAAAAACCTGATTGGGGTGTTTCATCAGCCGGACCTGGTGCTGGCCGATACCGATGTGCTCGATACCTTGCCGATCCGGGAATTTCGGGCCGGCTATGCGGAACTGGCGAAATACGGGCTGATTGACCGACCGGAGTTTTTTGACTGGCTGGAAAAGAACTGGCGTGAGGTGTTCTCCGGCGGGTCGGCACGGATTAGCGCCATCGCAACAGGGTGCCAGGCGAAAGCCGATGTGGTGGCAGCGGACGAACGTGAGAATGGCGCACGGGCCTTGCTCAATCTTGGCCACACGTTCGGTCATGCGCTGGAGGCGGCAACCGGTTACGACGGGCGGCGGCTGGTGCATGGCGAGGGTGTCGCCATCGGCATGGTGCTGGCGCATGAATTCTCATCCCGGATGAACCTTGCAAGCCCTGATGATGCTGCAAGGGTCAGGCATCATCTCAATGAGGTGGGTCTGCCAACCCGGATGTCGGATATTGAAGGTGAGCTGCCTCCGACCGATATACTGATGAAGCATGTCGCGCAGGATAAGAAGGTCCGGCGCGGCGCGTTGACCTTTATCCTGACACGCGGCATCGGGCAGTCCTTTGTCGCTGATGACGTGCCGGCGGATGAAGTGTTTCGATTCCTGGAGGATAAGCGAGCATCATGATGCTGGAAACAATAGGCGCAATCCTGACTGAACATGGACTGACCATCCTTGGGATATTGGTCCTGATCGGGTTTTCGGGTTTCTTCTCTGGCTCGGAGACGGCCCTGACCGCGGCATCACGTGCCCGCATGCATTCGCTCGAGACCAGCGGCGACGCCCGGGCGGCCACAGTCAACACGCTGATCCAGCGCAAGGACAGACTGATCGGGGCGCTGCTGATCGGCAACAACCTGGTCAATATTCTCGCCTCGGCGCTGGCGACCAGCGTGCTGTTGTCAATCTTTGGCGATTCCGGTGTTGCCGTGGCGACCCTGACCATGACCCTGCTGCTGGTAATTTTTGCCGAGGTGCTGCCCAAGAGCTGGGCGATTTCGACCCCTGACCGGTTTGCCATGGCCGTCTCAGGCGTGGTCAAGGCCTTCGTCGTTGTGGTCGGACCGTTGTCTAGCTTCGTCAACTGGATCGTGCGCAATATCATGGCGGTTTTTGGCGTGACCTTTGCCTCGGAAACCTCGATGCTGTCGGCGCATGAGGAAATCCGCGGCGCGGTGGATTTGTTGCATCGTGAAGGTTCGGTGATCAAGGCAGATCGCGACAGGCTGGGTGGTGTACTTGATCTGGGCGAACTGGAAGTTTCGGATGTGATGATCCACCGGACATCGATGCGGATGCTCAATGCCGACGAGACGCCTGAAGCCAATGTCCGCGCGGTTCTCGAGAGCCCTTACACGAGAATGCCGATCTGGCGCGGCTCGACCGACAACATCATCGGCATCGTTCATGCCAAGGATGTGCTGCGGGTACTGGCCGATAATCCCACCGAGCCGCACCGTATGGACGTGGTGAAAATCGCCCAGAAGCCATGGTTCGTGCCCGACACAACCAGCGTTCCCGATCAGCTCAATGCATTTTTGAGGCGCAAGGCCCATATTGCCATCGTGGTTGATGAATATGGCGAGGTGGAAGGACTGGTAACGCTCGAGGACATTCTCGAAGAGATCGTCGGTGATATTGCCGACGAGCATGACACCGAGGTTCAGGGCGTCAGACAGGAGGCCGACGGTTCGATTGTCGTTGATGGTTCAGTTCCGATTCGCGACCTCAACCGGGCGCTCGACTGGTCATTGCCCGATGATGAGGCAACAACCGTGGCGGGTCTGGTGATTCATGAATCCCAGACCATTCCCGAGGAAAAGCAGGCGTTCACCTTCCATGGTAAACGCTTTATCGTGATGAAGCGGGACCGCAACCGGATCACGCGGCTAAGGATCCGGCCAATGGACAAGGCTTGATGTTTGACGCGTTACCAGCGGGTGACTTCGCCAGGGGCTGATGCTTCCACGGCCATTGCATGCAGTCCGCCGTCGAGCTCGTCCTTGAGCAAGGCATTGACTGCCCGGTGGCGGTCGATGCGGCTCATGCCCGTAAAAGCAGGGGCGACGATGCGGATGCGGAAGTGGGTTTCGCCGGTGCCGTCGAAAGAGCCTTCATCATCGCTGCCGGAATGGTGATGGCCGGCATGAAGATGGCTTTCGTTGATCACCACCAGCCGTTCGGGAATAAATTTTTCAGTCAGCACGGTTTCAATGCGGTTCTGACGGGACATGACGATGCTCCTGAGGTATCTTGTGCGGTCACAAATTTCGGCTGTTGCGATTTGTGTGGTGGCATTCGAAGTCGAGACGGGGTACGCAGCTTGAATCACCCTTGTCAATCCTTGTTAGCTAACCTGTAGAGCACCATAATTGTTGATATGAAACTGGATTCCAAATATTTTGACCGCATTCGGGTCCGCCGCAAAGGCGCAAAGCCGGCTGAAACTATAGCGCCTGAATGTCAGTGGGACGGGTGTAACAAACCCGGCACTCACCGTGCGCCCGTGGGACGTGATGCCGAAGGGCAGTATTTCATGTTCTGCGTTGACCATGCGCGCGAGTACAACAAGGGCTACAATTACTTCTCCGGCCTGTCCGATGGTGAGATCGCTCGCTATCAGAAAGAGGCGCTGACGGGGAACCGTCCGACATGGAAAATGGGCGTGGACCGAGCGGCGGCCAGTGGGCCAACCCAATCGACCGCGAAATCGGGTTCGGCCGGTGCTCAGGCGCAGATGCGTGATCCTCACGGTTTTTTCGAGACCCGTCGTCCCAACCGGACGGTTCGTGCCCGCAAGCTTAAGCCGCTGGAGGGAAAGGCCTTCGATACGCTTGGTCTTGCCGGAAATTCGACATCGACCGAGATCAAGACCCGTTACAAGGATCTGGTCAAACAGCACCATCCCGATGCCAATGGCGGCGACCGCGGTTCCGAGGACCGTTTTCGTGCCGTCATCCAGGCCTACCAATTGTTAAAGCAGTCTGGTTTCTGCTAAGCGAACAGTCTAAGCAGAATCGGACAGGAGAGACGGCCCTCGGGCATATAGCCGGGCCTTGGAGACATGATGAGCAAGATCGACCTCGACATCACCAACCTGCCAGACACCACCGTTAAAGTGCGTGACGTGTTCGGCATTGATTCGGACATCTCTGTCCCGGCCTACAAGGAGCGGGATTCCTATGTGCCGGACCTTGATGAAGACTATCTGTTCGACCGTGACACGACGCTGGCCATCCTGGCCGGATTCGCCCACAACCGCCGCGTAATGGTGTCGGGCTATCACGGAACCGGCAAATCGACCCATATCGAGCAGGTTGCCGCGCGGCTTAACTGGCCGTGTGTTCGCGTCAATCTCGATAGCCATGTCAGCCGGATCGATCTGGTCGGCAAGGACGCGATTGTTGTTCGGGATGGCATGCAAATCACCGAATTCAAGGATGGCATTCTGCCCTGGGCGTACCAACATAATGTTGCGCTGGTGTTTGATGAGTACGATGCAGGCCGTCCGGACGTGATGTTCGTGATCCAGCGTGTGCTTGAATCTTCAGGCCGTCTGACGCTGCTCGACCAGAGCCGCGTCATCAGGCCGCATCCGGCGTTTCGTCTGTTTGCCACAGCCAACACCGTTGGTCTTGGCGATACAACCGGGCTTTATCACGGCACCCAGCAGATCAACCAGGCACAGATGGACCGCTGGTCGATCGTGACCACGCTGAACTATCTGCCGCATGATCAGGAGGTCGATATCGTCGCCTCCAAGGTCAAGGAATTCGCCAAGGGCGACGGTCGCGATACCATCTCGCGCATGGTTCGGGTCGCAGATATGACGCGTTCGTCGTTCATCAATGGCGACCTTTCGACCGTGATGAGCCCGCGTACGGTAATCACCTGGGCCGAAAATGCCGAAATCTTTGGCGACGTGGCGTTTGCGTTCCGTCTGACCTTCCTCAACAAGTGTGATGAACTGGAACGGGCACTGGTGGCTGAACATTATCAACGGGCGTTCGGCGTCGAGTTGAAAGAAAGCGCCGCCAATATCGTTCTCAGCGCAACCGCCTGACGGATACTCTCATGGCCGGACGCGGTGACAACACTCGACCAAAGCCAAACGGCACAGTAGACGCCGAGCCGTTCCGGCGGGCGCTTACCGGCTGTGTGCGGGCGATTGCCGGCGATCATGAGCTGGAGGTTGTCTTCGGCGCTGACAGGCCGGGAATCTCTGGCGAGCGTGCCCGGCTGCCAGACCTGCCGAAACGTCCGACGAGCCATGATTTTTCCGTCACCCGCGGCCTTGGCGATTCGATGGCGCTGCGCAAAGCCTGTCATGACGATACGCTTCATGCTCGAATGGCGCCTGAGGGGCCTGATGCCCGCGCGGTCTATGATGCTGTCGAGCAGGCTCGGGTGGAGGCCATCGGCTCGCGGCGGATGATAGGGGTCGGTGACAACCTCACATCCATGCTCGAAGACAAGTACCAGCGAGCCAATTATCAGGGAATCGTCAACCGCGAGGATGCACCGCTTGAGGAAGCGGTGGCGCTGATGGTGCGCGAAAAGCTCACCGGCCGTAAACCGCCGCAGGCGGCAGGCCAGGTGGTTGAGCTGTGGCGTGATTTCATCGAAGACAAGGCCGGCAACGTGCTGGAGACCCTTGAAGGCTCGGTCGAAGACCAGCAGGCTTTTGCCCGTGTTGTGCGCGAAATGCTCTCGGCCATGGAAATGGCTGAGGATTACGGTGACGACGACAGCGAGCAGGACGATCAGGACGAGGTTTCCGACGAAGATCAGCCGCGCAGCGACGAAGAGAATGATCAGTCCTCGCAGGAAGAGGCCGGTTCTGACGCCGCGCCGGCAGAGGAAAGTGAAACCTCTGACGAGCAGATGGACACCGGCGAAATGGACGGCGCGGAAGCTGGCGACGATGATGCCATCGACGACAGCGACGAAGACGCCGACACGCCGGGCGAGACACGCAAATCCGGCGATCCTTTCAGCGACCTCAATGAGAAGATCGACTATAAGGTTTTTACCACTGAATTCGACGAGGAAATTTCCGCCGAAGAACTCTGCGATGAAGCCGAGCTCGATCGTCTCCGGGCGTTTCTCGACAAGCAATTGGCGCATTTGCAAGGCGTGGTCGGGCGGCTCGCCAACCGGCTTCAGCGGCGGTTGATGGCGCAACAGAACCGGGCTTGGGACTTCGATCTCGAGGAAGGCTATCTCGACAGCGCGCGATTGACGCGGATGATTATCGATCCGATGCAGCCGTTGTCGTTCAAGATGGAGCGTGACACGAGTTTCCGCGATACCGTGGTGACGCTGCTGATTGATAATTCCGGTTCGATGCGTGGTCGACCGATCACGGTTGCCGCGACCTGCGCTGACATTTTGGCGCGGACGCTGGAGCGCAGTGGCGTCAAGGTGGAATTGCTGGGCTTTACCACCAAGGCCTGGAAGGGTGGTCAGAGCCGCGAGAAATGGCTGACTGGCGGCAAACCGGCAACGCCGGGACGACTCAACGATCTGCGCCACATCATCTATAAATCCGCTGATGCCCCATGGCGCCGCGCCCGGCGCAATCTCGGCCTGATGATGCGTGAAGGCCTGCTCAAGGAAAACATCGACGGCGAAGCGCTGATCTGGGCCCATACGCGACTGGCGCGGCGGCCCGAGCAACGCAAAATCCTGATGATGATTTCTGATGGCGCGCCGGTTGATGATTCAACCCTTTCGGTCAATCCGGGCAATTATCTCGAGCGGCATCTGCGTGCGGTTATCGAGGAGATCGAAACCCGCTCGCCGGTGGAACTGCTTGCCATCGGTATCGGTCATGATGTCACCCGCTACTATCGCCGCGCCGTTACCATTGTCGATGCGGAGGAACTGGCTGGCGCGATGACCGAGCAGCTGGCAGCGCTGTTTGCCGATGAAGGTGGTGATCCGAAATCCCGCCGCGGACGCAAGCGGACGTGATCACGATCAGGAGCATTGCGCGGCTGTCTATTGTTGCCAGCGCTCTTGCAATCTTGACGGCCTCTGCGGTGCTGCCGCTTCGCGCTGACGATGAAACCCTGCAGATCAGGTCGCGGTTGATCCCCAACTTCAAGGTTGGATCCGATCAAATCCGGTTTGGCGATTTCGAATTCATTGGTGGGCTTGAGCTGAGCTCGTCGAGTTCGGCGCTTGGGGCAATGTCAGCCATTCGAGTGTCAGAAGACCGAGATCACTTCCTTGGCGTCATGGACACCGGCTCCTGGTATGCCGGACGCTTCGAGCGTGGTCCGAATGGCGTGCTGACCGGGATATCGGATTTTTCTGTCTCCCGCATTCTCGATGCTGATGGTGAGCCGTCAGATCAAAAATGGCGCGTTGACGCTGAAGGTCTTGCAGTGCGCGGTGATGAGGTTCTGGTCAGTTTCGAGCGTCAGAGCCGGGTGGATATCTATCCCGCCAAAGCTCCGGGCAGCTCCAAGCCTTTGGGTTCATTACCCTTGCAGATACCGCTTGATGAATTTCGTGCCAACCGCGGTCTGGAGGCGATCATGGTCGCACCGCAGGCTTCGCCGCTTGCCGGAGAGGTTGTTGTTGTCTCGGAGAAAAGCCTGAACGCCAGCGGTAATATCTATGCTGCCGTGCTGACCGGGCCATCGAAAGGTGTGTTCTTCGTCAAGCGGCACTCGCCCTATGATGTCACTGACGGTGATTTCTTGCCCAATGGCGATCTGCTGCTGCTTGAACGTCGCTTTTCGATCGGCGAGGGAATAGGCATGCGTATTCGGCGGATCGAAGGCAGTCGGCTGGGGCCGGGAAACCTGGTTGATGGAGAGGTCGTTCTGGAAGCCGATTTTGGGAGCCAGATCGACAATATGGAAGGTCTGGACGTGAGCACTGATGATCAAGGCCGCATCTTCGTCACGCTGGTGTCAGACGACAATCATTCCATCCTGCAACGGAACCTGATTCTGGAATTCCGCTACCTTGGCGACGACAAATAATCAGTATTTCCAGATCAAAGATTCTGAATTGTCAGGTGCGGTTCTCAGGGGTGAGAACCGGCATCAGAACGCCATAGGGCAGAAGCATCGACAATCCGACGATAAGCTTGACTGTGAGGTCCCCCAGCGCCCATGAAACCCAGCGCGGCACGTCCATGGCGAACATACCCAGCAACGGAGCAGCTTCGCTGGCGAAGGCATCGCCCGGGCCAATGATGTTGGCCGCTTGCGAAAATGCGAGGCCGAAGAAGATCAGGGTATCGAGGCCGGAGCCGATGATGGTGGAGACCAGCGGTGGCAGCCACCAGACCCGGTTGCGCAGCCGGTCGAAGACCGAAACATCCAGCAGTTGAGCCAGCAGAAAAGCGGACCCCGAGGCAACAGCGATGCGCGGTGTGGCAAGCCAGACCGATAACACAACAGCGATCACGAAGCCGCAGAACACCACCAGACGGGCAGTGGCCGGGCCGAAGCGGCGATTGGCCAAGTCAGTGATCAGGAATGCCACCGGGTAGGTGAACGCGCCCCAGGTCAGCAAATCGGCGAGATTGAGCGAACCGATAGCGTAATCGACCGGGAACTGAACCAGGAAGTTCGATGCCACGACGACAGCGGCCATGACGGCCACAAACGGCACTACAGAAGGGGTCATTCGCATTTTTTTATCCTGGGTTGATGCCACCAGTGGAAAACGACGAAGGCGGGCTCAAGGCCCGCCATCATATTCGAGAAGCTTTCAGCCTTGATCAGGCAGCAGCTTTTTCTTCGATCTTCTTAGCGATCTGACGCTTGAGCAGGCGTGCGCGCATCGACAGTTCAGCATCCTTGGCCTTGACCAGGAATTCGTCGAGGCCGCCACGATGTTCAACCGTGCGCAGAGCGTATGCAGTAATGCGCAGACGGTAACGCTGGCCGAGAGCATCGGAAATCAGCGTGACATTGCACAAGTTCGGCAGAAACCGGCGACGGGTCCGGTTGTTGGCGTGGCTGACATTGTTTCCGGACTGTACAGCCTTACCGGTCAATTCACAGCTGCGTGACATTTTGCACCTATTATCTCTTCGCCAGCGGACGGGCCGAGCCAGATATGAGGCTCACCCAAAGGACCGCAGGCCTTTATCGGAAGTCGCGTGTCTATAGTCAGACCAGCCAGCCACGTCAAGTCAGCAATGACCTGAAACCGGCAATTCCGGGGTCTGTAGCCATACATAACTGATTTTTCGGCCCATGCACCGAAATAGCGTGCCGTTCAGGCAGGGTTCAGGTGACAGGCCTTATCGTTCACGCCAAATGAAATGGCATGAGAGGTGTTCATATGATGCGTTTTAAGAGGGGTGTGTCAGGCGCCATGATGATCCTGGCTATTGGCGTATCACAGCAGGCCGTCGCCGAACCGGTGCAAATTCGCACCGACTACAGGGTTTCGTTGATTGGCTTTCCGGTGGCATCAGCCAAATTCCTGACAGAAGTTGATGGCAAGTCCTACAAGATCTCTGGCGATTTGCGCTCCTCAGCCCTGTCGGACATTTTTTCCAAAACTCGTGGAAACGCCAGCGTTTCAGGAAAAGTATCCAAGGAAAAGCTGGAGGCGTCTAAATTTCTCGTCAGCTATACGAGCGGCAAGAAAACGCACCGGACCGAGATTACCTTCAAGAATGGCGACGTTCGTTCAACCACCAACCAGCCTAAAAGCAAGACGAAAGCAGCCGATTGGATTCCTTTGCTAAAAACGGATCTGCGGGCAGTTCTCGATCCACTTTCAGGCTTGGTTTTCCCTGCCGGCTCTGCGGTTTGTCCGCGCAGCCTGCCGATCTTTGATGGTGAATCCCGCGCCACGCTGCACTTGACGCCGAAAGGTGTGCGTCCATTCCGCACAAAAGGCTTCAAGGGCGATGCGATTGTTTGCACGGTTCGGTTCGAGCCAAACTCCGGCTATCGGAAAAACTCGTCCAGCATCCAATATCTGCGTGGTCTCAAAGGCATGGAGGTCTGGTTCGCCAAACACGACAATGTCGGCCTGTACGCACCAGTGTACGCCAAGGTGCCAACAAAGATCGGCCAGGTGGTTGTTGCGGCCACTAGATTTGGCGGGTAGATTCAGATTCCCTTGAACATGGTGATTGTGGGCAAGGGGATCTATGCAATTGATTTTGAGCTGGCGCAGCGCGAGCTGTTTTGACGCGGTGCGGTGCCTGCGGTGGGGGAGTAACACCATCCGAAACATTCCCACGCTTGTCGGCTTTTCCGCTGTTGTGATGTGGTCGGCGTTGGCGGTTCTGACCGCCGCATCCGGCACGATGCCGCCTTTTCAGCTTTCGGCTATCTGTTTCCTGATCGGATCGATGATTGGGCTGACCGCGATGGCGCGGGATCCGAAACGGTTCCGGGCATTTCGGCAACCGGCGAAGGTCTGGGCGCTCGGCCTGTTTGGTCTGTTCGGCTATCATTTCCTCTATTTTACCGCGCTCAGAAATGCTCCGGCTGTGGAGGCGGGGCTTATCGCCTATCTCTGGCCTCTGCTGATTGTCGTCGGCTCGGCGCTGCTGCCGGGCGAGCGCTTGGGCTGGCATCATGTTGCCGGTGCGTTGATGGGCCTAGCCGGGACAGCGCTAATCCTGATGCAGGGCGCTGAGAGCGGATTTGGTGGCGGCAATCTTCTCGGATACGGGGCCGCAGGCCTGTGCGCGCTGACATGGTCGGGCTATTCACTGATGTCGCGGCGGTTCGGCTCGACGCCAACCGATGTCATCGCCGGCTTTTGCATTATCTCCGCAGTGTTGTCTGCGGTTTGTCATGTGTTTCTGGAAACCACGGTCTGGCCTGAGACTGCCGGTCAATGGATGGCGGTCCTCGGTCTTGGCCTCGGGCCGGTCGGCTTGGCGTTTTATGCTTGGGATTACGGGGTCAAGAAGGGCGACATTCAGGTGCTCGGCGTGGCGAGTTACGCCGCACCCTTGCTGTCGACGCTGATTCTGATTCTGTTTGGTCATGGCAAGGCGAGCATCGGCATTGCGGTGGCCTGTCTGCTGATCACCGGAGGGGCATTTCTGGCAGCCAAGGATCTGCTCAAGCGGAGAAAATCGGTGTGATCGGGTTCCTCGATACTCTTGATCTGGTGGGAGCCGCGCTCTCGGCAATTTCAGTGCTGGGGTTTGTGACCTATCTGTTCATGCTCAACCGGCCGACATCCTTGATCCGGACGATTGCCAAGACGGTGGCTGTGGGCGCGCTAGCGGGTCTGGCGCTGCATGCGGGCGGTCCGATGCTGCTGGTGCTGGCGCTGGCCTTGTCAGCGATTGGCGATGCGTTCCTGGCGCATGAGGGCGACGTGGCGTTTCTGGGCGGGTTGGGCAGTTTTCTGGCTGCCCATATTGCCTATGCGGTGCTGTTTATCTCATCAGGTCCGGGATTTGCCGATGCGTGGCTGCCAGGTCTGGCGGCGGTGGTCCTGTTCGGCGTTGGAATGGGCACTGTAATGGTCCGCAAGGCTGGCCCTCTGGCGGTGCCGGTGGCGGCTTATGTGCTGGCGATCGCCGTAATGGGGCTTGGCGGGGTGACGCTCGGCGGGATGGTTCTGTTGGGGGCTGCTTTGTTCATGGCGTCCGACGCCGTTCTGGGGTCGGAAAAGTTTCTCATGCCCGAGACCAGCTCGTTGCGGCGGCTGACAAGTCCTGCGGTATGGCTGCTTTACTATGCAGGCCAGATGCTGATCACGCTTAGCCTTTTGGCTTGAGCGGAGCGCCGTCAAATGGCGAGGGTCGCCAATCGGGCGGGGCCATTTCAAAGCTGGAGAATTCAAATCCTGGCGCAACCGTGCAACCGACGAGCGTCCAGGCGCCGAGCGAGGCGGCTGATTGCCAGCAGTTGGCAGGCACCACAATCTGAGGGCGTTCACCATTGGTCAGGTTCATGCCCAGCCGGTGGGATTCGGCGTTGCACCCATCTGCCGAAAGCGTGAGGGCCAGCGGCCCGCCGCCGTGCCAGTGCCAGATCTCCACGGCATCTGTGACGCGATGCCAATGCGAGCAATCGCCACCTTCCAGCAGATAATAAATCGCGGTGGAATTGCCGCGTTCGCCGCCTGCTGTGTCGCGGAAGGTTTCGCGGTACCAACCGCCTTCCGGATGCTCTTTCATCTCGAGAAGCGTGATGATTTCGCGGGCGGACAAGTTTGCGTTCATGGTCAGAAACCGTCCTTGCGTCGACGCAACTCAGCGAAGACTTCGACATCGCTTGCCGTCTCCATACCAAGCTGCTTGCGGATCGCCGGATCGCCCGTTCGCATGAACGGATTTGTCTGTTTCTCAAAGCCTATTGTGGTCGGCAGGGTTGGCAGTCTTTTCGAGCGCAGGTCGGCGATGTTTTCGGTGCGCTTGGCGAGCGTTTGATTGTCGGGATCGACGGCGATGGCAAAACGCGCGTTTGACTGGGTGTATTCGTGACCGCAATAAACGCGCGTTTCATTGGGAAGCTCGGCAAGGCGGGAGAGGGAGTTGAACATATCCTCCGGCGAGCCTTCAAAAAGACGTCCGCAGCCGAGCGCGAACAGCGTGTCGCCGGCAAACAGCAATTCCTCACCGGGAAGATAGAAGCAGATATGGCCTGCGGTGTGTCCCGGCGTTGAAATGACCTTCACGGTTCTGCCAGCGAACTCGAATGTATCGCCATCGCCAACTGTCTGGGTCAGGCCGGAGATCTTTCCCGCTTCGGCCTCCGGTCCGATGACCTTCGGCGAATAGGCTTGAGCAAGCGTTGCAAGGCCTTCGACATGATCGGGATGGTGATGGGTAATGAAGAGGTGCGTTAGGCTCCAGCCGTTTTGCCTGAGGCGATCGGTGATCACGGATCCGTCCGGCGCGTCGATGCTTGCTGTTTCACCTGTCAGGGGATCATGCAGAATGACGCCGAAATTGTCTTGCCTGCAGGTGAACTGTTCGATCATGAGACTTGTCATCTTGTTTCCTCCGGCAATGATTGAATCAATCGCCTGAACATAGCTGCCGGCGTTCGGTTCGTCACCTTTGGATGCGATGAAATGGCATGGTCAATGTCAGAAACTGATGCGACCTCACAAAATTTAATTGTTTAGCTGGTGTTAGGAACACACCGCAGGTGTAGGGTTGCTCTTCAACCCATTGATCTACTCAGGTTCGCCATCATGCATGCTGATATCGTCGATTTGAGACAGTTCTATTATTCCCGGCTTGGTATGGTTGCCGAGCATTCTGTCACGATGGCGCTGTCTTCGATCTGGGCGAACCTGCCGGGGGAGCGGCTGATGGGGCTCGGCTATGCGACGCCTTATCTCGACCGGTTTCGTCCCGACGCCGAGCGGACTTTCGCTTTCATGCCGGCGGGGCAGGGTGCAGTGAACTGGCCGGCTGGTGGGCCTTCCGCCACCGCATTGGTTTTTGACGAAGAACTGCCATTGGCTGACGCTTCTCTTGATCGCGTTTTGATGGTGCATTCACTCGAATTCGCCGAGAACCCGCGCGAAACGCTGAAAGAGCTTTGGCGGGTGCTGGCACCGGGTGGCCGGCTGGTGATTGTTGCGCCCAACCGGCGTGGTGTTTGGGCGCGGTTTGAGCACACGCCTTTTGGCGCAGGCCGCCCCTATTCGCGCGGACAGCTGGTGACGATTTTGAGAGAAAGCAATTTTACACCCGGTGCGTTTGCCGAAGCGCTGTTTTTTCCACCTTCCAAACGCGGCGTGGTTCTGCGCATGCAGCGGATTTTCGAGCGGCTCGGCCGGAAAATGTGGCCGGTATTTTCCGGCGTGATTATCGTCGAGGCGCAGAAGCGGCTTTACCAAGGGCTTCCGGTGGCGGCACGGGCGTCGCGTCGCGTGTTCGTACCGGTGCTCTCGCCTCAGACCTCCCGCGCGTCGCACAGGCGGACCAAATTGCCCAAGGCCCCGGTCTGACGGAGCCCCGCTCTCGACAAGATCGTTTCGAGAGGCTATTTCCGCGATCCTGGCCTTGGTTTTAAACTTGCAAGGAAACTTCTTCATGAGCAGCAATGATATGCCCCGTCCGAAACCGGGTGTTCTCGATATCGCGGCCTATGTGCCGGGGCGCGAGACCGCCCATGGTGTCGCCAAGGTCTACAAGCTTTCCTCGAATGAATCGCCGTTGGGCCCGAGCCCGAAGGTCGCTGAAGCGATTGCCGCAAAGAATGCGGACCTGGCGATTTATCCGGACGGTTCCGCGCATGTGCTGCGCGATGCGATCAGCCGGGCCTACGGGCTCAATCCGGCCAATATCATGTGCGGCAACGGATCTGACGAGTTGCTCGGCCTGTTGTGCCAGACCTATCTGGCGCCTGGTGACGAGGGGCTTTTCACCGAGCATGGCTTTCTGGTTTACAAAATCCAGATCATGGCTGCCGGTGCGACCCCGGTTTCGGTTCCGGACACTGACGACCTGACGAGCGATGTCGACCGTCTTCTTGGCGCGGTGACCGAGCGAACCAAGCTGGTGTTTCTTGCCAATCCGAACAATCCGACCGGCACCTATATTCCGGTCAGTGAAGTTCGGCGATTGCATGCTGGATTGCCGGGCCATGTGATCCTGGTGCTGGACGCGGCCTATGCCGAATACGTTCGGCGCAATGATTACGAAGCGGGCATTGAACTGGTGTCGGCTAATCCCAACGTGGTGATGACCCGGACGTTTTCAAAAATTCACGGACTTGCCGGTCTCCGGATTGGCTGGATGTATGCGCATGAAGCGATCATTGACGCCTGTAACCGGGTGCGGGGACCGTTCAATGTCAACTCTCTTGCGATTACTGCCGGTGCTGCCGCGATTGGCGACCGGGCGCATGTCGAGCGGGCTGTCGAGCACAATGAAACATGGCTGGGCCGTGTCGTTGAGGCAATGGAGGCAATGGGGCTGTCGGTGACGCCGTCGGTCGGCAATTTCGTGCTGATTCATTTCCCCACTACACCGGGCAAGACTGCGGCCGACGCCGATGAGTATCTGGCGTCACGAGGCTATGTGTTGCGGCGTGTGGCGGGCTATGGCCTGCCGGATGCACTCAGAATGACAATCGGTAGTGAGGAAGCCAATCTCGGCGTGATCGACGCGCTGAAGAGCTTTATGGCCTGAACAATATGACCAAACCGCTATTTGAGACTATCGCCCTGATCGGCATCGGCCTTATCGGCTCGTCCCTGGCGCGCGTCATCCGCGCCAAGGGATTGGCCGGTCATGTCGCGATTGCCACACGAAGCGAAGCGACGCTCGAAGCGGCGCGGGAGATTGGTCTGGGGGACAGCTATTTCAGCTCCAATGCGGAAGCCGTCGCCAATGCTGATCTGGTGATTGTCTCGGTTCCGGTTGGCGCATCGGAGGCTGTGGCGCGGGAAATCGGGCCGCATCTGAAGCCGGGTGCAGTCGTCACAGACGTCGGCTCGACCAAGGCGTCGGTTGTTCGGCAGATGCAGCCCTATATGCCTGAGACGGTCCATTTCATCCCGGGACACCCGATTGCGGGTACCGAGCAAAGTGGTCCGCAAGCAGGATTTGCTGAATTGTTCGAAGGACGCTGGTGCGTTCTGACGCCGGCGGCGGATGTTGATGCCCAGGCCATCGCACGGCTGGCCGCATTCTGGGAAGCATGCGGATCGACGGTCGAACAGATGGATCCGGATCATCATGACATGGTGCTGGCGATCGTTTCGCATCTTCCGCATATCATCGCCTACAATATTGTCGGCACCGCCGATGATCTGGAAGCGGTAACGAAGTCCGAGGTGATCAAGTATTCGGCCTCGGGTTTCCGCGATTTCACCCGTCTGGCCGCATCCGATCCGGTGATGTGGCGCGATGTCTGCCTGCACAACAAGGATGCAATCCTGGAAATGCTGGCACGATTTTCCGAGGATCTGTCCTCGCTGCAGCGGGCAATCCGTTGGAGCGACGGTGACAAGCTGCTTGAGTTGTTCACCCGGACCCGAGGCATTCGCCGCTCCATCGTCGAAGCGGGTCAGGACACCGATGCGCCCAACTTCGGCCGCAACGCCGGCAAGTCCGACGTGCCGGGTGCCGCTGAATAGACCTCAGAAAGAGGGCAGTTCGCCAAGCGGGATAATTCCCAGCGACACCTGGTTGCTTCTGATGGTGAGAGGCAGGGTCGTGGCATCATCGCCAGGCTTGGTATCAAGTGCTGCAATCATCGGTCCAAAACGGCTGAGCAGTTCGGCTATATCTGGATTGAAACCTGCGGCGATCTTTGAAAACAGCTGCAAATTGCTGACCGTCAATTCGAGGTTGCCTGAAATCCGGTCGTCGGCACTGATCTGAACCG
>Ga0163215_100599_pt1 | contig 51188 bp, 39 predicted proteins | sample SynspAceP_FD_185934 | JGI IMG/M metagenome (GOLD analysis project Ga0163215, IMG submission 185934) | Saline lake microbial communities from Ace Lake in Antarctica - Synechococcus sp. Ace-P (Hybrid Assembly) | ecosystem: Environmental > Aquatic > Non-marine Saline and Alkaline > Saline | place...
GCGATTGGCGGGAGGCATCGGCGGATCGAACGATTGCCAGCACGCCGCTACCGCCCCCATCGAACCTCGGCCAATCGTGGCGAGCAAAAGCGAAGAATTGCCAGCATGGGCAGATAGAACGCTTACCCTTCAACGGCAATTGGGCCGTTCGCTGTCCAGTCCGTCCCCAGGGTGAGCACATCTTCTGAATCTACGAGGATCGTGTTCGTGGACACGATTCCCGGGTCGATTTCGTTATTGCTTGCATCGATCGCATCGCTTCCCGGACCTCCATCCAGCAGGTCATCGCCTTCGCCTCCGCGTAACACATCGTCCCCAGGGCCACCACGTAGGCGATCTTTACCGCCACCGCCCCGTAGCGTGTCGGCACCCGGGCCTGCAAAGATATGCAACGAGCTCGTAACGTTTCTGTTTGCTCGAACGGTATCGTCACCATCGGCGGTGACGATCACGATCTGTCCAGCGAAACTATTGTTGACTCGAACGGGATCGCGAGTCAAATGACTGCTGATGACGTAGTCACCCGCCTCACTCGCGATCGTGATTTCATCGTTTGCCGAAGCGGAGTAACGTCCACCGCTGTCCAGGCCACGAATGACGATTCCGGCATTGGCACTAGCGACCGCGTCTGCGGATGGTTGATAGACGCCATAAAAGCCAACGCCACGGTTCGCATCAGCCGCTTCCACGCTGTCCGAAACCGCCAGCACGAAGTCGACATCCTCTGCCGTAAGTGATGCTGCGTACTCAAGATCACTTAGCGTCAGAGCATGCAGTCCTGGCCGGAGCATCAAAACGTCCGAGACCTCGATCACAGCACCAACCCGCGAATCCGACCCCGAATCAAATTGCGGATCGGTAGCCCCATAAAGAGAGATTTGAAAGGGCGCGGCCTCGCTACCAGTGATTTCATAGACCACTTGGAGAGAGTCTGGTGCGCCAGGAGACGTCGTAAACGCTCTCATGTTCACAACTGCTTCATCCGCAGCTGGAGCAGCGGCTTCGGGAGCCAATACAGGAGGCAGTGGGGCGTTAATCTCGATCATCGAAACAATGTCGTTTGCCCCACCGTCCTTGTCGACAACTCGTGCGCCGACGATGACCGTCGCAGATCCATCACCGTTCAGATGCAAATGAGACGGGACAAAGCTGGCAGAGGTATCGACAACCGAGCCATCATAGGTACCGTCTCCTAATTCAAACGTGCCATCGTTGTCAAAATCGTAACTGTATCGAAAACCTGCCAAAGTGTCCGCTTCGGAAGCATCTGAAACATTTTCGATTGAAACCGTGACTAGGTTTCCCTCGCCGGTGACGTCCGTCACGGCACTTGGTGCGACATTGTCTACCGTCAGACTTAGGGTACCGGTATCGGCATGAGTTCCATCCTCATCAAGGAGGTCGACCGATATTGTGGGAGTCGATTGACCATCGGCGTAAATATGAGTCACATCGCCAGCCATCGAGTACGTGCCCGAATTACCGTCACCCCAGCGTACGACGAACTGGCTGACCGTGTCGTCACCCGAGTCGGACACGGCGCCTAGGGTTAGCATGTACTGCGATCCCTCGTTGACACTCGCGGCGCCACTGAGAGCGATCGAAGGAGTGGCGTTTCCAACGGTCAATTTCGAAGTGGCGTTGCTGCTGTGACCGTTTTCGTCGTCGACGCGAAGTTTGGCGGTGAAGATGCCGTCGTCGTTAATCCCCAACGCGACAAGCTGGTCCCAGGTCACTGTGGGATCAACTCCCACGGCGTCAACAATGTCGTCATCATTCAGATCCCACGCGTAGACGAGCTGATCGCCGTCCGCATCGAATGATTGGGAGCCGTCGAGTAACAGGCTTGTTCCTTCGCCAATGACGTAGGGACCTCCTGCGTCCGCAATGGGTGATTCGTTTCCGGGGACAACGAGGACATCGCGAACAAGCACAGTTACTTCATCTGCATTGTTAAACCCCACAGGATCAAAGGTGTCGCTTAGCACGTCGGTTTCGGTCGTCATCCCGCTGGGGAGATTGGGTGCTGTCATCGTCACTTCAACGATTGCTGTCGTACCGCCGCCTACATCCCCGAGGGCAAATCTGGCGATGCCATCCTGCAGACTGGTGGGCGTTACCGACGAAGACATGTACGTTGCGTTGTCAGGCAGATTCACCGTCAGGACCGTGTTTTCCGCAGTGTCCTGCGACGTGTTTTCGACAGTGAATGTGTAGACAAAGTCGCTCCCGATCATCACTGGTGTAGCGCTGACGTTCTGCGATAACGCCAGGTCAGCAGACTCGCTCACAGTTACGGCCGACGTTGAGTAACTGTACTGCGGAGCATTTTGCCCGTCTGTCACCATGGCGTAAACGAAGTAGTCGCCGGTCGCGACCCCGGTCGTGTCCCATATGTGGCTGCCACTACCATCCGTCTCAAAAAGATCATCCTGAATCAGAACACCATCAAATCCTGTATCGTCGATGTCATAATAGAGCTTTACTTCAGCATTCGAATCAGAATCAAATGCATCGTAGTCAATTGTCATTTGGCGACCGGTTAAATCTCGGCTTACTGCCGTAACCTGCACTGTCGGTTTTGCATCTTCCTCGATGGCATTGTACGTCACCCCCCCTAAACCAGTTGTGTCCACAACCTTTATGTCCCAGGTCCCCTCGATTGGTTCAAGTATCACCACAACCCGGGAGGTAGTATTGGAAAGATCATCAATGACAGCGATCCCATTTGCTTCAAAGTCTTCCTCAGAGATCGTCCTTCCATCAGGTGTAAACACCTGAAGATTGACGGCTTCGTTCGTTTCATTCTGCCAGTCGGCTCCAATGACGACCCATTCTTTCCCGGCGGCGATATGCCAGCTTCCGGTCGGTGGAATGTTCTTTGCACCAATCCACTCTACGCGACCATCAAAGTACCCCTTGAATCCACCGACGACAGAAATATCGACTCCCAGTTTCTGGATACTGAACGTTCCCCACCCAGCGGCAAAATCGTCAGAAGAATCGTTGTTGTTGCTGAATTCGAGAAGGTAGTTACCGGATGCTATTTGCGCCCCGCCAAAAAGTGGAATGTTTTGGGGAATTCCAATAGCGGCCATGCCGCCCATTGACACGTCAGAATTTGACGTGACCCGAAATGAGTCGTTTGCCTGAATCAAGCCGTCAAGAATGTTGACGTGCCCCGTTGACTGAAAGAACTTATCGTCCCAATTGAGTGTTACCTCAGCTTCCTGCTTAAACAGCTTGTCGTTCACAATTGTGACTTTGCCAGTACCAGTGAATTGCTCTGCCGTGAGCTCACCGTCTGCATCAAATCGGACCGCAGAGACACCAAGTATTTGTGGGCCAAGTGTGGCAGAAACCCCTCCACTGAATTTAATTGGATCTGTGTCCGATTCCGCTAAGTTGTTAACGGCACCTCGAAACTCTTGAAAGAACACTCCGGGATAGGCTGGAATCGGTATGTTCAGGTTGGGGGCACTAAGCGACAGACTGTTCAGTTCGAGAGGCGAGATGGGAAGTTTGAATCCGACTGTACCGTCAACATTCACTGTGCGACCAATTGGCAGGTGGAGTTTAGCGCCACCAACGATATCCTTGTTGGTTGTGTCTACAGACAGAGACAACTCCCTCAATCCCCAGCCTTTGGGCGGAAATCGGAGGTCAGTTTCTACCGTCAATTTGCCGATCACATCAGCTTGGCCTCCCTTAATTTGAATGAAGTTACCGCCAGACAAATCTGCCACAATTTTTGTGATTCCGACACGCGGTGTCGACCTCAGAGCAATCGCTAGCTTCCCTTGGATCTTTATCGCGTCTTGTGATGCGACGTACTCGATCGACAGATCGGAAAGCTCCTCGACTGACAGAAACCCAAAGAGGTTGAAATTGCGAAAAGAGCGCGCAGAGAACTTGACACTCTGACCGAAAGACAGGTCGTCCTGGGTGACGATTAGTGCATCAGATCCTGAGAACAAAGAGTCAGGCACGCCCAGTGATTACAGTGGCATCTTCGATACGCAGCATTCGGTCGATACCATCGTTTCGACCGACGTAGACCGTGCCCTCCCCTTTGCAAACAATACTGCCACTCATGTCGTCCGTGCGTACGAATTCCTCAGTCTGCAATTCCAGAATGAACGGACTCTCGTCATTGCACACAATCGGAACAGCAAGTTTCTGGTTCGCAATGTCAACGGTATCAGCGACATCCAATTCGACAATTAAGAATTCAGCTTCGTGTGGTGAGTCTGACAGATCGTCAACTTCAACGTGAATCTGTGTGTTGTTCCAATAGACATTGAGATTCTCCCGGTTGTCCATCTGGACCTCGCCCCCTTCGAGTTTATTCATGTCTGAATCCGCCCAGAAAAGGCGCACTTTGGCGACGGGCTCCCAAACGTCACCATTGACTGGCGGAATGGCCTTGCCAGCCAAATCCACCGTCAAGTCAATTCCGGCATTGTTTAAGTCGAGGAAATCGACACCTGGCACACCTCTTGGCTCCTCGCTGCCATATGGATTCAACGTCATCGTGAATGTACTGGGATCCGTGTTAACAGGACCGGAGGAAATAACGTCTGTGGTGACAACGACGTGCGTAGGTCCGTGAAAGCGGTCGTAGCCGATATTCACTTCGAGCGTCTGTGGGTCGTAAGTACCAGAATAGCCGTCAAGAGAGCCTCCAAAGGAGTAACTTGTCGCTGGAGTTGGTTGCTCACAGCCGATTGCATGTGACTGGTAGGCATCGTACCGGGACACAAGAGCTTCTTTGTCTGTCACAGTCACCGTTTCTGATTCCGCGTTTACGTCAAAGCTATAAGTTCCCGCGTTGTAGATTCTGTAGTCAGCGCACGGCAACCAACCTGTGTATGACGGATCGTTTCCGGCAGTGGGGTCAAGCCAATAGAACTCTGCCGTCCCTGTTCCTACCGCCTCTGCCGCAATAAAACCCGATGCGTTCACTGGATCGTGCCACTTCAGACTGGCGCTAGTACTTGACTGTTGCCCGCCTTCGATCTTATCTCGAAAGTCTTTTGGTGCGACTAAGTCGAAGTCAAAGTTCGCCGCGTAGTTGAATTCATCGGTGCGAAACGTTGGTTCGCTTAGCACATTGGCTGTCGTCAACAGCAAACGCGTTTCCAGCAACTGTAATTGCGGGCGACACTGAGGCTGCGGTCGGCGGCGACTCGGTCGTGATTCGCGAAGACGAGTGCGGAGGCGTTGCAGGATCTGATACAACATGCGGAGGATCCGTTGGGTGAATGACTCTGTCGGGAGACTGTGGATTAAGGACGATCTTCTTTTTTCGGTTCAAAGGCTGCAAAAACGGGCCTCTACAGACATAAGCGAGATCAGCCGTCGGCCAGCATCAGGGAATTCCCAAAATACTTGATGATTCTCTCTCGGCCTGCGGCCAGCCTTGCAGACCCAACGTAGCACAGGCTCCCAGCGTTGCTTGCCTGCCCTCCATCGAGTGGCCGCGTCCAGCCGTTTCGTAGGCCCTTACCGAGCGAAGCGTTCTTCCGGCACCAACTCGGTCATAGTTTTTGCCACGCGGTGCATTCACCACATTGCCAGGACGGTATCCGAAGCCTCAAAACTCAGAGACAGATGGATCATCTGCGATGCAAGAGTCCGCTCATCAATTAGCTCGGTGTTCCTAACCGCGTGCGGACATTTTCCGCACGCGGTCGATAGCTTATCACATCGCGTAGAGTGACGCGGTCAGTTCACGGATCGCTTGCTCCAGTGAACTCGGCAGCTCGTCACTGGGCATTTCGTCGGCGGGAACGGGCAGGGGCAGATCTTCGATCGCGGAGTCGACGGCCGTCGTATCGAATGATGCCGTCTTTCGAACAGCGATCTGCTCGAGCACTTGATCAAAGGCGGCTTCGGTGCTGCGTCCGGCCTCGGGCGACGATCCGGCCGCTGGCGGGATCGCCAGCGGCGTTGCGGTTGCCAAAGAGACTGAAACGCTTGATCCAGCAGCCGATGGCGGTGGCGGATCTGCGATCCCTTGCGGGTTGGTGTTCCCGGCGGCCAATGCGAAGACATCGTCTGCCGATTGGCTACCCGAGATCCGACTGGCCGCTCCTGAATACTGGTAAACCGAATCGGTGGTGCTATCGACGATCCACAAGTGATCAACGTTCGTCGGATCGATCGTGATCCCACGCGGGTTGACGTTGGCGATATCGATGGTCCAGCGTCCGACCAGCGTTCCGGATATCGTGTATTTGAACACTTCGTCCTTGGCACTCTTTGAATTGACAACCCACAGGTGAGTACCGTCGGTCGTGATGCCACGAGGATTTCGATTGCCATTGGCCAAAGCGAAGCTGCTAGTCGACGTGACTCGCGTCGGTGACGCTATTTCAGCTCCTTGCTCGTAGAAGTAGACCTTGTCCGTTACCCGATCGACGATCCAGATATTGTCGCCGTCCGTGGCGATTCCGTCCGGCTTCACAGTCTCGTCAGCAGTCCAAGAGGTGACGATGTTACCGTCGGCAAGGTCGCGAATCACTTGGCCATTGCTCAGGAGTGAGAAGATCTCTGTCCCGTCGGGGGGTCGCCGCAATGCCACGCGTGTGAAAGTTGCCGGTAAAGCTGCCGTGATAGTTGCCCAAATAAGTGCCGTCCGCTTCATATTTGTAGATCGCCGGAGCAACGTTGTCGGCGACATAGAATTGGGTCGGTGCGACGTAGTCAACAATCGTCCCGGTGCCCGCGGCATATTGAATCATGGCCCCGTTAGGATTGCTTAACGTCAACACGAATCGCTCGACACCTTCCAACGGACTGTCGGCGTTGACCTGTACAATCAATGCGGCGGAGGGGGCACCTGCCTTTATCGTAAGCGTTCCGCTGATCGCTACATAGTCGGCGCCCGCAGTAGCAGTGAGGTCCGACGTTGCATAGTCGACCGTCACGTCCTCGGTAAGTACTTCAGACAGCGTGACGACAAACTCCATGCCCACGGTTCCGCTGGCTGCTTCGGTGACACTGGAGTTCCCAATGCTCAGGCTTGCTTCAGGATCAACGGGTGGATCAACCGCCTCGCGTCCGTAGACAACATAGACCTCGCCAGCGTCCTGGATCTTCTTAATTCGCCAAGCCTAGGTCAGTTCGGCGCTGTCGTAGGTAGTCAGGTCGATCGGGTCGGCTAAGGTCAACGCGGCATCGGTCGCCCGTCCGTCGACTTCGGCGGAGTGGCTGCCCTCAAACGCTCGGTTGGAGGAATCGAACCAATCGTTTTGGCTGTCCTCCACCCAAGTTCCGTTCCACTGGCCCGATTCGAAGCTGTCGGCCAGCAGCACGTCGGCCGCCAGCAAACGCCGGTCCTCCAGCCGTTCACAGAGGATTTTTCTGCTGATTCGTTTGCGGCTGCCTTTCGTGCGGACGCGATTCGAAGACTGGTGGGCAGAAGGCTGTTTGCGTGGTTTCAGCGGAAACAACATGACGTTAGCTACTTTGGGTAAGTGGGGCGGGCCGAGGAATCGCTGTTATCCGCAGTCCTGCGGAATAGCGTTGAAACGGTCTACCGATCAAAAAATCGGTCACTACCCAGCAAAGCGAGAAATCGCACCACCCAGCACCAAAACTTTTCGGAATCATCCCGACAATCCCACCACAGCCGATTCCGATACAAGCACGACGCGCCCGCGAGTCCCGCGTCACCCCAGGAGACCGTCGTCACCGTCGCGTCCCCCTCGGACGATCAGAGTACGGCGGATTGTGGCTGGCACCTTTCCCTTTTTCTCTTTGGGGCACCAACCCGGTCATTGCTTTTGCCTCACTGCATTGCAGTCGACATTGTCTCCCACACGCAGTCTCAACGACTTCTTTTAAATTGCTTCTGCGTTCAGGATTTTGGACAGAAGGGTTTTGCAACTCTGCGTCACTAGGTCTTCTGACCCCAACGTTTGTTGTGCAGTCGCCAGTGTCTTGCGACACATTTGAGTTGCTTCGGTGACGCGTCCCTGCTGGCTAATGAAATCCGCCAGGTCGCGTTCGCACTGCAGGACGATTCGAGCGTTAGCAGAATAGCTATTCTGCAATTCAGCTAACAGGCTTCTGGATTGCGTTTCGGCACTGGAAAACTGTTGCTGACGACTGGCAATGATGGCAGAATTCGACTTGCACACGAAATATGCTTCGGTTTGAGATTCTCCAGCCGCGTTCAGTAATTGCAACACTTCGTCGCAAGTTGCCTCGGCTGCGGTGAAATCCTCAGCCAGCCAGCGGTTCCTTGCGAGTTGATTCAGGACAATGGCGACGGACTTCACATCGGATGTTCCATGAGGCCTCATGCGGTCGGCAAGGTCCCGCAGCAGGGTGTGGGCTTCCGCCAACCGATCTTCATTCTGGATTGCTAATGCCTGATTCGTACGACAACTGATGGCAAGCCGATGGACATCACCGTGTAGGTTCTCGACTTGTTTGGCGATCAATGCAAACTCGATTTCGGCAGCGGCGTTCATACCGCGTTTGAGATGCAGTCCTGCTACTTCGGCACGCAACGAGACAGCTTCCAGATGATTGTCGTCTAGTTTTTGCTGGCAGTCATCTAATGTCTCGTCGATGAGACGATCCAGTTCCTCGAAACGTGCCTGCAAGTGCAGCAAATGCATTCGGGTCTTAATGGCGTACAAGGTGTCTTCATGAACCGGGCCGCTAACGCGACGACTCATGGCCAGGATCCTGTTTACCAACGTCTCTGCTTCATTGCGTTGATCCGGGATATGCAGTAAGTCGCCCGCCAGCCGCAACGTCACGAGATTGGCGAAACGCGTGTCGGCGGAGCCATATTGTCGAGTAATGATTTCCAGGATATCTCGATCAATTTGAACCGCGCCAGTGAAGTCGCCTGATGCGCCGATGCACGCGGACAACAGTCGCATCGTAAATAGGGTGTCTTCGTGATCAGGACCTAAGATTCGTGTCTGTTTCGGCAGGATCGTCTGCGAGTTGACAATGGCCTGACCGTACTGGCCGACACCGTGTTGAGCGGCTGCTAGGCTGGAGAGTATTCGTAGCGTTTCCGGATCATCGTCCGGCAGGCATCCCAGTGCGTCGTCTCGCAAATCCTTTAGCAACTGCAGTCCCTGCCCTCGGTGTCCCTGATAGCCGCGAACGACGGTCCATCTGCGACGCGACTTGATGACTTGCAGATCGCTGGCCGGAAGATGTTTCTGTTGTAAATCCAGGCACTTCCTGCACTGCAGTTCGGTCAGGTCATAAGCTCCCAGTGCCAGATACGCGCGACCGAGCGTGCTGCGAATTCCGGCTTCAACGAGCGGTCGATCGTCGAATCGGCCAGCGATCCCTGCGGCGACTTGGTCCAGTACTTCGTGGACCTTCAGATCGGGATAGCCGCTATAGCCAAGATCAGGACCGCCGAGCAAGTCCCGATTGATAAATTCGTTGACCGCTTTCGCAATCGCCGCTTCGCGTTTTGCCTTGTCGGATTCTTCTTTCGATTTCTGTTCCGAAGTCCTCGCCTCCTGAGCTGCCTTATTTGCTTTGACCGTTTGCTCAGTAGCTTCGATCGCCTTCACAACACTGACGGCAGTTGCGACTAGCAGCGTCGTCGCAAGTAGGAGTGCCGTCGTCAATGGAGTTTGATATCGTCGAGCGAGCTTCGTCAGACGATAAACCGCCGACGGCGGACAGGCCTGGACTGGTTCGTCCTTGAGATAACGATCGATGTCTTGGGCTAGCGCGCTGGCGGATTCGTACCTGCGTCCGCGGTCTTTGTCGATCGCTTTCATCGAGATCCAGTCCAGCTCGCCTCGAATGGTTTGCTGCAACCGACGGGCGTTCACTCCGCGGTGTTCCGATACCGTGCTGCTCTCGCTCACACAAAGTGTGTCGATTCGCCGACTGGGACGAGGGGGAACGTCTTCGCGGATGATCCGACGGACTTCTTCGTGTCCAGCCTTGCTTAGATCATCTCTATCGAACGGCGTGCCGCCGGTAAGTATCTCGTACAGCATCACGCCAAGTGAATAGATGTCGCTGCGAGTGTCGATGTCGACACCGCTGAGTCCGGCCTGCTCTGGGCTCATGTACAGCGGTGTACCCACCATCTGTGACACGTGCGTGTAGATCGACTGATCCGACAGTTCCCCGCTGGTCGCCTTGGCCACTCCAAAATCGATTACCTTGGAAACCGCCCGGCCATCAACTTCGGTGACCAACACGTTGGACGGTTTCAGGTCTCGGTGGATGATTCCTTTCTGGTGCGCATGCTGGACTGCATGGCAGACCGTCATGAACAACCTGAGACGATTATCGATCGACAGCTTCGCTTGATCGCAGTATCTCGTAATCGGTAGTCCGCGAATCAGATCCATGACGAAATACGGCCGACCGGAATCCGTGCTGCCGGCGTCGATGACTTTGGCAATGTTCGGATGGTCCATCATCGCCAACGCTTGCCGCTCGGCCTGGAACCGTTTGATCACCTGCTGAGTATCCATCCCGGCCTTGATGACCTTCAACGCGACCTTGCGGCGGACCGGATGCTTTTGTTCGGCGGCATAGACGACGCCCATCCCGCCTTCGCCAATTTGTTCGCGAAGCTTGTAGGGGCCGATCGATTCGCCGATGTTCACGGCCACCGGCATCGCGGAGGTGACATCGAAAGGCATGTCCTTTCGTGTCGCTGGTTTCATGAAGTTGCGCGGGTTGTCGTGTGCGGAGAGCAGTTCTTCCACCCGGCGAGACAGATCGGCATCGCTACCGCAGACCTCGCGAGCACGGTCGACCAGGATGCGTTGCATCGCGGTGGCTGCCGCGGTGAAAAAATGCCGCCGATCGCGATACGACTTGGCATTCTGGCTGCCGACGAGTCGGACGTAGGCGTCGTGGACCAGCGCAGTCGCTTGCAGAGTTTGGCCCGGTGATTCTTGTGACATTTTGACGGCGGCCAGACGACGAAGCTCGTCGTAGACCGGCGGCAGCAGTTCATCGGGGCCCGAGCAACCGCCCTGTTCGATCTGTTCCAGAACACGAGTCACATCTGTCATGGCAAGGGGCGTCAGTCGGGCGAGAGTTTAAATCGTGAGTGACGTCAGTGATTTCGGTTCGACGGAACGCTGGCCCATGCAACGGGCGTTTGGAATGACTGCGGCGAAACGTCGTCAGTCCCCGTAAACCGCGAATCACGACAAACAGACCTGCGCCCGCCTGCTACGTGGACAAAACATGCCGAATGCACTGCGGGGATGCACTGCCCCCCCCCTTCCCCCCCGGAGGGACGTTTTAACGATCTTAGTGTGCCCGAGCGAGGGAAGCAAACCCTTGCTTTTCCGTCGCGGATCGGTGACCGAGCGGTTGATTCCGTCGGCGGACGACCAACCAGACAAGTCGGGTGCGAGAAGCAAACCAAGGCGTCAAGCCAAGTAAAAGATGCCGCACAACTCTTCTTCTCCGGAACTTTCCAAGTACGTCTCATTGATTGTGATGGGCCTTGTTCGTGGTGGATCGATCGACAACGAAGCGTGTATGAGATTTGTTTGTTGCTGATCAGTTGCTGCGGGTTCGACTCGCGTGGCGCGCTCGATTAGAATCCGCTCTCGGCAATCAGCAAATGATCTTGAAAGGCAATTTACGATGACGATGTTTCGGATTCTCCTCTCCTCACTCTTTGCGATGCTATGGCTGTCGCAGAGTTCGATAGCACAGGATGATACTGCCATTCAAAACGCGGCGTCGGAACAGGAAGTCGATTGGGCACAACGTGACTTCTGGCAAACAGCAGATGGAAAACCCGTCTCCGATGCTTGGCAATTCAAGGACGGTGAGATCACACTCGCAAAGCCGCGGGAAGGCGGTAGCATCGTGACGCAACCGATGCCGCCAAATTTTGAACTTTCCTGGAAATGGAAGATTGAAAAAGGTGTCAACAGTGGCCTGAAGTACCGCGTCCGCCGGTTCGGACAACAGCTCTTCAGCAACAAACTCTTGGGCATCGAGTACCAGATCATCGACAGCCAACCCGACAGCACGTCGAAGAGTTCGACGGCGTCAATCTACGATCTTGTTGAACCTCAAAAAGAGAAAACGCTGAATCCGCCTGGCGAGTGGAATCATTCGAAGGTCATTGCCGTCGGTGACCGAATTGAACACCACCTCAACGGCGATCCGGTGGCGTCCGCCAGCACTACCGGCCCAAGTTGGGAAACCACGATCGCGCTCAGCAAGTTTTATGGCAGTGTTGATTTTGGGCGTCCCGAAACGGGTGACCGTTTCATGTTGACCGACCACGGAGGCAAGGTCACTTACAAAGACTTCCAGTTTTCCGCGCTCGAAGCCCCTCAGTTCGAAGCGACACTTCGTGCTGGACCGTTTCTGGCGAACGCGACGCGAAACAGTTGGGCTGATCAAAACAGTATCGTCATTTGGACACGAACCACAAAGAACCCCGAGATGCTGACGGATGGCAAGAAGTTCGTCGGAATCAGCAAAAAGAAAGCGGGACAGCTCTCCAAATTGAAGGACGCCGACATGCTTCTCAACGTGCAACTTCCCGAGGGAGCCACGTTGGACGAAATGTTCGGTGCGTGCCCGGGCGCGGCTGGCAAAGTTCGGCTGTCTTATTTCCCTGGGAAACAGCGCACCCAGACGAAAACAACCCAATGGATTACCACATCCAGTGAAAGCGACTTCACGGCCCAGTGGAAACTTGAGGGACTCAAGCCTGGAACCGTGTATGCCTCGGTTGTCGAAGCTCAGACGATTGATGGACTGCCATCGGCGGTCGTGCGTGGTTCGTTCCGCACCGCTCCCAAAGAAGATGATCGCAAAGCACTGAAGTTTTGCATCACAACCTGCCACGATTTCATTCGACGCGATGACGGCATGAAAGGCCACCAGATCTATCCTGCGATGAACAAAATCGAGCCCGCGTTCATCGTGCATGCCGGGGACATCGAGTACTACGACAAACCGGATCCCTGGGCGATGACCAAGACGTTAATGCGTTTTAAATGGGGCCGAATCTTCGCGTTGCCCAGCAATCGTGACTTCTACAATCGAACGACCACCTACTTCATCAAAGACGACCACGATACGTTGAAAAACGATTCTTGGCCTGGACGGACCTATGGATCGGTGACGTTTGAAGAAGGCGTCAAGCTGTTCAATGAAGAGCAGTTCCCCCGAAAAGACCATCGCTACCAGACGGTCAGATGGGGCCGCGATTTACAGATCTGGATCCTTGAGGGCCGTGACTATCGAAGTCCGAACGACCTACCCGACGGGCCCGAGAAAACGATCCTGGGGAAGGAACAAAAGGCATGGCTTTTCAAAACGCTGGAAGAGTCCGACGCCAAGTTCAAACTGATTTGCAGCCCGACGCCCATCGTGGGTCCAGATCGCGCCAACAAAAAGGATAACCACGCCAACGAAATCTTCGCGTTCGAAGGCAACGAGATCCGCAAGACGCTTGCGGCGATTCCAGGTGTGATTGTGTTTTGCGGTGATCGCCACTGGCAATACGCTTCGGTCGACGAAGAGACCAACCTATGGGAATTCGGTAGCGGTCCGGGCAGTGAGAAGCACCAGTTCGGCTGGAAGCCCAGCGACGTGCGACCGGTCCATCGCTTCTTGCGTGTAAAAGGTGGTTTCCTGTCCGGTGAATTGACCTACCGAGGTAAACAGAATGAATCGCAACTCACCATTCACCACCACAGCGTGACGGGCGAAGAGGTCAGCGAATTCCAATTCCCCACCACACCGACGACATCACCAGACGCCGAGTCGCTCGATTCAGCCGACGATCGAGATGATCCAGCAAAGGCGAGCGAAATCGATCGATAGTCCCGTGGCGAGGACTTTCATGATCGGCTGGATGCTTGCGAATCGATTCATGTTTGCACTCGGCCTGCTGCCGATTCTCTTCACTGTGGCGATTTCGCTGCTGTCGGAAGGTGATGTGGGCGAAGGCGTCTACGCTTCTTATCTATTCACGCTGGTGTGGCTACTGGATGTTCTTTGGTATCACAGGAAAGTATCACAGGAACATAGGTATTTAACAGGTGTTGACTTGCCACTCTCCATGTCGATAGCGGCAATGAATATTTGGTTGAGTTTTCCGTGTTGGAAACCAAAGAGGTGAGTGATGGCCCGGATGAGTCGAGCGGAAGTGTCAGTGATTTTGGCAGGCTGTTTTGTACGGTTGCGGGAAGTCCAGGTTGTATTGACGCCATGCGAAGTCACCGCACCCATCGCCACTAAGTACATCGTCACTCGGACGTCTACAAATCCGGTTTGTTTTCTATCCGGCTTCCTTGATCCGCTTTTCTCATGTCCGATTCTCATCCCGACACGTCGCCTTCTTCGCCGCCGCGCTCCACCGACCCCTTGATTTGCAAAATCGTTTCGCGTGCACAGTGGGAAGAAACGCGTGCGAGCGGCGTGCTGCCACCGTCGCCGATCGATATCACTGACGGTTTCATTCACTTGTCCACCGCCGCGCAAGTCCCCGGTACGTTGGCTGCGCATTTCACTGGCCAAACTGATTTAGTGGTGTTGCATGTCCGTGTTGCTGACGTGCGCGACCATCTTCGATGGGAGGTTTCGCGAAACGGCGAACAGTTCCCGCATCTCTACGGCCCCTTGCCCCTCTCCGCGATCGACCACGCCGAACCCGTCGACGCACCGTAGGTTTCGTTGCCATGGGATGATCTGACTGCAACCTTGCTCGGCGTCGGATTCGGCAACATTCGATTCGAATGCTCTGCCTTCTCGAATCTGCTGCTGGTAGGGCAATTTTGGGATTCGTTTAGTTCATCCAACGGAAGCGTGCGCAGAGCCCAGGATCGAGGTTTTTCCAGGCATGTCTCCAGTGTCCCATGATTTGATGAAAAATCGTGCTCGGTGAACCGAAATCCGCCGAAATCCGCCGAGGACCGGCGGCACCATTGGCGCACCGCTTTTGCAGGAAGACGCTGGCGACCGAGAGATCCCTTGTCGAGTGGCACCTCTGCAGAGCTCGACTGCGTTTGTTCCGGCTTTCATTGTCTACCAGCATCCATACCTCAGGCACCAATCTCGTTGGACACGGGAGTCATGCCTTGAAAACCTCCGGCGCACGCTTCCGCCGGATGAACCATTAGTTTCGTGAACGTCGCCATTGCGGTTTTCCGATGCCATGCATCTTGCCGTCTTCGTCTTCGCGGGCAGTGAGTCCCAGCACGATGTCAAAGGACGCGGTCAATTCGCCGATCGTTGAGTTTTCCAGAGGTTGGAAATCGCACAACACGGTCGCACGCGATTGGGGGTCGACTCGTTGCAAGACGCCGTCGCGTGCGTTGCCCGGATGGTCCTTCACGTACAACTGCGTGGTCAGGACTCGGTGCCCGTTGCGACTGATACCGACGTGAATGTGAGGCGTCCGGCCGGGGTAGGCCACCGGTTTGATCGTGCGGAAATAGTATCGGCCTTCCGAATCGGTTAGAAAACGTCCGTAGCCTTGGAAGTTCTTGTCTTGATTTTCGCGGTTGGTTTTGTCACCGGTGTGCAAGTAAACAGCATGATTATCGACTTGCCAAATTTCAACGAACGCGTTGCGGATCGGGTCGCCCTTGATGTCCATGACACGGCCTGACAGATGGGTGATCTCACCGACGGCCGGCGTGAGGGCGTTATTGACGATCAATAGGTCATTGTCCGTGTCCAATGGCAACTGGTTCGGGTAAAACGGGCCTTCGCCCTGGGCCGCCGTCTGGGCCGCCGTCTGGAGTCGTTCGGCGAACAAGCCGGGAGTGGTGAAAACGCTGGCTCCAACCGCGAGGGCACTGCAGATTACTTCTCGGCGATGTAGCAGCGATGTCTGGTCGATCATGGGATTTCCTTGAGGTAGCGATGGCGGTGCAGGAGATGAGGGGGGGAGAGAGGGGGGGACACGGTTCAGTTTAGCAGGTGATGACTCGTAGGGCCGGATAACCTGGACAATCCGGACAACACGCGACACCAGTGAACAGGATTGTTTCCTGTCAAATTCGTGACTGCGGGTTAGAATAATCCATGGCCACTTTCCACCCAAGTCGAAACCATGAAACCATCTGATTCCCATTCCTCTCGGGCTGCCGCGAGCAAGAACGCTGCGGCATCGCGCCGCGTTTCGAACAGCCTTCATCAAAAGACGACGAGTTTTCGCCATCGTCTGGGCGAACGTCGGGAGTTGTGCGTCGTTCGCAAGGATCGCGAAGGACGAATTTTGTACGCGAATGAAATGTTCTGCGAATCCGTCGGGATGGATTGCGATCAGATTGAGGGGAAGACCGATTTTGATTTATTTTCGTGCGAAGTCGCCGAGGGATGTTGGAAGCTCGAACAACACGTCATTCAGAGCGGCCAACCGGATCATGTGATCGAGGAGTTTTCGCGTCGCGATTCCCGCAACGACGATCCGCTGCGAGGCGACCTCGACGGTGCCTGTTACCTCGAAGTCATCCGCATCCCGACGTTCGGTGCCGAAGGCGACGTCGTCGGTGTCGAGGTGATTTGTTGGGATGTGACGAAGCAGAAACAAACCGAACTGGAGTTGACTCAAGCCCGATTTTTGATGGACGCGTGGTTCGACAACATTCCCGACGCGGTGTATTTCAAAGACCGAAAGAGTCGGTTCATTCGGATCAGTCGAGCGCACGCGGACATGTTTCAGTTGTCCGATCCGGACGAAGCGGTCGGTCGAACGGACGCGGATTTTTTTGACGATGAGCACGCCAGCGAGGCTCTCGAAGACGAGCGCAGGATCATTCGAACCGGCGAATCGATCGTCGGCAAGATCGAACACGAGACCCGCGCCGGAGAACCCGACACGTGGTGCTCGAGCACCAAAATGCCGCTGCGTAATGAGCAAGACGAGATCATCGGCACGTTCGGTATTTCGCGTGAAGTGACGGCTCAAGTTCGCGCCGAAATCGAACTGGCCAGTGAACGGGATCTATTGAAAACGATCATCAATCACATTCCCGATATCATCTATGTCAAGGATCGATACAGTCGATTTCTGACCGGGAACACGGCGATGTTGAAGATGCTCGGTGTCGAGGATTCGGCGCAGGTCGCTGGGAAAACAGACTACGATTTTGCGCCACCGGAACTGGCGTGCAATTTTGTCGCCGACGATCAAAACGTGATGCGATCGGGGAAGCCTTTGATCGACCAAGAGGAAACGATTCAACCCTCCGGCGATCGGAAGAAGATTTGGTTGTTGACGACCAAGGTGCCTCTGTTCGACAAGGATGGCAACGTGATGGGGATGGTCGGCATTAGCCGCGACATCACCGCGCGGCGTCTCGCGGCGGAAGAGTTGATGTCGGCAAAAGAAATCGCCGACGCAGCCAACCGTGCCAAGAGCGAGTTCCTGGCCAACATGAGTCATGAAATACGCACGCCGATGAACGGTGTCTTGGGCATGGCGGAATTGTTAGCGGGAACCGAGATGACGGGGGAACAACGTGAGTTCCTCTCGCTCGTTCAGCAGTCCGCCGATTCGTTGCTGCGGTTGCTTAACGATATTCTCGATTTTTCTAAAATCGAAGCCGGGCGTTTGGAGCTCGATACGGTTGCCTTCAATCTGCGTGATTGCATTGGCAAAGCACTTAAACTGCTGACGCTCAAAGCCAACGAGAAAGGACTGGAACTGGCCGGCCGGATCGATCCGTCGCTGCCCAATGAACTGGTCGGCGACCCAGGCCGGCTGCGACAGATCATCGTCAACTTCGTCGGCAATGCGATCAAGTTCACCAACAGCGGCGAAGTCGTCGTGGATGTGAATCCGGAGACCCTCGACGATGATGAGACGGTGTTGCATATCACCGTGCGTGATACGGGGATCGGGATCGCGAAAGAGAAACAGGAAAAGATTTTCGAGGCGTTCTCTCAGGCCGATGCGTCGACGACGCGTCGCTTCGGAGGCACCGGGCTGGGGCTGACTATTTCGGCCAGATTGATTCAGATGATGGGCGGACGCGTGTGGGTCGAGAGTGAACTCGGCGTGGGCACGACGTTCCATTTCGATGTGCGACTGCAAGTCGCAGCGGACCAAACGCCGAGACGTCCGGCGGCGTTCGCCAAGATCGCGGGAACGCGAGTGCTCGTCGTCGATGACAACGCGACGAACCGGCGCATCTTGCGGGAGATTTTGCAATTATGGAATCTCAAACCGGTCCTCGCCGATGACGGCGAGACCGCGATCGAGGTCATCAATCAATCGATTCGCGATGGCGATCCGTTCGGTTTAATCTTGCTGGATTATCACATGCCCAATCTCGATGGTGTCGGGTTTGCGAAACACCTGCTCGATCGCACCGATGAAATGAAGCACGGACCGATCGTGATGCTGTCGTCTTCGTTCGCGGGTTTGGATTCGCCGAAAATGCGGGGGCTCGGCATCACTCGCTATCTGACCAAACCGGTGATCGCGTCGGAACTGCGAGATGTCGTGTTGGATGTGATGGGTGTCGATCATGAAAAGAAGGTTCCACTACCACGGCGAAACGCGATTCCGAAAATTGCACCGAGGCGAGTCCTGTTGGTCGAAGACGGGCTCGTTAATCAACGTGTCGCGATCGGCTTTCTCGACAAGTGGGGGCATCATGTGGAACTCGCAGTCAACGGGCGTGAGGCCATCGAAACGCTCGATCGAGAGTCGTTCGACGTGGTGTTAATGGACATCCAAATGCCGGAAATGAACGGATACGAAGCGACCGAGGTCATTCGAAATCGTGAGCAGTCCACCGACCGACATCAGTACATTGTCGCCATGACCGCCGAGGCGATGAAAGGGGATCGCGAGAGTTGTCTCGCTGCCGGAATGGACGACTATCTTTCTAAGCCGTTTGACGTTGCCGATTTGCAGCGGGTGTTGGGGAACTCGCCTGTTTCCAGGGAAGAATTTTCAACAGGAAACGGTGTCGACTCGAATGATGAAGGGCAGCCCCACGCCTTGATCGAAAACGAGTTGCCTGGCGATCAAGAGCACGATCCTGTTCAGGAACAAGGACACCAACCAGAACAAGATCACCGATCGGAATCCAATCACGAGGACGGCGATGCGACGGATTCTGATTCCGTATGGCAAACGATTCTCCAGCGAGCCTACGGTGACGAGACGGTTGCTCATCAATTGGCCGACGCATTTGTTGAAGAGGCGGACCAGTTGTTGCCTCAGATGCGAGATCAACTCAACGCTGGCGATGCGAAATCACTGCATCGTTGTGCCCACACGCTCAAAGGGGCGGCCGGGTGTCTTGGTGCGACGCTCGTCGCCGCGTCCGCTCAACGGCTCGAGAGCCAAGCCCACGACGGGGACATTTCCACAGCGCCGTGGATGCTCGACGAACTCACCCGATGCACGCAATCGTACCTGCGGCAACTCACTGCGTCTCGTCAGTCGCGTCCGCCTTCCTCTTGAGCATCACGATCTCGTTCCCGCTGTCGTTGTGTTCGACCTGGTCCATGAACGCATTGATCAGCAGCAAACCGCGTCCACCACATTCGCCGAGGTTACTGAAGTCGGTGGGGTCCGGTAACGAGTTGACATCAAATCCAACGCCTTGATCGCGGATCGTGAACTTTGCTTCGTTGCGATCGGCCTCCATGATGATTGTCACATTGCGATTGCAATACGGAGCTTGTTGTTGTCTCGATTGCACGATTTCCCGAAATTGCTCATCGGTCCCCTCGTACCGCATCTCCGTTGAGATTTCGAGATTGCCGTGGATGATCGCGTTGACGAGTGCTTCATCGAGAGCTGTCGAAATTTGCATCTGCATCGTGTCGTCGAGCAACCCGAGTTCGGTCAAGGGTTGTTCGAGTCTCGCGATCACGTTGGGCACCTCGTCGTCGTGGTTGCCGAGCAAGAGTTCGAGTCGAACGGAAGTGAGTAACGAACAAGGCTCGGTCGCGTGCCCGGCAACATCGACCATTGACATCATGCGTTCGATGGTCGGAACGAGTTCTTCGTTGAGCGTCCGTTTAGGAACATAACTCGATGCCCCGAGTCGCAACGCGTGCGCGGCGATTTCCTCACTGCCTTTGGCGGTGGTGAGAATGATCGGCAGACCGGAGAATTCTTGACGCAGCGCCGCGACGAGTTGCAGACCGTCCATTTCGGGCATCTGCAAATCGGTCACGACAAGATCGGGCCGACGCTCTCGCACCGCATCGAGAGCCAATTGTCCGTTCGCCGCCGTCATGACCTCGTAGCCATGTTGTTGGAGCAGGATCTGCATTCCGGTGACCTGCGTGATGCTGTCATCGACGGCGAGAACGAGTATGGGTTCGGTCATGTTCGATTCGGTACGGTGGTCATTGCTCAGGAAATCCTCCACAATTGTATCAGGTTGCGTGGGAGCGATGGGTTTATTTGGATTTCTGATAGATGGCGGTCAAGAGCGACTCGGTGTCCTTGAATTTTTTCCCACTGCCGACCGCCTCGTCGATCAGGTGCCGGGCATCGGATTCGCTGTGTCCGAGCATCACGAGGGCCTCGTAGGTTTCCTCGATCACAGGGGACGCCGCCGCCCCACCGCTGCTTTCGGACAACTCGTCACCAGAAACCATCAACGCAAACCGAGGCATCTTGCGACGCAGTTTCGCGATGATCCGTTCACTCGTCGCCGGGCCGATCCCCGGCAGGGCCGACAGTGCCTTGCTGTCTTGTTCCTCGATCAACACGGCCAATTCTCGGACCGGACGCACCATCGCCCGCAACGCCTTTTTGGCACCGACGCCATCGACACTGCAAAACAGGTCAAAAAACTGCCGTTCCGGCAACGTCAAAAAACCGATCAATCGCGGCGTCAATCGACCGCCCGTCGTATTGCCTTCGATGTAATCGAGCGTATGCAAACGGACGTCCTCGTTGATCTTGGTTTGCAACTGACGCCGCGTGTAATCGCCCACAAAAACCTCGTAATCGAACGGGCTGGCCTGGATCGTGACACTGGTTTCGTCGACGTGAACGAGGGTTCCGGCAATCGCGCTAATCAAAATAATTTCCTGGGTCGGTCGATTCAAAAGAGAGTGTTGGGACGAAGGAATCTAGTGGATCGTGTCGACAACCGCCAGCGTTCGAAAATGCGTGAAATGGGTCTTTTGACGTTGGAAATAACACCGAAAGCCCGCCTTTGCTTCCGGAAACCACATTTTGCCGAACTTCTTTCGTTCGCATTTCTGCCGTGTTTTCCCGACTCAAACGGGGGCTCCGGGAGAAAAAAAAATTATGGGGCGGGTTACTTCTCGCCAAGACCGGTTTGACCCGATATACTGCCCCCCAGTTGCTGAGTACCGATGCCGCACTGTCATCGGGCTCGCATCCAAGACACCTTTTAGGAATGAACAGATGGCAGAGGGTACGATCAAACGAGTCACCGATAAGGGATTTGGTTTTATTGACACTGGAGGAAGCAAAGACTTGTTTTTCCACTCGTCGAGTCTTCAAGGAGTGAATTTCGATGATCTCCGTGAAGGTCAACGCGTGACCTACACCGAAGGTCGAGGCCCCAAGGGTCCTTGCGCTGAGAATGTCTCGCTCGCTGACTAATTGATTCTCAGCGGAGGTTTGTTCGAAACTTGTTCGCATTTGCTGCGATTCAGTGGAAGTAAACGTACCGCTTGTTGAAGAAAAGACAGAAGTGACGAAGTAGACGAATTGAAAACGCGGCCAACGGTTTCCTCGAAACCGGAACACGAAGCCGCGTGTGGATGTCGAGCGTTCGTATCGGTCCGATTTTGAAATCGGTTCGTGCGAATCGCTCTCTCCCAAACTTCTTTTATCCCTCTCGGGATACACGCACCAACCTCTGTTGGATCGAACGCCTCGCAACCGAGATTCACTCGCAGCGAAGATTGCCGTTCAGCGTAACATCATTCGCAGTGCAGCCAGAATGCACAAACCCGCGTCTCGACGGACAAAGTACGCGACCGTGTTGCCCAATGCCATCGCGTCGCCGGCGCGACCGACCGCGTCAATCCGAACCAACATCGACTGCACCGGCTCGTTGCCTGAACTGACAAAACGAAACAATCGGCTTCGCCAACGCTTTTCGTACGCCTGGTTGGACCAGAGGCTGCGTTTCTTCAGCAATCGTTCATGCAAGAATCGCGGATAGAACCAACGGAAGTACGAGATGTATGTCCCGGCCAACAACGCCACGATGCCGGCCAATGCCAATAACGCTCCCGCACTCCCCGTGCCGCCAAAAATCAAAAACGGAATGACGGTGACCGGCAATGCACCCACCATCGTTCCGAAGATCATCCAGAACACCAAAGGCCAAATCCGATAATTCCAATCGGCACGATTGATTGCCGCGTTGATCCGTTCGAGTTGAGGTTTCAGGTCTTTGACAAGATGCCGAACCTGAGCAATCAATCGAGCCGGTGTCACCTCTTCCACGTCGTCGAGAAGCAGTTGGTACTGCTCAACGAGCGAGTAAATCAGCAGCACCCATGCGGTATCGTTATCTGCCGTCGCCATTGGGAACGCCCTGCGGACGCCGGTGGCGTCATGCGCAACCCGCGTCACGATTTTGAGCACCTCGGCTGTTAAGGCAGGGTCATCTCGTTGGCACGATAACCGAATCGCATCGAGCAATTGGCGACGCACCGGATTGGTGCTCACCGACATCACTTCGCTTCGCAGTAATTGCTGAATATGAGAGAGGAACTCGAGTTCCGCTTCGACGGTGTATTGCAGTTCAGCCGATTGCGACTCGATCTCGCGGATCGTTCGCTCGACCCATTCACTCGGCGCCACCCAAATCGCCGAGCGAAGTATGCGGAGATAAAACACCGTTCGGATCGCTGGCTCGGTTTGACGAATCTTCCGTTCGCAATCAGCGAGCAGTGACCCCCATTGGTGAAACGGCAACTGATCGACCAAGCGTAACCAGAGCGGTTCGGTCAGCATGTAAAACGACGGCGCTCGGATTTTCTCAGCGACATAGCAGACGATCTTTGGCATCATCGCATCGGGTACCTCGGTTCGTAAAAACTCCGTCGCGAGATTCATCAATCCGGGATCTGACGGATACGCTTGCAGTCCTTCGAGCAAGTGGGCGAGATACTTTGCGGTCGGTTTGCCCGTAGTCGCATCGGTGAGGATCGCGGCGAGGTAGTAATCCGGCGGCGTTCGACGGGACATCGTTTCGATTCGCCTCAGTGCCGCGTCCGGATCGATTGTCGCGAGAGTGCGCAGCGGCACGGATTCCGCAGTCGGTTTGCGTTGTGGTTTCGGCGTGCTGGGTTTCGGCGTGCCCGCTGGGGCGGACGGTTCCGGCGATGGTGCTTGCGGCGCGCGTTGCCACGTATCGACGGCGTCGCTGAGTTGTTGCCGTTGCTTTCCGTATCTCAACAGGCGTTCGAGTTGTTCGTAGGCATCGCGAACGAGTCCGAATTCGGCTGGGTTGGATTCGGGTTTATAAATCCGGATCGCCTTTCCGTAGGCGCGTTTCAAATCACGTCGATCGTAGCCCTCGGTGAGACCGAAAAAACGGACCGGGTCGCCGGGCAACAGCGACAAGTCGTTCATGGAAAACCGCCCCCGCCGGGCATTCCACTGGGCGCGCCACTGGGCATACCACCAGGGAAATTGGCAGGGAAATTGGCAGGGAAACTCGGCGGCGAAAAATTGGGGTGGGGAACGTTGGGCGGCGAGTACAGACGCGATTCCACGTCCGGTGGCCTCTCACCTGGGCCGGGAAAGCCGGGTGTCATCGGCGGTCGCGTTCGTTCGATGCGGTCCATGATCTCCCGGTGCCGTCGGTGCATCTCCATCAACGGATCATTCGGCAACACATTAACGCGTTCGAACTCACTTGCGCGATCCCGCCGATTCGATTCTGTCCGCTCGGTTTGTTCGCCCAATATCTCTTGCATGCGTTGTTGGATGAGGCTATTTCTCTCGGCAGGATCGCTTCCGCTGGCGACTCCAGGTGCCCAGCTTGCATTCGGAGGTACGCCTGGAAACGGGGCAACGCGAACATTTTGGTTGTACGTGGGCACCGGTCGATCCGGTTTCCCATCGGACAGCGCAATGATCCCACGAACGAGTGCGAACAACACCACAAACCCGATGGCACCCCAACTGATGACGCCCGAACCGATTGCCGCGCGAGCCCGATTCGATAACGAGTACTGGCTCTGCCAAACTTTCCGATTTTCGGGATCGAGCAGGACGTCAAACCAATCCCGTTGGAGTTCCCGAACGTCGGGATGGGCGATCGCGAAACGATGCACCATTTGGATCGCCGGCGTCACCCGCCGCTCGGCAATGATCGCTTCGATGTACTGTTCTCGAACGGCCCCCGATTTTGCCGGCGGGCTCACGACGCTATGCTGCAACGAGTACGTGAACTTCGGATCGCCGGTCTCGGCGAGAGCGTTGATCAGCACATCCCGGCAATCGGCCGCCGCCCTTAACCGAGTCGCCGTCGCCGCGTATTCCGGCAAACGATCGCTTTCCAACACGCCGAGATACTGGTTCAGTTTCTCTTTCGGCAGTTCATAGAACTGCGATTGCAAAACATCGAGACACTGCCTCGCCCGGTCTCGCAATCGAGCATCCGCCTCAGGGTCGGATGCCGGCATTTGCTTCACCGCCGCGCCAGCACCTGAGTCCGATAGCCCCACCGCGACGCCCCACAACTCGCGTCGACGACGCATGATGGTTGCCGCGTCGAACATCGGGTTGAGGTCCATCATCTCACGGACGTAGGCTTTGGCCAGGCTCACTGGTCGTCTCCGTCGGGGTGAATCCCCAGCGACGACAAACACATCATGAGATAATCACGAGCGGCGGCAAACTCCGAGCGATCGGCCCGGTTCATCGCCGCCTCGTAGGCATCGAGGGCACTGTCGAGTTGATCCCGCTGGGTCGGGTGCAGCTCACCGAGCATCCGCTCGGCGTAGCGGGCGAGTTGTTGGTTGGGCAAATCCTCGCGCGGATAGAATTTCATTTCACCGATTCGTCGCCGCGCCGCCTCGACCGATTTCGGCGATAAACCTTGGACATGGTTCGTCAACACGGTGCGAAATTTCTTCCCGCCCTGTGCGTAAGCCTCGACTTCTAAAACGCCGCTGACGTCGTAGGTGAACCGGATAAAAAACGGGCTGCCCGCCGGCCCGGGCGGTAACGGACTGACTTCGATTTGACCGAGCAACACGTTATCACTGACCTTTCGCGCGTCGCCTTGATAGATCTTCACCGTAACGGAGGGTTGGTTAGCGGTGACGGTGCTGTAGACCTCCTCTTTGGAAATCGGGATCGTGCTGTTGCGATGCAGCACCGGCGAAAAATAGCCTTCGCGAATTTGACCGCCGAGTTCCTTGGCAATCTCGACACCGAGAGTGAAGGGACACACGTCCGTCATGACCATGTCATCGACCGCCGAGTCCTCGCCGATCAGCGCCGCCTGAATCGCCGCCCCGAGAGCGACGACTTCATCCGGGTTATGCCGCATCACGGCGGGTTTGCCGAAGAAGTCCTCGACGAACCGGCGGAGCGAATCCATGCGTGTGGCCCCGCCGACCAAAATAATTTCGTCAATCTCACGGGGCTGCATCTCCGCATCACGCAGGGCACGGGCGATCGGTCCGGCGATCCGCTGCATCAAAGGGTCGCACAAACGCGCGAACGTTTTGCGATCGATCCGGAACCGTTTCGGTTTTTCACCAAACCGACCGTCCGATTCGGGGACACGGATGGACGCGCTCTCTTCGGCGGCGAGTTTACGTTTGGCCGTTTCACATTCACTTCGCAACCGGGCGACCCGCAGCGGGTCATGCAACTCGGCGAGTTCCAAACGAGCGTTTTCCGACGCCAGTACTTCCGACACGATCCGGTCGGTGAAATCCTCACCGCCGAGCAAACTCTCCCCGGCGCTCGAACGAATTTCCAACGTGCCTTCGAACACCTCCATCACCGTCACGTCGAACGTCCCGCCACCAAGGTCGATGACCACAATGTTCTTTTCATCGTCACGATCATGGAACCCGTAAACGAGTGCCGCAGCGGTCGGCTCGTTGATCATCCGGCGGACATTGAGCCCCGCCATCTCACCGGCCAATCGCGTGGCTTGTCGGGCGTGATCATTAAAATACGCCGGCACGGTAATCACCGCATCGGTCACCTCCACACCGAGCGCCTCCGAAGCGTCGTGTTTGAGCGAGCGGAGCACGAGGCTGCTCAGTTCATGGGGCGTGAATTCCTTGTTGCCCAACCGAATTCGTCGGTCTTGGCCCATGTAGCGTTTGAAACACCAAGCACAGGATTCCGGATCGGTGACGCGAAGTTCTTTCGCCGTCTGGCCAACGACCACCTCGCCGCTGTCGAGCACACCGATCACCGAAGGGGTCATCACACCGCCATGAGCGCTCGGCAACAGTTCCGGAACGCCGTTTCGAAAAACGCTTACTAAGGAGTTCGTCGTCCCGAGATCGATCCCGATGCACAAAGCGGCATCGTCGTGAGGTTTGTTTTCGTTCATGCAGCGATTATACCCCTTGAGGGTTCCTGTTGCCACGAACGCGACCACCGCAACAGTATGCGATTGTGACTCGATAAAAAAGGTTCATCCCGCGTTTTTGGCAACCAGATTGCGGTCGTATCCACGGCGGAGTGGCCCCGTTTTGCTTGTATTGCCCTCCCCCGAAAAACTTGCTGAACGCTCGTTTTCCGGTTGGATCGAAACTCTTGGCGAGTTCCGCTACGTCTTTGATTGATTCGCTTCCGCTACGGATTGATCGGAAGGCAGTGGAGTTTGTCTCCGACTCGCAGGATCAATCGACCGGCTGCAATTGCCGGTGTCGCACCGACTTTGCCTCCCAAGTCGAATTCGCTGATCGGGCTGCGACGGTCACTCGCGCTCGTCACATGGGCGGTTCCATCGAGCGAGATCATCAGCAATTGATTGCCAATAACGATCGGTGAGGCGCTGAAGTTGCCACCGATGCGTTGGCTCCATTTTTTCATCCCGCCTTCAGCGGTGTCGTAACAACTCGCGATTCCCGAGTCCGAGATTGTGAACATCAAGTCCCCCTTCACTGCCGGAGTCGGCACGTAGGGAGCGCCGCTGGTGACCCGGAAAACTTCCTCCGGTGCATCGCCTGGTTGTTTTGGGATGCGAACAGCCGACAACACGTTACCCCCACCGCCGCTGCCGCTGGAACCTACCGCGATGTCGCCGATGACGAGCGGCGAGGAACAGCAACGTTTATCAAAAACGTCGAGCGACCAAAGTAACTCACCGCTGGCGAGATCGAGTCCGAACAACCCGTTGCCTTTGTTCGCGGCGATGAGTTGAGGGCCCCAACGTTTTTCTGAGTCCGCGTCGCTCGGATCTGCGTCGGTCGGTGCGGGTTCGAACACCGAGGGAACTCCGTAGCACGGTCGAGTTGTTTTCAAAGGCGTGCTCCACAACGTTTCGCCGGTCGCCGGATCGAACGATATCATGCGACTTTCGCCTGCGGTCTGCCACGATTCCAATTCGTCGACTTGTTGGGAATTGAAAAGAATGAGCTGCGAGTCGATCACCACCGGACTGGTGCCGAACCCATGCACACCCGCCCACGGGCCGAGCGCCCGGTGCCACAATCGTTCGCCCTCGATCGAATAAGCGTAGAGAGACGCCCCGGTGACATCACCGCAGGCGAAAAAGACTCGTCCGCGGTCGACGGTGGGAGTCGTCGAGGCGGGCGAATTCCGATTGTGCCGTTTCGTACTGACCGTCGGATGAGGTCGCCGCCAAAGCTCTTTGCCGGTCGCGAGGTCCAATGCGACGAGATCAATCGAACCGGTCGGCGCGTTCTCGTCGTTGGTTTGGGCGGTCGACGTTTCCGCCGCAGGGACGGTTTGCGTCGAATCGAGTAAGAAAATCATCGAGTCGTTGGTGACCGGCGAACCGACATCCGTCCCACCGAGCGACGCCGTCCACGCGTAATCATTCGGTGTCCACGTCGTGTGCAACGTGCCGCCGGCGACTGCTCCGAGTCCCGAAGTACCGTGAAAACGTGTCCAGTCGGCGTTGACAGATGAGGCCGGTTCGGCGGCGTTGATCGCGAGATTTCGCTCGGGCGTGTCCGCCGACACGGGAGCAATCACGCTCGCCAAAACCCAACCGCAACACCACGCCGGTGTCCACGCTGGGACCGAAATCCATGCGATAGGGTTGCGTTTTTTGAATCGATTTGCATTCATCAAGGCGGTCTCCGGTCTGCTGTGAAGCAGATGTAGTGGTGTTTTGTCGGAATCGGAAAGCATAACCCGATGCGTTAGCGAGGGATTCCTCGCCGAGAAAGCATCGCTTTCACGGCGATCTCTCTCATGACAATGTCCCTGGCTAGCACGTCGGGTTATGAAAACGTGGATCGTTCGAAACTGACTTGTCGTGCAGGTTGTAACGATCACGGTAACCGTCGGGTATCAGGATTGTAACCAAAACGCAGTCTTCACCCTCGCGGTGTCGTGGACGTGTTCTAGCATTTTTTATGAATACCATCGTTGCTTATCGACACGCCGAAAGTCTGCTCTCACCGCCTGAACAATGGGACGCGCTGGCTGGGGGTGTCCCGTTCCGTCAAACCGTTTGGATGAAACCTTGGTGGAATCAGTTCGGCACCCAGAAAGAAACGTTGATCGTGACGGTTCTCGATGAGGACGACACGCTGTGCGGGATCTTGCCATTGCAACGAGACGGACGCCACGGTTGGCGAACGGTCGCCGGAGGCATGGTTTGCACCGATCACGTTTCCATGTTGGCACGGCCTGAGGACCGTCAGGTCGTCGCCGAAGCGATCGCCGATTTCCTGATCGACAACGCGGTCGATCCGCAACTCGGATGGGATCATTTGCATTTCGAAGGCACGCTCGCTGGCGATCCTGCGATGCGATGTCTCGTTGCCGAACTCGAACAACGCGGCGCGTCATCGAAATTGACCACTCGCATGAACACCTGGTTTATTCCTTGCCGAGACGATTGGGACGGTTACCTCGCGTCCTGTTCCAGGCGAACGCGGAGACGATACCGGGACTTGGTCAAACGCTTGGAGACCAAACCATTGTTCAGTGTACGTACACCCGAGACTGAAGCGATGGTGATCGAGGCCGTCGAAAAACTGATGGAACTGCACCAGCGTCATTGGGTATCTCAAGGCGAACCGGGAAGCTATGCCAGATCAGAAATGAAAACCTTCACGGTTGCGACCGCAGTGGCAGCGTTCCGACGCGATCGATTGTTTCTACCCATGCTCGTTTGGAGTGATCCCGAGTCCGGAATGGAAAAGACGATTGCGACTCAATTGCACTTCATCGGAGAAGATCAGCGTTGGTACTGCTTCAGCACGGCCGTCGATTACGATCACTCGGCTCTTTCGCCGGGCGTGTTGCTCAATGCGTTTGTATTGAAATCCGCTCACGATCAGGATTGTTCGGGAATCGATTTCATGCGTGGTGATGAACTTTACAAAGAGCACCTTGGCGCCCAATCGATTCCCCTGCTCGAAATCGGTATCTCCGCACCGACGCTTCGAGGACGCGTCGACAGCATCGCTCGCGAAGGCATTTTCGTTTGCAAACAGGCGCTCCGTCAACGACTCGGCCGGCCGCTCGTGAGACCGCTCACAACGGCCGAAGCGTTCGACCCCAAGTATCTTGAGCTATTGCCTTGCCCGATCGAGACACACCCCGTCGAAAACGGAGAAGACTTGTTCATCGACTCGGAGGATCGACCGATGATCCTGCCGATCTCGTTGGGATGGGCTAACGCTGCGTTGGACGCTCCGGTGCGACGTTAAGCTCATCCGTGTCCTTCTCTCAGCAGGCAAGCACAGCTGTTTTGGTTCGCAATCGCATATCTCGTATCAACACCCATCGCAATCTGGATTCACGTCAGCACGCCCGACGACGGGACGATTGCGAGCAAAAGCATCGTGGTGTTCCCGTTCGTGATGATCCACCAACTGGTTTGGGAGGACGTTCTGCCGGGCGAGAGCGACGTGGAAGTGTCAAAGCTAATTGAGTGATTTCACTCGGATAACTCGCTCGCAACCTCGACTTATGGTATTTTTCAATCGCCCGTGTTTTCGTTGATGCCTGTCGCAACGAAGATCTCCCTGCGACGAAAATGAACATGCCGAAACCGTCTCCCTCTTTCATTCACGCGAACAACGGCGATAGCCTTAAACCGCTACGAGTAAACGGGCGTCTGGGCAAGTATCGACTCAATCGCCGGATCGGTCAGGGCGGATTCGCCGACGTTTTTGCAGCCACCGACACGCTATTGTCGATCAAAGTGGCGCTCAAAATCCCCAACGCCCATTGGGTTTCCGACGAACTGATCAACGAGTTTCGCCGCGAAGCAAAATTGACAATGAGTTTGGAACACCCGAATATTTTGCCGATCCGGGACGCCAATCTGATCGACGGTCGGTTCGTGATCGTCACTCCGTTGGCCGCACGCACGCTCGACGATCGTTTGAAGAATCGGATGAGTTTCGAGACCGCGTTCGAGTTCACCTCGCAATTGCTCGCCGCCGTTTCCTACGCCCACGCCAACGGTGTGATTCACTGCGACATCAAGCCTGAGAACGTGATGCTGTTCGACAACGATTACCTACGGTTAGGGGATTTCGGGATCGCCAAAGTGGCTCAGAATACGATCAGCGGATCGGGCACCGGAACGCTTGGATACATGGCTCCCGAACAGGCGATGGGTAAACCGTCCAAACGGAGTGACGTTTTTTCGCTCGGTTTGATCGCATATCGCATGTTTTCGGGGAAATGGCCAGAATACCCGTTTGAGTGGCCCTTTCCCAATTCGGCATCCATTCGGCGGCGTATTCACCCCGACCTAATCGCACTGATTCGGAAATCCGTCGCAATCAAACCCCGTGACCGGTTTGCCGATGCGGATAAAATGGAAGAGGCCTGGGCGAAATCTCGGTTAAAAGCCACCCGATTTGCCAAACGCAGTCGCAAAACGGCGTAAAATTCAATGTCTCTTTCCCTTTCCCCCACCCTCGCTACTGCTCGCCATGATGGCCGTCCTCCGGGTTCTCGAATCGATGACCGCCACGCTCGAAACTGCCCCGTCGGGAACGGCCCAAGCGAAAGCGTCCCGCTCCCAACCAACTCAGTCCAAAATTTCGGTCCGGTCGTACCTTGAGAGCAACATGGACGCTCCCGAATCGATTCTGGTCGAGCAGGGAAGCGTCGTCGCATTTTCACGCACGTGTCCTGGGAAAGAAGAACCCAACGACGATAGTGCCGTGGTGATTCGTATGCCCGGAGGCGGTTTGGTTTTAGCCGTCGCCGATGGCGTCGGAGGTGCCCCGGTCGGATACAAAGCCTCCGCGATCGCCGTCCAGTGCCTCGCCGAAAGTCTCGCCGCGCAAACGTTGTCACCCGACCTGCGGCCCGCGATCCTCGACGGGATTGAAAAAGCCAACGAGGAGATCCTCGACATGGGCACCGGCGCGGCCACCACGATTTGTGTCGTCGAGATCCAAAACCGCATCGCACGCGGTTATCAGGTCGGCGACTCGATGGCGTTATTCGTCGGCGGCCGCGGGGCCGTGAAATGGAAATCCCTCTCGCACTCGCCCGTCGGTTACGCCGTCGAATCGGGAATGCTGGCCGAGGAAGACGCGATGCACCACGACGAACGGCACATCGTTTCCAACCTCGTCGGTTCACGAACCATGCACATCGAGATCGGCCCGGCGATCCATTTGTCGCCGCGAGACACCGTGCTGATCGCCAGCGACGGATTGTTTGACAATTTGCACCTGAGTGAAATCGGCACGCTCGCCCGGATGGGCCGCCCGCATCAACGTATGGACGCCTTGATCGGTCTGGCGACGCGGCGAATGAACGGCGACGACAACGACGCGTTGGGCAAACCCGACGACCTCGCCGTGATCCTGCTCGCGCCGTGAGACGCTGCTGTTGCGCCAAACGCAGTGACTCCATCGCCGCCGCCAACACTTCGGTGCAGGCACGCAGTCGTTTCACACCGTGGTTATGACAAGAAACTTGGAGTGGGGTGCCTGTGTGATTGAGTGTTCGTGAATACCTAATACCGAATCAATGACTGAATGAATTTGAGTACCGCTTTGTCAATTGTTCTCGCGAGATGTCATTGCCTATCAACACCACGAATCGATACCGGAACGTTGTACTCTCCCCATCGTGGATCTTCACCACTGTGAACGGGCCGAACCGACCGTAGTCCCGATAGGCGGACCAGCGGGCACCTTGGGGGTTCTCGGGGTGACTGATGTGCTGCACCGTCCACCAGTCATCATCGATCAGAAAACTTTCTGCCACCCACGGCAGATCTTTTCTCGCTTTGGGATCGATGCCATCTTCATGAAACAGATACTTCGCCGATTTGTTATCAGCCACTTTCTGTGAAGGTCGAAACTGAATCCCGGCATGCTCTGGGTCGCCATTGAATTCGACTTCCCCATTGACTGCTTTCAAAACAGACGTGAAATCAATCACCGCATGTGCATCGTCGGTGTCGATCACCTGATAGGTTCGCCGCTCCTCAACCACGATATCACCATCGACGCCTACCCAATCAATTTGAGCGGTAATCGTCGCTCCCTGTTTGTTCCCTGATTGAATATCGAACGACTTGTGTTTTTGCTCGGTATTCCTCATATGCCACAAGTCGTGCGACTTCCCTCCCTGTTTCAGCTTGCTCCAACCAATGAAAATTCCGCGGTGATGCGGGAATTTCCCGCCTGGGCCTTTGGTAAGAGTTGTCTCTCCATCGTCAGCAAAGACATGTGCGAAAACTTTTGCGGTATCGAACGCCTTTTCCTTGGTCGATTGATCCCGTTCATACACATACCGCAACACAGCCTTCCCATCGGGAGTCACAACATCCAGATACTTCCCTTGCGTATCAACAACTTGGTAGGCATCTTCCGCGCTGCTGATAGATGTCATCAAGCTTAAGAACAGTGTCAGTAGTCTCGTCATATTTTTCATGGTGTCATTTCTCAATCGTGGCAGTATTTCGTTTGGATCAACGGTTTGGCCTCTGATTGACCGACCGTCACCATTGTAACCGAATCAGTCCCGTCTGGTCAAAAAGCTAAGCTGATCATTTGACGCCGCAAGAAGCTGACTTTTAAACCCTCGAAAGTCAGGCATTTTGACCGAAGTATCACGCACATAGGAAGTCTGGACAAAGAGTGGATTGACCATGTTCTGTCTTCTCTTGGTCATGGAGTCAAAAAATGCCGCCGCGTCAACTTTGCAGGCTACACCACCCATTCGAACCAAGCGTGGATGAAAACGATCGCCCGCGAGATGGCGGAGGCTTCGCCGGAGTCTGACCCCACGCGGAGGGGCACCCCATGATCCGGGAGCTTGACTATGGGGCCGACGAATGCTCGCTAATCACCCATCTTGACTCCGCGATACGTACCGCTGGCATGATTGACTACGTTTCGACCTACTACCTACCAAGCGGTGGCGATCACGCGGCTCCAGACACCCAACGACGGTTGCAAAACGCACGGTGTGAACTGGGCTCGCAGCGAAGTGTCTGATCCGGATGAGGTGGCGATCGGTCACTTCGATAATCGCACCACCCGGCGGTGCTTCTTGATGGGGGATCACCCGATCTCGGGGCAGAACTTTGACCACCGGAAGGTTTGGATCGAGGAGTCTCGGCGTGAATTCACGCTCTTGATAGGTGTGAATTTGCTCGGGTTCGCAAATCCCTCGAACCCATTCCACTTGATTTTGAGATCGCGACCGGATGTCGTGGCGGCGTGGGCACGACGGATCGCCGATGACGTCGACGCAACCCGAGATCAATTCCATCGATAAATAACTTCGCCGGGATTCTCTCCATCGAAAACCGAACACCTAACCTAAGTCCCACGAGGCGTTCTCTCTGGCCCGATGCGTTGAAATCGTTCACGAATCCTGACGACATCCCTGAGCGATCAACGACGTTTCGCTACTTGGCTCCGAGCGAAAGGTAGGCGTAGAGGTCACGGATTTGAGCATCGTTCATCTCTTCGAGCAAACCCGTGGGCATCAGCGATGTCGGCAGTGCTTTGAGCGTTTCGATGTCGTCACGGGCAATCGTGGTGGTTTGATTGTCTGCGTTTCGCAGTGTTACCGTGGTTGGCGTCTGCTCGGCGATGATCCCGTTGATCACCCGACCGTCTTCGGTGAGCACCAAATAGGACTGGTAGCCTTCGCGAATTTCGAGGTTCGGAATCACGATCGAGTCGACCCAGAAACTGACCTTGCCTCGTTCGTATCCGTCCAGCGGCGGCCCCGCCTTACCTCCTTCGCCAAACAATTGGTGGCATGCTCCACACTTCTTGGTGAAGATCTGTTTTCCTGCCTCGGCATCTCCTGGCTTAAATGCGAGCATCTCTCGTAGGCGTTTCGTTTCGGCAATCTGTTCGTGGGTGGCAGTTGCTGAGACCGAACCCAACACCGCTTCGACCTGCTTCGCGATTTCGGTATCGTCGTAGCTGCGAAGTTGTTGAATCACGTCGTATGGAATCTGCTCGCGTTTGACTCGCCACTGAGTCAATTCCGTCAACAATTGAATTGCCCAGGCCGGGCGTGACGCGAGTGTCCGGAATGCGGTGTCCCGCAAGCCATGCTCTTCGGAGATCCGGCTTCCAAAGGATGCCAATAGAGTGCCGGCGATCGACGGATTGTCATACTGGCGAAGCGAAGCGATCGCAACTCGCTGCAGAGCGGGCTCGGTTGTTCTGCTTCCCGTGGCCAGGGCGAGTAAACTGTTCACGGCGGTCACGTGATGGACTTCGCCAAACACGTTCGCGACTTCGATCGCCAATGGCAAATCAGATTGTGGATTCGAAAGTAGCTTGATCGCTTCGTCGATCGCTTTCGCATTCCCGCGCCGTAGTGATAGGACCAAATCGGACTGGCCAATGGAGGTCTTGTAGTCCGTCAACACTTTGTCGAGTGATTCAGGCAACTTGGGAATCGCACGCCCTTGGAATGCGAGATCGATCCCTTGAACCAACTGCGATCGAGACGCATCATCGGGAGCCATTGCGATCAATTGACCACAATGCTCAAAGTCCTTTACGCCGCCGGCGGACGCATAACGCTGAACCAGGCGTTTCAAGATCGTTTGTTTCACCATCGCCGAGTTCCACAACGATGCGTCGGCGAACATCGTTTCGATCGCAGGCCACGAATCAGCATGTGCTTCGATCGCCCACCAATTCATCAACGGCATGTGCGGATCGTTGGCATCGTCGTCGTGTCGCAATAGTGCCGAGACAATCGGGAGCCCCACCTCAGCGGAGAGCCGTTTTGCGGTCGCGGCCAACTGGCTGCGAACCTGCACGTCGGGCTCGTTTGCCGCCATCGCCGCAAGTCCGCTGTGATCTTCGCGTCGATCGCCGAGCAGACGCACGACCCAGCGACGAATATGAGCATCCGAATGCGTGAGCCAACGCGTGGCCAGCGCGTGATCCAATTTCCCCATCAAGTTCAATGCCCACAACGCCTCAAGCGACTCGCCATCGTCGACAAGCTTGCCAAGGAGATCGACCACGGTGGGGTCGGTCACAACAGCATCGGATCGCCAACCCAATTCGAGAGCCGCTCGCTGTCGTACCCATTTATTTTCGTGCGCGAAGCAATCGATGAGCGTTTGATTGTCGGCGCCGCTGAGATCACCTTGTTGATAGCTCGCCGTTTTCCCTTCGGGGACAACGCGGTAAACGCGTCCACTCTCTTTGTGCCAATCATCGACGGGGCTGACGTGGCTGAGCCGGCTGTCATACCAATCGGCCATGTACACGGCGCCATCAGGACCAACGCCAGCATAAACGGGGCGAAACCAACGGTCCGGTGTCTCGATCAGATTCGGCTCATCCACGGTTCGGTAGGTCGATCCGTCAGGAATCCGCTTGCTCCGCCAAACAAGATTGTGCAGTGAATTGGGGGCAATGATGTTCTCATTGAAATCCTTTGGAAACAGACCTCCCTCGTAAATACAGAACGCTTGCGGAAACCGTCGTCCGTCTCCTTCGAACTTCATCGCGGTGAAGTATCCGAAGGCGTAGGGGTTGGTGAGCGGTCCGTGTTTCCCCCAGTTCTTTTGACTATAGCTGCCTTGCGGAAAATAGAAGCCACGCGTGTTGCCACCGTTGGTGCCGGTGAAGACACGGCCTTTGGAATCAATATCGAGACTGAAGTTGTTGCCACCACCTTCGGCGTAGATTTCAAACTCCTTTGTGTCGGGATGGTACCGCCAAACGCATTGGCCTTGAAAGCGAACGCCCTTTGTGACGGCGGAACTCACATCCCCAACGGTCGTGCTGCCGTTGCAACCGTACAGCCAACCGTCCGGACCCCACATCATGCTGTTGGCGACCGAATGGGTGTCTTGCAATCCAAACCCAGTCAAATGGACTTCGGGATCTCCATCGGGCACATCGTCTTGATCAGCGTCGGGATAGAACAGCAAGTACGGTGGATTCAAAACCCAGATTCCCCCGTGGCCGACTTGCACTGCCGAAGCGATATTCAGCCCGCGGATCACGTCTTTGTGGCTGTCATAGACGCCGTCCCCATTGGTGTCTTCGAAGACGGTGATCTTGTCGGCGCCTGGGGTGCCGTGCGGAGGTGGCTCGGGAACACGGTCAAACACAGCACGCAGGTGTTGGTCGTAGCGAACGACCTTGAGTCCGGCAGGAAATTGATACTGACGGTACTGGATCACCCACATCCGGCCGCGTGAATCCCAGGACAGGAACAGCGGCTGTGAGACGTCGGGTTCCGCCGCCACCGCCTCAATTTCCAGCCCCTTCAAAACGTCGAACTTGGTCACGGCGACGTCGACCGCGGTGGGCAGCGAATCGTCTCGCATCACCCCGCGACCGGGACGCGTCCGCATGATTTCAGCGACCTGCTCGTTACCCGCAACGGTCGTGCTCGAATCGGACGCAGTCCGCTGGGCTTCTTGAGCGGTGGAAAGCGTAGCCAAGCTTGCTAGTAAGAAAGTCAGAGCAAATCGAGTTTGCAAACGGCGAACGATGAAAGGACAAGCGACCTTTAAAACGGGGATAGGCATCGAAGGCAACACGTGGGCGGGAAGGGAGGATGGTAAGATTGCTTTCGGGGAAGAGTCTCCATCATAACTCCTCGCGACAGACGCTGGGAATGCGACGACATCATTTCGCTTCGACAGGAGACGAGCGATCAAGAGGGCAATTCGCAAATGGACCGGTTCTTAATGACAATTCACTGCCGTGATGCTGCAACTCAATTTGGTCAGCCCGAATCAAGGGGAAAACTTGGGGAACCTAGCTGGACAGCGTTACTTTGAATTAGCCGTTTGGGCGTTAGCCACGGTTTTTGCAGGGGGGACCGTGGCTAACGCCAAAACGGCTAATTGAGCGAGAAGACCCGCAAATCATGGTTCATCCGACGGAAGCGTGCGCCGATCCCAGGATCGAGGTTTTTCCAGGCATGGCTCCAGTGTCCAATAATTCGATGAAAAATCGTCCTCGGCGAACCGAAATCCGCCGAGGACCGTCGCCACCTTTGGCGCACCGCTTTTGCAGGAAGACGCTGCGACCGAGAGATCCCTTGTCGAGTGGCACCTCTGCAGAGCTCGGCTGCGTTTCTTCCAGCTTTCATCGTCCACCAGCATCGCTACTCAGGCACCAATCTCGTTGGACACTGGCAGTCATGCCTGGAAAACCTCCGGCGCACGCTGCCGCCGGATGAACCCAAATCATGGGTAAGCGGATTCAAAGTGGCGCTGTCCAGCTAGGGAAGCGAAACCTGGGGAAACCTGGGGACGAAACCTGGGGACAGAGTACTCCACCGGGTGGATCGGTCATAGCTCCGAAGGAGCTGTTGCAGGATTTGCTTTCTCAGCGGCGTAAAAACCGGCAAGTCGATTCAGCATCAGATTTTACTTGCTCTCAATCGAATAAATCCTGCGGCTAAACTCCAAGGTGGGTTCCTTCTGATTCAAGCACTTAACGGGGCGGGAAGTGGCTGTTGCTGGCCAAATTGCATCAAATAGAGGCATCGGCTGTCGCCACCCATGTCATCCGTGCGACTGCGTAGTCCGGAGGCCAGGAGTATCCGCACGAGCGACTGCGCCATCGCTTGTTACAGGTTGGTTGTTTCGGCGCCCTTTGCTCATTTCCACGGTCGAGTTCGCGCGCTTCGCCGTGGTTCGTCATTCAGAATCTCGGAGTTTTGTCGACTGGCAAAGGATTTCTGAAGCGAGGTGGACACTTGGTTTTTGAGTGATCGCCCGCCGCATGTCGCACTCCTGAGCACGTCTTTGAGGATCTCGCACTTTTCCGGACTGATGTGGCTAACTTCCCAGCGGAGCGCGGCGTGTTTTTTACAAAAGCAATTTACGTTGGTTTGCATTCAATTTCCGGCCAGATTAGCTGTGCTGTTCGATCCAACGGCGTTTTCTGTTTGGATCTCCTCGTGCGAGCCAGCTTTCGGGCGACGTACCGAAAATGGGAAGAATCGCTGTAAATCGAAGGCTTCGGAGGATACTTGTCGCTGGCGGTTTCACTTTGTACCACTTTCGCGGAGTGGCTGATCGGTGGAATTGCAGCGGTTGCCGCGCGGCAACCGCACTGGGCTACACTGGGTTCACGCTAACGTCTTGCCTATAAGCGGTTTACGAATTCCTGATGCGTGAGAGACGCCAAGCACTTTCGCGGTCGACAAAACAGAGCAACTGACCGAATCAGAAAACTCAGCCTGCCCACCTTCTGGAGTCAACACAACACCCGAAAATATGCTCTGTCCCCAGGTTTTCCCCGAACTGGTTCTAGGAGACGGTGGGAGAATGGTCGGCGGAGCTCTTTGTAACTTCTCCGACAAATTTAACGGGCAACCATGCCCACTGGTAACTAATGCCCCACCTAACGCTACCCGTACACAGACATGGACGAAGTACTCTTCATCCCAGGTTCACAAGGACATATACGGTGTGAGCGGGTTGATTTGCACGAATTCTGGCTGTAAGAACGGGTCTCACTATAAAACCGGCCCTGGTATTTGCACGCCAACCGGTGGTTAGTCACACTCACGTATAAGACGGGTGCGGGTTGCCTTTTCGAATTTCGAAGGCGCCCGTTGTCTTTGATGCCGCCATTCCGTGAGTTTGTTCGTATTCGAAGTCTTCAAGCTTTTCGGTCATAGGATAGATTGAAGCACTTGACCGTTTCCGTTGCGTTTATTCTTCGCTGTTGCTGAATCGGCGAGCAGTTGCGTAAACCATCCAATCCATTTTTGCTTGATAAAATGAATTTGGTCACAATTGAAATTGAGGCTAAATTGCTAGTCGTGACGAGGGGCACGAGTCGAGGTGTGGTCTCGATATGTTAGGTAATGCCTGCAACTAGTATTTGGGGCATCGCTCAAATGACCGCAGCAGTTTGAATCGGGATCTCGTGCGTTGTTCATGGCAGCAAGGCATCCCCATTTTTTTTGCCTCATCCGCAGAATCTGTGGGATGATTTTGGCTCAGGAAGCTTTCCGAGCTGGTGATACAGGGCGATTTCGATTGCTTTGTACGATTTGAAACCGAATGCCTTTTTCATTGCCAACTTAGCTTTGTTATTCATGCCCTCAACACTGCCACTGGATAGCTTGCCATCGGCCTCGAACCAGTTCAGCAGTAAGTCTCGGTGCTTACGAAGTGTTTTCGCCATCGCCTTCATAGGCTCTATCTTTGACTTCATCGCACGAACGCACCACTGATCCAAAAACTTTCCAGCGTGATGGGTACTGCTGTACTCCCAGAAACGTTGGAAGTCTTCTCGCATTAAGTACGAGCGTACGCTGCGAAGGTTATATTGAAGCAACTCTTTCAGCTTGACCGTTTGTTTATCCGTCAGATTCTCGCGACGCTTCAACAGGCACCAGCGTGAGTTCTTCAAAACTGGCTCGTACCCATCAGCGGCCAACTGCTTCGCTTCTTGTGCGCGGACCTCGTTGATCTTCTCGTTGAACTTTTTCATGATGTGAAAGCGATCCAGGATCTGAATCGTATGCCCCGCCTGCTCGCTGGCTACTTTCAAATAGTTCGCCCACATGTCGCTGCACGTGTACTTCAGGCCAGCCAATGTCGTCTCTGGGAGAATCTTGAAAAAGCCACGAAAGCTGTCTTCGGTGCGATCCTTCGCCACGTAAAGCAAGCGTCGGCAATCCGCATCCACCTGATACACCAAGGTCAAGTATTTGTGACCTCGGCGATACTGAATTTCATCGACACCGATCGCTTCAATGTCCCGTAATTCACGGTTAACCAGGCCCCAGCGTACTACCCAGGTGACGCTACGGTAGACAGTATCCCAGCTTGTCCCGAGCATCGCCGCAGTCTGCTTCCAGCTCAAGTGCTTCGCCCAACCCGCCAGGAAGATTCGATAGCTCAGTGTCGATTGATGCTTGCCGTCTGTCCAAGGTACTCGCTCCACAACGATTCCACATGTTGGGCACTCCACCCGTCTCATTGCGTAGAGAAAAAGGACTGGGATGTTCCAAAGCGGTATGAACTGAAATGACCGTTTTTTCAAACGATCGTAGCCCGGACGTTTCTTTCCACACCCGCTACACACGGGCTTGCTTCTGGCATGTGGCTCCAGCGTGACGAGAATGGTTTCCTTCGTCTTGTCCCAGCTTGCTCTGGAATAGACGAAGCCCTTTTGCTTTTCAACGAAGTTCAGGATAGTCTTTAGGTGCATCGTGTCGGTGTGGTTGTCGTGGTGTGTTCGATTTTAGACTCAGCACAGATACTACAGCCCCCGGCACGCTGCTTTACCATTTTTTTTTTCGAGAGAGAGAGTTTTTTTTGCCTCGCGATCTGATCGGCCTGCGCTAGCAGTTGAGGCCGATCAGATCGCGAGGTGAAAAAAACGGTGAATGACCAATTCGCCCTCGGCCACCACCGCTGGCAATTTTTCTTGTGCGAACACTCTTTTTGGCAGCATTTTCACCCACAGATTCTGCGGATGAACCTTTTTTTTAAGATGAGAGTTTGGTTCATGAAAACCTGGTCTTTTATGCTTTTTATTTTCCTCTTTTGGAATCAATGGCTCGTTCTCCATTGTGCCTTCGCGGAAAGCTTGATCATTGATAGGCCAAGCTCGTTTTCGTCGACTTATATTGCTTACGATCTGGAGCAGGGCGAAAAGTGTCGCGTTTGGGGATTCCAATGTCTCCTTCCAGAGCGTTCGCTCGTTCAGGAAAATCGAGAACATCTTCTCGGTCGAGGACGAAGCGATTCAAGGATTGATTCGAGTCGAGACACTACCCACTCTGAATGGACTGTTGAAAATCACCCAGATTGCGACCGCGACCAATTTTGGCGTTTTGGAGACCGAGCGGATTTGGGAAGGAGATTTTCTTAGAGTTGCTGCTCAAGCGGAATTCGGTGAACCCGAACTTGTCTTTTGGGAAAAGTGGGATGATCGTCTCGTCGTTGAAGAACTAAAGTCGATTCCTTTGATAGGGAACCTTAGCGAGATTTCAAGTGGCGATCGATTGGAAAAAATTAGCCTGCCAGGTGACGCCGTTTTCAGCGATGGTGGTGACCAGATGAACTATGTCGATAAAGGTTTTCAAGTCAGGATCACGACGAAGATAATCGATAGCCGACGAGTGATTGTTTCAGAAAGCTCCGTGCAATTGAAGCCCAAAGCAGATACAAGTGCCGGAGACCGTGACGTGTTTGGTCTCACTACAATTTTTTCTTCCTCGAAGAAAAACACAATGGAGTATACCTCAGCCACTGATTGTCGCGTGATTGGAACTGGAAAATCGGAGTACGGCCAAGACGACACGAGATTTACTAGCGGGTTGAAATCCGAATCGATGCTCAGTGGAATATCGTATGGCCGCACTGCTGATTGTACCTTAAAGACCAGAATTGCGGAGGGTACACCAGTGGTGCTTCCGCAAAGCCCGCAAATCAAAGCGGTTTGGAAAAGCGGAAAGGTTGAAAAAATTTCGGACACCGAAGCGGCGAGGAGACTACTTGGTAGCAAGGTTCCAGAACGATCGAGCATCCAAATTGTTCTCTTAGTTTTGAACGCTCTTTTTGTGTTCGCTTGCGTCGCATACTTTCTATGGCGCCGTTCATCATGAAAGATTTTTTCCTTTCTCTGATCGCGTTTGCCACAGTAGTGAGGGTAAATCTGGGGACAGAGCATGTTCCTGAATGTTGCATCGACTCCCGACGGAGGGTGGGGTGAGTTTTTTCAGAATCGATACTGAGCCACCCGGTTAGCCAATGAAGCCTCGTTGCTGGCCTGTGCGGCCTAGCTGGATTTGAATCTGATCCGGGCTAGGGTGGCGGAAACGCTCAAAACAAGCGATCTCACTTCGGTTCAACGGAGGATGGAAGTGTTGATCCAAGACTCCACCGAGGTCGCCACTGGTGGAACGAGCGACACAGAGAATGCCGATGAAACGGTGCGCCGATCGGCGGCAATGAAACCTGATCGTTTCCTCTCTCCCTTATCGATCGACGAATCATCCGACCCGACCGGCCCGTGTGAGAGTGAATCGGGCGAGCGTTGCAGTGACAAGGGATACTTGCCGAGGGCGATGCCGATCGAGGTAAGGCTACACCACCAGGAAAAGTGCTCTGCCCCTCTGGGTTCCAGAATCAGGAGCTAAGCCCACCCTCCCACTCGAGTTGATCCAACACCCAGAAAGATGCTCTGTCCCCACATTTCTCCGCATTTCTCTTCCCTACATTCCTCTTCCCCGCATTTCTCTTCACTACATTTCTGTCCCCATATTTCTGTCCCCATATTTCCTCTCCTCACATTTCCTCTCCTCACATTTCCTCTCCTCACATTTCCTCTCCTCACATTTCCTGTGGCGGTGGCGACACTCGCATCCGAGTCTGGGGACTGGCATCGGGTGTTCCCAGGCATTCTCCTCGGTTTCACTCAGCCTTGCTGCCTCGATCCCCTAGTCGGTAAACACACAGTGTTGGCGTCAGAAACACATCGGGAGGCAATCGAAGCAAATGCTCTATCAATTCTGGGCTTGCGCGGATTTGCCCTGGCGGTGGCGATGTCCAGGGTGCTGGTGCTTGGAACCCGCGAGAGACCACCAAGACGCGTGTCGTTTCAAGGTTCTCTCTATCCTGAGGTACCCAGGAAGAGGAATGGGTTTGGATCATCTTTTCCAATAGTTCATCCGGCGGCGTTCGCAGCGTGACGCGAATGCACGTTTCGGGAACATCAGTTCGCAAGTAGCAATACAGTTCGTCGTCTTGCCAGCGACCATCGGCCACCGCGCGCTCGAATCGCCAAAGATCCTGTCCGCCGTCAAAATTACTGTCGTGGAGAACCAGTGGGACGACGTAACTACCCCCTAACAGTGGATTGATATAAGCGTAGAAATGCGGGAATACCCAACACATTTGAGCGATCGCAACCACGCAGCACGCGGTGAGAACGCGACGAATTCTCTTTGATTGGTCAATCGAGATCACTTCACAAGCGATGCCGATCGCGAGGTAGAATGCGGGTAACGCGGGCAAGAGATATCGCACATTCAACGCCATGCGAGAATGAGCGGAGAGCAATGTCATGACTGCAATGCCGACAAAAAGACACAGGATCAAGCCGGCCCTTTGAGTTCGCAACGCCGTCGACGTGCCATCGCCGATGACACCTAGCCGGATGGCAGCAATCGGAATCATGATCAGCCCGAATAGAAAAACAAGCTGCTCTTTCGCGATCAAGCCGAAGATGTAGTACCAGCCAACTCCGTCAGGATACCAAACCCCCGAAACATAAGTCGGATGACCTCGCTCCAAATCGATTTGTTGCTCATCGATGCCGACCAAAAACTGCTTCGGAAAAGGCGACGGCAAGGAAGCGAGCCACGGTCTCGTTTCGTGATCGATGACGTCGCCGTATTGAGTCGGACTGATCCATTGAGTCAATCGAGAACTCTGGAACTGATGCTCCCCGAGGGGCACCCCGACATCACGTCCTTCATACAGAGCGACCACAATAATTAACGCAATGACCCCGTGACCGAGGTGCGCTACGGCCAGCCGACAAATCGCCAAAACACCCACGCGCCCTGAGGCAACCTCGTGAATACCTAATCCGATCGGCCACAAGAGATACAGTGGACAAAACGTGAACTTGGTTCCAATTGCGATCCCCCATGCCACCCCTACTACTAAGAAATGAAGCCAGCTTCGATCCCCCAACCATCGAAGCGTCGCCAATAAGAGTAGTGTCATCGCACACGCCGACAGGGCATCCGGCATCACCGCCCATCCGTGACCCAAAATCAAGGGACTCGATAACCAAAGGATCGACGCGATCCAACCCGTCAACCCAAACGCTTTCGGCAGACACGTCCAGACGAGCCACGCACATAACAAGATGAGAGGGATTCGTGGCAGTCGCCCCAGAAAAAACATTCGCCGATAATCGACGCCTCGACTCACCAAAACGGTCTCGGCGAAATCGAATTCACGACGGGTTCCCGAGGCGTAGAGCGACGCGGGATAAATGCCAGGCAATTCATTGGAATCAAACGCCGCAACGACCAGCCCGGAAATAAGCTTGTGTAACGGAGGATTGACTCGATAGAAACCTGGGTCACCGCTCTTCACGACCGCCACTCCGCTCACCAGATGCGCAGCCTCATCGCTCGTCGGTGCATTCGTCGCCGCTTGCCAAATGAGTGTACCCGCTGCGAAGGCGAAGAACGCAATCCAAACCCAATTGTTCACTCCAGGCCGCATTTCATTTACTCCAGAAAAAAAACAGCTGAATCCCTTGTCCCCCCCCCAATCCGCTATCATCAAGACTGACCGTCTTGGAGGAGGCTGGATTTGATGCTCTTTTCCAATCGTGGTCTCGCAATGATTCTACCTGAATCCATCTCATTGCGAAGCGTTTTCGGCCAAGTTTTGGAGAGTACGTTTTGGTAATTCCAAGCAAGCTAACCGACGGGGCATCACTCTCAGTGATCGTTCCCTGTTTCAACGAAGACTCGACGATTGAAACTCTGCTGGAGCAGGTTCGAGCAGAGCTGCCCGATTCGCAAATCATCGTTGTTGACGATGGATCAAGTGATCGTTCAAAAGAGATCGTTCAACGCATTGCGGATACACTCAGACTAAAAACAGTATCCCATTCGAGCAACTGCGGTAAAGGGGCCGCCGTTCGGAGCGGATTGGAGGCCGTCGAGCGAGAGTGGGTTTTAATCCAAGATGCCGACTTGGAATACAGTCCATCGGATGCGAAAAAGATGCTCGAGGCGACGGCCCCTTCGAGTGAAACCGCCGAGGCAGTTTATGGGTCTCGCTATCTTGTCTCCGGGAAGTCCGATCGTGGAATGCTGCTCGCCTACCTAGCGGTCCGCTTGATTGCTCTTTTCCAATGGCTTTTATACGGTCGTTGGATGTCGGATCCGCTGACTTGCTATAAGATGTTGCGAACGGATGTGATGAAAAAGATGTCACTTCGCAGCACTGGATTTGAGATCTGTACCGAAATCAACGCAAAGCTGCTGGGAAGCGGTTGTCGTATCGTTGAAGTCCCGATTCGCTATCAGCCGCGCACGTACGGCCAAGGAAAGAAGATCGGCGCATTTGACTTCGTGCGTTTGGCGTGGTCGTTACTGCGTCACCGTTTCGGTCAACACATATTGGCTCGGCCAGATCAACAACCGAGCCGCATTTCCGTAGGCTGCTATGTCGCATCTCGGCTGGCGATCGGCACCGCATTGCTGATTGCGGGTGTCGGGAAACTCTTTTTGCCGCAGCCTATACTGATCGGTTCGCTCGGAACAATCCCCGCTGAATTCGTGGGTGGCTGGGCGTTCATGGAAATTGTGATGGGTTGGGCTGCGTTGACATTGATACCGCATCGCCTGTTGCGAGTTCTGGTGACTGTCGTTTTCTCTATTTTCCTGGTGATCTTATCATTGAACTGGGCTGCCGGAATGACCAAGTGCCAGTGCCTCGGAGGAGGTGGGATGCCGGTCGTCGCAATGATATTACTGGACGCGATTGCCGTCATTTCACTTGCTGTATTCCGGAAGCAATGGGAAGCACCGCGAAGACCCTTACCTAGCAAATCTAGCGATTTGCTAGATAACCTAACCTTCGCCATCCCGCTGGTGCTTTTCGCTGCCGTTTTCTGGTTTGGCTCCGTCAATGCCGCGTGGGCATACTTGGCCGGGCATTCGCTCCTGGTCGATTCGCAAGAGAAATTCATTGGAGTCGTGGGCGAGAACGAGAAAGGGACAGCGACTTTTGATATTGTGAATGTGACGACAGTTCCAATTCGAATCATCGGAGCAAAAGCGTCTTGCCGATGTGTTGCAGTCCAGGACTTGCCCGTGACACTCGGCCCCAAAGAAGAAAAGTCGATTCGTGTATCGGTATATGGTGGTTCGAAAGCGGGGCCTCAACGGGAATCCGCGTATCTTTTTTGTGACGATTCCGCGTCTGAGTTAACTCTCAGCGTGACAGTTTTAGTGCAGCCGAATCGATAATGCTGTGGCTGCAAATTTCCGCTTGGGAGTGAATGATATGTTTGATCGAATTTTGGGGATGATCGGGACGCTGGGGTTGGTGCTCATTCTGAGTGCGTGTCTGCCGTCTGCAACGGCGTTCGCCGCATCGAACGCCAATGGATGCTCCGGTACCTGCGGCGATGATCCTGCGGATGCAAAGTTCTGCAAGGACACGGGCGATCCTTGCTCGGGGACGATTAACGGAGTCCCCGGTGGGACGGCATGTGGATGCGATAAATTTAGTGGTAAGTGCGACTGCGACGCCTAGGGTGAAACTTCGTGTTATCATCAAGCCGCAGTAAAAGCCTTTTCGTCCTCTAGGAATCTCATGAAGTCCATTTTTTTAGCGTGCAATTGCCTTGCTGCGCTGTGCTGGCAATCGACCAGTACGACGCTGGCAGCGGAAGATGTCAACGTCGAGACACCTCTGATGAAGAAGATTTCGGCAGCTCAACGCGAGAACGAGGAGCTGTTCAGCAATATGCACGCAGTTTGGACCGAGGTTCGCAAGCGTACTGACGGAAAAGCGACTGAGACGAGGCATGAGTTTTGGTCACGCGACGGACTGTATTTTCGCATTGACGAGGTGACACAGCCCCCTGGAGGCGAGGAAACATCGATCACGCGAACACTCGTCTGTCCGCAGGGAAGTGTTCGAACGACGCCCCGTAGTTTGGATGAATTTGGCGCCGTCTTTGATTTGAAACCAGGGGCGGACGGGGTGGCTTCGGGCACCGAACGCCTGAGATGGCAAAGATGGTTCAGCCAGGCGTACAAGGTTTCGAGCGATTCACTGGATTGGACGCTGGGCGAATGGGTTGCCGGACGATCCAACTACAAAACTCTCACCGTCTCGAAACAAGCGGATGGACGGGTATTGATATCCGCGCTCGTTGATGTAGAGACTGCAACGAATAACGAACAGTTCTTTCTGTCGTCTGACGATTTCCGGTTCTTGCAGGGGACAACGCATGTCCAACGCAAGGACGAGAAGGATGACTCAGGCTATCGTACCACCTACACGACGACGTATGGAGACCAACAGGCTGACCTACCGCTTTCATCGACGGTGGAGTATCGGTTTGACAATGGGAAGACAGAATTAACGCGTTACGACTTAGAGGAGTTTCAACTAGAACCTTCGGATTTGTCGGTGTTTTTCCCAGACGAACTTGATCGCGTGTTCGCAGGTCCGACTGAAGGCGTTTTAACACGCCGGTTGACTTTGATGGGAATCGGAGCCACCATGCTTGCGGTATTCTTCGTGGTACGCAAGCAAAGGAAGGCGAGTAATGGAAGACCGCCGAGACACTAAATGCATTTAAAAAATCATGGATATGATCATAGTCAATTTGGCGTAATCACGTAGCGACATCTTTCCGCGATGCCGGAAATCACGGGGCTTGGAGAGACACGCCTGCATGTGTTTCTGATGATGCACTTAGTCGACTACGAGACGCCAATCAAAAGGTGAAACTGAAATGTGGAAATTGTGCTGTCTTTTTGGTGGTCTGCTAATTCTTGTCTGTGGTTGTGGCCGCAGTCCGGAGGCGAAATTACAAGACGCGGTTGCGGAAGTGCGTGCGGGGCGGTCGGACTCCATCGACATTGGAGCCACTCCGATCAGTGTGGTGTTGTTGCTGCGTAAGCGTTCTATCTGCCCATGCTGGCAATTCTTCGCTTTTGCTCGCCACGATTGGCCGAGGTTCGATGGGGGCGGTAGCGGCGTGCTGGCAATCGTTCGATCCGCCGATGCCTCCCGCCAATCGCCCCGATGCTAATCCAGTGGACGCAGTGGGTCACCAAAGGTCCAGGTCACCGTCGCCTGTTCGCTGGGCGTATTCCAGATGATCGCAGAACTCCAAGACAGCCTCGGCATCATCGCCCGTTTGGTGATGATTGTACGAGCGACTGAGATCGCCGATCAGACGCTCAAGCTCGCCGCGACTCATCCGCACCCGACGAATCGCTTGACCCTTTGGCCAGCGACGAAGTGATGCATCCAAGCGGTCAAACGGGTATCCGTACTTGAGCAACAGTTCGCGATGCTCCAACGTCAGTTGAATGTGTTCGCTCAGGTCCGGCGTCATGCGATCTTGGCCTCACGACGACGCACCCGACGCTGTTGCGTTGTCAACTTACGAGCAGTCTTCTCGGCATCACGATAATCCCGAATCGACTTCGGATGGTTCTCACGCCAGACATCCGGTAGCAACGATTCATAGTCGCTCGACCCTCCGGCAAGTTGCCGCAGACAGTCGTCCACGTAAGCCCAAACGTCTAAGTGATGGCGTGCTGCCGAAGACACCAAACTGTACATCGAAGCCGCCGTCGAACCGCCCGAAGCCGAGCCGACGAACAACCAATTCTTCCGACCAATCGTCAACCGACGAAGTTCGTTCTCGGTCTCGTTGTTGTCAATCGGCAGACCACCATCACCCAGGAATACATTCAACTCATCCCATTGGTTCAGCGCGTAGCGGACCGCCTTGCCAAGCGAACTCTTGGGTAACACGCGACCGCTGTCATTCTTTTCTAAAAGCCAATCGTGAAGATCACGCATGATCGGAACCGACTCCGATTGGCGAAGCTCAAGGCGATCCTGCTCACTGAAATCAAGAGCGCGATCTTCGATGTCATACAGACCTCGATAGAAGGACAACGCTTGCGCAGCGGCGACCGCATCGTTCGATTTTGCTTCTACGAATTTCCGACGCGCATGCGAATTGCAACAAGACGCAAAGATACGATCATGTGCTCCCAGATAAACTCCGTTGTGTACCCCATAAGCATCGACCACCGCGTGGCCGTGAAAACTATCCAAGAACTCCCCAGGTCCATCGCGTCCACGACTCTGGTGAAAGTCGAATACGTTGTAAGGGTTATCTTCTCGTCCACGATACAACCAGAAGCGTGCCGTCCGCATCTTTCCCGGCAGGCTCGCGTCTTGCATCCGTACCGTCGTGTCATCGACACCCAGCACTCTGCCACTGAGCACCCGCTGTCGCATCAACTCCAACAGTGGAGAGATCAAGGAAGCCATCGCCACCAACAGCCCGTACTGTGTGTTGCGTGGGATCAATAAGCCGGCGCGGGCGAAGATGTCTTCACCGCGATACAACGGCAGATGATCAGCGAACTTATTCACGGCGACTTGTGTGTAGACACCGAATCCGTAATCGCTACCGGGGACGGGTGTGGTCAGACCGCCAGGTTCTTGACCAGCGGGAACCTGGGCGATTTTTTCTTTGCACTTGCCGCAGGCACGTTTCGAGCGACGGATCTCCCAAACGAACAACTCTGCTGGAATCAAATCCAATCGCTCGCTGATGTCGGTTCCGATGATCGGCATCTCGTCCTGACAACATGGACAGATGCGATCTTCTTCGGCGACGTCGGCTTCGACGATTTCACGGCGCAAGTGAGCCGGTAGTTTTTCAGATTTCTTTTTTCGTTTTCGACGTCGCGTTCCCGCAGGCGGATCCTCCGGTTCTGGCTCGACTTCGGCTGGCTCTTCTTCACCACGTTCAAACAGATGCAACTGCGAATCGTCGACGTGCCGTTCACTGGACTGACCGAAGAATTTGCGTTTGAAAAGAGCAAGTTCTTCACGCAGTTGCTCGATCGTCTGCTCCTGTTGCCGTACGGTTATCTCAAGCTCAACGTTCAATCTCAAAACGCTTTGCAAGTCGATAATATCCTCCGGTTCAGCCATGTGTGATTTATCGCATAGCCAACAAAAAACGCAAGGCTTTATGAAGCCTTGCGTCGTGGTTATCTCGAAAAAGATTGGCTTGAATTTCAAGCAGCTTTTTGATCGTTGATAGAGTATCGTTTTCGTCGTCTGGAACCTTCGATCTGAACACCGCGAAGCATCATGACTAGCTCAGCGGAATCAATCTCGAAGTTGCCTTCGGTGTTCCGGTTGAGTTTTTCAAACGTTCCGCTTTCGAGTCGTTTGGACCAGAGGGAGAGGCCGTCTTGATCCCACATTAGAATCTTGACAAAGTCACGCTTGCGATTGAAGAACACGAACAAGTGCCCTGAGAACAGATCGGCCTCGAAGTACTGCGTCACGATCCCGGAGAGACCATTGAAACTTTTTCGCATGTCGGTGGGTTGCGTGTAGACGAAGATGCGATTTCCTGGAGCGACTGCAATCATGATGCTCTCCCAGTGTTGGTAGCCTGAACAATCGCGGCGATCGCGTTGTGCAGAAGGCTCTGCCCGGCATCCGCGTCCAAGCGAACGATCGCACCGCCGGGCAATTCAATTTGAATCATCGCAGACGCCGGTTCGACAGTTTCGCCTCCAGCGGCGTGCGTCAGATCGACGGCGATAAACTCGCCACCAACGTTCTCCTGTTGATCGGTTTGGAAGTTGCGTCGCCATTGGTAAAACGACGCGACTGAGCATTGCTCCTGACGACAGAACTGGGCGACGGTAGTGTCGGCGTTGTCGAACCGCCTGAGTCGGCGACGCCATTGATCGGCGAGTTGAGGATTGGGCAAGCGAGCCATGGGGTTTCTCCTGAAAGTGGAAAGAAACCCACCAAGATATCGGCCTCGTCAACATGGGCAGATAGAACGCTTAC
>Ga0163215_100602_pt1 | contig 51070 bp, 46 predicted proteins | sample SynspAceP_FD_185934 | JGI IMG/M metagenome (GOLD analysis project Ga0163215, IMG submission 185934) | Saline lake microbial communities from Ace Lake in Antarctica - Synechococcus sp. Ace-P (Hybrid Assembly) | ecosystem: Environmental > Aquatic > Non-marine Saline and Alkaline > Saline | place...
CGGCGGGCAATGGCCAGTGACATTTCGGGCGCCATCGGCAGGTCCGCATCCTTGAGCGGGTGCAAAGCATAGTAGGCCGAGGCGATCTCCAGCCCCCGCTGGGCGGCGCGTTTGCCGATCATAACGGCGATATGGGGTTGCTCGACATCAATGGCTGCCTGACCCAGAAGTTCCAGATCCGGTTCCAGCAACTGCTCGGCCAGATGGGTCCAGAACCGCTCCGCAAGGTTCAACTCGCCCGAGGCTTGCAGCAGCAGTCCTGCTTCGAACAGTGGTGCGGAGGCCAGCGGGCTGGTGCGCCAGTCTTGCGCGGGCGGCGTGCCACGGAGTTTTTCGGGGAAGGGAATGCGCGCGCGTTCCGCGGCCAGCAGGCCATAAAATGACGTCTGGAAGTTTGCGCCTTTTGTATAGGCTGCAATTGCGCCTTCGTTGTCGCCAGCCTCCTCCAGCGCACGGCCTTGCCAGTATCCGGCGCGGCCCTGACTGATGGGAGATTCAACCGCGCCATCGTGGCTCTGGAAATGCGTGAGTGCGCGGGAGGGATCGTTGAGGTAGCGCAGTGCGATGTACCCCGCCAGCCACTCCAGATCGGCAAAGTCGGACCCTTCGGTCAGCTGGTGCTGGGCTGCCATGATATAGGCGCGGGCCGGGTCGCCATTGCGCATCTCGTCGCGGGCCATCGCGCGGCGACGGTTGCCCCACGCGGCCGGATTGCCGAGGCCTTCGACAGTTTTGGAGGCCTCAAGCATCAGATCTTTGGCGTCTTCGTCGCGGCCTGAGCGCGCGCGCCATTCAAATCGCGCGTGGTTGACACCGCCAGTGATTTTCAGCGTGGCGGGCAGGCTTTCGTAGGTGGACACGGCACTGTCGAGGCGGCGGTAGAAGGCAATCCGCGATTCTGCGGCGGCCTGCGCTTCGGCGCTGGCCACACCATTCATCTGCCGTGCCTCGTTATAGTTGCGCTGCCAGATCATCGCGTCCAGTCGCGCGTCGTGGTGGGGTTTGAGCAACTCCGCATGGGCCGCCAGAAAATCCGCCTGCGAATTCGCGTTCATCGGCATCGTGCGCCATGCCAGAACCAGATTGGCCTGCGCTGGTCCCGTTAGCCCCTTGGCGGTCAGCGCGCGGGCATGGGCCAGCACGCCTTGCGGTGTTTGCGCAGGCATTTGTTCAAAAAATGCGATGATGTCCTCGTCGCTTTGTTTGATTACCTCGGGTTCCGAGCGCCTGTAGAGGTAGTCCATTCCCGGCCAGTCAGGGCGCCGTTTGATAAAATCGATGATCTGCGCAAAATCGCCCTGCGCGGCGCGCAGGCGGTGCCAAATGATGACATCGCGCGCTACTGCACCGTCACGCTCGGCGATGCGCTCGGCTGAGTCGAAATTGCCGCCGCGCATGGCGTCCAGCGCCCATCCCAGCGGGCGGGGGCGTTGCTCGGACTGGGCGGGCGACGCGATGGCACAGATCAGCAACAAGGCTGTCAGATAGCGTCTCATGACTTGCATTTCCTACCTCGCTCACAGTACAGCCTGTGATCATAGACGATCTGTTGGTGGGCACAATTCACGCCTTCGCCAGCAGGCGGTCTTCCCCCGATGCCAGCCTTGCGCAGCGGCGTCTTCATCTCCGGCGGCCGATCCGGTCTCCAGCACATAAAAGGAGCGTGCACATGTTTTCAGGTTCTATGCCTGCCCTCGTCACGCCGTTTCAGGGCGGCGAGCTGGATATTGAAACGCTGAAGAAACTTGTCGAATGGCATATAGGTGAAGGCAGCAACGGGTTGGTGCCTGTGGGCACAACGGGCGAATCGCCGACGCTGACCCACCGCGAGCATGAGCTGGTGGTCGAGGAAGTGGTGAAAGCCGCGGCAGGCCGGATCCCCGTGATTGCGGGTGCGGGCAGCAACAACACGCTGGAATCCATCCGCCTTGCCCAGCACGCCGAGAAGGTCGGCGCCGACGGTATTCTGGTGGTCACCCCCTATTACAACAAGCCAACCCAGCGCGGGCTGATTGCGCATTTCACAGCCGTTCACGACTGCTGCAAGCTGCCGATCATCATCTACAACATTCCCGGTCGCTCGGTTGTCGATATGACGCCCGAGACGATGGGGCAACTTGCCAAGCTGGAGCGGATCGTGGGCGTCAAGGACGCTACCGGCGATCTGGCGCGTGTGTGTGACCAGCGCCTTACATGCGGGCCGGATTTCATCCAGCTGTCGGGCGAGGATGGGACGGCACACGGCTTCAACGCACAGGGCGGGGTAGGCTGCATTTCGGTCACGGCGAACGTCGCACCAAAGCTTTGTGCGCAAGTGCAGGCGGCCTGTGCTGCGGGCGATTACGCCACTGCGCTTGCTGTGCAGGACAAACTGATGCCGTTGCACAAGGCGATCTTCACCGAGCCGGGTCTGGTGGGGGTGAAATACGCCATGTCGCGTCTGGGCCTGTGCTCTGACGAGGTGCGCTTGCCACTGACGGGGCTGAGCGACGAGACACAATCATTGGTCGAGGCCGGTTTGCGCCATGCTGGCCTGCTGAACTAGGCTTTTCTTCGCAGGCTCCGTGTGTAGGGTGGCGGTACCCCTTATCCGGAGTCTGCCCATGAACATCCTTCCCCTCATTGCCGACAGCACGGACGAGCTGACTGCGATTTTCCGCGACTTGCACGCGCATCCTGAAATCGGCTTCACCGAAGAGCGTACCAGTGCCATCGTGGTGGACAAGCTTCGCGCTTACGGGGTGGACGAGGTCTATACCGGTCTTGGTAAGACAGGCGTTGTCGGGCTGATCCACGGCAAGCAAAAGGGCAACCGTCGTGTGGGTCTGCGCGCAGATATGGACGCGCTCCCGATCCATGAGATTACGGGGCTCGACTATGCCTCCGAAAATGATGGCGTGATGCATGCTTGTGGCCATGACGGGCACACAACGATGCTGTTGGGCGCGGCCAAGCATTTGGCGGCGACACGGGACTTTGACGGCACCGTGGTACTGGTTTTCCAGCCCGCCGAGGAAGGTCTGGGCGGTGCGCGCCAGATGATCGCGGATGGTCTGTTCGAGCAGTTCCCTTGCGACGAGATTTACGGCATGCACAACATGCCCAACGGCCAACATGGCAAGGTCGGAATCTGCAAGGGAGTTGCCATGGCGGGTGCCGCGTTTTTCGACATCAAGGTGACAGGCAAGGGCAGTCATGCTGCGCGGCCCTCGGACGGGCGCGATGCACTGATCATCGCGGCAAGCCTTGCGACCGAATTGCAAACCATCCTCAGCCGGAATGTGCCCGCCCTGGATACCTGCGTGCTGTCGGTGACCCAGTTGCACGCAGGTTCAGCTTATAACATCGTGCCCGAGGTGGCGACGCTGGCTGGTACAATCCGGTACTTCAAAGACGAGATCCATGATCTGGCCGCAAGCCGGATGCAGGCGATTTGTGACGGTTTCGCCTTGGCTCATGCGGTGGAGATCACCTGCGATTTACGCAATGTATTCGACGTGTTGATCAACGACGATGATCTATCAGACGCCTATCTGGAAGCCGCTGCTGATATTGTGGGCGCCGAGAACACCTTTGCCAAGGATGCGCCGGCCACGGGGTCCGAAGACTTTGCGGATATGCTCAAGATCGTTCCGGGGGCTTATTGTGTGGTGGGTCATGCAGGCACCGTGCCACTGCATAATCCATCCTTCGTGCTCGACCCCGAGATCCTCCCCGTGGGCGCCTCGGTGATGGCGCGGATTGTGGAAAAGCGTCTGCCGCTCGGCGCTTAGCGCTTGCCGTAGTAGAGACCGACGACATGTTCGGCCTGCGCAAAGAACAGCCAGCGCGCAGTCAGCACGCCGACGATATGCGCCAACACTGCCAGCAGGGCGATCCAGTGGTTGAACGGCAGCAGGAGGAAGACAACCGGCAACACGGCCATCAGCATCACTGCGATGATCCGCAGTTTCCGGGCGTGTTTGCGCCCGATGACATAGACGAATTCGCGCAGCAGATAATTGGTACCGGTGTGCGGCGGCTCGAACGCGCGAACGGTGCCGATGGAGCCCAAGCCTGTGGCAGAAGCCATATCGGTGCCGCTGCCAGCCAGTGCGGTATCCCCACGCAACCATGTGGCGATCTGGATGACGCCCGCGAGGGCCAGCAGGATCACCGCCCATGTGGTCTGCCCCGCCAGAAGCGCACCGCCGCCGATGCAGAGTGACAGGAAGTTGGCGGGCGTCAGCGGGCTGTGCCAGCGTGGAACGGTCTTCATCTGGGTATAGATCATTGAGGTTGTATAGACGGTGGCGAGGGATGCCGCAGCACCCAGCAGGCCAATCACAGTCCAGCGTTGTTCGAGAAATACAAGCCCCGCGCCGTAGAGCGCCATCAGGACCAGCGCCCCTACCGCACACCACGCCTCGCGCGACAGCCAGCTTGTCCGCCATTGGGTGAAGGCTTTGAGCGCACGCTCGGGGTGGCCCAGGTGAAAGGTGGAAGAGATCAGCCCGCCCACGGCCAGCACATATGCGATCGTGAAGAAGATAAATGCGTTGAGCCCCGTGGTCGCGGGCATCCCAAGGCCCAGAAACACCAGCAGACCAAAGCCCAGCCCCGAGAATGTGGAGAAGAAGATGACGGAAGGAGCCGGATGCATCAGAGTTTCTCCAGTGTCTTGTCGAGCCAGCCGAGAAAGCCTTTGGCGTCAGACGCCACAGGCGCAAGGTAGGGGGCGAGAATGTCGATCTGTTCGGCGTCTTGCGACAGTTTGTCTTTAGGGCGGGGAGGCAGGTATTTGTTGACTGGTTTTGTGCCTTGCTCGGGCATAAGATCCATGCCGCCGCGCTCGGCTACGAGTTGGGAGACAGCGCTGTCGGGATCGCCCAGATCTCCGAAATGGCGGGCGTTGGATGGACACGTGCGCACGCAGGCAGGCTCGCGGTCCACCTCTGGCAGGTTTTCGTTATAGATCCGGTCCACGCAGAGGGTGCATTTTTTCATGACACCTGCGGCCACGTCCATCTCGCGCGCGCCGTAGGGGCAGGCCCATGCGCAGAGGCCGCAGCCGATGCAGTCGCTCTCGTTCACCAGAACGATGCCGTCTTCGATGCGTTTGTAGCTGGCGCCTGTGGGGCAGACGGTCACGCAGGGGGCGTCTTCGCAATGTAGGCAGGATTTCGGGAAGTGGATAAGCTGTGCTTCGCCAACGGCTGGCTGAACCTCGTAGCTGTGGACGCGGTTGAGGAAGGTGCCGGACGGGTCCGAGCCATAGGGGTCCTGATCCGATAGGGGCGCGCCATAGTTTTCGGTATTCCATCCTTTGCACGATATAACGCAAGCGTGACAGCCCACGCAGGTGTCGAGATCAATGACGAGGCCGAGCTTTTTCTGGGTGCTGGCGGGCAGTTGGGTCATGGGTGCTGCTCCTGCTGAGGGGTGGGTTGGGGGCCAGCCCCCATTGGCCTTTGGCCAATTCCCCCGGGATATTTAGGGCCAAAAGAAAGGGGGGTCATGGGCCGACCTTCCATTTCAGTTGATCGGGCGCGGGTGGGACCGGCGATTTGAGCGGGGGCATGACGGGGTGTGATTGGGCCGGTGCAGAGACCTTGCGCAGGGCGACTTTGAGGTCGAACCATGCGGCTTGTCCGGTGATTGGATCGGAGTTGGCCCAGCGCAGGCCGTCGCCTTTGGGCGGGAGAAGTTCGTGGATGAGGTGGTTGAGCAAGAAGCCTTTGGTAGCTTCGGGAGCGTCCTTGTCCAGCGCCCAGGCACCTTTGCGTTTACCGATAGCGTTCCACGTCCAGATCGTGTTTTCGTTCAGCGCAGCCATTTCCATTACCGGCACGGTGATGGCCCCATGTGGAGAGGTGATCTCGACCCAGTCCCCGTCTTGCAGGGCGTGTCGGCGCATCAACTTAGTTGGTAGATACATTGGATTGTGGCCGTGGAGTTGGCGCAGCCATGCGTTCTGGCTCCCCCAGCTGTGGTACATGGCCATCGGACGCTGGGTGAGGGCGGTGATGCTGAAGCCTTCGTTGCCTTGCTGGTCGGTCTCGTACCAAATGGGGAGGGGAGACATTTTTTCACGGATGCGTGTGCGTAGATGGTCGGGGGGCTGGCGGGTGCCGTGGCCTTCAGCTGCGAGTTGGAATTTCCGCATTGGTTCGGCGTAGAGCGAAAATAGATAGGGTTGGGGCGTGTCGAACAGGCCGATGCTGACAGCCCAATCCTGATAGGCTGTGTTCCACGGCTTGTAGTAGTTGGCCCCTTCGGGGATGTGTTCAACGAAGAAGCCGCCGTTTGCGATGTAATTGTCGAGCTGGGATTCATTTACATCGCCGCGGCCCCCTTGTAGGCCGTTCGGGCCAGTGCGCCAGCCGGCCAGCGGGCCTATGCCAGGGCGGCGCTCGTGGTTCACGATGTAGTCGGCGTAGTCGGCGTATTTTTGGCTGCCGTCCTCGTTCGTGAACGCAGGCAGGCCGAGGCGCGCGCCCAGATCGCAGAGTGCAGACTGGAAGCTTTTGACATTGCGGTCAGGGTCTACCACAGGCCAGCGGATGGCATCGGCTGCCGCGTCGGCCTCGCAAATGGGTCGGTCCAGCAGCGAGATGCAGTCGTAGCGTTCAAGATACGTCGTGTCGGGCAGGATCAGATCGGCGTAGGCGACCATCTCCGAGCTGTAGGCATCGGAATAGATAATACGGGGGATGACATAGTCTCCGTTCTCATCCTTGTCGGTCAGCATTTGCTGCACACCGGTGGTGTTCATGGAGGAGTTCCACGACATATTGGCCATATACATGAACAGCGTGTCGATCTTGTAGGGATCGCCCGCGTGGGCGTTGGAGATGACCATATGCATGAGGCCATGCGCCGACATGGGGTTCTCCCACGTAAAGGCTTTGTCGATGCGGGCGGGTGTGCCGTCCTCCTTCAGGGCCAGATCATCGGGGCCGTGTACGAAGCCCAGATGCGGGCCGTCCAACGGCGCGCCGGGGGTGACCTTGCAATGCGGCTTGGGGTGCGCAGTGGCGGGTTTGGGATAGGGTGGTTTGAAGCGGAAGCCACCGGGGACTTCGACCGTGCCGAGCAGGATCTGAAGTGTGTGCAGCGCGCGGCAGGTCTGGAAGCCGTTGGCATGGGCCGAAATCCCGCGCATGGCGTGAAAGGAGACGGGGCGGCCGGTCATCGTCTTGTGATGTTCGCCTCGGAAATCGGTCCATTCATGTTCCAGCTCGAATGCCTCGTCGAAGGCGACGCGGGCGAGTTCGGCGGCGATTGTGCGGATGCGCGCGGCGGAGATGCCGCAACGTTCGGCTACGTTCTCCGGTGCGTATTGGTCGTCCAGATACATCTCCGCCATTTGGTGGAAAACGGGGCGGTGGGTGACGCCCGCCACCCGCAGGGTCGCGGCGAGATCGGGCTTCACGCCTTTTTGATCGTAGGGTGCAGGTTTGCCTGTGGTGCGGTCGATCACCAGCTCTTTGCCGTTCTCGTCGCGCAATTTCAGGCCGAATTCAGGGGATTTCTCGTCGCTGTTCAGCAACACGGCGGCATCCGTGTATTGCGCAAGGTAGTGCAGATCAATTTTGCCTGCCTGCATAAGGCAATGGATCATCGACAGGATAAACAGTCCATCCGTGCCCGGCGTGATGCCGACCCAATCATCAGCCACAGCGTTATAGCCGGTGCGGATGGGGTTTACGCCGATGACGCGTGCGCCGCGCGCCTTTATCTTGCCGATGCCCATTTTTATGGGATTAGAATCGTGATCCTCGGCCACGCCAAAGAGCATGAACAGCTTTGTGTAATCCCAATCAGGCTGGCCGAACTCCCAGAAGGCGCCGCCCATGGTGTAGATACCCGCCGCCGCCATGTTGACGGAGCAAAAGCCGCCATGGGCCGCGTAGTTGGGCGTACCAAAGGATTGCGCCCAGAGGGATGTGAAGCTCTGTGATTGGTCGCGGCCCGTGAAGAAGGCGAGCTTTTCAGGGTTGGTCTCGCGGATCGGGCGCAGCCAGCTTTCTGCGATGTCGTAGGCCTCTTCCCAGCTGATCTCCTCGAAATCCCCCGAGCCACGTTCACCCACGCGTTTTAGCGGTGCGCGCAGACGGGACGGCGCATTGTGCTGCATGATGCCGGCAGATCCTTTGGCGCAGAGCACGCCACGGTTGACAGGATGATCGCGGTTGCCCTCGATATAGGCGACTTTCAGATCGCCGAGCGGGTCTTTTTTCATGTGCACATTGATGCCGCAGCGGCAGGCACACATATAGCATGTCGTTTTGCGGATCTCGTCAGAGACGTGGGGGCTGAGGTCCAGTACGGGCTGTTTGGGGGGCATGGGAGGTCCTCTCGGGCGTGGCTGGGCCTAGTCGATGTCCAGCACTTTGATCGCCTCGCGGGCGATGTGCAACTCTTCTTGGGCCGGGACGACATAGGTCGGGAAACCGCCAAGCCAGTGGAGCTGGTCTGTGATGCTGTCGCGGATACGGCGGGAGTTTTCGCCGATGCCGCCGGTGAAGGCGATGGCGTCAACGCCGCCCATTGCCGCCGCCATGGAGCCTGCCTGTCGCGCGATCCAATAGCAGAAGTGGGCGATGGCAAAGCCTGCTTGCGGGGTGTCGCTGCCCTCTAGCGAGCGCATGTCGGCGCTGAGGCCGGAGAGGCCCAGCAGGCCGGACTGGCGGTGCAGCAGGTCATCTGTGGCATCCAGCCCGTAAGCGTCAACAAGACGCAAAACAGCACCTGCGTCAATCTCGCCCGCCCGCGTCCCCATGGTCAGCCCGCCAAGCGGCGAATAGCCCATGGTCGTTGCAACGGACCTGCCATCGAGGATCGCGCAGAGCGATGCACCGTTGCCCAGATGCATCGCCAGCAGGCGGCGGGGCAAGGTGCCGCTTTGTTCGGGCAGGGAGCGGATCAGGGAGGCGTAGCTGGTCCCGTGAAACCCGTATCGGCGCAGCCCTTCGATGTCTGGCAGATCGGGAAGGGCATAGCGATGGGCAAGCGCGGGAATGGTTGCGTGAAATGCTGTGTCAAAGCTGGCGCATTGCGTCAGGTCGGGGGCGAGGCGGCTTACCGCGTCAATCGCGGCCAGATGGTGGGGATTGTGTAATGGTGCAAGTGGTACACAGGCCGCGATAGTGTCGCGTACCTGCGGCGTGATGCGCTGCGCTGTTGTCAGCGCGGTGCCACCATGCACCACGCGGTGCGCCACACAACGCAGATCGCGCAGGGCGATGCCGCGTGCTGCCAGAGCGTCGGTAATCGCAGTCAGCGCGGTTGCGTTATCGGGCAGAGGCAGCGCGTGTTTCTGCCCCGCGACCTTCAGCTCACCTTCGCTGCCGATACCGGTCGCCTCTACCCGCAAAAGTTCTGACAGCGCCCCGTCAAAGAGCGCTGTCTTGATTGATGATGAGCCTGCGTTCATCACCAGTATGTCGGTTTGAGCCAAAGGCTCAGACCGCCTGTTCGCGCATATCTGCAGCGTCGATACCAGCGACTTCTACCGGCTTTTTCATCGCGTCACGGCGGAACGGCTCGCCCAGTTCCTGATTGATCATCGCCTCGATCAGGGTGGTTTTGCCGTGGTTCATCTGGTCATCCAGCGCCTTGGCCAATGCGGCTGTCAGCTCTTCCTGCGTGCGGGCCACGACGCCTTGCAGGCCGCAGGCCTGTGCGATGCCCGCATAGGACACGTCTGTATCCAGCTCGGTGCCAACGAAGTTGTCGTCGAACCAAAGGGTGCTGTTCCGCTTTTCCGCACCCCATTGATAGTTGCGGAAAACAACCTGCGTGACTGCCGGCCACTCGCCGCGACCGATCGCTGTCAACTCGTTCACGGCAATGCCAAATGCACCGTCACCGGCAAAGCCAACAACGGGTACATCGGGTTGGCCGATCTTGGCGCCGACGATAGCGGGCAGGCCGTAGCCGCAGGGGCCGAACAGGCCGGGTGCCAGATACTTGCGGCCCTCGTAGAACGAAGGATAGGCATTGCCGATGGCGCAGTTGTTGCCGATGTCCGAGCTGATGATCGCTTCGGGTGGCAGCGCCTGCTGGATCGCGCGCCATGCCATGCGGGGGCTCATCCAGTCGGGTTTGTCTGCACGGGCGCGTTGGTTCCATGTGGTGCCGGGATCATCCTGCTCGTCGGTCATGGAGGTCAGCTCTTGTGCCCAGGCGGATTTGGTCTGTGCGATCAGGGCTTTGCGGTCGTCACGGTTGGTGTCACCGGCGGTATCTGCCAATTTGACAGTGATTGCGCTGGCCACTTTGGCGGCGTCACCCACGATGCCCACGGTCACTTTCTTGGTCAGGCCGATGCGGTCAGGATTGATATCGACCTGAATGATCTTTGCGTTTGTCGGCCAGTAGTCAATGCCATAGCCGGGGAGGGTCGAGAACGGGTTGAGCCGCGTGCCAAGGCACAAAACCACATCCGCCTTGGAGATCAGCTCCATCCCCGCCTTGGAACCGTTGTAGCCCAGCGGGCCCGCAAACAGCGGGTGGTTGCCGGGGAAGGCGTCATTGTGCTGGTAGCCGACGCAGACGGGCGCATCCAGACGTTCGGCGAGCACGCGCGAGGCCTCGATGCCGCCTTTGGCCAGTACCACACCGGCGCCGTTCAGGATCACGGGGAACTTGGCGTCTGACAGCATTTCTGCCGCTTTTGCCACGGCGTTCTCACCACCCTGTGGCAATTCAAACTCGACGACTTCGGGGATCTCGATATCGATTACCTGTGTCCAGAAGTCACGCGGTACGTTGATCTGCGCGGGCGCAGAGGCGCGTTTGGCCTGCATGATGACGCGGTTCAGCGTTTCTGCGATGCGGGATGGGTCGCGGACCTCTTCTTGGTAGGCCACGCAATCGGCAAACAGGTTCATCTGCTCCATCTCCTGAAAGCCGCCCTGACCGATGGTCTTGTTGGCGGCCTGCGGCGTGACCAGCAGCAGGGGCGTGTGGTTCCAGTAGGCGGTTTTCACGGCGGTCACAAAGTTGGTTATGCCAGGGCCGTTTTGTGCGATCATCATCGACATCTTGCCTGTGGCGCGGGTGTAGCCGTCCGACATCATACCGGCCGAGCCTTCATGCGCGCAGTCCCAGAACTTGATCCCTGCCTTGGGGAAGATGTCCGAAATCGGCATCATGGCAGAGCCGATGATGCCGAACGCGTGCTGGATGCCGTGGCGTTGCAGCGTTTTCACAAAGGCTTCTTCGGTGGTCATCTTCATCGGGGTGATCCTTGGTATAATGAGAATATGAATCTTGATTTTACGCAAACTACGGCGAGATGGCGCAAAGAGTTAGGGCCAGATCCTATGCCCGGATAGGGCCAGTGTGTCACATGATTTCAATTTCGGCTGCAAGCTGATGCAGTCCGTCCGCGATGCGGCTCGACGGGATCGAGGAATATCCCAGCCGGTAGAAGTTGCGCGGCTTGTCTTCGCCGCCGAAAAAGGACTGGCCGGGTTCGATCAGCACACTGCGCGCGCGCAGGCGTTTGGCGAGAATTTTGGTGTCCATCCCTTCCGGAGTTCGCATCCAGAAGGACGATCCGCCATGCGCGCCTTGCCCTGCGATATCCAGACCGGCTTGCGCAATGCCTTCCTGCATCTTTGTCCTGCGCTCGTGCAGCACATTCCCCATTCGTCGCACCAGTGCATCGTAGTGGCCCAGTGACAGGAAATAGGACGCGGTGCGCTGAATGTGACCTGGCGGGTGGCGCAGCACGGAAGCACGCAGGGCGCGGGCCTCACGGATGAACGGCTCGGACCCGACCAGATAGCCGAGGCGCAGACCCGGAAACAGCGATTTGGAAAAGCTGCCCACATAGATCACACGCCCGTCTGTATCGAGCGATTTGAGAGCGGGCGAAGGTGCGCGCAGGAAGGATGTCTCGAACTCGTAGTCATCCTCGACGATGAGCGCGTCGATGTCGCGGGCGCGGGCCAGCAGCGCGTGACGGCGCGCCATCGGCATGGTGGCATTGGTGGGGCACTGGTGGCTGGGGGTGGTGAAAATAACATCTGTATCGGGCGGGATCGCCTCTGGTGGTACCCCGTCCTGATCCACGCGTACCGGGGTCACATGACAACGCGATTGCGCCAGAATATCGCGTAACGCGGGGTAGCAGGGATCCTCCAGTGCGGCGCGTCTGCGCTGGGTCAGCAGGACTTGAGCTGTCAGCCAAAGTGCGTTCTGCGCACCCATCGTGATCAGGATCTGTTCGGGTGCCGCGGCAATGCCACGGCGCGGGAGGGTTTGGCGGAGGATGAATTCGATCAGCTGCGGGTCGTCCTGATCGTAGTAATCCGAAGTCATCGAAGTGAAATCCCGCTGCCCGAGTGCTTGCAGGGCACAAAGGCGCCAGTTGGCATGATCGAACAGCGATTGGTCTACCTGACCATAGACGAAAGGATAGCGGAAGCTGGCCCAGTCCTTGGGCTTGCGCGGGGTGACGCCGCCGCTGAAGCGTTGGCCAATGGCACGGGTCCAATCCACCGCGTCCTGCGTATCGGGGGAGGGGCTGAAGGTAGATGGGCCGGGGGCGTTCTCGGACACATAATAGCCCGAGCGCCCCTTGGAGCCGAGGTAATCATTTGCCAGTAACTCGGTATAGGCGATGGTTACGGTGATCCTGCTTACGCCCAGATGGGCAGCGAGTTTACGCGTGGATGGCAGTTTTTCGCCCTGCCTGAAACGCCCTGACAGGATACCCTGCGCGATCATCTGCTGGATCTGCGATTGCAGGGTTCCCTGTGCCTCCGGATGGAGGAAAAATGTCTCGACGGGGAGGGCCATAGTCCAAACTTATAGTGGACTTAAATGGCGTGCAATCTGGATATACGATGCAGTGAAATGATTGTTGCCTGCGTTTCGCCTATTTGGTGGTCCATTTGGCCACCCTTCGGTCCATCACCTTGCGCCACAGGCCGGGCACGAGAGCGAGGCATGCCATCACCGGTAGGGAGTGTGGCAGGATGGGCATGTTCTCGGCAGATAGTTCCAGCGCGGGAAAGCTGCGCGCAGGATGCATGTGATGGTCAGAGTGGCGCGGCGCGTTGAGCATCATTGCGCTGGAGTACCAATGCGGGGCATTCCATGAGTGCTGCGGGCCCACGGGCTCTGTGCGACCTGTGTCATCAATCCGTCGTCTAAGGCCGTAGTGCTGGACGTAATCTGACAGAAGCAGCTGGATCTGCGCATAAGCGGCAAGGCCCAGCAGTGCGATTATGCCGCTGCTGCCCGCCAGCAGTGCAGCGATTGCAATCGTCGCCAGTGCGCCGCCGACATAGGCTACATAGGGATGTCTCCAGGCCGGCAATGGGGGTGTTCTGCGCGCGCGTATCGCATTCTCGGCCTGCCACCCGGCGACAAAGCCGCCGCCCCAAGCGCGCAGCAGATAGCGGTAGAACCCCTCACCGGCGCGGGCGGAGTTGGGGTCCCGGTCGGTGGCGGCATGGACGTGGTGTACCTTGGGGTGGGCGCTGGCGTGATGCCCGAACAACAGCGAGGAATAGACGGCGATGCCGAGACTGCGCGGCGCTCGGCTGCTGCGGTGGATCAGTTCGTGCGCGTTGGAGTTGGAAATCTGGCCAAGCCAAAGGCCTGCAGCGGTAAAGACCAGCAGTTTGTCCAGAATCGATAGGTGGTCCCCTTGCGCCAGCGCCTGGACGCAGGCCGCAAGCACCACAAAGTGCACGATCCCGATGGTGGCGGACAGGATATGCCCCGAGGCGTCCCGTGGCTTGGCCCAGTCATCCCCTGTCCTGCGGTCCAGTACGAAGACCATGACGGTAATGCTTATGGCAGCCAAAGCGGGCCAGATGCCACCGAACGCGGAGGCGAGAAGAAGCAACGCCGCAGGTAACAGGCTGGCGAAGGCGAAAGGAAGCATCACGGGCATCGTCGTGTTCTCTCCGGTCAAGTCTTGCGATCAATGACATGGAGCACGCAAAAACTAAAGGAAAAGGAAAGAAGCGGGTAGTTTAGCCGCAGCTGGAATGCAAAAGGCCCCGCAGCGATGCGAGGCCTTTGCCGTTCGTTTCAGGTGCGCTTATGGGCAGGCGGCTGTATACTGTGTGCCGTTGGGGCGCTGGTACAGGCAGTTGCCGTTGTTCTGGCGGTTGATCAACGCGCCTGTGGCCAAACCTGCAGCGCCACCGATAACGGCGCCCTTTGCCCTGTCGTTGCTGCCGGAGACGGCTGTGCCTAACGCGGCGCCTGCGAGCGTCGAAGCAGCCAGCGTCCGGTCCTGAGTTTCACAGGCGGCCAGTGCCGCGATCATTGGCAGTACAATCAGAAATTTTTTCATTGGTATTCACCTTTATAATTCTTGGTTAAACGCACGAAACTCGAAAGTGTTCCGTTTGTTTCGAAATTACATGGCGTTTCTGACAGAAACCTTACGCAATGGCCCGCCGCGCCGCGCCGCGCCTGCCATTGCGTAAGCTCTGGTCAGCCCAGCACGCGGCCCAAGGCACCATCAACAGCAGCAACGATCTGGTTGATGTCGTCCTTGGTGCAGATCAGCGCAGGCGAGAAGCATAGCGTGTTGTTCTTGCCCGGAAGCGAGCGGTTGGTGGCGCCGATGATAACACCTTGCTGCATGCAGTCCGCAACCACTGCACCGACGACCTTCTCGGGCAATGGCTCTTTGGTGGCGCGGTCGGTGACCAGTTCGGCCCCCAGAAACAGGCCTTTGCCGCGGACCTGACCGATATTTTTGTGCTTGTCCTGCAACGCGGCAAGCTGATCGAGCATATAGGTGCCCATGAGGGTCGTGTTCTCGAGCAGGTTTTCACGCTCGATGATCTTCATGTTCTCGATCGCGGCGGCGGGGCCAGCGGTGCAACCGCCAAAAGTCGAGATGTCACGGAAGTAGTTCAGCACGTCCGAGGGATCGTCCTTGAACATGTCAAACACGGCCTCGGTGGTAACGAGGCAGGAAATGGCGGCGTAGCCCGAGGCAACACCCTTGGCCATGCTGACCATATCGGGCTTGATGCCATAGTGCTGGTAGCCGAACCATGTGCCGGTCCGGCCCAGACCACAAACCACTTCGTCGATGTGCAGCAGAATGTCGTACTGGTCGCAGATTTCGCGGATACGCTCCCAATAGCCATCGGGTGGTGTGATGACACCACCGCCTGCGGTTACAGGCTCAAGGCACAGGGCGCCGACGGTATCGGGGCCTTCGCGCAGAATGACTTTCTCGATCTCGTTGGCGGCCCAGACGCCGTAGTTTTCCTCTGGTGCGCCGTCCTGTTCGTGCTTGCGATACTCGAGGCAGTGGGGCACGCGGATGAAACCGTCAGGGAAGGGGCCGTATTGTGCGTTCCGCTCGTCCTGTCCGCCTGCGGCCATCGTACCGATGGTGCCGCCGTGGTAGTCACGCTCGCGGTAGAGGATCTTGTGCTTCTTGCCACCATAGCGCTTGTGCGCGATCTGGCGGACCATCTTGAAGCCTTTCTCGTTCGCTTCCGAGCCGGAGGAAGCATAGTAGACGCGGCTCATCCCCGGCATTTTGTCGATCAGCATCTCCGAGAAGATGGAGCCTGGGATGGAACCCGCCGTGCCACCGAAGAAGTTAAGCTTTACCAGTTGGTCGCGCACCGCATCAGCGATTGATTCGCGTCCGTAGCCTACGTTGACGGTCCAGACACCGCCCGCGACAGCGTCGATGTGTTCCTTGCCGTGTTGGTCCCAGACCCGCAGGCCTTTACCTTCCACGATGATGCGCGGATCGCCTGTTTCATATTGTTTATGTTGGCTCAGATGGTGCCAGACATGGGCGCGGTCCGCCTCCACAATACGGGAGATGTCATTGTCGTTGAATGTACCGTCCATGAGGGGAACCTTTCGAAAGGGCGATAAAGAGGGAAATCAGCAGAGCGTGTGCTGGTTGATACCATATTAGACTTAGATTTCAGCTTCTGAAATAGGGCCAGTGGCGCACGAAGGATAGGGCCAGTTGTGCAGGATCGTCAAAAATTGGCGGTTTTGAGCTTTTGGCGACGCACCAGCAGCAGTGAGCGGCGCGACCTGACAACTCTCGTTTGCACGAAATTTCAGCAAAGAGTCATTTTGTCATCTTCAGAGGCAGGCGTTCGGACAACTGCTGGAGTGCCTGAAAACCTGCAATAACGTTAGGATGTGGGTTCTTGATGGCTTTGAAAATGGCCCTTGCCGTCTTAATACCCGATGAAAGCTTGTTGCATGCAGCGGGGTCATCATTAGGATACCTGTGTCAGGTGCGGCTGCCGCATGCTGTTATACAATATAATCCCGAGTTCTGACCAAGGGGCCGGGCACCAACAAAACGGGGAGTTATAGAATGATCAAGAAAACAGTAAGTGCGTTTGTCGCAGGCGCGGTGATGTCTCTGACAGCCACATCCGTCTTTGCGCAATCAGAAGGCGAGATCACTGTCGGCTATTTCCTCGAATGGCCCATGCCGTTTCAGTATGCCAAGGTGAACGGCACATACGATGAAGTGATCGGCAAGAAGATCAACTGGGTCAGCTTTGACAGCGGCGTGGCGATGTCTGCCGCGATGGCGTCGGGCGATGTCCAGATCTCGGTAAGTCAGGGTGTTCCACCTTTCGTTGTAGCAACCTCCGGTGGTCAGGACATCCAGATCGTTGACGTGGCTGTGTCCTATTCCGAGAATGACAACTGCGTCGTGTCCTCCGGTCTGGAGATTGACAAGACCTCTGCTTCCGAACTGGCGGGCAAAAAGGTTGCCGTGCCGCTGGGCACAGCGGCCCATTACGGTTTCCTCAAGCAGATGGAGCATTTCGGCGTAGATGTCGGGAGTATGTCGGTGGTTGATATGGCGCCTGCCGAGGGTGCCGCGGCGCTGAGCCAGGGTTCTGTCGATATGGCCTGCGGCTGGGGCGGTGCGCTGCGCCGGATGAAGGAATCGGGCAATGTCCTGCTGACGGGCGCCGAGAAGGAAGATCTGGGCATTCTGGTATTTGACGTGACATCCGCTCCTGCTTCGTATGTTGCCGAAAACGGTGATGATCTGACGAAGTTCCTAAAAGTTACGGCAGATGCCAACGCGATGTGGAACGCGGGCGGTGACGGTGCTGCGGAAATGCTGCCGGTGATCGCCAAGGACGCGGGCATGGATGAAGTCGCAACAGCGGAAACGCTTGCCGGTTTCACCTTCCCCTCGGTTGAAGAGCAGCTGAGCGCCAAATGGTTCGGCGGTGGCAGCCAGATCTTCATGGGAGGTGTTGCGCAGGTGTTCGTGGAAAGCGGATCGATTGACAGCGCGCTGGAAACCTATGAAGGCACCGTGAACACTGGCCCGCTGATGGCCGTCAAAGACATGTAATCCCTTTCGGAATACAACAATTGCCCGGCGCGCCTGTTGCGCGCCGGGACTTCCAAGCAAACGAGACGGGGCCAATCCCGCTCTACCGGTTGCTCAGGGCAGCCAGAAAGCAGGGACATGTCTGGACTTGTGATTGACAAGCTATCGATGAGGTTTGATCTGCCAAACGGCGGATCGGTTCAGGCGCTCAAAGATGTATCGCTGGACCTCAAGGCGGGCGAGTTGCTGAGCGTGCTGGGGCCGTCGGGCTGTGGCAAGACCACGCTGCTGAACATCGTCGCAGGGTTTCTGGCACCGACCGAGGGTGTGATGACCCTGAACGGCCACAAGATCACCGGCCCCGATGCCGAACGCGGCATGGTGTTCCAGCAAGGCGCGCTGTTTGAGTGGATGAGCGTGCGCGACAATGTGGGGTTCGGCCCCTCGATGAAGGGCATGCCCAAGAACGACAAAGCCGATATCGTGAACCATCTGCTGGACGTCGTGGGCCTTCAGGACTTCAAGGAAAAGGCGGTTTACGAGCTGTCTGGGGGGATGCAGCAACGTGTGGCACTGGCCCGCTGTCTGGCCAATGATCCCGATGTAATCCTGATGGACGAGCCGCTGGGCGCGCTGGACGCGCTGACGCGCGAGAAGATGCAGAGCCTTGTGCTCAAGCTGTGGAAGGAGACCGGCAAGACGATCATTCTGATCACCCACTCCGTCGAAGAAGCGCTGCTGTTGGGTGAGCGTCTGATCGTGATGGCGCCGCGTCCGGGGCGTATCCACAAGGAGTACCGCCTGCCCTTCGCCGAGTTGGGCGTTAACTCGGACCTGCGCGAGGTGAAGAAACATCCCGATTTTGGCCCCAAGCGCGAAGAGATCCTGAACATGATCTGGGACATGGAAGAAGAGATTATGGGCACGTCGGAGGAAAAGGCATGACCGGCTTTATCATACTGGCGGTCTATTTAGGGATTTTCATTGCCTCGATGGTGCTGTTCACGCGCATCGGCGCGGGCATTCGGGATTATACCTCGCTCAAAACCGTGACATTCGGAGATGAAAGCGCTGTGCGTCCCAACCGCGCAGCGGGTATCATCTCGATCCTGACGCTATTCTTGTTGTGGGGGATGTTCACCGGATCCTCCCTGATCCCCGGTTTTCTGCACGCACCTGCCCCCTATGCGGGGCAAACCGCGTTCGATTATACGGTGGAGGCGAACGGCCAGACCGACACCGCCACTGTGACCGTGCTGGTCCACACCCGCGAGGAAAATCCTGACCCGGTCATTGTGGAGGAGGGCGAGGGCATCGCCAAAAACGACAGCATCACCGTGGCGCAATATCGTAGCCAGCTGGTGTCTTTTGACCGTAATGACGAGGTAAAGCGCGCAGACGGCGCAAAGATTGTCGCGATCAACGGTCAGCGGGTACGCCCCGGGGATAGGGTGGAGATCGAAGGAGGATCGGTCACGATTTCCGATAAAGGCACCCCGAATTTTGCGCCTGACAACGGTTTGCAGATGGAGCCGCTGTACCTTCCGTCCCCCGAGGCAGTGATCGAGCGGACCGGCAAGGTACTGGAGGAAGGGTTCCGCGGTACCTCTTTGCTGGGGCACTTGGGCTGGTCGCTGTTCCGCGTTGTGGCGGGCTTTGTCTGCGGGGCGATTGTGGGCATTCCGCTGGGCTATGCCATGGGGCTCAGCAACTGGTTCCGTGGCTGGTTTGACCCGATCGTCGAGTTCATGCGCCCTGTGCCTCCGCTGGCCCTGATCCCGCTTGTGATCATCTGGGCGGGCATTGGCGAGACGGGCAAGATCATCCTGCTCTTCCTCGCGGCACTCTGGATTATGGCCATCGCGGCGCGCTCGGGCGTATCCGGAGTCAACATCTCCAAGGTGCATGCGGCATACTCGCTTGGCGCCAGCAAGTGGCAGATCATGCGTTATGTCATCATCCCGAACTCCCTGCCCGAGATTTTCACGGGCGCGCGGGTGGCGATGGGTGTCTGTTGGGGCACTGTTGTGGCGGCCGAATTGGTCGCGGCGGAGAAAGGGGCGGGCATGATGATCATGGTCGCGTCCAAGTTTCAGAACACGGACATCGTGATCCTTGGTATCATTTTGATCGGCGTGATCGGTTTCGGCATTGATATGCTGATGCGCGGCGCGGAGCGGATTTTGGTGCCCTGGAAGGGCAAAGGCTGATCCGGTGAGAGTCGGCAAACCCTCCGGGGGAGGGTTTGAAGCCTTTGCGGGCGGAGCCCCGGGGGGTGCCATTCAAAACCAAAAGGCCGGAGCATATGCTCCAGCCTTTTTTACATAGCGCCTTTAAGGGCGTTTACTTCTTCGCCCCACGGGGCGCTGCGGGCTTTTTGCCCTTGCCGGGAGGCGTGAAGCGCTTGGAGGAATCTGCCGCGCGGTTGTAACCGCCTTCGGGTTTTGCCTCACGCGCGGGTGCGTCCTTGGCAGGCTTTTTCCATACAGCTTTCGCGCCGGATTTCGCCTTTGCAGCCGGTTTGTCACTGAAAGATCCTTCTGCCTTGTCTTTCCAGACGGGCTTGGATTTGGGTTTGTCGCCGGCCTTCATCGGTGTCCGCTCGGTCTTGTGGGACTTGGGCGGACGGGCGGCATCGCGCTTGGGCTTGGCCGGTGCGCCGCGTGGTTTGTCGCTTGGCGGACGTGGCTTGTACTCGGCTGCCGGCGCTTCTTCGCGCGGCGGGCGTGGCTTGCGCGCAGGCTTTGGCGCATCGGGATCATAGGCCGGTTTGGCGCGCTGGTCGGATTTATCCTTCCAAGCGGGTTTCGGGCCACGATCATCGCGATCTCTGTTTCCGCTGCCCTTGTTTTCGGGGCGTCCGGTGCGGGGGCCGAAATCGGGCACGCCGTCCAGACGGGTGAGGGTGACACCGTCCTCGGCCTTCATGTCGGCACCCAGTGCATTGACCAGTTTGGCCACAGCGCCCTCGGCCACTTCCACATAGGAATGGCGCGGCTGGACGCGGATGGCACCGATGTCATCACGGGTCAGGTCCGCGACGCGGCATAGCATCGGTAGCAGCGTGCGCGGCTCTGCACCGTCATTTCGGCCGGTGGAGACGGTGAACCAGACAGATTTGCCAAATTCTGCGCGCGGTGCGCTGTCTTTGCCATCGCCGGGATTGGACAGCTCCTCGGGCGCGGAGGCGCGCGAGCGGTGCAGGTTCACGAACGCGGTGGCGAGTTGCTCGGGCGTGTAGCGCTCGACCAGTGTTGCCACAAATTCTGTTGCATCTTCAGGCGCGGGTGTGGTCCATGCGGCATCATTCAGCAGGCGTTCTTCATCGGCGGCGTTTACTTCGGCGGCAGACGGTGGCAACGCCCATTCCGCCTGCAGCTTGGCCCAGCCCATCAGGCGTGTCGCCTTGGAGCGCATCTTGGGTGCCACGATCAGTGCCGAGACCCCCTTGCGGCCCGCGCGGCCTGTCCGGCCCGAGCGGTGCAGCAGCGTATCAGCGTTAGTGGGCAGGTCTGCGTGGATCACCAGCTCGAGGTTGGGCAAATCGATCCCGCGGGCGGCCACGTCGGTGGCCACACAGACGCGGGCACGTCCGTCGCGCAGGGATTGCAGCGCGTTTGTCCGCTCGGATTGCGTCAGCTCACCGGACAGGGCCACGACCGAAAAGTTGCGGTTGGTCAGGCGCGTGGTCAGGCGTGCCACAGCGGCGCGGGTGTTGCAGAACACAATCGCGTTCTTGGCCTCATAGAAGCGCAGGATGTTGAGAATCGCGTTTTCCGTATCGCGCGGGTTCACCGTCAGCGCGCGGTATTCGATATCGGCGTGCTGTTTGCCGTCGGATACGACAGACACACGCTGCGCGTTGCGCTGGTAGCCTTTTGCCAGTTGTGCAATGGCTGCAGGCACGGTGGCCGAGAACATCAGCGTGCGGCGGGTCTCAGGAGATTCGCCGAGGATAAACTCGAGATCCTCGCGGAAGCCCAGATCCAGCATCTCGTCCGCTTCGTCCAGCACCACGGCGCGGATGTCTGTGAGATCGATGTTGTTGCGTTTGATGTGGTCGCACAGGCGGCCCGGTGTCGCCACAACGACGTGCGCGCCGCGGTCCAGCGCGCGGCGTTCCGTGCGCGTGTCCATGCCGCCGACACAAGTGGTCACTACGGCACCGGCTTTGCCGTAAAGCCATGTCAACTCACGACTAACCTGCATTGCCAGCTCGCGCGTGGGCGCGATCACCAGCGCCAGCGGTGCGCTTGCAGGGCCGAATGTGGTGCGGTCCCCCAGCAGCGTGGGGGCGATGGCGAGGCCAAATGCCACGGTCTTGCCGGAGCCGGTTTGCGCGGAAACCAGGAGGTCCGCACCGTCGAGTTCAGGGGCGATAACGGCCTCCTGAACGGGTGTCATTGTCTCATAGCCTTGGGCGGCCAGTGCGTCTGCGATCGTTTGAATCAAGGGGTGTTCCTGAGCGGATAAAGAATGGAGTTGGCCCGCCCCTAAAGGGTTGCGGGGCATTTGTATACGGGCGATTTCGCGCAGGCAGCTTTGCGCAAGGGGCAGGGCAGTGGTGTGGACGTGCCCTGAATCTGATTATTTTCACTGCCGGTCGGCTGCGTTATGGTGGGGGAAACCGGATAAAGGCCACCCTATGCACAACCCGCTTTATGACACGATGTTTGCCCCCCATGCAAACCGCGACACGCCGTTTTTGTATTTGCCTGACGGCGATGTGATCACTCACGCCGCCTTTGTGCGCCGCGCTGCGCAACTGGCCCACGCGCTGCACACATATGGTGTTAAGGCAGGCGACCGCGTGGCGGTGCAGGTTGAGAAATGCCCCGACATGCTGGCGCTCTATGCCGCTTGCGCGCAGTCCGGTGCGATTTTCCTGCCGTTGAATACTGCTTATACCGGCGCGGAGCTTGCTTATTTTGTGGGCGACAGCGGGGCGAAGTTGCTGGTGGCGGACCCCGCGCGCGCGGAGGAGTTGGAGCCGGTCGCGCAGGCCACCGGTGCGGCTTTCGCGACGCTGGACGCAGCGGGCGGGACATTGGCCGCCTGTGCGGACGCGCAGGAACAGACGTTTGATACTGTGGCGCGTACTGCGGATGACCTCGCGGCGTTTCTCTACACCTCGGGCACCACGGGCCGTTCCAAAGGTGCGATGCTGAGCCAGCAGAACCTGATTAGCAACGCCGCGACGCTGACGGATCTATGGCGGTTTTCCGATACGGACGTCCTGCTGCATGCCTTGCCGATTTTCCACACCCACGGCTTGTTCGTCGCGACGAATGTGATGCTGATGGCGGGTGGCGCTATGGTGTTCCTGCCCAAGCTGGACGTTGACCAGCTGATCTCATGGATGCCACGCGCCACGTCGATGATGGGAGTGCCGACATTCTACACCCGCTTGCTGGACGACGCACGGTTCGACCGTGATCTGGCGGCGGGGATGCGGCTGTTCATCTCGGGATCGGCGCCGCTGCTGGCCGATACCCATGTGGCGTTCGAGGAGCGGACCGGCCACCGGATTCTGGAGCGCTACGGCATGACGGAAACAAACATGAACACCTCCAACCCCTATGATGGCGAACGGCGCGCGGGCACTGTTGGGTTGCCCCTGCCGGATGTTGAACTGCGTGTGGCAGATGCCAGCGGTACAGAGCTGCCACGCGGCGAGACCGGCGTGGTCGAGGTGCGCGGGTCGAATGTATTTCAGGGCTACTGGAACATGCCCGACAAGACCGCCGAAGACCTGCGCGCTGATGGATTCTTCATAACCGGTGATCTGGGGGTGCAGGACGCGGACGGCTACGTGACCATTGTCGGGCGCGGCAAAGACCTGATCATTTCGGGCGGCTACAACATTTACCCTAAGGAACTGGAGTTGCTGTTGGACGCGCAGGAGGGCGTGCTGGAAAGCGCCGTGATCGGCGTGCCGCATACTGATCTGGGCGAGGTGCCGCTGGCGGTTCTGGTGCCGCAGGCAGGCGCACAGATTGATCTGGAGGCGGTGAAAGCGGCGGCAGCGGAGGCGCTTGCACGCTACAAGCAGCCGCGGGAGTATCGCGTGGTAGAGGCGCTGCCGCGCAACACGATGGGCAAGGTCCAGAAGGCGGCCTTGCGCGCGGAGTTCGGTGGATGATTGACCCGGCCAAGCAGGCGTTTCTGACAGAGCTGTTTGAGGCGGCCGTAACTGCCGCCGATGCGCGCGCCGCACTGGCACCTCACTTGCCCGCACGCCCGAAGGGCCGCGTGGTTATTGTGGGCGCAGGCAAAGGCGCGGCGCAGCTGGCTGCCGCGTTCGAGGATCTGTGGGACGGGCCGTTGGAAGGCGTTGTGGTCACTCGCTACGGCTATGCCTGCCCCACCCGCCAGATCCGCGTGATGGAGGCGGCCCATCCGGTGCCGGACGCCGCAGGGCTCGCCGCGACGCAGGCTTTGTTTGATGCGGTGTCGGGGCTGGGGCCGGATGATATGGTGGTGGCCTTGGTGTGTGGTGGCGGCTCGGCCTTGCTGCCCTGTCCGCCGGAGGGGCTGACGCTGGCGGATGAGCAGGCGCTGAACACGGCGCTGCTGGCATCTGGTGCGCCCATCGGTGTGATGAACGCGATCCGCAAACATGCCAGCGGGATCAAGGGCGGGCGGCTGGCGGCGGCGGCACATCCCGCGCGCGTACTGAGCCTCATTGTCTCGGATGTGCCGGGCGACGATCCGGCGCAGGTGGCCTCTGGCCCGACGGTACCGGATACGGTCACGCTGGAGGACGCGCAGGCGATGATTGCTGCGCGGGGGCTGAGCCTACCCGCGCAAGTGATGGGACGACTGCAACGCGCGCCGCAGCCCGATGATCCGGTCTTTGCGGGTAACGAGGTGCGCATAATCGCTTCGGCGCGTCTGTCGCTGGAGGCGGCCGCGCGTGCAGCGGAGGCGGCAGGCGTGCCTGCGGTGATCCTGTCAGACGCGATCGAGGGTGAGGCGGAGGTGATCGGGCAAATGCACGCCGCCATCGCGCGTGAAGTCAGGGCGCAGGGTCGGCCCTTTGCCGCGCCGGTCGTGATCCTTTCCGGTGGTGAGACCACGGTGACCCTGCGCCACACGGACGGGCGTGGCGGGCGCAACACTGCGTTTCTGTTGGGGTTTGCCCAAGCCATTGACGGGGGGGGTGGCATCACTGCGCTGTCCGCAGATACGGACGGGATTGATGGATCAGAGGATAACGCAGGCGCCTTTGCCGATGGCAGCACGGCGGCAGCAATGCGGGCGGCTGGGGTGGACCCTGCGGATGCGCAGCGGCGCAATGATGCGTGGGGCGCGTTCAACGCGGCGGGGACGATTTTCAGACCCGGCCCAACCGGCACGAACGTGAATGATTTCCGCGCGATCCTGATCGACGGCTAGCGCACTTTTACCGCCGCGCCATCCTCTCGGTGAACCTCAGTATGCGTTTGGCAAAGGGAGTGAACGGCGCGCCGAGCAGGTCCGTGGCGGTGTATTTGGCTTGGGTGTAGACGGCTTTCATATGCGACAGACGCTCGAACCCCGCCTTGCCGTGGTAGTTGCCGATGCCGCTGTCTCCGACACCGCCGAAGGGTAGATTGTCCTGAACGATGTGCAGCAGCGTATCGTTGATCGTGACCCCGCCTGCGTGGACTTGGGTCAGCATCTCGTCGCGCCGTGTAGCGTCGGTGCCGAACCAGTAAAGCGCGAGTGGGCGGGGGCGTTCCTGAATATAGGCCAGTGTGTCTTCGTGGGATTTCATGCCGACGACGGGCAGGACAGGCCCGAAAATCTCGTCCTGCATTACCTGCATATCGGGCGTGGTGCCGGTGAGTACTGTGAGGGGCATCATGCGGTTATCGGGGGTGGTTTTGTCGGGGTGAGAGGTTTGCACGGTGGCGCCTTTCGCCTTCGCATCCGCCACCAGACCTTGCAGGCGCGCCAGGTGGCCCGCGTTGATGATCGAGGTCGCGTCCGGGTTGCCGTCCCACTTGGGGTACATTTCACGCGCGGTTTCCAGCAGTTGGGTGGCGATGGTGGCGACCTTGCTGTCGGGAACCAGCAAGTAATCGGGGGCAATGCAAATCTGACCGCTGTTCGTCAGCTTGCCTTTGATGATCCGGCGCAGGGCGCGCGGGGTATCTGCGCTCGGGTCGAGGATTGCGGGTGATTTGCCGCCTAGCTCCAGCGTCACGGGCGTAAGATTGGCCGCGGCGGCCTGTGCCACCTTGCGGCCTACGGTGGTCGAGCCTGTAAAGACCAGATGGTCGAACGGCAGGCTGGTCATCGCCTGCGCAATATCTGCCTCGCCGCGCACCACGGCAACCTCCTCGGGGGCGAAATGTCCCGCGACTGCGTCATTGAATGCGTCAGAAAATCGCGGTGTTAGCTCGCTCGGTTTCAGAATCGCGCGGTTGCCGGCGGCCAGCGCCGTGATCAATGGCGCGAGTGTCAGTTGCAGAGGGAAGTTCCAGGGCGCGATGATTCCCACCACGCCCAAAGGCTGCGGCACGATGCTGCTTTTGCCCGGCTTGAACAGCAGGTTGGTGTGGACCTTTCGGGGTTTCATCCATGATCCGACGCTGTGTCGCGCCTGTTTCAGCATGATGCGCAGCACAAAGAACTCCGACAGCCGCGTCTCGACTACAGCGCGTTGGCCGAAGTCATCGCTGATCGCCTGTGTCAGGTGGTCCTCATGGGCGTCCAACAACGTGGCCAGCTTCTTGAGGCGGGCGAGCCTCACTTGCAGATTCGGGAAGGGATGTGCGCGGGCTGCTGTTTTCTGAGCGTTGAATATCTGCTGGAGATCGGCCGAATTATTCGAGAACGGGAGGACTTTCGAAGGCATGTTCATGTGTCTCTCCTGCAAATGCACGCAGACCCCAAGGTATTGATACGGACTTCTGCGTTCAAGGTATCGGGCCGTAAAAACAACCACGTGCGATACCGCTCGCGAAAAGGCGATACTGCCAGTTTCCTAAAAAGGGGGGGGTGGTGGAGCATAGCGGGATCGAACCGCTGACCTCCTGCATGCCATGCAGGCGCTCTCCCAGCTGAGCTAATGCCCCAAAACACGCAAGCGTGGATGGTATCCCTTGAGGGATCTGAGGTGGCTCTGTAAAGAGCCCATCGTGATGCGCTGTGTACTAGGCACAAGCGGCGGCGGGATCAAGCAAAAAACGCATGCCCCGCCACCAGAGTTTATCAGTCGTCGTCGTTCGAAGCGACATCCGCGATTTCTTCGAGCGGAACCGTGTCATCATCGTCTTCGTCGTCGTCCAGCAGATCATCGTCCAGATCTACGTCTACATCATCGTCATCTACCAGATCATCGTCATCGGTAACCTCCGATGCCTTGGCTTTTGCTGTAGCTGCATCTTCCGCGTCGGCGGCGATCATGCGTGATTTGGACTGGTCAATTTCCACAACCTCGCCCGTGTAGGGGCTGATGATCGGGTTTTTGTTCAGGTCGTAGAAACGCTTGCCCGTGGTGGGGCACAGGCGCTTGGTTCCCCATTCTTCGTTGGGCATGTATTTCCCCTTTGATATTTGGTGTTGTGTCTAGATGATTCAGCGCAAGTGCCATAAGCAGGGGGTGCTGTCCAGCCAAAAGCCGTTTGACCCCACCCAGAGATGAGCCTCATGCACGTTCCGCACTTGCCCGGAGATCCCCCCATTCCCTTGATCCTGCGTCGTTCTGCGCGGGCCAGACGCATTTCTCTGCGTATCAGCCAGCTTGACGGGCGGGTGACGCTGACCCTGCCGAAACGGCTGGCTGAACGCGAGGCAATGGATTTTGCGCGCAGCAAGGAAGACTGGATTCGCAAGCATCTGGATGCGCGCGGCGACGATGTGGTGGTGGGAATCGGATCCGAATTGCCGCTGGGCGGGCGCGTGTATCCTGTGCTGGCAGGGACGGGGCAAAGGGTGCAAATCACGGACGACGGCATTTTTGTGCCCGGCCCGGCCGAGCGGGCGGGAAAGCGATTGTGCGCGCACCTCAAAGAAGTCGCGCGCGACAGGCTTGCGGCGGCAAGTGATGACTACGCCACGCTGCTAGGGCGAAGTTATGCGCGTATCAGCCTGCGGGATACCCGCTCTCGCTGGGGGTCATGTACCTCGGATGGCGGGCTGATGTATTCTTGGCGGCTGATCATGGCGCCGCCCGAGGTGCTTGATTATGTCGTGGCGCATGAGGTGGCGCACCTTGCCGAGATGAACCACTCGCCCGCGTTCTGGGCGGGTGTGGCGCGAATTTATGGTGACTACGGGCCGCCGCGGCGGTGGCTGCGGGCGCATGGCGGTACGTTGCATCGCTACAAGTTCTGATTCCGGCGCTTGACGGGCGTGATTTTTGTGATCACATCTGTAGAATGAATATGAACCCCCGCCCTGTCGACCCCGCTCCGCTTGCACATGACCGCGTGTACCGGCATTTGCGTTCGCGCATCATGCACGGGGATATACCGCCTGGCCACGCGCTGACCCTGAGGGGCATCGGCGCCGAGTACGAGGTGTCGATGACACCTGCCCGCGAAGCGGTACGCAGGCTGGCCGCCGAGGGGGCGCTGAGCATGTCGAACTCGGGACGGATTTCGACGCCCCTGCTGAGCAACGAGCGGATCGAAGAGTTGGCAGCGTTGCGCGCGTTGATCGAGGTCGAGCTGGCCAGTCGCGCGTTGCCGCGGGCGCATCTGGCGCTGATCGAGCGGTTGCAGAACATCAATGCAAAGGTGGGCGAGGCGGTCGCGCATCGCGACGCGGTCAGCTACATCCGCACCAATCTGGAATTTCACCGCACGCTTTATCTGCGCGCGCAGGCACCGGCGATGCTGGCCATGGCGGAGACGGTCTGGCTGCAATTGGGCCCGACCATGCGGTCGCTCTATGGCCGTCTGCGCCGGACCGAACCGCCGCATTTCCACAAGCTTATCATTGCGGCGCTGCGGGCGGGGGACGAACCGGGATTGCGGTTGGCTGTACGTTCGGATGTGACGCAAGGGTTGCGGATGCTGGCCAGTTGATTCGTTTGCGCTGCTTGCGAGCGTTGGATTGAGTTTAGGGGCACAATGAAGTCGGGAGCGGTGGCTGATTATGACCGTTCGTGCGTCATGATATGGTGGATGAAGGCGGCTTGCTCTGGGGTGTCGGGGACAGGGGTGCCGCGCATTTGGCTGACATGGGCAATGGCCTCTGCGGGCGCGTAGCCGAAGTGGGCCAGCGTGGCACAGGCGAGCATGCCGGAGCGTCCGATGCTCGCATAACAATGGACTGCGATGTATGCGCCGTCCCGCAGGCGGCTTGCGAGATCTGCGGTTAAGGCAGCGAAGGCCGCAGGTTCAGGTAGGTGCATGTCGCGGACGGGGTGTAAAACAAATTTGATGCCCAGATCCGCGCAGACCCGCTCTTCCTCTTTCAAGCCTATGTCTGCCGCTTCCGAGGGTTCCAGCAATGACACGAGCGTGTCGATGCCCGCGGCGCGAGCGCGGGCCAGATCATCGGGTAGAACCCGCGGGCGCGCAATGATGCACAGCGCACCGGGCAGGGCATTGATGAGGGGGAAGAGAGTGGTCAGGCGGCCAGGCCCCGATCGCCCATGTCGAGATATTTCTCGCGGCGGTCTTTGATGAGGGCTTTAGGGCTTTTACCCTCCAGCGACTTGAGCATTGCGGCGATGGCTTCCGCGACGGAGGCGATGGCCGCTTGCGGGTTGCGATGCGCGCCGCCTTTAGGCTCGGGGATGATGCGGTCATTCACACCCAGTTGCTTGAGGTCTTGCGCGGTCAGGCGCAGGGCTTCGGCGGCCTCGCGCATTTTCTCGGCGTCCTTCCACAGGATCGAGGCGCAGCCTTCGGGCGAGATGACCGAGTAGACGGAGTGTTCCAGCATCGCGACGCGGTTGGCGGTGGCAAAGGCCACAGCGCCGCCCGAGCCACCTTCGCCGATGATCACGCTTACCAGCGGTACGCCGATTTGCAGGCACTTCTGAGTGGCGCGGGCGATGGCTTCGGACTGGCCCCGCTCCTCGGCGCCTTTGCCGGGGTAGGCGCCTGGGGTGTCGACCAGCGTGATCACTGGCAGGCCAAAGCGGTCCGCCATTTCCATCAGGCGCACAGCTTTGCGGTAGCCTTCGGGGCGTGCCATGCCAAAATTCCGCTCGATCCGGGATTTGGTATCATTGCCCTTTTCATGCCCGATCACCATCACCGGCTTGTCGTGAAACCGGGCAAGGCCGCCCATGACAGCGTGGTCATCGGCAAAGTTCCGGTCACCAGCGAGCGGCGTATATTCGGTGAAAAGCGCGTCGATATAGTCTTTGCAATGCGGGCGGTCGGGGTGCCGAGCCACCTGACATTTGCGCCATGGCGAGAGGTTTTTGTACAGATCCTCCAGCATTTTAGCGGCTTTGACGTCCAGCGCCTTGGCCTCGGCAGTCATGTCGGTATTTGGGTCGCGCCGTGCCATTGCGCGTAATTCCTCGGCCTTTCCCTCGATTTCGGCGAGGGGTTTTTCGAAATCCATATACTGGGTCATGTCACGCTCCACACTGGTATCGGCTTTATATGGCTGTGATTGGCATGTGATGCAACGTCGGTTAGAGGCCCAGAACGGGGTAGAGCGATACGATCAGCAGCGCGGCCATCGTCCAGTTATAGGTCCGCAGGCGGCGCGGATTGGTGAGGAAGCGCTGCATTTGCTGGCCCGCGATAGTCCAGAGCGACACGGACGGCAGGTTGACAACAGCAAATATCAACGCGCCGACTGCGAGCCACAGAAGTCCGGCTTCGCCGACGTAGACTGTGATGGCGGTCAGAGCCATGGCCCATGCTTTCGGGTTGACCCATTGAAAGCCTGCGGCTTGAAGAAATGTCATCGGTGCGCCTGCGTTGGCGTTTTTGGTGACGGGCGCTGCATTGGCGATTTTCCAGGCGAGCCAGAGCATGTAGATCACGCTGGCGATTTTGAGCGCATCATAGATGACTGGAAAGCGGTCGAAGATCTGCACCAGCCCGGCACCCACAGCAAACAGCATCACCATAAAGCCGATGGAGATCCCCGCCATATGCGGGATCGAGCGCAGGAATCCGAAATTGGCGCCTGAGGCCATCAGCATCAGGTTGTTTGGTCCGGGGGTCGCGGAGCTGACGAAGGCGAAGATCGCCAGAGCGGTAAGGGTTTCAAGGGTCATGGAAGCGGTTTGCGCCAAAACGCGGCGGGATGAAATTGCTAAATTTCCGTTAACCCTGTTGTTGGTTGCGAAACAGTTCGCGACGGCGCTGACGCATTGGGTGTGTTGTTGCGTGGAAAACAGACTGTTTCCGTTTGATTGCTTGCGCTTGACCCGGCAGCGCGATCTGGATGTGGCGAGATTGAGGTTCAAAGGCGGCGAAATATGAGCTTGGTTAATTTTCTTTTGGTGGGTTTGCTGGGGGCGATGCTGGGCATTGCGCTTTATACGTCCAGAATGAGCCTATCGGATGCAACCCAACCGGAGATAGCCCCTGTGGCGCTGGGGATGGCCTGAACCGTCTGTCGCGTGAAAGCAAAACGGCCCGCCGAATTGGCGGGCCGTTTGTGTTTCTGGCATCGCAGATTTAGCCTGCGATCATCTCGGACTGGCGCACGATCACCTCGGCCTGCTTGATGCTGGCGATGTCTACGAGGCGGCCCTTGTAGACGGTGGCGCCTTCGCCGTTGGCTTTTGCCGTCTCCATAGCAGCAAGAATCTCGCGCGCCTCGGCGACAGCTTCTTCCGAGGGGGTGAAAACTTCATTCGCAGTGGCGATTTGCTTGGGGTGGATGGCCCATTTGCCGACCATGCCCAAAGTGGCCGAGCGGCGTGCCTGGGCGCGGTAGCCTTCATCATCGGAGAAATCACCGAAGGGACCATCAACCGGAAGGATGCCGTGGGTGCGGCAGGCGGCCACGATGGCCGTCTGTGCCCAGTGCCATGGGTCGGACCAGTACTTCTGGCCTTCGCGCAGCATATAGTAGTTCTCCTGCGTGCCGCCGATGCCTGTGGTTTGCATGCCCATGGACGCGGCAAAATCGGCGGCTCCCAGGCTCATGGCCTCGAGGCGGGGGGAAGACGCCGCGATGGCTTCAACATGGGCAATGCCTGCTGCGGATTCGATGATGACCTCGAACGCGATACGCTTCTTGCGGCCCTTGGCAGTCTCGATCGCGGAGACAAGAGCATCGACCGCATAGACGTCTTCTGCGCAGCCGACCTTGGGGATCATGATTTGGTCCAGACGCTCGGACGCTTGCTCCAGCAGGTCGACGACATCGCGGTACCAGTAGGGCGTATCAAGGCTGTTGATGCGCACGGACAGGGTTTTGGTGCCCCAGTCGACGGTGTTGATGGCTTCGATAATATTCGAGCGGGCGATGTCTTTATCGTTTGGCGCTACGCTGTCCTCGAGATCGAGGTTGATCACATCCGCCCCGGACGCTGCCATTTTGGCAAAGAGTTTGGTGTTGGAGCCGGGGCCGAACAACTGGCAGCGATTCGGACGGGCAGGGGCGGTCGGCTGGAGGCGGAAGCTCATGAAGGTGATCCTTTCGGGACATAAAATGTCGTATATTTGCCCGCGTTGGGTATAAAGTTACGCTTGGGGTCGCAAGCGCAATTTGCAGATGCAGCAATTTTTGAGCGGTGCAAGAAAAATGCACGCATGAGGCAGATTGCGGGCAAATTTTGCGTCTGAATTGGTAGATACGGCTGATATGCGATTGAATTGCAGCAGTTTTGCGCCAAAGTTCGCGAGACGCTTTTACCCACGGAGATTCGGACGATGATACATACACCTTACCTGCTGTTTCTTGGCGACGCGCCGGATCAACTCGCGGCCAAAGTGGCGCAAGGGATCAAGGACTGGCGTCCCGAGAACGCTGTGGGCCAGTTCCGCATGGACGGGTGCAAGGCATCCGTCGGGCTGGACGACATGACGCTGGCGCAAGGGCAGGATGCGGGCGCGAAGACTTTGGTGATTGGTGTGGCGAACCGTGGCGGTATCATCTCCAAAGCATGGAAGGCGGTTCTGCTGGAAGCGCTGGCGATGGGCTATGATCTTGCATCCGGTTTGCACAACCTTTTGGGAGACGAGCCTGATCTGGTGGCGGCGGCGGAGAAGCACGGCTGCGCGCTGCATGATGTGCGGATTCCGTCGGTCGAGTATCCGATTGCGAGCGGCGTAAAGCGTACGGGCAAGCGCGTGCTGGCGGTGGGCACGGATTGCTCGGTCGGCAAGATGTATACGGCGCTGGCGCTGGATGAGGCGATGCGCGCACGTGGAATGAAAAGCACGTTTCGCGCGACGGGTCAGACTGGAATTCTGATCACCGGCGAGGGTGTGCCGTTGGACGCGGTTGTGGCGGATTTCATGGCGGGCTCGATCGAATACCTGACACCTGATAACGATGCGGACCATTGGGATGTGATCGAGGGGCAGGGCAGTCTTCACCATGTCAGCTATTCCGGCGTCACCTTGGCGTTGGTGCATGGTGGCCAGCCCGACGCTCTGATCATTTGCCACGAGCCTACGCGCCCGCACATGCGTGGCCTTCCGGATTACAAAGTTCCAACGATGGAGGCGATCCGGGATGTAGCGCTGTCGCTGGCGCGCGTGGCGAACCCGGATTGTCAGGTCGTCGGTGTTTCGATCAACACGCAGCACATGTCCGATGACGAGGCGCGGGCCTATCTGGCGAAAGTCGAGGCCGAGATGGGCTTGCCTGCGGTTGATCCATTCCGCCACGGGGCCGAGCGTTTGGCGGAGGCGCTGGAAACGCTTTGACATCTGCGCCTGTAGAGGGTGCGGGATTGAGTTTAGAGGCACAATAAAGAAAAGGGGCGCGTGCCGGATGCGTGCCCTGTTGAAGGAACGAGGCGCGGTATGCAGATTGAAGTGACAAGTGATGTGTTCAGGTTGGCGCAGGTGTTTACCATCTCGCGCGGGTCGCGGACGGAGGCGAAGGTGCTGACGGTGCGGATCACCGAAGGTGGAGTCACAGGTATGGGCGAATGTGTGCCTTATGCGCGTTATGGCGAGACGCTGGAGAGTGTGACTGCGCAGATCGCGGGCCTGTCTGGCAAACTGACGCGTGAAGATCTGTATGACCTGCTACCGGCGGGTGCCGCGCGGAACGCGGTTGATTGTGCGCTTTGGGATCTGGAAGCCAAGAAGAGTGGCACGCCTGTGTGGCAGTTGGCGGGTCTGGAGCCTTTGCAGCCCGAAATTACCGCTTATACGCTGTCGCTGGACACCCCCGACAACATGCGCGCGCAGGCGGCCAAAAACGCATATCGGCCGCTGTTGAAGATCAAGCTGGGGACACCCGATGATATGCCGCGTCTGGAGGCTGTGCGTGCAGGCGCGCCGGACAGCACGATTATTGTGGACGCCAACGAGGGTTGGTCTGCGGAAGTCTATGCTGATCTGGCACCGCATCTGGTGCGGCTGGGTGTCGCCCTGGTTGAGCAGCCTTTGCCTGCGGGTGAGGACGATGCGCTGCACGGGATGGTGCGGCCTGTGCCGGTCTGCGCGGACGAGAGCTGTCATGACCGTGCGAGCCTGCCTGCGCTCAAGGGTAAATATGATGTGGTGAACATCAAGTTGGACAAGACCGGCGGCCTTACAGAGGCGCTGGCGCTGCGGGCTGCGGCCCGGGCGGAAGGGTATGACGTGATGGTGGGCTGCATGGTCGGATCGTCTCTGGCGATGGCGCCGGCGCTGCTGGTCGCACAGGGTGCGATGATTGTGGATCTTGACGGGCCGTTGCTGTTGGCCGAAGACCGCGAGGCAGCGATGACATTTGATGCGGCGGGGGTTCATCCGGCCAGCCGCGCGCTTTGGGGATAAGATTATGCGGACAGTTTATGTGAACGGTGACTATTTGCCGGAGAACGAGGCCACGGTTTCGATCTTTGATCGCGGATTCCTGATGGCTGACGGCGTGTACGAGGTTACGTCGGTACTGGATGGCAAGCTGATTGATTTTGAAGGTCATGCGGTACGGTTGGCGCGGTCGCTGTCGGAGTTGGACATGCGCAATCCGATCAGCAAGGAGGATCTGCTTGAGGTCCACCGTGAATTGGTCCGTGCGAATGAAATTGACGAGGGGTTGATCTATCTCCAGATCACGCGCGGGTCCGACGGTGACCGTGATTTTGCCTTCCCTGACCCTGAGACGACTGAGCCTACGATTGTAATGTTCACTCAGAACAAGCCCGGTCTGGCGGATAACCCTGCGGCCAAGCGTGGCGCCAAGGTGATCAGCATTGAGGACATTCGTTGGGGCCGCCGCGACATCAAGACTGTGCAACTGCTCTATCCGAGTATGGGCAAGATGATGGCCAAGAAAGCCGGTTGCGATGATGCCTGGATGGTCGAGGACGGGAAGGTGACCGAGGGCACCTCCAACAACGCCTATATCGTCAAGGGCAACAAGATTATCACGCGGCAGCTGGGCAACGAAATTCTGCATGGGATTACGCGTGTGGCCGTACTGCGCATGGCGCGCGAGGCGCAGATGGAAGTCGAAGAGCGCTCCTTTACCATTGAAGAAGCCAAGCAGGCGGATGAGGCGTTTACGACCTCTGCCAGTGCGTTCGTCATGCCTGTTGTAGAAATTGACGGTGCGGCTATTGGCGAGGGCGTACCGGGCAAAGTGGCCACGCGCCTGCGTGAAATTTATCTGGACGAGATGCGTAGGGCGGCGGTGTGATCTAACTTGTGTCAGGCGAAACGAAGCGTGTTTCGCCTGATGTAATATCTGTATCTCTGGCGCGCTTATGCCGAAGTCCCGAGCCTTCCATCGAGGACCATGGACGTACCTGTTTGCAATGCGCCAATCTGGTTTGCCGTAATGCCATGTAAGAAGGCTATGATTTCGTCACTTGCGGAAACAGCAACGCCGTTCTGGACCGCGTCATGGGTAAACTCGAGCGGCTCGGAGAGCCCGGCTGGTACGATGATAACCAAACGATCATCATTGATGTTGAAGTCGACGATGACCGTTGAAGCAGGAACTTTGTCGAACACCGTGAACAGATCCTGGTCTGAACCGCTGTATATCAAATCGCCTGCTTCGCCGGTGAGTGAGTCGTTTCCGGCGCCCCCGATCAGGGTATCTGGATCGCTCGCCTCTGTGCCCCTGAAATCGCTTACTGATGAAACCCTGTCGTTGCCCGCCTCCCCGAAGATCAGGTTGGACCCGGCAGAATTGCGGATAAAGTCGTTACCGGCACCGCCATAGACCGTATCGTCCCCTGGGTCCTGTGCGACGACACCGGCGCTTCGGTCGTTGCCATCGCCAGGATAGATCAGATCGTTCCCGCGGCCGCCCGAGAATGTATCATTCCCGCGGCCTGCCACAATCGTGTCCATGCCCCTGCCGCCATCGATGTTTTCATCATTGTCGCCACCCAACAACAGGTCGTTGCCTGCGTTGCCCCGGATGCTGGTCGCCTCATCGGTGGTGTTGATGGTGTCGCCGCCGCCTGTCCCAGAAAGCCTGACCGGGTCGCGGTCGGCTTCAAGGGTGACCCCTGCCGATGTGGGCTGGGGTGCGGGTGCTGAGGGTGCTGTGTCGAAACTGTCTGCGGGTGGTGGAGTCGCGAAAACCTCATCTACGGGTGCAGGGTTCGCGGGATCTACCGGTGCAGGGTTGGCCGGAGTTTCGGTCGGGGGTGCCGGTTCGGGAGGGAGCTCGACTTCGTCATGATCGTCGTCATCGTCGGTCAGATGTACAACGAGCGCGAGCCCTAGAAGGGCCGGTAAGAAAAGGAGTGCAAGCATCGCAAAATCACCACAAAATAACTTAACACTAAATTAAGAAAGCTTCCAGATTCTGTGCTGAGTCAAACTTATTGCGGGCCGCTCGGGGGCTTCGGAGATAAATAAATTACGTGCCGGACGCGCGTAGGCATTGTTGGCGAGTTATCGCCCCAGTCTCTGGGCGATGCTGCTCTGGTGGCTCGATTTTTTATACCGCCACAACAGTTCGAGCGCATTCTATTTTTTCCCAACGTTCTCCTCGAACGCGACCTTGAACGCCTCCTGCTGCCCGTCCGTCGACTCGATCTGGTACTTGGCTTTCCACTCGTCCATTTTCATGCCGTAGAAGAGCTCGCGCGCTTCCATTTTGCCGATCTCGGTGCCGCGCTCGGCGGCGGCTTCCTGATACCAGCGGGACAGGCAGTTCCGGCAGAAGCCGGTGAGGTTCATCATGTCGATGTTCTGCACGTCGGTGCGGTCTTTCATCAGATGTTTTTGAAGGCGGCGAAAAGCTGCGGCCTGAAATTCGATTTCTTGCTGGGTGTAGTCGGTCATAATGGATCCTCCGTTGTGTAGCAAAATGGGCGCGCAGGTCTTGCGGGTCAAGGCGGCGGGCAAATGTCATGGGTTTGAAACGTTTTTCTGGTTCACGAAGGGGGGCTGAGCAGTTAAGCTGCAATGTGAACGCTAACATATGACCAATTGATGTGAAGGAAACCCGGATGAGACGCCAGCGCAATGTAAAGATCGTGGCAACACTGGGCCCTGCGTCCGACACGCGCGAAATGATTGCGGCGCTGCACCAAAAGGGCGCGGATGTGTTCCGCCTGAACATGAGCCATGGCAGCCACGAGGAAATCCGCGCTAAGCACGCGATGATCCGTGCTATCGAGGACGAGCTGGGATCGACGATCTGTATTCTGGCGGACTTGCAGGGGCCCAAGCTGCGCGTGGGTGTGTTCGCGAATGAAAGCGAGGAATTGGTCGAGGGCGCTACCTTCCGGCTGGATCTGGATGAGGCACCGGGGAGTGTCGACCGTGTGTGCTTGCCGCACCCGGAAATTTTTGCTGCGCTGGAGGACGGGGCCTCTTTGCTGGTCAATGATGGAAAGATCCGGCTGAAGGTCAAAACCTGCGGTGCCGACTTCGCGGAATGCGAGGTGATTGTTGGCGGGACGATCTCCAACCGCAAGGGTGTGAATGTGCCAGATGTGATTCTGCCACTGGCCGCGCTGAGCGACAAGGATCGCGCGGATCTGGAGTTTGTCTGCGAGTTGGGGGTCGATTGGCTCGCGCTCAGCTTCGTGCAGCGGCCTGAGGATGTGGCAGAGGCGCGGGTGCTGGCGAAAGGTCGCGCCGCCATTTTGTCGAAGATCGAAAAGCCGTCGGCGGTCGAACGTTTTGACGACATTCTGGCGGTTAGTGACGGGATCATGGTGGCGCGCGGCGATCTGGGCGTGGAATTGCCTGTTTCTGCCGTGCCACCTATCCAGAAGCGTCTTGTGCGCCGGTGTCGTGCTGTAGGCAAGCCGGTGATCGTAGCTACGCAGATGCTGGAAAGCATGATCGACAGTCCTGTGCCTACGCGCGCCGAGGTGTCTGATGTGGCTACTGCCATATACGAGGGGGCGGACGCGGTGATGTTGTCGGCAGAATCGGCGGCGGGCAGCTATCCTCTGGAAGCAGTCGGAACCATGGACGACGTCGCCATAGAGGTCGAGCGTGACCCAACTTATACCCAGATCATTGAGGCCAGCCGGACGGCCTCCCATTCGGGGATCGCTGACGCGATGGTCGCTGCCGCGCGTGAGATCGCCGAGACGACGGATGTAAAGGCGATCTGCTGCTTTACACATTCCGGCACAACCGCACTGCTGACCGCGCGCGAACGCCCCCGCGTGCCGATCATCGCACTGACGCCGCTGAAGCGCACTGCGCGGCGTCTGGCACTAAGCTGGGGTGTGAATTGCGTGATGACCGAGGAGTTGGACCGCTTCAAGATGGCGGTTGTCAGTGCGGCGCGTGCCGCGCGTAGCGAGGGCTTTGCCGAAGCGTCGGATTTTGTTGTGGTTACGGCCGGCGTGCCGTTCAATGTGCCGGGTAGCACCAATATCTTGCGCGTAGCACGCTGTGATGAGCGTTTGATCTTCGCTTCCGATCCAGAGTAACGTCACCAAAGCGTACTCTGAGGAGGTTTGTTTTGGACAATGATCTTGTGCTTGTTGTGGGAATCATTCTCGCAGTGCTGTCCATTCCGTCAATTCTTTCAGCGATCAGCGACCGCCGCGCGCCGCGCGCTTCGGCGATCACGGTCCTGATTGCAGGTGGGCTCATCCTTTTTGCAGTACAGGGCAAGCCGGGTGGCTACAATCTGGAGCAGATGCCGGACGTTGTGATGAGCCTTATCGCGCGCTATATGCCCTAACGTCTCTTTGAGCTCTTGCGTTATCATGCGGCCTGTCCTATAGCGCAACCTCTTCCCTGCGTTGCCGGCCCAAGTGGCATGCCGAGCAGCGCTTTCACTGTAGACGATAGGAGACAGAAATGCCCAAGATGAAGACGAAATCGAGCGCCAAAAAGCGCTTTAAGGTCTCGGCGACCGGCAAGGTCATCGGTGCTCAGGCCGGCAAACAGCACGGCATGATCAAGCGGAGCAACAAATTCATCCGTAACGCACGCGGCACGACAGCATTGTCGGCGCCAGATGCCAAGATCATCAAGGGCTTCATGCCCTACGACCGCTAAGGAGAGCCGATATGTCCCGTACAAAAGGTGGTACAGTTACCCACGCCCGTCACCGCAAGGTCATCAAGGCAGCCAAAGGCTATTACGGCCGCCGCAAGAGCACCTTCAAGGTCGCGCGCCAGGCCGTCGACAAGGCCAACCAGTATGCAACCCGTGACCGTAAGGTCCGCAAGCGGAACTTCCGCGCGCTGTGGATCCAGCGCATCAACGCGGCCGTGCGTATGCACGACGCCGAGCTGACATATTCGCGCTTCATCAACGGCCTGAACATTGCAGGCATCGAAGTGGACCGCAAAGTGCTGGCCGATCTGGCTGTGAACGAGCCCGAGGCATTTGCCGCGATCGTAAAGCAGGCACAGGCTTCTCTGGCAGCCTGATAGGCGCAGACGCTTTAATAATGCTAAAAGCCGCGCCTTCGGGTGCGGCTTTTTTCGTTTGTACGCAAGCTGCGGCAAGTGCCGCATGGGTTGCGTTTAGCGGCGGTTCTGGTAGCAGGATTGCAACATCTAAAGGACGCGAGCGACATGGACGATCTCAAGCAAAAATACCTGTCTGCCATTGCGAATGCAGCCGATGAAGCCGCATTGGAAGACATCCGGCTGGCCGCTGTGGGCAAAAAGGGCGAGGTCGCGCTGAAGATGCGCGAGTTGGGCAAGATGACCCCCGAGGAGCGGCAGACAGCCGGTCCCGCGCTCAACGCCTTGAAGGACGAGATTAACAGCGCGCTGGGTGCCAAGAAGGCTGCGCTGGGAGATGCAGCGCTGGATGAGCGGTTGCGCTCCGAGTGGCTGGACGTGACGCTGCCCGGCCGCGTGCGCCCCATGGGCACGCTGCATCCCGTGTCTCAAGTGACCGAAGAGCTGACGGCGATCTTTGCCGAGATGGGTTTTTCTGTGGCCGAGGGGCCGCGCATTGACACCGACTGGTATAACTTCGACGCTCTGAACATTCCGGGCCACCACCCCGCGCGCGCGGAAATGGACACATTCTACATGGCGCGGGCGCAGGGCGACGACCGCCCGCCGCACGTCCTGCGCACGCATACCTCGCCTGTTCAGATCAGGACGATGGAGGCCGAGGGCGCGCCCCTGCGCATCATCTGCCCCGGTGGTGTCTACCGCGCGGATTATGACCAGACCCATACGCCGATGTTCCATCAGGTCGAGGGGCTGGCCATCGACAAGGACATCTCCATGGCGAACCTGAAATGGACGCTTGAGGAATTCTTTGCCGCGTTCTTCGAGATCGACGGCATCAAAACCCGCTTCCGCGCGTCACACTTCCCCTTCACCGAGCCTTCGGCGGAGGTGGATATTCAATGCTCATGGGTCGATGGGCAGTTGCGGATTGGTGAGGGCGATGGCTGGATGGAAGTTTTGGGGTCCGGCATGGTCCACCCCAAAGTGCTGGCGGCGGGCGGGATTGATCCAGATGTCTACCAAGGCTTTGCCTTTGGCATGGGGATCGACCGGATTGCGATGCTGAAATACGGGATACCCGATTTGCGCGCGTTCTTTGATTCAGATTTGCGCTGGTTGCGGCATTACGGGTTTGCGAGCCTGGACCAGCCTAATTTGCATGGTGGGTTGAGTAGGTGAGTTATTCGACAGCTAAAGAAGAAGAGTTGCTTCGGCTGTTGAATAAGTCGGCTGATCCCGACGGAATTTACTATTCTTGGGCCAGTGATCGTGCTGATGGTGAACATATTGCAGATAAGCTCACCGAGCTTCATTTCGATCAAATGGAAGCTGAAGGACTCGTATCTAGGAAATGGGCGACAAAAGATGGAGCGCATTTCATCATAACGCCATTTGGCAGGAGAAAACTTGAGCATTACGACGCTGACCGAAAGATGTCGAATAAGCTTTTAGGGACCTTAAAACATCCATTAATTGGTTGGGTTTCCGCAGGTTTTATGCTGATTTGGATTGTTTTCAGCCAAGTTGTTTCGGCAAGTTGGATATGTCCAAAGCTACCAAATAGCGCAAACAATTTCCTCTCAAAATGTGACGAATACCCAGTAGGGAAAACAAAATGAAATTCACACTCTCTTGGCTCAAAGAGCACCTCGACACCACTGCCTCCGTGGATGAGATCACCTATGCCCTGACCGATCTGGGTCTTGAGGTCGAGGGCGTCGAGGACCGTGGGGCAAAGCTGCGCGACTTTACCCTCGGGTTTGTGAAATCTGCCGAGAAGCATCCCGATGCGGACCGTCTGCGGGTCTGTCAGGTCGAGACGGACGAGGGGCTGCAACAGATCATCTGCGGCGCGCCCAATGCGCGGGAGGGGATTACCGTCGTGATCGCCAAGCCGGGTGTCTATGTGCCGGGCATTGATACCACCATCGGCGTGGGCAAAATCCGCGGGATTGAGAGCTTTGGCATGATGGCCTCCGAGCGGGAGCTGGAGCTGTCGGAAGAGCATGACGGTATCATCGAGCTGCCCTCCGGCAATGTCGGCGACAGCTTCACAGATTGGCTGGCCGAGAATGACCCAGCCAAAGTCGATCCTGTGATCGAGATTGCGATTACGCCCAACCGTCCCGATGCGCTGGGCGTGCGCGGCATTGCGCGTGATCTGGCTGCGCGCGGCTTGGGCAAGCTCAAGAAGCGTGACGTGGATGTGATCGCGGGTGAATTCCCGTGCCCCGTCAGTGTGAGCATTGACGACGACACGCTGGAGCAGGCGCCGGTGTTCTTTGGCCGCGTCATTCGCGGCGTGAAGAATGGCCCCAGCCCTGTGTGGTTGCAGGACCGTCTGCGCGCGATTGGTCTGCGCCCGATCAGCTTTCTCGTCGATGTAACGAACTTCTTCACCTATGACCGCAACCGCCCGCTGCATGTGTTCGACGCGGACAAGATTGCGGGCAATGTGCTGCGGGTCCACCGCGCCAAAGGTGGCGAGACGCTGATGGCGCTGGACGACAAGGAATACACGTTTCAAGAGGGCATGACGCTGATCTCGGATTCGGATGGCGTTGAGAGCATCGCGGGCGTGATGGGCGGTCTGCCCTCCGGCGTCACCGAAGAGACGGTGAATGTGTTCATCGAGGCTGCGTATTTCGATCCGGTGCGCACGGCGTACACGGGCCGCGCGCTCAAGATCAACTCGGATGCGCGCTACCGCTTCGAGCGGGGGATTGACCCTGAGTGGACGCCCTACGGTATCGAGCATGCCACGCGGATGATCCTTGATCACGCGGGTGGCGAGCCGTCCGAAGTGGTGGTTGCAGGCAAGATCCCGGATACCTCCCGCGCTTACCGGTTGAACGCGAAACGCGTGATTTCGCTGGTGGGAATGGAGATCCCCGAAGCCACGCAGCGCCAGACGCTCACGGCGCTGGGCTTCCGGCTGGAGGGCGATATGGCCCATGTTCCCAGCTGGCGCCCCGATGTGCAGGGCGAGGCCGATCTGGTAGAGGAAGTGGCACGGATTGCGTCGCTGACCAAGCTGGAGGGACGTCCTTTGCCACGCCTTACCACAGGCGTGCCGCGCCCCGTCATGTCACCCGCGCAGCGGCGCGAGGTTGCCGCACGGCGGACAGCGGCTGCGTTGGGCTATCATGAATGTGTGACCTACAGTTTCATTGATCAGGCTTCGGCGGCGTTGTTTGGAGGCGGCACCGATGCGACCCGTCTGGAGAATCCGATCAGTGCGGATATGAGCCACATGCGCCCAGCCTTGTTGCCGGGTCTGTTGCAGGCTGCGGCACGCAATCAGGCGCGCGGCTTTGCCGATATGGCGCTGTTCGAGGTCGGGCCTGCATTCTCGGGGGGCGAGCCGGGCGAGCAGCATATGCTGGTCACGGGTCTGCTGGTGGGTCGTACCGGTCCCAAGGATGTGCTGGGTGCTGCCCGCGACGTCGATGTCTTTGACGTGAAAGCGGATGCGGAGGCCATTCTGGCGGCGATCGGCGCGCCTGCCAAGGTGCAGATCCTGCGCGGTGCGGATGCAGCATGGCATCCGGGCCGTCATGGTATGATTTGCCTCGGGCCAAAGAAGGTATTGTGTGTTTACGGCGAATTGCACCCCAAAGTGCTGGCCGCGATGGATGTGAAAGGGCCTGCGATGGCCTTCACCATCTGGCCTGCAGAAGTGCCGTTGCCGCGGAAGGCCGGTGCCACGCGCCCCGCGCTCAAGAACAGCGATTTGCAGGCGGTTGAGCGTGACTTTGCCTTTGTGGTGGACACGGATGTGGAGGCGCTCACGCTGGTGAATGCGGCAATAGGGGCGGACAAGGCTCTCATCGACGATGTGCGGGTCTTTGACGAGTTTATCGGCGGCAGTCTGGGCGAGGGCAAGAAATCCCTCGCGTTGACAGTGCGGTTACAGCCGCGGGAACAGACGTTGAAGGATGCCGATATCGAAGCGGTTTGCGCGAAGGTGGTTGAGAAGGTAACCAAGGCGACGGGTGGTATTCTGCGCGGCTAGATCAACTTCGCCGCTGCGCATGCGGCACCGGCGGATTTGAGTTTATTGGCACAATGAAGAAGGGGGCGGCGCGTCCCCCACAGGGAGATTGCGATGTTGAAGGTTTATTTGTCCGGCGAGATTCATACCGATTGGCGCGAGCAGATCACGGAGGGTGCGCAGGGATTGGACATCGTATTCTCGGGTCCGGTGACGGATCATGCGGCGAGTGATGATTGCGGTGTGGCGATCCTGGGCCCGGAGGCGGACAAGTTCTGGCATGACCGAAAGGGCGCACAGATCAATGCGATCCGCACGCGTAAAGGCATTGCAGAGGCGGATGTCGTCGTCGTGCGGTTCGGGGATCAGTACAAGCAATGGAACGCGGCCTTTGACGCAGGTTATGCTGCGGCGCTGGGCAAGTCGTTGATTATACTGCACGGAGCCGACCACGCGCATGCGCTCAAGGAAGTGGATGCGGCGGCTTTGGCTGTAGCCTCCGAGCCTGCGCAGGTAGTTGATATCCTGCGCTATGTTCTCACAGCAAAGCTGCCCTGATACCACAGCCCGTGTGGCAGGCACGGGCCTAATTTCCCCCTAAATACAGGCTGTGAAAGACGCTTGAGTGTGGTATTTTTGCGCATCGGCGTAAAGGGTGGGAAAGCCTGCGGCCGGACATCGTAGCAAGGGACAAACAGATGTTGAGCGAATTTAAGGACTTCATTGCCAAGGGCAATGTTATGGATATGGCTGTTGGTATTATCATCGGCGCTGCGTTTACCGCTATTGTGACGTCGCTCGTAGGCGATTTGATCAATCCGATCATCGCGCTGTTTACCGGCGGGATAGATTTTTCGGGTTGGTTTTACGTGATTGGTGGCAGTGCATCCGACTATCCATCCATCGAAGCTGCGACAGAGGCAGGTGTTGCTGTTTTTGCCATCGGGCGCTTTGTGATGGCTGTGATCAACTTCCTGATCGTTGCATTTGTCGTGTTTATGCTGGTCAAAATGGTCAACCGCGTCAAAGCCGCTGCGGAGAAGCCTGATGATGTCGCTCCTGAAGTCGCAACCGGACCGAGCGAGCTGGATGTCCTGCTGGAAATCCGCGACCAGCTTGCGCGTCAGAACTGATAAACGGAACTTTGTAGAGTTTAAGGGGGGTCGCATCGCTGCGGCCCCCTTCTCCATTAGCCGATGGCTTGGGTGGCGGGGATGAAATCCATCCCCAGCGCGGTGCCGACGGCCTCATAGGTGATCTGGCCGGCGTGGATGTTGAGGCCTGCCAACAGGTGCGGATCATCGGCGCAGGCCTGTTTCCAGCCCTTGTTTGCCAGCGCCAGCATGAACGGCATTGTTGCGTTGCCCAAGGCGATGGTCGAGGTGCGTGCAACCGCACCCGGCATATTGGCAACGCAATAATGCATGACACCGTCTACGTCATAGATCGGGTCCTGATGTGTGGTGGCGCGGGAGGTCTCGAAGCAGCCACCTTGGTCGATGGCTACGTCGACCAGCACAGCACCGGGCTGCATCAGCCCGAGCTGGTCACGGCTGACCAGTTTGGGTGCGGCGGCACCGGGGATAAGGACCGCACCGATCACCATATCCATACGTGGCAGAAGGTCTACCATTGCGCCTTGGTCGGAGTATTGGGTGGTGAGGCGGCCCATGAAGACATCGTCCAGATAGGACAGGCGTGCGATAGACCGGTCCAGAACCGTAACGTTTGCACCCATGCCGACAGCTACGCGCGCAGCCGCTGTGCCGACGACACCGCCGCCAACGATCGCGACATTCGCAGGACGCACGCCCGGCACGCCGCCCATCAACACACCGCGGCCGCCGTTGGCCTTTTGCAGCGTCCAAGCGCCCACCTGAGGGGCCAGACGCCCCGCCACTTCGGACATGGGTGCCAGCAGCGGCAGGCCGCCTGCGCGGTCAGTCACGGTCTCGTAAGCGATGCAGGTAGCACCCGATGCGATCAGGTCCTTGGTCTGCTCTGGATCGGGGGCGAGGTGGAGGTAGGTGAACAGAACCTGGCCCTCACGCAGCATCTTGCGCTCTACGGCTTGGGGTTCTTTGACCTTTACGATCATATCGGCGGTTGCAAAAATCTCGGCGGCGGTCTCTATGATGGTGGCGCCCGCAGCGACATAAGCGGTGTCCTCAAATCCGGCACCTGCACCTGCACCCGCCTCAATGATCACAGCGTGACCGTTTTTGACGGCTTCAAGTACGGCATTTGGCGTCATGCCAACACGAAACTCTTGTGGTTTAATCTCTTTGGGGCAGCCGATCTTCATGAGTTGGGGTCCTTTCCATGGATACTATCATGTTTACGCCTGTCCACATGCAAACGGGTGGCGATTTGGTCTCGCCAAGGGAGGCAATCTTCGAATATTATTCTGAGAATTGACACTGAGGCGCAAAAGGATTGCGGATATGTTGGATTCGATTGATCGAAAGCTGTTATCGGCATTGCAACGGCGTGGGCGGATGTCCAATGCGGAGCTGTCCGAGCAGGTGAACCTTTCGCCCTCCGCCTGTCACCGGCGCGTGCAGCGGCTGGAAGCAGAGGGGTATATCCGCGATTATGTGGCCCTTCTGGATGCGCGCAAGCTGGGTGTGCCGACTACTGTTTTTGTGGAGATTACGCTTTCAGGACAGGCGGACGAGTTACTTGATGCTTTTGAGAAATCTGTCGCGCGGATACCCGATGTGCTGGAATGTCATCTGATGGCGGGGTCAGCGGATTATCTTTTGAAGGTTGTTGCAGAAGACACCGAGGATTTTGCGCGCATCCATCGACAGTATCTGGCGCGGCTGCCGGGGGTGCAGGGAATGCAGTCCAGCTTTGCGCTCAGGACAGTATGCAAGACGACGGCCCTTCCCGTTCTGCGTTAGTGAAGCGCCGCCCCTTGTGACAAGCGGGCAGGTATAGCGAACGGGCCTGCTGCAAAAGTGGGCAGGATTGCTTTAGCGTTTTTCAGGTGTCGTGCGACAAATTCCTTTTGCGCCTTGCCTGGAGGGATCAACGCCGCCGCGCGGGCTTGATAATCGATCGCGTTGATCTGTGGAAACAGTCGCTCTAGTTCCGCGCGTGCTGCAGGAGGCACGGACTTGAGCGCTTCGGGGCCGGTAAACAGGCTCTCGCTCGGGGTGCCTTCGGCCCAGATGACCTCGTGCTGGTCAAAGAGGATGTGGAAGTATTCTACCTCTTGTACGTCTTCATCCACATAGATGCCGGGCAGCGCCGTCAGTTTGACAGCGGCAATCAGGGCGTTGGGCGTGCCGAACATCCGCATCGCGACTTTGGAGTCCACAAGCATGCGGTGCTGCCTGCTGACCAACAGATCGCGACGCGGCAATCCACCTCCCAAGGCGCCGGCTGTGATCCGCACAGGCCGTCCTTCGGGGTGACGCCTAAGGGTGGTATCACCGAGGCGGCTCGAAAAAATCCACTTTATGGGCTCTGTGCCGCCTCGGGCGACACATATTTCGTCCCCGACAGCGAGTCGTTCGACTGGGATTGGCCCGCGCGCGGTTTCAATGATCGCGCCACGGACGAAACACAGAATGTCTTGGACATTACTAAAGAGGGTGTTGATTTCGGCGCCTGTTATCGCGCTGTTATTAGAGCCAGTGTAAAAATCCAGTGGAATCGTGGAATAGAACACGTTGCCGGCGCCCACCGGATAAGTAAACGCGACAACGTTGTTTGGATTAGACGTGGTCAGCAGCGCTTTCGCGCCCGGCGGCAGGGAGCCGAGTGTGACATAGCCGTGGGAAGACGAATTCCCGCCGTCAAAGGTGCTATCAGTAATCTGGCCATTGGGGCCATTGATGAAGCTCGAAGGCGCACCGGCGGCGACATTGATGTCAGAAGAATCTGAGAAATCCCGAAGTACATTGATGCCGCCTCCACCGGGCAGAATGGTCTGCGCGTTGGTCACATAGCGGTCAAAGATGATCAGGTTCATGCCGTTGTTCACTGCCGTGCTGATGGCGGACAGGTTGGCCATATACTCTGCGCCGAAGTTGCTATTGCTGGGATTGACGACATAGAGGCTGTCCAATGGCGCGAGCTGGGCCGCATTTGGAATTGTCACGTTAACAGCGGTATCGCCGTTGTTTGTGATCTCGTTGACCTGACTTGTAATGCCTTGGCCATTCGTCATCGAATAGTAGCCAACCGTCGCCATGATTCCACCTGTTGCGTGATTTCTTTAATTACAATCACAGGCAAATGTGGTGTTTGTTCGGCTTAAATTGGAAACAATTACTGCGGATTAGAGTGATTGTTTGACGGATGTCGGGCAATAGGCGCAAATTTGTAAAAAATCACATCCGGCTCTGCGGGCAACAAAAAACCCGCAGCCACCGGGGCCGCGGGGTCATGATACAAAGCATGGAGGGGATGATTTACATCATACCTTCGCGCTGGAGCTTTTTGCGTGCCAGTTTCCTGGAACGGCGGATCGCTTCGGCTTTCTCGCGTGCTTTTTTCTCGGATGGTTTCTCGAAATGTTGCTTGAGCTTCATTTCACGAAACACACCTTCGCGCTGAAGTTTTTTCTTCAGGGCGCGCAGCGCTTGATCGACGTTATTATCGCGAACACTAACCTGCATGTGGTTTTCACCACCTTTCTAGTTTGAAGTTGCAAGGATTTGCAGGAAGTGGCTCTTTAGCAAATCCGTGCTATATTGTCCAGCGTCCTGCCCCTGATTGGAGATCCGTCATGCCAACCACCGCCACCACGCCCAAAGACCGTCTTTTAAAGGCTGCTGTGATGCATGTGCCGTTTGACGGCTGGTCACAGGCCACGTTTGAGGCAGCCATCGCTGATTCGGGCGTTGACCGTACCGTTGCTCAGAGTGTGTGTCCGCGCGGCGCCGTTGATCTGGCGCTGTATTTCCACGCTAAGGGAGACGCCGCGATGCTGGCGCGATTGGCAGAGGCCGATCTGGCGGATATGAAATTCCGCGACCGTGTGGCCGCGGCGGTGCGCTTCCGCCTTGAGGTGGTCGAGGATAAGGAGACCGTGCGCCGTGGGACTGCGCTCTTCGCGTTGCCGGTTTATGCGGCGGATGGTGCCAAAGCGATCTGGGGCACGGCCGATGCGATCTGGACGGCACTGGGCGACACCTCGGAGGATGTGAACTGGTACACCAAACGCGCCACGCTAAGCGGGGTTTACTCCGCCACTGTCCTCTACTGGTTGGGTGATACCAGCGAAGATCACGCCGATACATGGGCGTTTCTGGACCGCCGGATTGATGATGTGATGCAGATCGAAAAGCTCAAGGCGCAGGTGAACAACAGCCCGGTACTGAGCAAGCTGATGGTGGGCCCGAACTGGTTGCTGAGCCACGTGAAAGCACCGCAGCGTTTGCCGGGTGCGGGTCTGCCGGGTCGCTGGAGCCGTCCGTCGCGGTAGGGCGCCACCTTTCAGCCCACCTTTACACTTTCCGCGTGGCGGAGGGGCTGCTAGGTCGCGGTTAAATTCTCGCTCTCAAGGCTTGCTCTATGCCACCGCCCTTTCCCCAGCTGGACCTTAACGCTGTCACCTTGCGGATTGACGGGCGAGACATCTTGCAGGGCGTCACGCTGGAGACGGATGCGCGGCGGGTGGCTGTTCTGGGGCGCAACGGGTCTGGCAAGACCACACTGGCCCGCGTTATCGCGGGGCTGCAACGCCCGACCAGTGGCCGCGTGCGGATCGCGGGAGTTGACGTGGCGCGTGACCGGCGCGGTGCGTTGGGAGCGGTGGGCATCCTGTTCCAGAACCCCGATCATCAGATTATCTTTCCGACGGTGAGCGAAGAGCTTGCCTTTGGCCTGACGCAAATGGGCCTGCCCAAGCGCGAGGTTGCGGAACGGGTGCTGTCTACGCTGGCGCAGTTCGGCAAGGCCGTCTGGCATGACGCCGCAATCCACCGGCTGTCCCAAGGACAGCGGCAACTGGTGTGCCTGATGGCAATCCTTGCGATGGCGCCGAAGGTGATCATTCTGGACGAGCCTTTCGCCGGCCTCGATATCCCGACCGCGATGCATCTGGCGCGCGTTCTGGACGCAACCGAGGCTGCGTTGGTGCATATAACCCATGATCCAAAGATGGCCCGTGAATACGATCACGCGGTGTGGATCGACGCTGGGGTTGTGAAGATGCAAGGCGATGCCGCACAGGTCGGGGCGGCCTATCTGGATGCGATGCGGGAACTGGGGGCGCGGGATGATCTCTCTCACCTCGCCCGTTAGAACGCGGGCACATGGCTGGCCCGCAGGCGCCAAGCTGTTGGCGCTGTGTGTGGCTTCTGTCGTGTTGTTTGCGGTGCCCTACTTCCCGTTTCAATTGGCTGCGGCGATGGTGGCATTGCTGCTCTATGTGCTGCCAGGGCAGGTGTTCTTGCGCTACGGTCTTCGCCGGATATGGCCACTCTGGCCATTTGTGGCGCTGTTGCTGGTCTGGCATCTGATCACCGGCGCGCTGGTGGAGGGCGCTGTTATTTCCCTGCGGATGGTTACGGCGGTTGCCTTGGCCAATCTGGTGACGATGACCACATCGCTCGAGGCCATGATGGCTGTGGTACGCCACCTGCTGCGCCCCTTCGCGCGACTTGGCGTCAACCTGCACGCGATTGAGCTTGCGGCCGCGATGGTGATCCGTTTTACCCCGATACTGGCAGATAAAGGCGCGGCACTGGCGCTGGCATGGCGCGCGCGCGCGCGCAGGCGCGCGGGCTGGCGGGTGATTGTTCCTTTTCTGGTCGTGGCACTGGACGATGCCGACCACGTAGCAGAGGCATTGCGGGCCAGAGGAGGCACGGAATTGGGCAATACAGGATTGGATGCGAAGACATGAGCACAGAACGCAACCTCGCGCAGATCGCGCTGTTCACCGCATTGATCGCGGCACTGGGCCTTATCCCGCAGCTCACGCTGGCCTTCGGTGTGCCGATTACGGCGCAGAGCCTCGGGATCATGCTCTGCGGCACTGTTCTGGGCGCGCGGCGTGGCGGCTTTGCGGCTCTGCTGTTTGTCGGTCTGGTCGCGCTTGGCCTGCCCCTGCTTGCAGGCGGGCGTGGCGGACTGGGGTTGTTCACATCACCCACGGCGGGATTTCTGGTTGGGTTTCCGGTAGCGGCCTTTTGCACAGGTCTGGTGATGGAGCGGTTGCGCGGCATGGCCGTCGGCTTGGCGGCGGGTATTGCGGCCGTGCTGGGCGGTGTGGTCGTGCTCTACGCCTTCGGTATTTCTGGCATGGCGCTGGTGTTGGGGCGGTCCTTGCCGGAGGCGGCTCTGTTGGTGACAGCGTTCATCCCCGGTGATCTGGTCAAGGCTGTGCTGGCGGGGCTGGTCACCGCAGCACTTTACCGCGCGCGGCCACACAGCATTTTATCACGCGCCTAACACCAGCGCCGTGGCAATCCCGCCTGCCGCTGCAATCGCGGCAAGGCCTGTGCCGCCGGTCTTGCGCAACTCGTGAAACAGGCGGACGGCATTTACCGTACCCGACGCCCCAACAGGGTGGCCGCGCGCCATTGCGCCGCCGCCGGTGTTGACCCTTTCAGGGTCAAGCCCTGCGCCTTGAACACAGGCAATGGCTTGGATCGCAAAAGCCTCCATGATCTCGGCGCGGCTGATGTCGCCAGCGCGCAGGTTGGTCTTCTCCAGCGCGGTCTTGATGGCCGGGACGGGGGCAAACGCAGGCATATCCGGCGCGTACCCCAAGGTTGCCCCGCCCAAGATGGTGATGCCGTCGCAGGATAACTTGCGACGGACTTGCTCGGAGGCAACCAAACAAAACGCAGCG
>Ga0163215_100603_pt1 | contig 50768 bp, 46 predicted proteins | sample SynspAceP_FD_185934 | JGI IMG/M metagenome (GOLD analysis project Ga0163215, IMG submission 185934) | Saline lake microbial communities from Ace Lake in Antarctica - Synechococcus sp. Ace-P (Hybrid Assembly) | ecosystem: Environmental > Aquatic > Non-marine Saline and Alkaline > Saline | place...
GAAGGCTTGTCAAAACCAACTCTCTGCGTATAATAGCCAACACTTTTTAGGACTATAGCTCAGTTGGTTAGAGCGCATCCTTGACATGGATGAGGTCGGCAGTTCGAATCTGCCTAGCCCTACCACTATTTTTAAGTGTGTAAAATTATACTTACTATATTTCTGAATAAGAAAGTGTAAGTTAAGAAAGCCGGACCCAGTGTTCGGCTTTTTTGTATCTGAATTGAGACCAAAAAGGGATCAAACTGATACGAGAGTAGAGTGATTTTTATCCATAGATCTATAGCAATAAATTTGAGTCGTTTTTAATCCTTCAAATTTACTTGTGAGCTTTCAGAAAACCCACCCACGCGCTGTGCATCCCCCCAATTTCATGCTTTGAAGTAACTGATAGAAAGTGTGTCGGTTATTGCTGAAACCTAAGAGCATAGACCCATGCCAACTTGGTTTTGATGAGGTATCGTAGTTTTTCAAACTGGCTGTCGAAGAGAGTGTTATCATTTTTTCGTATGGAATACTTTCTGTCATATTAAAAAACAATATATCAAAGCGAAATACATATTGAATAAAATAATTTGCCAATGATATGTTTCATTTAGATGAATTTTTAATGAAATAAAATATTACTTTCATTCTGGCTTACTCGGGTTTTAAAAATATACTTTTTTAAATAAACCTCAGTCTATATAATCTATATTATTTTAATAACTTATCACTTCTATATTTAAAAGCGATTAAGGATGATGTATGTTCTTCGGCAAAAAAAAGTTACAGGCTCGCGTATTAGAGTTAGAAAAAGAACTGAATGGTTTTCAATCCACAAAAAAAGACTTGCGATCAGAAATGCTCTATTTTTCATTGGATCAGCAGGGCGTTTTCACCAATGCAAATGATCTTTTTTTAAAGTCGACCGAATACGCCCTTGATGAACTTGTAGGTCGTTCCCTGTCTGACGTGTTGCCACCATCCAATGCTAACGAAAGCGATGCCAACGAAAAAGATATAGCTGGCGTAATGGGGGCGATTTCGAAAAAAATGCATTGGCATGGGGCGCTTAAAATTGACGCTAAAAGCGGAAGTAGAGTTTGGCTTAGATCGATAGTTCAACCAATTACAACATCTGGCTCAAATGACCTTCAATTTGAAGTGTATTCTGCTGAACTGACTAGGACTATTACTCATTCTAACGAAATGAAGGATTTAGTTTTTGCGTTAAACAGGTCTACAGCGACGATAGAATTTAACCTTGATGGAACAATCATTACAGCCAATGAGAACTTCATTAATTCTATGGGGTATCCGTTAAGTGCAATAGTAGGGCAACACCATAAAATGTTTTGTTCTAAAAAAGAAGTAGAGTCATCAGAGTATCAGCGCTTTTGGGGTGAGTTAAGAGCTGGAAAGTTCGTTTCATCTAGATTTGAGAGGATAAATGCTTCAGGTGAGAGTGTATGGTTAGAAGCATCTTATAACCCGATTCATGACCAAAATGGGCGTGTATACAAGGTCATCAAATTCGCGACGGTTATAACTGATTTAGTCATTCGTGAAATGGCGATAAGTGAAACGTCTCAGATTGCCAATAAAATTTCAAAAAACACAGTAGAAAATGCCATCGCTGGAAGTGGTGTTATCGATAAAACAATCATGAAAATGAAAGAGTTAACGGAGCAGATGGAAGCGGCTAGTGACGGGATAGCACGTCTAAATGAACAATCGGATAAAATTGCTGATTTGGTTTCGAATATAAGTGGCATTGCTGATCAAACTAATCTGTTGGCATTGAATGCGGCTATTGAGGCGGCTCGTGCTGGAGAGCAAGGTCGTGGCTTTGCAGTGGTGGCGGATGAGGTCAGGAACTTGGCATCGCGTACTACATTGTCTACGGAAGAGATTATTTCTGTTGTTACAGAGAATAAAGAGCTTACTAAAAAGGCCGTTAACCTTATTTCCGAAGGTATGGTGATCAGTAATGAAGGGCTGGAACTTTCGACTGAATCTGGACGCGTAATGGCTGAAATCAAAGCTGGCGCTACTGAAGTGGTTGATGCGGTAAGTAAATTTGGTCATGCACTTTAGTTTGTATTTAAAGCGTCGTTGTTAGAGGGCTCACGGTTCAGTATCGCTGCTCTATTTAATATTTTAAGTATTAAATAGAGCAGCCAAGCAACTTGGCTTTTATGTCACCAAACAGGGTTGTTCGGTGACTTTTTGAAGCACTTTTCTCATGATTTCGTCGATTCTAAATATGCTTAATGAGCAAGTCTAATCGTTTTTTAGCTAGGTCGTCGTCTCGATCAATTTTTTTTCTAAATCCAAACGGTAAATTGGCTAAATGACTTATTATTCTAGGACGGTTTAAGGAATTAGGTGTCCTAGTTCGACTTGATCGTAGGTTCCTTAGTTTGGTAACCAGGTAACAAGCGGCGGATAAAAAGCAACGATGGCAAGGGTCAGTAATTGCAACAACACAAAAGGAATTGCACCCTTATATATCTCGGCCATACTAATGTCGCTTGTTGCACTTCGTATGTAGAACAGCGCCATACCAACGGGAGGAGTCAAAAAGGACGTCTGTAGGCACAGTGCTATAAGAATCGCCACCCACACAGGGTCGAATCCAAACCCTACTAAAATGGGCATGACTAAAGGGGCGATTATCAAAACGATTTCCATCCAGTCCAAGAAAAAACCCAGCAAAAAAATAATCAAAATCACACAAAACAGCACACCTTCTGGGCTTAGTGGTAATGCATGAAGGGCATTTTCAATGACCTCATCACCGCCATAGCCACGTAAGACAACAGAAAAACATGATGCCCCAAAGATTAGTGCGTATAAAAAGGCGACTGATTTACCTGTTTGATAACAGACAATGCGTAAATCTTCCCACTTTAGTCGACCAGAGCTCCAGGCTAAAAAGGTTGCGCCTGCAGCACCAATCCCAGAGGCTTCTGTTGGTGAAGCGATACCTGCAATGATGGAGCCCAACACTGCAAGGACTAATACTAGTGGTGCGAATAGCGCTTTAGATATGTCTCGAATAATATCGAATTTACTTATACTACTATCTTCATTAGAGACGATTTTCGGCATCATGGAAGGCTTGAACAGAGCATAAAGAAAGATAAAAAGAACGAAGCTGGTGGCGAGTAAAAGTCCGGGTATGATTGCACCCATAAAAAGGTCGCCAACTGGGATTCGTAACTGATCCCCCATCACAACCAGCATGATAGAGGGTGGTACAAGGATGCCAAGGCAGCCAGTTGCGCCAACCGTGCCTGCACTAATCCACTTAGCATAACCTGCTTTAAACATGGTTGGTAAGGCAATGGTAGAAAGTAGTACTACTGAAGCGCCAATGATGCCGGTAGATGCTGCGAGCACGACGCCGATCAAAACCACCGCGATAGCCAACCCACCTGGAGTTTTACCTAAAACGCGACGCATTGCTTCAATTAGACGCTCGGCAATACCAGAGCGATCGAGCATATATCCCATAAAGATAAACATCGACATAGGGATTAGAGAATAGCTGGAAATAGTCGAAAACGTTCTGTTAGCTACAAAGCCTATGGAGCGTAGTTCTGCAACGTCGTAGATATCAAATGAGACTAGGATGCTGCCTAAAGTAGCAAACAAGACGCCAACACCGCCTAAAACAAAGGCTACGGGGAAGCCTGAAAATAGAATGAGCATGAAGGTAGAAAACAGTAGAAAAACCAATAGCTCATTCATGATGAGTTCCCTTTTCCGTGGGTGTTGACGAGGTTGATGAAGTGTTGGGCTGAAGCAAAAAAACCACATTGCGCAAAAGAATGGCAACGCCTTGTAGTGCCAAAAGGCTCAGACCGAAAGCCATTACGCCTTTTATGATATAACGAGCAGGTAAGCCAGAAGGCATTGGAGAGCCTTCACGTAATGACCAAGAATAGGTAGCTATTCCCCATGCGTGCCATGATACGAGAATGACGTAAGGGAGGAATAAAAATAAGATGCCAAGAATTTCGACACATGCACGACGTCTAGGGCTAAATCTATTATAAAAAGTATCGACACGAATGTGTTCATCTGCTTGGTAGGTATAAGCTAAGCAGGACATGACAACAATGGCGTTTAGGTGCCATTGCACCTCTTCTAGCTCTACCAAGCCTATATTGAAAACGTATCGTAGTATTACGTTTATCAAAATGGTGAGAATTAAAATAGGTAGAATGAGAGAGCCGGCTTTACCGACGGCAACGGAAAACGCTCCGATCTTGTCGGCAATGGAGTTTACAATGTGCATTAAAAATAGCTCCGGTTGTGTAAGTCGGAATATCAGCAGTCAAAAAAATAGAACTGAGAAGTACACAGAGTTCTCCTCAGTTCTATTGGAAATTAATTGCCTTTATATTCTGTCCACAAAGACACTTTCTCACGATAGCTATTGAGTGAATCTAAAGTGCGTTTGAAGTCGGCATCTTTGCTTGCTGCTTCACTCATGACTGCGTTAGTGCCTTTTTGGAAGGCGCTTAGAACAGCAGGAGGGAAGGATTTAATTTGTGTTCCAGCGGCTTTGAATTTATTAATCGCTTCAGCATTGGCGATAGTTGTGGAAGAGACTGTCCATAGTAGTGTTTCACGGCAAGTGTCCTCTATTAGGCCTTGTTGTGCTGAGCTCATAGAGTCCCATTTACGTTTATTAACGATCAACTCATTGATCGCTGCAGGTTGGTGCCAGCCAGGTAAGTAGTAATATTTAGCGATTTTCTCGAACCCCATAGCGGCATCAATGGCTGGCATAGAGAATTCAGTTCCATCTATGACGCCGCGTTCTAGATTAGGGTAAATATCTCCGCCACTAAGCAATACAACCGATGCGCCTGCATTTTTCATTACTTCACCAGCAAGGCCTGCAAAGCGAATTTTTTTACCGTTTAAATCATCGAGAGTGTTAATTTCGAAGTTGTACCAACCGCCTGCTTCTGCATCCATTAAGCCACATGGAACCGTTACAACACCTTGCTTGGCATAAATATCACGCCAGATCTCTAGGCCGCCACCGTTATAGATCCAATCTACATATTCTAGTGCTGATGGGCCAAATGGAACACCGCCAAAAAGCTGTAAGGCAGGAAATCGCCCCGCTACGTACAGAGGGGATGTGTAGCCTGCATCAAGTGTTCCTTGTTGAACAGCATCAAAAATTTCCAGAGATGGGACCAATTTTCCAGCGGAATAAAGTTTGACTTTGATGTCTTCTGAGGTTGTTTTGATCCTATCGGCTAGGTGTTGAGCGCTCTGTCCACTGGCGGGCAATGTAAGTGGCCAAGCACTTTGAATGTCTAGACGAACCGAGGAAGCGGTTGCTCCCATGGATCCCATGATGGTTATTGATGAGAAAAGCGCAGTAACTAATGGCTTGTAAGACATTGGGGTATCCTCTTAGATGCTCACTATCTAGAAATAGTTTGAGCTGCATTTAGCGGTTTGATCCGCGATAATTTTTATTTGAACTTTAATTTGATTCTCCTAAGGGAGAGTCATAATGCATTTTTATAGAAACACATTTTTAATTGAATGTTCAAGTAATTATTCATGCATTCAAGTATTGTGCCAAACCATATTTGATTGGGTTATTGATCTTTGATTTGCGTAATATCGTGTATATTTAATGTTTAATAATTAGAAGGATACGTTTTAGTTTGCTGATTTTTAATGCTTTTATGTTTTTTTAGTGTGTTTTTCGAGAAGGAGTGGAGGAGTTGGATGGCGTCTATTATTTACAGTGTTTTTTTAGAAAAAATATTTTTTTAAAATACAAAAAAATGCAAAATGCACCGAGTTTGAGCGAGAATCTCACTTGAAAAAACTTTGGTGCGTTAAAGGAATTGTATTGCTGGCGTGAGTAGGTGTTCCCGTTTTTCGTTTTAGTGCTCTGGTAAATTGTGGAACAGCTCTTCAAGTAGTTTGTTGAGTCTTTGTATTTTGGCTTCTGTCATGCCTTTGAAGCTTTGTTTGAATAAATCTTTGGTGGCGAAGCGGATGTCTTCAACGGCGTTGATGCCTTTTTCGGTGAGCATAACTTCTGTAACGCGACCGTCATCGCTTCTTACTCTTGTGTCTACTAAACCATCTTGTTTCATGCGTTGGATTATTTTCGTCACAGTGGGAAGCTTTGCAATGGCGTGAACTGCAATTTGCGAGACACTGCAGGTGCCTTCTTCTTTTAATGTGAATAGGATTCGCCATCTTGGAATATCAAGATTGACTTTTTTTAATGCTTTTTCAACGGCAGCGCTATAACGACCATGAACTTGATTTAACCAATAAAAGGGAAAGTCTTCTTTATGAAAGTCTTCACTTGCAGGGTTGTATCGTTGACTTCGTGGTGTTCTAGGTTTGCTGGTCATTAAGAATCCTTACTTTTTATAGGTGTGAGAATGTACAAAAAATGACGTTTTTAGTCAATTGAAACATCAAGTTTTTATATCAATAATGATTCTCAATTTCAACAAAAAGTAAGAGAGTGTTTGTTGGAATAGCCAACCAAGGGTCGGCTATTTTTTGGCTAAAAGATTACCAGCAGGGGCCTTTTTCGGCTTCCATTTTGCGAACCATTGCATTGTAGAACTTGTCTGCAAAACCGCTATCTTTTATCAGCATTTGCGTCAGGTCTGCGCATTTTTCGCGAATGTTCTGCTCTAGTAGTACGTCTTCACCGCCAAGTGCTCCTGAGGTTACCTGAATTTCTGCGGCGCGTTGTGTCGTCCATAAAAGGAAAAAGGTGCGCTCTATGTCAAATTCACCAACCGCGATGCCGTGATTTCGTAAGACAAGGATGTGTTTTTGTCCGAGGCTTTCGAGCATACGGCCTTTTTCATCTTCAAATAAGGTGATGCCTTCAAATGCATGATAGGCAACGCGGCCGTAAAGTTGTGCGCCGTAAAAGCTATCGTGCGTGAATCCTTGTTTTTTCATCGCGATTGCTGAAACTTCGTTGGTGTGAGTGTGAATCACGCAGTGTACGTCTTCTCGTGCTGCGTGTATGGCCCCGTGAAGGGCAAAGCCTGCGGGGTTGCCATCGTATGGAGAGTCATCCAGTTTGTGGCCGTTAACGTCTACCTTAATCAGATTTTCTGGGGTGATTTCTGTGTAATTTAGGCCAAATGGATTAACCAGGTATTCGCCTTCAATGTGGGGGAGGCGGGCAGAAATGTGATTAAAGATGGTTTCTGTCCAGCCAAAAAAATCTATTAGGTGGTAGCAGTGGGCTAATTTTACGCGAAGAGCCCATTCTTCTTCGCTAATGTGGGTTGGGCGGTTCACTGAGTTACTCATTTGTGTTCCCTTCATCGTGTTTGTTGTTTGTTGATTTCAAGAATGCTGTTGAACATGCGATTGTGCCGCAATAAATTGGGTCAAATCCAGCAGGTTCTGTGTGGCAATCATGGGGATATTGACCTTGTCTGCCAGTTCTAAGACAGAGTAGCCGATAGCGTCTAGTTCTAAAGGTTGGCCGGCTTCATAGTCTTGTAACATGGAGGTTTTAACGGCACCCATGCCTGCGCCAAGTTCCATAAAAGTATGAGGATCAAAACGAATTCGTGCGCCATAGGCGGCGGCAATGAGTAGAACTTCGTCGAGCATTCTGCGAACAAGTGGCTTTAAGAGATCATTAGTATAGAGCTGTTCTAGAGTGCCTTTGGTGACAACTGAAAGTGGGTTAGAGGTGATGTTGGCTGCCACCTTGGTCCATATTTGGTCGCGAATGTTGTCGGTAGCGCGTGCTTCAATACCTGCGTCCTCGATTACCTTGCGGACTTTCTCAAGTCGCTCGCTCATTTGGTGATTGATCTCGCCAAGTACGATTAGGTGTGGATTGGTCGAGGTGACAACCCCAGGCGAGTTTCGGGATGCGGTAATAAATACCACACAGCCAATTAGGTGGTTATGAGGGAGTAATTTACTGACTGAGCCATCGGGATCGATGGCTTGAATGCTGTTGCCTGAAAAGCGCCCTTCAATGCCTTGGAAGTACCACCATGGAATGCCGTTAACAACGGGAATGACAATCGTTTTTTCGTGGAGCATGGGGGTGATCAGCTTTAGCATGGCAGGCAAGGCTGGTGCTTTGGTACAGATAAAAATAATGTCTTGTGGGCCAAGTTCTTTTGCAGAGTCTGAGGCGTTAACTTTGACTTTATGCTCACCGTCTATGTCCGTGAGGTGAATGCCTTTTTTCTGAATGGTTTCGAGAGTTTCTCGTCTAGCAAGAACATTTACGGTTTGGCCTAATTTAGATAAGCGGGCGGCTAGTGTGCATCCAATAGCGCCGGCTCCTGCGATACAAATATTCATAATCAAATTTTCCGTTTGAAAATGAGAGTGCCTCTAAAATGAGTGCACTCTCATATTTAGCAATAAGCTTCTTGCTTATTTGCTTCGTGTTGTTGGGGGCTTAGCTAGAAAGCAGCTCTTGATGTTTGCTGGCTAGGCCTAAGTAGGCTTCAATGACTTTAGGGCCATTCGCAAGTTCTGACGCTGGACCTTGCATTGCCACTTGCCCACCTTCAAGAACATAAGCGTAATCTGCCACTTTTAGTGCCGCGCGAGCGTTTTGTTCCACCAGCAGTATGGATACACCTTGGCGGCGTAAGTCGGCAAAAATACGAAAAATTTCCCGTGTAATTAAAGGTGCTAAGCCAAGACTCGGCTCGTCTAGCATCAATAGTTTTGGTTTGCTCATCATGGCGCGACCAATGGCAAGCATTTGGCGTTCGCCGCCAGATAGGGTGCCGGCTTGTTGTTGACGTCGTTCCCATAAACGAGGGAAGAGGCTGTAAATTTCAGCCAAGGTTTGGTTGTAGCTTTTGTCACCACGGCGATAACGTTGAAATGCACCTAGTAATAGATTGTCTTGAACTGTCATGGTGGAAAACAGCTCGCGTTTCTCAGGTACCAAGCCAAGTCCGTGACCGACAAGTGTTTCAACCTCTGGGCTAGTGAAGTCTTTGCCATTAAAGTGAATAGTGCCCTTGGAAGGTAAAATCCCCATGATGGCGGACAGGAGGGTGGTTTTGCCTGCGCCATTTGGGCCGATAACGGTCACTAAATTTCCCTCTTTAAGGGTGAGGTCGATACCTGTTAGCGCTTCTACCTTACCGTAAGCAACACGTAAGCCGCTGACGTCGAGTAGATTTTTTTCTGTCGATTGAGTCATTATTCAGCGCCTCCCAAGTAGGCTTCTAAAACAGCTGGGTTGATTTGGATTTCCTCAGGCAAGCCTTCTGCAATTTTTTCGCCAAACTCCATTACGACAATTCGATCAGCAAGGTTCATAACAAAGTCCATATCGTGCTCAACCAAAAGAACAGCCAAGCCTTCATCGCTGAGTTTCTTGAGTAGCTCGGCGAGCGCTTGTTTTTCTTGGTGGCGAAGTCCGGCAGCAGGTTCGTCTAGTAGTAATACGCATGGATCTGCGCAAAGTGCGCGAGCGATTTCAAGGATGCGTTGCTGTCCAAGAGATAAACTCCCTGCTTCGGTGTAGAGGTGCTCGCCTAATCCAACGCGTTCAAGTTGATATTTCGCTTCTTTCAAAAGGCGTTGCTCTTCTTCGCGTTCAAGGTGCAATGCGGAGCTGATAATACCCTTGTTGCCACGCATGTGTGCGCCTAGTGCGACGTTTTCTAATGCTGTCATGGTGGTAAGTAATTTTACGTGCTGAAAGGTACGACTCATGCCCATATGAGCGACTTGACGAGAACTTTTGCCTTTTAGACTTTGGTTTAAAAAGAGTACTTCGCCATCGCTTGGTGTATCAACGGCGGATAGCTGGTTGAACATGGTACTTTTGCCTGCACCGTTTGGGCCGATGAGGGCAAGTACTTCACCAGCGTGCAGTTGAAGATTCATTTGGTTGTTGGCAATTAGGCCACCAAAGCGGCGGGTGACATTGCAGGCCTCCAATATCAATTTCCCTTTTTGTGGTAAATCACGGCGTGATAGCTCTGCAGTGGATGGGTTTATTTTTATGTGGTCCTGATTGCGCCATGATGCTGGTGCAAACTTTACCAATAAAGGCCAAATGCCGCCGGGTGATCGCTGCATCATAAAAATGATTAATAGACCTAAAACAATGGATTCGTACTGACCGTTTCCACCCATAATGAGAGGAAGCCAATCTTGGAGCCATTGTTTAAGCATGGTTAGAATGCCTGCGCCAAGTAATGCGCCCCAGACGCTGCCAACACCGCCAATCAGTGCCATAAATAGATAATCAATACCCATATTGAGGCCAAAAGGCGTTGGGTTTACAAAGCGTTGAGTGTGGGCGTAAAGCCAGCCGGAAACAGCGGCAAATAGAGCAGAGATCAAGAAAATAACCATCTTTGAGCGAAAGGTGTTTACGCCCATGGATTCTGCCATTAACTGGCCGCCTTTTAAGGCGCGAATGGCGCGACCTTCGCGGGAATTTAGTAGGTTGCTGGTAATCCAGACTGCCAACATCAGAATCGCCCAAATCAAGTAATAAATCTTTTCCCCTTTATCGAGAGCAATGCCAAACAAACTTAAAGAAGGTAGTCCGCTGATGCCTGTGTGTCCGCCCATAGAGCTCATGGTGCCAAACAAGTAATACAGCGAAATACCCCAAGCAATGGTGCCTAATGGTAAGTAGTGGCCTGATAATTTAAGGGTGAGTGCGCCAAGGAATAAGGCAACGGCGGCGGTTAATAGCAAACCAATAACTAGCCCAATCCAAGGTGATCCTGCAGACCAAGCTAGCCAGCTCGGTAATTGTTCTGTGGTGGTTAAGTAAGCGGTGGAGTAAGCGCCAAGCCCAACAAAAGCCGCTTGACCAAAGCTGGTCATGCCGCCTACGCCAGTGAGCAATACCAAGCCAAGTACGACCAGTGCATATAGGCCGATATAGTTAAGTAGGGTGATCTGAAATGTCGGTAGCACTTGAGGTGCAATGGCCAGTAGGACTAAGCCAAAAATAATTAAATTACGCGATTTCATTTATTCGTCATCCTCTACATGATGGCTGTTCATCGAGCGCCAGATTAGGAATGGAATAATCAGGGTGAAAACGATGATTTCTTTGTAATTACTTGCCCAAAACATGGAAAAAGCTTCGATCATGCCAACCGCGACTGCGCCAATGGCGGCAATTGGGTAGCTAACAAGGCCGCCAATAATGGCGCCGACGAAACCTTTTAGGCTTATGATGAAACCGGAGTCGTAATAAAGGGTGGTGATTGGAGCGATCAAAATGCCTGATGCGCTACCGATAAAAGCGGCTAAGGCGAAAGTGGCCTTACCAGCAAACACGGGTGAAATACCCTGCAATCGAGCGCCCATTCGATTTACGGCTGTGGCGCGGAGTGCTTTGCCATATAGCGTGCGCTCAAAGGCAATGAATAAGGTCACGATGAGGAAGATAGAGACTAGAATGACCCACAGTGTTTGGCTCTTCAGCATCACTGCACCCAAACGGAATCCTGTATCGGAGAAAGGTTGTGTGCGGGCGCCTTCGGGGCCAAATAGTAATAGACCTATGCCTACCATGGTGACATGAAGCGCAATGGATACAATCAATAAAACCAGTGCAGGTGCGTCTGCTAATGGTTGGAAAAATAGGCGATATATTATTGGGCCAAGTGGCACGATCAAGCAAAGTGTTAATAAAACTTGGCAAGCCATTGGGATTTCTGACAAAGACAAATTATTTAACAACCCTATCATTACTAAGGCATAACCGAGTTTAAGGGCTATCTTTTTCATCTTGTTTCGATCGATGTGATGTTTGATTTGTTGGTACAAATCTAGGGCGCAATCGATCAAAACAAGACCGAGTAAAAGCCATTCGAGTTTTGGTGCTTTACCCATTTGCATGGCGGCCATTGTTAGTGCGCCAAACGTTACGAACTCACCTAGTGGAATAAGCAATATTCGAGTAACCGTAAAAACCAGCAAAATAGACAGGGCCAATAAGGCATAAATAGCCCCGTTGGTTAGGCCATCCTGTCCAAGCAGTGTGGCGATCTGAAAGTTCATTTATTGTGATTCCTTTTGTTCTCATCGATTTTGTGGCTTCGTGGCCGCAAAATTTATAATTATATTCTCGCTGGGGTGGGCTGGAATTGTGTGTGCCCACCCCAAGTCGAGGGGTATTATTTTAGTAGTACCCATTTACCATTTTTGATAGTGATCAGAACTCGGCCGCGCTTGTCAAAGCCGCTGTGGTCTTCTGCAGTCATGTTGTAAATGCCTTGCGTTGCTGGCATTTCTTTGGTTTTTTCCAGTGCGTCACGAAGGGCGCTACGGAATTCAGCTGAGCCCGGTTTGCCTGATTTTAATGCGTTCGGAATGGCGTTTTGAAGGAGTAGACCTGCATCTAACACGTTACCGCCAAAGGTGGCAGGCGTTTCGCCGTATAGTTTTTTGTAGTCTGTGATGTATTTCGTAGCGATCTCTTTAGAAGGGCTGTTTGGCACTTCATCTAAAACAAGCATAGAGCTTGCAGCAAGAATAGTGCCTTCAACCGCTTTGCCGCCAAGACGAAGGAAAGCATCGAGTGCTGCGCCGTGAGTTTGGTAGATTTTGCCGCTGTAGCCTTGGTCTTTAAGGGTTGTTTGCGGCATTACTGATGAGCTGCCAGGTGCGGCAATCAAAACGGCATCTGGGCTGGCCATCAGGATTTTTAAGCTCTGACCTGTCATGGAGGTATCTTGGCGCTGAAATTGTTCACTCGCTACAATTTGAATGCCTGCTTTTTGGGTTAGGTCTTTCATTACCTTGGCCCAGTTTTCACCGTATGGATCTGCAGTCCCTATGAGACCAATGGTTTTGATGCCAGTTGATTTCATTTGTTCGACCAATGCTTCAGCAATTAAGTCGTCATTTTGTGTTGTTTTGAAGACCCATTTCTTTTGTGCGGTCATTGGTAGTACGGCGGCAGCGGTACCAACTGGTGCCAGCATTGGTGTGCCTGCTTCCGCTGCAAACTGGATGACAGCCATGGCGTTGCCTGAGCCGCTTGGTCCTATGATTGCATCCACGTGTTCTTCGTCAATTAATTTTTTAAATGCTTTAACCGTGGCGGTAGGGTCGCTTCCGTCATCCAAGGAGATGTAGGAGATTTTTTCTCCACCTGCAGAGGTAGGAAGGAGTGCGATGGTATTTTTTTGAGGGATACCTACTAGCGCGATAGGTCCAGTGCTCGAGGTGACGACGCCAATTTTAATGTCAGCGTTTGCTAACGGTGCGAGTAGCGAAGAACTTAGAAATAAAGCAGATATTACTTTTTTAGCTGTCATAAGATTTTCCTGTATGTGGTTAACACTATGTAATGTTTTACAGCGCTTTCTATCGCTTTGAGATCATTTAGCACCTCATTAGCGGGTAATTATTCTTCTCTTTATTGTTATTAGATTTATACATTTCCATACCTTAATCTGAAGTTAGCCTGCCATTGTTTTTTGTAAAAAACAATATAAAAAAACAAATAAAAAATATCTTAAAAAAATCTTTTTTTCCTGCTTTTCTTTTTTTTGAAGGATTATTCAGTCTTCTCGATGTGTCATAAAAGTGTATTTAATAAAGAATATTTTTGTTTATTAATCAATAAAAACAATGATTTGAGTTGTATTTGTTTGTGTGTGAAATTGAATTTTTTATTTGTTGTATGTTTTTTAGTCTCTTTTATTGTTGATGATTAACTTGAAAAATTAGTTGACAAGTAAAGTAATTAATACGACCTTATTAGCATTCTTTATACATTTATTTAATGTTTTTGAGCGGTACAGTCTAGACGTTGGATGATGTGGTTTTTGTTGTTGTTCGATGGTGGGAGAAAAAGTCTTAGTCATTTTATCAATGCAGTAAAAACACTAAGAATCTTCATTTGAACAGTTCACTCGTCACTATTGAGTCGTAACTAAATCTACATTAGAGGAGCTAATTATGAGTCTGAAAAACACGGTTACGCCTTATCAAGAAAAAGCCTCAGGGTCTGTATTTGATGCCTTGGAAACTGAGGCGTTTAAACAATTGATGAGCGACATCAGAACTCGTGCTCGCAATAACGAGTTCGATGATCAGCAATTTATTAGTCAGGATGTCATTGAGCAATTTCGCAGTTTAGGTATTTACCGAGCCTTGGTGCCAAAGCGCCTAGGTGGTGATGAAATAACCGCGGCTCAGTTTTGTGAAGTGATTGAAGAAATCTCTAAAGCAGATGGTTCAGCTGGTTGGGTGGCAAGCTTTGGTATGGGGGTTGTGTACTTATCGGCTTTGCCAATGGATACGCTAAAAAAGGTCTATGCCAAATCACCCGATGTGGTGTTTGCAGGGGGGATTTTTCCACCTCAACCTGCCGAAAAAGTAGCAGATGGTTTTTGTGTGAAAGGCCGTTGGAGTTTTTCTAGTGGCTGCATGGGAGCGGATGTAGTAGGCGTTGGTATTGCACCAAAAGAAGGTGAAAAATTAGAACTTCCTCGTATGGCTGTGATGCCAGCAAGTAAAGCAGAGGTCAAGAAAAACTGGGACGTAGTTGGCCTTGCTGGAACAGGTAGTCATGATTTAGTCGTCAACAATGTCGACGTAGCCGAAGAGTGGACTTTTGTTCGTGGTGGCGCTTCTAATTTAGACGAGACAATGTTCCGTTATCCTTCTCTTTCTTTTGCGACTCAAGTCTTGTCTGTGGTCGGCTTGGGCGTAGCGCGAGCGGCGTTGGATGAACTTCAAGCCATGGCTTCTGGTCGAGCTTCGGTCACTGGCGCTCCAAATATAGGCGAGCGTCCTCTAACCCAAGCAGAAGTGGCTAAGGCCGACGCCGATTTACGTGCTGCACGCTGCTTCTTCTATGAATCAATCAATGATGCTTGGCAGACATTAGAAAAGAACGAATCTTTGTCTGTTCAGCAAATTAATTTATTACGCCTTTCATCGACGCACGCTTCTCGTGTATCCGCTGAAGTAGCTCGAAAAGTTCAAATGCTATCTGGTATGACGGGCGTTTATAAGGCCAGCCCATTGTCGCGTTTTGTTAACGATGCTCAAGTCGTTACTCAGCATGCTTTTATGGGTGATATTACTTGGCAAAATGCCGGCGCCATCTTTTTTGGACAAAAACCATTTCCGGGTTATTTATAAGAAATTAGCGGTATTTAACCTGTATTTAGACGAATTTTAGATTATTGGAGAAAAGAATTATGAACGATAAAAAACCATTACGCGTAATGTTTTGTATGGGTATTAACCAAAATTTCATGGACGCGGCACGGGAAGAACAATTGGATGTTTGGGCCGCATTTGGCGCAATGTGGAACGGTATTCATGACATGGATGGCGTTGACGTTATCGGTAATATGGATGACGACCAAAGCATGGTTGGTCCTTCTACTGGCTACCCGTGGACAACGTACCTTTTGGCCGATGTGAAAGATTACGACACCGTGGTTGCTTGCTGCAACTTGCTGCGTTCGACAGCGGTTGGTGATACACCATACAAACTGTGGCGCTACGTAAAGATCGAATCTCGTATTGGTCGTGAACTCATTGTTCAGCGCGCTTAAGGCCTGACAATGAATAGGAAGGACACAAGTATGAAGGACACGAGCGAGCTAGAAATCTTATTGGCGCGAATTGATGCTTTAGAAAGTGATCGCGCGATTCGTGCCTGTATCAATCGTTACATGGATCTATGCGATCACCTGAATCCAGCGACACCATTGGACGAATTAGGTGGCCTATTTACTGAGGATGCTAAGTGGGAAGGCAAGGGTGCTCGCTATGCGAAGAGTTTCGGTGGTTATCAAGGTCGTGATGCCATTGTCTCTATGCTAGCGAAATACACGGTTGAGCCTGCGCACTTTTCGTTAAACGTGCATTACCTGTCATCCGAAGTGATTTGTGTGGATGGCGACAAGGCATTCGGCAGTTGGAACATGATTCAAGTATCGAGCTTTAGTGCTGGTGGTTCCCATCTTAACAGTGCGCGTTTGAGCGTGTCGTTTCGACGTGATGATGGTGTGTGGCGAATGGCACATTTTGAAACCGAGAATCTGTTTAGTCGCCCTGTATCAGATTGGAATGATGATGCGACATTGCCCGTTCCTAAATAAATAAGTGACATGGAAGCGATAGGGTCGATGTCTAAAAGATTAAAGAGAGAAAGAAGATGAGTGAATTAATTAAATTGCAAAATATCAGTCTAAAAGCGGCGGATATGGTCGAAGAGGGCCGTGTTCACAAAGCGTTATATTCTGATCCGGAAATCTTTGAAGAAGAATTAGATAAGGTATTCCAAAATACTTGGATTTTCATTGGTCATGAAAGCGAAGTGCCAGAAGCGGGCAGCTTTAAAACCGCCTTCGTTGGTCGTCATCCAGTGATTCTAAGTCGTGACCGTAAAATGAATATGCATGTTTTGCTTAACCGTTGTCGTCACCGGGGTGCAACGGTATGCGAAGGTCGTAAAGGCAAAACTAAAGCCTTTACATGCCCTTATCACGGCTGGGGTTATGGTTTAGATGGTGGTCTGCGTGCGATACCAAAACCTGAAGAATACGAAGGTGTTATCGATAAAAACGATTTGCCATTAGAAAGTTTGCGTCATGAGTCGTATCAAGGGTTGGTTTTCGCGACCTTTAAAAGCGACATTGAGCCACTAGAAGATTTCTTGGGTGGTGCAAAAAAATGGATCGACTTGTTTATTAAGCAAGGTGGTGGTTACCCATTAAAAGTCTTGGGTGAGCATCGTTTTAACTTCCCAGGTAACTGGAAAATTCAGCTTGAAAACACCACAGATGCTTACCACTTTCCAATTATTCATAAGTCATTTATCAGTTCGTTGGATGATGCCACTGCAGATATTTTCGATTTCCTAGACGGTGACGGTTTTGTGGAAGATTTAGGTCATGGTCACAGTGTCATGGTGATGATTCCTGATTTGGTAGATTTAGAGGCAGATTTGGAACAACCGATTCCAGAGCGTTTTGAAGAGCTTGCTCAAGCGCTGCGTGATGAAGGTCAGAGCGAAGAACAAGTTAAACGTCTTGTTCGTGCCGCTCATGGTACTGGCTTTAACTTGAATTTATTCCCGAATGTGTCCTGTTCTATGGCGTTTTTCCGTGTCTTGCGTCCAGTGACTGTCGATTTAACTGAGATTCAACACGTCGCTCTCGGTGGTGAAGGTGCACCAGCATCATTTAACCGCAAACGTATGCGTCTGCACGAACACTTCCAAGGGCCAATGGGCTTCGGTACACCAGATGATGGTGAGGCGTGGGAGCGTGTTCAAAAAGGGTCAATGGCCGGTAAGGATGGCTGGATTCTAGTCAATCGCGGCATGGAGAATTTACATACATCAAAAGATGGAAACGTAGCAGGAGCCGTGTGTTCAGAAACGGGAATGCGTGGCGCGTATCAAAAATACAAGCAAATGATGGCCGCCGAAGGGGATAAATAAGATGACGATAAACATGGATTTACTTAACAAGGCAACGGCATTTATTTGGTACGAAGCTGACTTGTTGGATCACCAAGAATATCAAGCATGGTTGTCTCTTTGGGATGCAAAAGGCTTATACATTGTGCCGACAGACAACAATGAAACAGATTATGAAAACACCTTAAACCTAGCTCTGGATAATGCTGGTATGCGTCGTATGCGAGTGGCGCGCTTGGAAAGTGGTGAATCGGTTTCGGCTGATGCAGCAAGCAGTACCGTTCGTATGGTATCGCGTTTGCGTATTTTGGAAGAAACCGCTGATTACATCGTTGTGCGTTGTGCAATGACTCTGAACGAGTTACGCCACGGCAACTTAGTCACTTATCCAGCCGATTTGGAATACCGCTTAAAACCAACGGCTGATGGTTTTGTGATTGACCGTAAAGTCGTCAAGCTAATGCATTCAGACGGTTTCTTACGCACAGTAAGTTTTATCTTTTAACGATCTTTGATGATCAAAAAAGAGGGCGAGATAATGACTCAATCTACACAAGCACAAGTGGCGTTAGTTACTGGTGCTGCGCAAGGGCTTGGTTTTCATATCGCATCACGTTTGTTTGCGGCGGGTTTTCGTGTGGTGTTGACCGATGTGAATGGCGAGGCGGCTAAAAAATCCGCGCTTTCACTTGATCCGGAAGGGAAAAACGCGATTGCTTGCGAGTTAAATGTCGCGAATAAGACTGATTTTGAAGCGGCGCTGGAGTTTGCTGTGGCTCAGTTTGGAGCATTGCAGGTGTTGGTTAACAACGCTGCTGTGACGAAAGCAACGCCTGTCATGGAGATTTCTCCAGAAGAGTTTAACGAGGTTGTTAATATCAACTTGGGTGGCGTGTTTGTTGGCTGTCAGGTGATGGGTAAGTACATGGCCGAGCAAGGTTATGGCCGAATTATCAATATGGCGTCACTGGCTGGGCAAAACGGCGGCACCTCAACAGGAGCCCATTATGCCGCATCCAAAGGCGGCATTTTGACACTAACAAAAGTTTTTGCCAAAGAACTAGCCGCCAAAGGCGTGACAGTCAATGCGGTGGCACCAGGCCCGATTGATTCGCCTATGGTAACTGCATTAGTGCCAGAAGATCGTTTGCCGGCTTTGTTGGGCGCGATTCCGGTTGGCCGATTAGGTAATGCCGATTTTATTGGGGATGTGGTGGTGCAATTTTCTCGCCCAGAAGCCTACTTCACCACGGGAACTACGTGGGATGTTAATGGTGGTTTGTTTATGCGTTAAGCGAGTTTACGGCTTGTTTATCGCGTTTTATTTGAGTTGTGTCTGTGAACCAAGATCCTGACTTAGATTTGGGTCGGGAGGAGAGTTGGATGTCTGAAACAGTATTAAAGGTCATTGTTCGTAAACGAGAAAAACACACTGATGGGGTGATTGTCTTGGAATTTGCGCGTGCTGATGGCGGGGTATTACCAGCATTTGAGGCAGGTGCGCACATCGATGTGCATTTAAGAGATGACTTGATCCGACAGTACTCGCTATGTGGTGATCCAGCCGACACCAGTGTGTATAGGGTGGGGATATTAAGAGATTCCCACTCACGCGGTGGCTCGATTGCGGCGCATGTCAGTTTGTATGAAGGTACAGAGCTAACCATTAGTTTGCCGCGTAACCATTTTCCTTTAATGAAAGAAGCAAAGCGTTCTATTTTGATTGGCGGTGGTATTGGTATCACGCCGATGATTTCGATGGCCTATGCACTTCACGCTGCACAACAACCGTTTGAATTGTGGTATTGCGGACGAGCACGTGCCACTAGCGCTTTTATAACTGAACTGGAAAACAGTCCGTTTGCCAAAAACGTAAAAATGCACTTTACCGCGGAACATCGTAGCCAGCGCTTGAACTTACAAAAAATCCTGAAGAGCGCCGATGCAGATACTCACCTTTATGTATGTGGCCCAAGTGGCTTTATGACCTGGGTGATTGATAGCGCTAAAACCTTTGGTATGCCGGACAGCAATGTTCATAAAGAATTTTTCAATGTTGAAGTCGAAACTGGCGGTGCGAGTTTTGAAGTAGTTGCCGAACAAAGCGGCATTACGGTTCAAGTTGGCGAGAATGAAAGCATTGCCGACGCACTAAAAGCCGCCGGCGTAAAAGTGAAGGTTTCCTGCGAGCAAGGCACATGTGGCACTTGTCTTTGTGATGTCATTGAAGGTACGCCAGAGCATCGCGACGTTTACCTGACGGAAGAAGAGAAAGAAGACAATGATCAGATTACCTTGTGTTGTTCTCGTTCACTTTCGCCACGCCTTGTCCTCGATATTTAACGCTCCCTTTTAAGGGAAGGAGAACACCATGATAGAGACAAAATTATTCCGCGATGGCATGTCTATGCTGGGCGGCGCTGTGTCCGTGATCACTACAGATGGTGAAGCAGGACGTTTTGGCTTTACGGCAACAGCCGTTACCAGCGTGACAGATGATCCACCGACTTTGTTGGTGTGCATGAATCGTAACTCGTTTGCTAATCCCCATTTTAAAAAGAACGCTGTGTTGTGCGTGAACGTGCTGCAAAGCCACCACCAAGGCGTTTCTTGGGATTTTGCCAACCGTGATTTGAGCAGCGAAGAGCGCTTTGCTAAACACCACTGGGCAACGCTAAAAACTGGCGCGCCAGCATTGGACGAAGCTTTGGTTAGCTTTGATTGCGAAATCCATGAAAGTCATGAAATTGGTTCTCATACGGTTTTTTATTGCCGCGTGAAAGACGCAAAAGTCGGCACAGATGGTCAAGGCTTGGTTTACTTCAACCGTGCTTATCATTGCTTGAATGAACAGTCTGTGGCACAGGCCAAATAATTCATAAAAGGTATTCAAGAGCCAGGCAATCTATGCCACTTAAGTAATAGGGCTTAGTTGTTTTTTTTGGGGAGAGATGATGCGTAGGTTTTATAAAGGCTCTGATCTTTCCAGAGTGCAAAGTGTCGCTGAAATGGCGGCGCTGGCTCGCCATCGATTGCCTGATTTTGCATGGGAATACTTGGCGGGTGGCGCGGAAAATGAACAGACCTTGCGAAGTAACGAAACAGACTTCGCCAAGATTCGGCTAACTTCTCACACTTTAGTTGCCAATCATCCTCCAGCGTTAACAAGGTCACTGGTTGGCTCAGCAAGCGCCTTGCCAATGATGATAGGCCCAAGTGGTTTTAATGGCATGCTGTGGCCGCAAGCCGACATTGCTTTGGCAAAGGCTGCCAATGCGAAAAAGATACCATTTTGCTTAAGTACGGTATCGAATGCTTCCATGGAGCAAGTGCGCGAATCGGCTCAGAATCTCGATTTTTGGTTTCAGCTTTACGGCTTAAAAAATGCACAACTCAATGACGATTTATTAGTACGCGCCAAAGCCGTCGAAGTGAGCACCTTAGTGATCACTTCTGATGCTCTAGTGGTTGGGAATCGTGAATGGGACAGACGAAATTTTGCTAAGCCGCGTCAACTAACCTGGCGCAATAAAGCCAATGTGCTGATGCACCCCAATTGGATTCGTCGAGTCATGATGCCTAATGGTTTGCCTACTATGGGTAATTTGAACCCTTACTTACCAGCGAATGAGCAAAGTGCTTTAGGTGCCATGAAATTTATCCAAGAGCAGCTTGATACTTTATTGGATTGGGAAAAAATTGCCAAGATTAGAGATCAGTGGCATGGCAAGCTGATCCTAAAAGGCGTACTGCATCCTGATGATGCAAGACAAGCACTGAAACTGGGATTTGATGGCATTGTGGTCAGTAACCATGGTGGTCGTCAGCTCGATGGTGCCTTGTCTTCCATCGACGCTTTACCTGCGATTGTTGATGCCGTAGGTGGTCAAATAGACATATTACTAGACAGTGGCATTCGTCGCGGCAGTGACATAGTAAAAGCCAGCGCTCTAGGCGCGCAGGGTGTCATGCTAGGGCGAGCTACCTTATTTGGCGTTGCGGCTGGTGGTCAAATCGGTGCTGAGCGAGTATTGAATATTTTGCAAGAAGAGCTGGCTCGAAGCCTAAATTTAATGGGTGTTCAGCGACTCGATGCTCTGACGTCTGAGCACCTTTATTTACCCTAACGAGACTTTATAATTCTTTTGATAACACAAGGAACCAGTTTGTTTATGAATACAAAAATTGCTTTAAATGAAATGGGTTTGTGCCAAATGCTTCGCGCCATTGAAGAGGGCGCGTGCACCACTGAAGCGGTAATTCATGCTTGTTTTGATCGCATAGAAGCTCGTGAACCAGATGTGGGAGCTTGGCAAGTTAAACGCTCTCGTGATGAATACCTAGCCTATTACCAAGCCGATAAAGCCTTCTTTGATCGTAGTCTGTTAAAAGGCCTACCATTGGGCGTGAAAGACATTATAGATACACAGGAAATGCCTACTGAAATGGGCTCGTCGATTCATACCGGACGACAACCCATTGAAGACGCCACGTGTGTTACCTTGATTCGCGCCGCAGGTGGCATTGTATTGGGTAAAACCGTCACCACAGAATTTGCCTACTTCAAACCGGGGAAAACCAAAAATCCTGCGGATTTAGAGCGCACACCGGGCGGTTCCTCTAGTGGTTCGGCTGCGGCCATTGTCGACAACATGGTGCCGATGTCGCTAGGTTCTCAAACTGCGGCCTCTGTTATTCGTCCTGCCGCTTATTGTGGCGCTATTGGTTATGTGGGAAGCCGTGGGGAATTCTCTCTGCGTGGTGGTCAGCCCTTGGCACAATCGCTGGATTCGTTAGGTTTGTTTGCTCGCTACGTCGAAGACATTCAGCTTTTGCGTGCTATCTTGTTGCGTCAACCTGCATCCATTAAACCGAGCGCGGCGTTAGCACCTAAATGCGTATTGGTTTGTCACGGAGAATTGGTTGGTGACACATCGCCAGCGATGGAAAATGCGACACAAAAAGCCATTGAAATACTCAAAGCGCAAGGCGTCAAAGTCATCGAGCTGGACGCAGACAATCGTATAAAAGACATGGTAAACCACCACATTAACATCATGGCATGGGAAGTGTGTCGCAACTTAGCGATTGAATCCTTTCATCAAGATCAACTAAGCGACCCATTAGCCGCCTTGATGGATCAAGGTCTCAGTATGGATCGTGCAAGTTATTTTACCTCGTTGGATGCGACTCAAACGTGTCGAGATTGGCTATGGCGTTATGCACCAGAAGCGGATGTCATCTTAGCGCCAGCCGCACCAGATATCGCGCCGCTAGGTCACGCAGCCACCGGCGCACCGCACATGAGCCGGCCTTGGCAAGCCATGGGATTACCTGTCATCAACGTACCGGGAATGACAGATAAGAATGGCGTACCGCTGGGGCTACAACTCATCGGAAAAGTGCGCGAAGACGATGACTTACTGGGACACGCTAGCTGGTTCAAAGAATTGTTAAATTAAGTTGGACACCTCTGATAATTAATCTGATTTGTTGCTATCGATAAAAGTGAAGGGAGGTGTTTTTTTTTAACTTCTTTAGACCTATCATTAGTCCATAGGCTCCTGTACCTAGTACCACGCCCCAAAAGGCTGATCCTATACCGAATAGTTGGATACCAGAGGCCGTTGTCATAAATGTAATCGCTGCTGCATCAATATTAGATTTATCCTCTAAAGCGAGAGTCAAGCTATTAAATATTGCACCTAGAAGAGCTATCCCTGCAATGATGGCAATCATTTGTGCAGGGAAAGTGGTGAAAAATAGAACAATACTACCCGAGAAAATACCGCCAATTAAATAAAATATGCCATTAGAAATGCCTGCAATATAGCGTTTATTTGGATCTGGGTGTGCATCTGGACTAGTGCAAATCGGCGCAGTGATCGCAGCTATAACAGTGGTTATGCCTCCAAAGAATGCGATAGGAATAGAAACTAGGCCGAGTACACTGATAACTGGGCGAGTAGGGATTTGATAATTAAATGTTTTTAAAATAGTAAAACCCGGTAAGAACTGACCCGTAAGGCTAACAATGACTAGTGGAAGCGCAAGACTTAAAGTCGATGACCAGCTCCACTGTGGTGATATCCAAATAGGTGATGCCAATTGCCATGTGAAATGGCTGAAATCGGCATCTAAAACCGTAATAGATAAAAAGCTACCTAGGGCAACCAATAACAATAAATAATAGGTCTTACTGATGGCTTTAAAAACAACGAAGCCAATGAGCATCGAAATCGTCAGAATTGGAACACTGTTTAACGACTGAAAGGCAGAAATACCAAAGTTGAATAGAATTCCTGCCATCATCGCAGCGGCGACGCTCTTGGGAATCCAGTGGATAACTTTGTCGAACCATCCACTTATACCGATTAAAAAGATGATAATGGCAGCCGTTATATACGCACCAATAGCTTCATTCAAACTAAGGTTTGGAAACAGTGTTACAAGTAAAGCGGTACCCGGCGCAGACCAAGCGGTAATAATCGGCACTCGAAAATAGAGGCTAAGAGCAATACCACTAATCGCAGCGCCAATCGATATGGCGAAAACCCATGATGACATCATCTCTGGTGAAATATTAGCGCTGTTAGCTGCTTGGAAAAAAATCGCCAGAGGTCCTGAGTAAGATACAAGCACAGCAACCAATCCAGCAGTGATAGTTGAAAGGTGTAAATCTTTTAACATTCTATTGTCTCCTTCTCAGGACTTCTAAAACCTATTGTTTTGGTTACTCTTTTATAGCGATGGCTTTAACTTCTAGGAAATACCCAGGGCTACCGCACAGAGATGCCGCCCCAATAGCTGTCCAAGCGGGTAGGCAACCACCAAAATAAAGATTACGAACTTCCATATAAAGCGGAAGATCCCTCATGTCAGTGTGGTAGCTGGTGACTTCGACAACATCGTTAAAATTCATCTTTGCTGTGTTTAATACTGCTTTCATATTTTCAAAACACTGAATGAATTGTTGGCGTTTGTCTTCGACGAGCAGTCGCTCTGAATTGCGTCCGATTTGACCAGCAATATAGAGAGTACTACCGATTAAGACGCCAGGAGCGTAGCCGATATCGTCACGAATAAATTCCATCCCTTTAGGTACGATAGCTTTACGAGTTGTCATTTTATCACCTTAAAAATTTGCGTTAGGGTTTTTTGAAATGAACCATAGCCAGCCAGAAGATATATGACTGGTTATGATGAACTAACCTAAATCACCACCGCCAACAGGAAGAAGCGTGCCTGTGAGGTAGGACGATTCGTCACTCGCGAAGAATAAAATGGCATTGGCTTGCTCTTCGGTCGAGCTATAACGGTGCATTAATGATGAATCGATAGTTTGGTCGACAATTTCTTGATACCAAGCTTTTTCTTGTTCTGACATTACTTCTTGGTTTCGTGGTATTTTTCGCTCACCAACATCTGTGCCACCTGGGGCCACTGCATTAACGCGAATACCATACTTAGCATTTTCAAATGCTAAAGAGGCCGTCATGGCGTTAACGCCTCCCTTAGCTGCAGCGTAGGGAACGCGGTTTATACTGCGGGTAGCGATTGAAGATACATTAACAATGTTGCCGATTTTTTGTTTTTGCATAGTGTCTAGTACTGCATGACAGCACCACAACGTAGGGAAGAGCGAGCGTCGTATTTCGGCTTCAATTTGTGCTTGTTCATAGTGTTCGTAGGGTTTTGCCCAGATAGTGCCACCAACATTGTTAACTAAAATGTCGATGCGCCCGAACTTTTCAACTGCTGACTGTATAGCGTTATGGCATTCTGTAAAGTTTTCTAGATCCGCGATGATGACTAACACATCTTTTGCGCCTGCGGCTTTAGCCTCTTCAGCTACGTCATAAACTAGCTCTGATCGATCAAGTAATACTAACGTGGCATGTTCCTCTGCCATTTGCAGCGCCACTTGGCGACCAATACTTTGTGCCGATCCAGTAATAACTGCCACCTTATTTTCGAAACGTAGTGCTCTCATTTTGTTCTTCCTTAATGGCTGCTAGCGGCGAATTTTTCATAGTAAAAATTAGCAGGAGTGATGTTTTTTTCTTTCATGAATTGACTCACAGCTTCTACCATAGGTGGTGGTCCACATAGATAGATATCCAGGTTGCCATCATTTAAATGAGACGGCGTAATATGTTGAGTCACATAGCCTTTTTGTGGCCAGTTACTTTCTTCTGAAGTAACACAAGCGCTAAAAGTGACCTGTTCTATTGTTGAAGTCAGAGCTTCTAGTTTTTCCATTTCTACTAAATCTGCATCATGAGTGACGCCATAGATGAGATGAACTGGCTGGTTTGTCCCTATGGCTTTAATTCTTTCTAGCATGGCAAGAAAAGGGGCTAGTCCTGTTCCGCCAGCTAGCATTAAAATTGGGCGTTTGATATCACGTAAATAGAAACTGCCAAATGGACCACTCAAGGTAATGTTGTCACCTACTTTTGCTGTCTCTGTCATAAACGTGCTCATGAGACCATTTGGTACCACACGTATTAGAAAGGATGCCGAATCATTGTTTTTTTGCACTAGAGAGCTAAAAGAATAGGCGCGTTTTTGGTCTGTTCCTGGCACATGGACATTGACATATTGGCCAGGTAAGAAGTTCATCGACTTCACTTGATCACCCGAAATGCTAAAGCTGAGAGTTGAATCTGATAGGCGGTTAATATCGAAAATCGTGCCATTGACATCTTCTTGTTGACTGCGAACACACATTTCGGAAGAAACAGGAACCGAAATAGCGCAATCGGATTCTAATCGCATGCAGCAAGTTAATACCATTCCTGCTTCTACTTCTTCATCTGATAAGGCGTCTTCTATATAGCCTTCCATTTCAAATTGGCCTGACTCGGACTTGCATTTGCAGGTACCACAAGCACCATCACGGCAATCCATCGGGATGTTTAAGCCAGAGCGATAAGCTGCGTCAGCAACAGTTTCTCCTGGAAGTGTTTGCACGAAACGGGTGACGCCGTCTTCAAAATTCAGTGCTATTTTATACATAGAAATCACCTTGAGCCCCTTTTATCGGGGCATTTATTATTCTGCTATCTAAAATAAAAAAGTATATTTAGCTGAAAGTTAGCTTGAAATACACAACATAATTAAACGTGGTAAACATCAATCACGTGATGGATGTAGTCATTTACCAAGATGATTTTTTTACGCTTAATCTGTATTTTATCTTCTTCATTTTTGACTAAGGTGACAAAAGTTGTGCCAAAGTACGTGTCTACGGTTTTGTATCTGTAGCTGTTTGTGCTCCAGTTGTAGCGAACTTCTGTATTTTCTTCCGAGTTTTGCATGATCTCAATATTACTGATCATGTGGCTGGTTCTGGCTTCAGGTAGGCTTGATGCACTGGAACGTTCGGTTTTGATCCGAAAAACACGATCTTCTAGACCACCTTTATGAGCGTAGTACATTAGAGAAACCTCTCTGTGCGGATCCGTAACAAGTTCCCCATCGTCATCCCAGCTTGGCATCCAATAATCCACTTCTGGGTGATAATATGTCAGCCATTCATCCCATTTTTTGTCATCAAGACAACGAGCTTCGGCGTATAAGAAATTACGTACTTCATCATATTGAATTGTCATGGCGTGCTCCTTATTGCTGCTCTTTATCTTTTTGAAGGGCGTTTGTCATAGCGTCTACCCAATATTGATGCTGGACTTTAAATAGGCCCTCATCTTCAGATTTTTTACCGCTTAAAAGTGGTGTCAAATAAATCTTTTTAGCCGCTTCATCTGGCCCTTGCACCCAGTGTTCAGCGCCACGAGAAAGATCGTTCCAAGGAAGGTCAGTACCAAGAAAACCTTCTTGGCAAGAACGGAACTCTTCTAAATCGTCTGGTGTTGCCATGCCTGAAGCATTAAAGAAATCTTCATATTGGCGAATACGTTGAGCACGAGCCGTATCACTTTCGCCTTTAGGGGCAATGCAATAGATAGTCACTTCGGTTTTGTTGACAGATATCGGACGGAATGTACGAATTTGAGAGCTGAATTGATCCATCAAGAAAACGTTAGGGTATAAGCATAAATTACGCAAATTAGAGATCATCCAGTCTGCACGTTCTACCCCAAAGTCTTTTTCTAGCTCTGCGCGACGTTCTGCTAATGGACGATCTTCTGGGTTAGGCCAGCGCATCCATAATAGGATATGACCATGTTCAAAAGCGTAGAAGCCGCCTTGTTGTTTGTTCCAAGTGCTTGCATCCATGGCTTTGGTTTCATCTGCAACAGCACCCATTTTTCGGCGTGCTGTTGTGGCGACATAGTTCCAATGCACGGAAGATACATGGTAACCATCTGCACCGTTTTCGGCTTGAACTTTCCAGTTGCCATCATAAATATAAGTGGAAGAACCTCTTAGCACCTCTAAACCTTGTGGTGATTGGTCGACAATCATGTCGATGATTTTTGCCGCTTCGCCTAGATGCTCTGTTAGTGACTTAACATCAGGGTTGATACTGCCAAATAAGAATCCTCGATAGGATTCAAAACGAGCAACTTTCTTTAGATTATGAGAGCCATCACAGTTAAAAGAAGAAGGGTAGCCAGCGTCTGTGGCGTCTTTCACCTTAATAAGTTTGCCTGAATTGTTGAAGCTCCAGCCATGAAAAGGGCAGGTCATTACTGACTTGTTCCCTTTCTTCGTACGACAAAGCATCGCGCCTCTGTGACTACAAGCATTGATAAAACAATTTAGCTCGTCATCTTTATTTCGAGTAATAAAAATGGGTTGGCGGCCCATATAACCGGTGAAAAAATCATTTTTATTAGGAATTTGGCTTTCATGGGCCAGATAGATCCAGTTGCCTTCAAAAATGTGCTTCATTTCAAGGTCAAACAATTCTGGATCGGTAAACATATCTCGACGAGCTCGATAAAGACCTTTGTCAGTATCGACTTCCATCATACTTTTTATTTTTGTAATGAGTTCGTTATGCATTGTAATGCCCTCCTGATTTATAAACAGATTAGGCTTTGAGGCTATTAGTCACTATCCAGCTTGTGTTTTTCTTTATCCTTTATCTGCAAAAAGAATACTTAGATAAAAAAGGTTTTTTTGATGTTCTCGATAGAAGTAATAACTAAGAGGTAAAAAGACTGCTTTCATTGGAAATGGAATGCAGCCAGGTGGTCATGTGCGAGTGGTTGGGTTTAATACGAGTTAGGTAAAGGTGGTTCTTGTTTATTAAATTAGTGACTTAGATAGACGCCACAGCCCATAAAGGCGTTATTTCTTAACTTTGTAATATAGAGAAGTTTACTAGCAACTTGGTCAGTCTGTGGATTTACAAATTTAAACTGGTAGGACTTAATATCCTTAGATTTTGCAACGTTTATCATGTCTTGCACCATTAATCGGCCATCAGCATCTTTGGAATTATAAAGATTTTTACCTACTAATTCTGGGTTTGCACCATACGCTAATACTTCGCCACTAAAGGTAATAGCAACGATAAATAGCTCACCATAAATGAAGCCGCCATTAGGGTCAGAAAAATCACAGAAGGCTCTTTCTTCCCCGTGTTTTTCTATGTGCTCATAGGCTTTATTAAGTAAATTTTCAGCATCTTGTGGATGGAAAAGACGGAACTCACCAATAGTTGCTTTGGCAAGTTTAGAGAAATTAGAAAGCTTGGTAACCGCATTTAGGTTCGAATGTGCATCTTTACGACTTTCGTTCATTGCTGAAACAATGTGCTGCAAAGTTTCAGAGAGTCCGATGGCAGTGCTTTTTTGTTCGGTTGTTGTTTGATTGATGTTTTGTACTTCTTTTTCGACGCGCTCTATTTGTTCAACAATATCTTTTAAAGCTTGTTCGGAAAGGCTGGCTTCTTGCTTTGCTTGACTAGCTGCCTGCTCACTGGCTGACATATTAGTCAATGCCGTTTGCAATTCAGATTGCATGGCGCCGACTGTTTTGCTTATTTTTTCTGTAGCATCGGCGGTTTCGGTCGCGAGCTTACGCACTTCATCAGAAACAACGGCAAAGCCTCGTCCATGTTCACCCGCTCTGGCGGCTTCTATAGCCGCATTAAGGGCTAATAAATTGGTCTGGGAGGCAATACCTTTGATTAATTCTACGATCTGATTAATTTCATCATTGCGTTTACCAAGCTTATTCATTGTGGCCGCGCAAAGGTTAACAGTGTCGGAAATTTTATTAATAGACAGTAGATTTTTCTGAATGGTTTTTTGTCCTTCACCTGCCACTTTCATGGCTTGCGTTGCGTTCTGAGTGGCAACATTACAGTTTTGTGCGACATCAAAAGCGATGCTTGATAACTCCTCACTTGCTGTCGCTGAGGTGGTTAATTGGTTGCCAACAGTATCAATGTTGTGTACTAGGTTTTCTGAGTTTTTTTGCAATAACTGTGCGGATATAGACACATTTACCGTTCCTTCAGAGAGGTACACTAATGTATTTTTTAGACGTTCAGAGAATGAACTAATAGATGCTTCAATGCTGTAATTGGCGAGTTTGTTTTTGTCAATCTTTACTGTGAAATCCCCATTAGATAAGGCTTTAGTCATTGCTTTTAAGTCGTCTGATGAATTTCGAAATCGTGATTGAATGTTTGATTTTATTGAGTAAGTAGAGAGAAAAATCAAAATGATGGCTAATCCAAATGTGACTTTCATCAGTAAAGATGGCGTTTCATTTGTGGCTAAATTGATACCCAAAAAGAAGCAAAGCACAACACAAAGTACAGGAGTAATAATGTTAATTTTAGACATAGATATTCTCGATAAGGTCATTTTTATTTTTTTTTACCTTAGCTCAGTCATTAATCAAATCGCAATACTTTGTAATATAAATTTTCAATTTTAATAAATGTGAATCTTTGGCTGATTGCATTTTTTGGACATAGTTCTGCATCTATTGGCTATTGTTATTGGTTGGTCTTCTCTTTAATCAATAACAATTATTAATAAATGCTATGTAGAGGCCTAGAATGAAAAATAAAAATAAGATTCTGAATACTGCTTTATTGGGAATGTCACTTGTAAGTCTCAGTACCGCTCTGGTTGCGGCCGAGCAGGACCCTATTAAAGTGGGCGTCATGTTGCCCTTTAGTGGTGTCTATGGTGGTTTAGGAGAAGCTACTAGAAATGGACTGAAAATGGCGTTACAAGAACACGCTGTTGATCTGCAGGGGCGTAAAATTGAATTCATTGAGATGGATACGGAGGCAAAACCTTCTCGAGCTCCCGAAATAGCGAACTCCTTGTTAAATAAATCTCATGCTGATTTTATTATTGGTCCGGTACATTCAGGCGTCGCAATGGGAATGATCAAAGTATTGAAAGATAAAGATACGATTATGATTATTCCTAATGCTGGGGTAAATGCAGCAACAGGACCATTATGTGCGCCTAATATTTTCCGTACTTCTTTTTCCGCTTGGCAACCTTCTTACCCGATGGGTAAGGTCGCTTTAGAGCAAGGTTTCAAAAAAGTTGTTACGTTAAGTTGGAACTATGGCTTTGGCCAAGAAAGTCTTGATGCATTTGAAGAGTCCTTTACATCAGGTGGGGGGGAGATAGTTAAAAAAATGCTGATTCCTTTTCCTAAAACTGAATTTCAATCCTACCTATCGGAAATCGGTTCTATTCAACCTGATGCTGTCTTTGTTTTTTTCGCAGGCGGCGGAGCGGTGAAGTTTGTTAAAGACTATGACGCGATGGGTTTAAAAGGAAAAATTCCATTGCTTGGTGCTGGTTTCTTAACGGAGGGAACGCTAGAAGCGCAAGGTGATTCAGCTGAAGGAATACTTACTACACTTCATTATGCAGATCCTCTCAAGAATGAAGAAAATCAAATGTTTCGACGTAACTATGCCAACGAGTTTGGTAAACCGTCTGATTTATATGCTGTTCAGGGTTACGATACAGGTCTGATGATTGCCAGTGCGGTAAAGGCACTTAACGGAGATATCAGCGATCAGAAAGCACTAATCCACGCCCTAGAAAACACTAAGGTGAAAAGCCCTCGTGGCGATTTCACTATCTCTAAAGCCCACAATCCAATTCAAAATATTTATCTTCGCCGTGTTGAAAATGGTGAAAACCAAGTGGTGAAACTAGCCGCCTCTGCTCTTGAAGATCCGGCCCGCGGTTGTTCAATGTAAGCTTCTTTGGTTGTTTGCGTTTCTTTAGATTGCATTTTTCTTGCTTTCTAAAGAAACGAATTTTTTCTTATTAATGTCGTAGGTTTTCTGATGGATAGCACTCTTTTTATCGTGCAGCTGATCAATGGTCTTCAGTATGGGCTGTTACTATTTTTGATCGCTTCTGGTCTCACGTTAGTGTTTGGCGTCATGGGTATTTTGAATTTGGCTCATGGCTCTATGTTTATGGTGGGAGCCTATCTTGCTTGGTATTTTGTTCAGCAAACGGGCAGCTTTGCTTTTAGTGCGGTGATTTCAGCCGTCATTGCTTTATTAATCGGTTTTGTAGTCGAACGGACACTGATTCGCCAGCTATATCGTCGTAATCATCTTGATCAGGTTTTACTTACCATAGGTATGATTTTTGTCTTTAACGCGTTGCAGGGGCTGTTGTGGGGCAATGATCCGTTAGGCGTCGATGTGCCGCAAGCATTGTCTGCCTCTATTCCTCTCACTGGGATTATTGAATATCCAGTTTATCGTATTTTCGTTGCTGTGTTCTGTGTGGTGGTTGCGGGCGTTATGTATTACGTGATTAATAAAACGCGCTTAGGGATGTTGATTCGTGCAGGTGAATCGAATCGCGAAATGGTCGAATGTTTAGGAATAGATATTAGTCGGCTTTATACCATTGTCTTTGCGATTGGGGTGATGCTGTCTGCTGTTGCTGGAGTGGTGGCGGCACCGATCAGTTCTATTGTTCCTGGTATGGGGGAACACATCTTGATCACCTGCTTTGTGGTGGTGGTTATTGGTGGAATGGGGTCGATTAAAGGCGCATTCATTGGAGCGCTAATGGTTGGGTTGGTAGATACTTTTGCATCTGTTTTAGTTCCCGAACTTTCAAGCATGATGATTTATATTTTCATGGCCTTCATTCTTTTATTAAAGCCTCAAGGTTTGTTTTCTTCTTAATTTGGAGGTGTAGTTATGCTGTTAAATAAACGGGCCGAGCGATTGTTTGTATGGATATTTTTTCCTTTAGCTTTATTAATGCCAATGTTTCTTGAACAAAATGAGTATTACGTTAATAAGCTGACGACCGTCATGATTTTATCAATATTTGTCATGTCATTAGATTATCTTGTTGGAAAATGTGGATTGATCACATTAGGTCACGCGATGTTTTACGGTTTAGGAGGCTATATTTTTGTCATGATAGCGCCTGAGTACGAAGCGGTTAATTTTTGGATATATACTTTTTATATTTGTGCAATTTCTGCCGTGATCGCCTTTATTATTGGTTTTTTAGTGTTACGTACCAATGGCATTTATATGATCATGATTACCCTCGCGTTCGCACAAATGACTTTCTACTATTTTTCTGGTTCCATTGATTTTGGTGGTACTGATGGCGTATTTGTTTACGTTAAACCTGAGACCAGTATATTTGGATTAAGCTTGTTTGATTTGGATAATCCAACACATTTTTATTACCTCTGTTTATTTTCTTTGTTTAATACTTTGATCTTTTTTAAAGTTCTGATTCGTTCTCGATTTGGTCGTCTTGTGGATGCAATTCATGTAAATCCTGGACGTACAATGGCATTAGGTTACAACATCTTTATCTACCGTTTAGTGAGCTATGTGGTTGCGTCAGCTTTGGGCGCCTATGCTGGATATTTATTTACTCTACAGTACGGCTTTGTAAACCCTTCTATGTTGTCTTGGACGACATCGGGTACCGCGCTAGTTATGTCAATTTTAGGTGGCATGGGCAGTATCTATGGGGCGATTTTAGGAACACTAGTATATGAAGGTTTGCATTATTCATTAGAGCATTTAACCAAACATTGGCTGCTCTTTATGGGAGGGCTGATTATTTTGATGGTGATGGTATTTAAGAAGGGGATTGCTGGCTTCTTAGAGGATCTTTTGGAGAAACGTGATGGAAAATAATGTCATTTTAGAAACAGAAGGCTTATGCAAATACTGGGGTGGATTAAAGGCTTTAGATGATTTGTCTTTAGCATTTCATGATAACCAACTACACGGTATCGTCGGCCCAAATGGTGCAGGAAAAAGCACATTGTTGAACATGCTATGCGGTCATTATAAACCGACAAGTGGCAAGATTATTCATCGAGGAGAATCTATTAGTTCGATAAAACCCTTTGAATTTGCTCGTCGTGGTATTGGACGAAGCTTCCAGAAAACTAACATTTATAGCAACACGACGTGTTTGGAAAATTGTAGTGTGGCTGTGCAGCGCTTGATGGGGGGGAGTTTCAATCTCTTTCGTTCACGATACTCTCAGAAAATGCTAGACGAGATTGCCACACAAGCTTTGGAAAAAGTAGGGTTGGGCCAACGCCGAGATCACATTGCATCACAGATAAGCTATGGCGAGCAAAGGCAACTTGAAATCGCCATGGTTTTAGCAACATCACCAGAAGTGTTACTGCTTGATGAACCTATGGCCGGTATGGGGCATGAAGAGTCGCAGTTAATTATAGATTTACTCAGTTGTCTTAAAAAAGAGTATTGCATCGTTTTAGTTGAGCATGACATGGATGCTATTTTTGAGTTATCGGATCAACTGACTGTGATGGTTGACGGGCAGCATTTGGTGACAGGAAGTGTGGATGAAGTAAGAGATGATCCGCGTGTAAAAGAAGCCTATCTTGGGCAAGGCGATGAGGTGTATTGATGAGTAATCTATTGGAAGTAAAAAGTCTTCATAGCTTGTATGGTGAAAGTCATGTGTTACACGGCGTTAGTTTTTCTCTAGATTCAGGCCAAGCTCTTAGCCTGATGGGGCGAAATGGTATGGGAAAAACTACCACCTTGAAGTCTATTTTGGGTCTAGTGACACCCAGAAGCGGCACAGTTTTTTTTAAAGGCGAGAATATTACTAACCTGGCGACTTGGCAACGTATGAAACGGGACATTGCTTATGTCCCTGAAGGTCGAGGGATGTTTCATAACTTAACGGTTAAAGAGCACTTGCAGGTAGCGGCTCGTGCTAATGCTCAAGGTGAAAAAGCTTGGGACTATGAACGTGTGCTTGATACGTTTCCACGGCTAAAAGAGCGACTTTCAAATTTAGGAACACAATTGTCAGGTGGCGAGCAGCAAATGCTAGCGATAGGCCGAGCTCTAGTGACAAACCCAGAATTGTTAATTTTAGATGAAGCGACAGAAGGACTTGCGCCGCTTATCCGCAAAGAAATTTGGGAAGTGATTCGCACAATAAAAGAAAGTGGTATATCGACTATTATTGTCGACAAAAATATTCAAGTTCTGCAAAAGCTCTGCGATCGTCATGTTGTACTTGTGAAGGGGCAAGTCGTAATGAATCTTGATGCAGAGCAATTACAATCTAACTTGGCTCAAGTTGAAGGCTATTTAGGCGTGTAATAACTTTATACGCCTTCTGTCAGTCAGACAATATAGCTATACTTATATATTTAAGTTACGCATGACAAGGAGAGAGTTGTCTTTGTATCAATTGACAGCGCTCTGGTTCTTCGAGCTAGATTTTTATGCGCTTTTTTGTCATGACAATACTGCTTTTATATTTTTTATAGGTGTATATCGGATGTCTGAGACAACAAAAATGAAACAAGATAGTACGCGTCAAGGAATTGGCTCTTTAGAGATCGGTTTAAGAATTCTAAATATTATTGCTCAATCCTCTAAGCCTCCGACCTTAAAAAGTTTATCTGATCAGCTGTCTCACTCACCAAGCCGTTTACACAAGTATCTTGTTAGCCTATTAAGAATGGAATACATCACTCAAATTAATGGTAGTCAATATGCTTTAGGAAAGGCTAGTTTGACCTTAGGCATTGCATCAATTAAAAAAATTGATCCAATCAAGCAAGCTCTGGCAGCCGTAGAGCGCTTATCTGAGGAAACCGATAAAACAGTATCTGTGACTATTTGGAATGGTCATGCGCCCTTAGTGATTAAATGGTTAGATGCTAGTCAGCAAGTTGCAGTGAATGTGAGATTAGGCACAGAGTTATCGCCATTTTTTTCTGTTTCTGGGCGTATCTTCTTAGCCAATCTACCTTTGGCTAGACGATTGAAACTGGTAGAGGTTTTTTATTCAGACCTACCTGCGAAACCTCGTTTTCAGGGGGAATCGCTTGACCAAGAAGCCTTCAATGAACATTTAGACTCAATCAAAGAAAGTAACCTTTGTACATTTTCTGGCGATTTTCTACCGGATATCAATGTAATTGGTAGTGGTATTTATGACATTAATGGCAATGTTTCTTCTGTTATAAGCCTAATGGGAATGGCTAATGACTGTTGCACTAAAGTAAATAGCTTATACCCAAGATTGGTCAAAGAGTACGCGAATAAAGTGACTGAAGAAATATGTGGCGCAGCGTCTTTTTAAGTTTTGTTTTTTTTGACAATGGAATAGGAAATCCCTTCCTTATCCATGGATTTTGTTTATCGACGCTTTAGTGTTTCCGAAGGTAATTCTGCGAACATTTTTCGGTAATCAGACGAAAAGCGTCCAAGGTGGGAAAATCCATAATCCAGCGCAATTTCTGTGACGTTACGGATGTCACTATTCATGATAATTTCTTTTCTTAAGTGTTTCAGCTTAGATTGTTTGATGAAGACTTTTGGCGTGATGTGATAGTGTTTGGCGAATAGGTTGTAGACTTTTCGGATGCTGATGTGAGCCACATTTGCTAACTCTTCTATTCCAATATCTTCTTTAATATTTTCTTCGATATGTTGGAGTAGTGCCGTGAAGTTGCGATCGTTCAAGTCTGAGTCTAAAAGGGTAGGAGTATTATTGTCGAATTGTTGAAATAACTTTCGAATAAGCAAATCACGATAAGGTAATTGCATTTGTAATAAATCGAGTTCAGCGTCATTTGCTTCGTGCAAAATGGCCCCCATCAAGCTAAGAAACCCTAGAGACTTATCTAGTTCAATAACCTTTCTTTCAAATAAAATTCCAGAACTTGAAATAACTCTATTTTGTTCCAGACACAAATCTCTAATGAAGGCTTGGGGAACTTTGACAATAATTTTTTCACAATCTGCTGAATAGGAAATATCCATTTTTTCGTGCGGATTCATCATCAAAGCTTGGCCTGGCTTGAGTAATAAAGACTCTTCTTCAAATTGCCAGCAACATTGGCCATGGGTGACCACTTGAAAGTGGTAAATGTCATTTAAATCAGCACAGTGAATTTTGACTTCGTTACCATAGTGAATCGAAGACAATCCTAACTCGGCAAAATCTCGATGCTTTAGTTGGGAGCAGAATTCGCCTGAATCCTTAACAGACTCAGACAACAAAGTATGATGTCCAATGTGGCTGTTTATGTAATCTGATACTTCTAATGGATGGGCCTGATTAAAAATAACGGCATTGCTTAGGGCATTAGTAAACATAATCGATGACCATTTTTGTAATTATTATTAGTTTGTTTATACTAAGTGAACTTTTTTCTACTAGCAACGCTTAATATTCATTCAATACTTTTAGATTCTTAATCTTTAAAATTCGTTTTTAATTATTGGTAGCGGTGATTTTCTAACATGACAAGGATTGCCTTAAGGTACGTCATCCTAACGCACCTCAAGGTGAAACATAAATTACTAAGAAATAAAAATTTTAAGTAGCCTGGTGAGTTGATCCGGCGATTCTACCGATGGAACATGACCAATCTGATTGATGGTTTCCAGCTTGTCGATTTGCAGTAATGAAGCGAGTTTTTCCATTAGCTCAGGCGTCGTTGCGACGTCTTTTTCACCACAGATTAACTGTATCGGTAATGAACTTGGTCCTAATGTATCGGTCAGGTCCATATTGCCAAGCCAAGCACAGAGTGCGCCGTAGCTGTAGTCATCGACGTTGGCGAGCTGTTCCTGCCAGTAGCTTGCCAACGCTGGGTTAGCCTGTATGCTGTTTTCACTAAACCAGCGTAGCACTAAGGTCGCTGCCATACTTTCCAGCCCTAGAGCCATGACGTCCTGTTGGCGAGTTAACCACGCCTCTTTGCTACCAATTTTTGCCCCAGTATTGGTTAAGGTTGCACTCAATAAACGCTCAGGATATTGGGTCACTAATTGTTGACCAATCATGCCGCCAATGGATGTACCCACATAGTGAAATTGCGTAATATTAAGTTCATCGCATTTTTCAATTAATGGATCAACCAACGCATTTCCCGTTAATGGTGATGAATTCGGATCAAGGGCAGCACTTAGTCCATGTCCTGGAAGGTCCCAGCGAATGACGCGAAATTGCTTCAATAATTCAGGTACAAGATTGTCCCAAACTCGGCTGTTCATTCCCAAAGGGTGACCAAGCACGATAGCGGGTTTGTTGCTATCACCTTGAATTGTAAAAAATAGCTTTTTCATTAAATGTCGCTCCGTTCGATCAGCATAGCAATGCCTTGTCCGACGCCAATGCACATGGTGCAAAGTGCATAACGTCCACCTGTGCGTTTTAACTGCATGGCGGCAGATTGTAATAGACGAGCGCCAGACATTCCTAATGGATGTCCCAGGGCAATCGCGCCGCCATTTGGATTAATGCGTTCATCTTCTGGTGAAAGTCCCAGTTCTTGCATACAAGCCAAGCCTTGTACCGCAAAGGCTTCATTTAATTCGATCACATCCATGTCTGCGAGAGTAAGGCCTGTGCGCTTTAGTAATTTTTGCACCGCGGGAACAGGTCCCATGCCCATCACTGTAGGTTCAACGCCTGCGGTTGCCATACCTATGATTTTTGCTAAAGGTTCTAATTTGTGGCTCTTAACCGCTGCTTTACTGGCAATCAACATAGCCGCTGCACCGTCGTTTATACCGGATGCATTGCCTGCCGTCACTGAACCGTTGTCTCGGAACGGTGCTCTTAGTTTTGCTAAATCTTCTAGTGTTGTGTCAGGACGTAAATGTTCATCTTGATCGACGATAATTGGATTGCCACGTTTTGGTTTAATAGTAATAGGGGTTATCTCTTCGGCAAAGCGACCTTCATTTTGTGCCGCTTTGGCTTTTTGTTGAGAGTGCCAAGCGAATAAATCTTGTTGTTGGCGCGTTATTTTGTAGCGCTCAGCAATATTTTCTGCTGTTTCTGGCATGGACTCAGTGCCATATAAGGATTTCAAAACTGGATTGATAAAACGCCAGCCCATGGTGGTGTCTTCTAATGTTTGTTGTCTATCGAATGCGGAATTTGGTTTACCGATAACAAATGGCGCTCGAGACATGGACTCTATACCACCGGCCAATATTAATTCAGCTTCACCAGCTTGAATGGCCCGAAATGCCGTACCGACCGCATCCATACCCGATCCGCACAAACGGTTCATTGTTGTAGCAGACACACTATAAGGCATACCAGACAATAACGTTGCCATACGGGCCACATTTCGGTTGTCTTCGCCCGCCTGATTTGCGCAGCCAAAAATAGCATCGTCAATGGCTGCTGGATTAAGGCTTGGGGCATCACTTAGTACCGCTTTAATGACTTGAGCTAACAGGTCATCGGGGCGAACTCCTGCAAGGGCCCCGGCGTAACGGCCAACGGCTGAGCGTTTAGGGTGACAGATGTAAACAGAGTTCATATTGCCTCCTGCGCACTGTGTGCTTTTTCAGTTCGTGCTTTTAATTCGCGTAACACAGACAATTCTTTTTCGCTCGGCACGGGCGTGGTCTCAAGTTCTTGAGTGAATTTCACTTCCCAGCCTGTTGCTTCAATCACTTCTTCTTTTGTTGTGCCTGGGTGTAAGCTAGTGACAATCAGTTCTTTGGTCTGAGGGTCTGGTTTTAAAATACACAGATCCGTAATAACGATGCTCGGACCACGACCGATATTTGGTAAATTATCTCTGCCTTTGCCATCACGACCAAAGCCAATGGTGGTGATAAAATCCACGTCTTTTACAAAAGTGCGCTTTGAGTGTTTAACCGTAATAAACACTTCTTTGGCGTTGGTAGAAATTTCAGGGGCACCACCGCCGCCAGGTAGACGCACCTTTGGATTTGCATAGCTGTGAGCGCCATTTTTGCCACCTTCAGGATGATTGGCAGCAATAACCGTAGTATTTAAATTAGCAAAGCGGTCGATTTGCGCTGTTCCTAAAAAACCTGCATCAATGTGGCCACCTTGTAGCCAATAACGGAACATTTCTGGTACAGATACGGTTGTTAGAGCTGACTCACATAGTTCACCGTCGCCAATAGATAAAGGCAATACATCTGGTTTTGTTTGCAAGGTGCCTGATTCGTAGATCAATGTGACATCAGGAGCGTGAGTCAAACGTGCAACGTTAGCGGCTTCGCTGGGTAAGCCAATGCCAACAAAGCAGGTCATGTTATTGGTTAAGGCGCGTGCTGCTGTGATTGTCATCATTTCAGCAGAGGTATATTGCGTTGAATTGTTAGGTGTTGTCATATTAAACATCTCCTTGGGCAAACACATGGGATTCCAGCCATTGGTTGAAGCTGTCTCTATCTCGACTGATGTTGTCCCATTGTTTGTAATAGTTGTTGTCTCTGTCGTAATAACCAAGTGTATAAGAAGGTTTCGCGCCTTCCGGTGCGACCGCAATGGCGTCAATTGTCCATGCCGGTAAAACGCAAGCGTTTGGCGTGACGTCCAAGTTATCGACAATTTCTTCTACCGTGACAATGCTGCGTTTGGCTGACAGTACGACTTCTTTTTGAACACCAATAATCCCTTCGATAAGCACATTTCCAGCGCGATCTGCTTTTTGAGCGTGAATAATACCGACATCAGGTTTAATGGCTGGAATGGCCGCTAACTGCTCGCCAGTAAAAGGGCAAATTATGGAAGAAATTTCTGTATTGACGAGTGGTAACTCACTGCCCACGTAACCGCGAAAAACCGCTAATGGTAGACCCGCAGCGCCAGCTTCATAAGCATTCGCCATCGCCGCATGGCTATGCTCAACCGTTTCTAGTGCGCAAGGGTAGTCATTTTCTATGGCATCACGAACACGATGAAGCGAGCCAACACCAGGGTTTCCACCCCAAGAGAAAGTCAATTTTCGAACGCAACCTGCTCCCACTAATTGATCATAGATAAGATCTGGTGTCATGCGAATTAGGGAGAGATTTCGTCGCTTCTGACGAATGATTTCATGTCCTGCTGCGAAGGGAATTAGGTGTGTAAAACCTTCAAGCGCAATTGTATCGCCATCTTTTACATAGGTGGCGATGGCCTCTTTCAGTGTCATAAACGTCGTCATAATATATCCTGTTCGTTATACGAATTTAAGTTTGCAATACGAACAAGATAAAGCAATCTAAGATTAACGGTCAAGCCAAAATTTTGTATTTGTCTTTTTTCTCTTGATTTAGGTAAAAAAAGCAATGAAAAGTCGCTTCCCACTAGCGGGCCTGTAACGAATCATAAATAATGGCGGGGTTATTAATGGTAATGAGAAGACTGGGTATGAATGAGGAAAAGCTGTCACCGGAGAATCGAGATTATGTAGGTGCATTGGCATCAGGGTTGGATGTCATCATGGCATTTGATCCGCAGCATAAAGAAATGACGCTGTCTGAAGTGGCCGAACAAACCGGCATGGATAGAGCCAAAGCCCGACGCTTTTTATTGACTCTGCATGCGTTGGGGTACATTAAAAGAGAAGGCCGACAGTTTACGTTAACGCCAAAAGTATTAGCGCTCAGTTATGCCTACAATGTCAGTAATGATCATCTCAATGTGGTTGAGCATTATCTGCATGACATCACTTTACGGCTTGGTGAATCTTCGTCTCTTGCGGTGCTGGATCAACAAGACATCATGTATGTGGTTCGTTCTCCAGCAGCTCATCGTTTGATGTCGATAACCTTAAGTGCAGGAACACGGTTGCCTGCTGCTTATACTTCTATGGGGCGAGTGCTGGTTGCTAAGTTACCTCCAGAAGAGCAAAAAGATTGGCTCAGAGATCTCTCACTGGAAGCTTTTACTGAGCATAGCATTGTCGATAAGTCTGCTTTTGAGCAGATGCTTTTACAAGTCGCCGAACAGAATTTCTGTGTAGTGGATCAGGAACTGGATCTTGGTCTACGTTCGTTAGCGGTGCCTGCGTTCACTTTTGATGGCACTTTACTTGGCGCGATTAATCTTAGTACTAATGCATCGAGAGTGAGCCATCAAACCTTGCTAGAAAAGTGCTTACCTGTGTTGCAAGAAGCAGCAGAACAGATTCGTTTGCACACCAAATAATCCACGTCGTAATGAATAGTCATAAATCGCTTTGACGATTCTCAACCAGATTTTTGAGGATGGTGACGGCCAGCACTGTAATGGAATCCATCGGTTCTTTTCTACGACTAAAAATAACCGGACAGGTGATAGATTTATCCTGCAAAGGTATAAACACCACATCATCTCGTCCAAAATGTTTTACTTGTTCGGACACCAGCGCAAACCCCATTTCAGAAGCCACTAAACCCAACGCCGTTTGCAGATCATTGACTTGTTGAGTCACCTTTGTTGTTAGTCCTCGGCTGGTAAATAATGAGGTGCAAATATCCGCGAAGGTCGGAGTCGCTGCTTTGTTTGCCGGATACAAAATCATCGGCATCTTTGCTAGTTCTTCCAGTGTCGGCTCGCCTTTTTTAAGAAGAGGATGACCAACATGTAATGCGACTAACAAGGACTCTTGAAATAAGATAGTTTGTTCTACTTGCTCGTCGGGAATGATTAAACGACCAAAACCAATATCAATTTTACCTGTCTTTAACGCCTCGATTTGTTCACCGGTCTTTAAATCATGCAGCAAAATATTGGCGTTGGTTTGTTGGCGTAACCCCCTAACTAGGGATGGCAATTGACCATAAAACACCGAAGGAACAAACCCAATACTGAATACTGCTTTTTGCTCTTCAGCAATTCGGCGAGTATTTTCGATGACCACATCGGCTTTGGCCAGCATCTGTTTTGCTTGCTCCCAAAAGTATTCTCCCGCAGGGGTCAGTGTTAATCCTCTAGAGTGACGATCAAAAAGTTGCGCTCCAACGTCTTCTTCCAACTGCTTTATCTGCCTTGTTAATGGCGGTTGAGCAATGAAGAGCTTTTCAGCAGCACGAGTTAGGTTTTTCTCCTCAGCAACCGCACAGAAATAACGTAGATGTCTTAACTCCATCATACCTCCAAGGTATTGTTAGTAACCAAACGGATATCGGCTTCCTCAAATAATCATAATAAAACTGAGTTATTTATGATGAAAAAATATTGTTATGTTTTTTATACTTTGTGTTTCTTGCTTACAGCAAAGGTCAAATAGAATAATAAATCAATACCTTTAAGGTATCGCTAGGAACTAAATTGATATTTGTCCTCTGTTTAGAGTGAGTCTAGTGTAGGAAAAAATAATAAACGGACGCACCTTAGCATGACATCGAAAATCACCCATATTGAAACAATGCTTGTGGATATTCCCACCATTCGCCCTCATAAATTATCAATGACGTCCATGGCCGTGCAAACCATGGTGATTGTTCGAATTAAAGATGATCAAGGTCGTGAAGGTATAGGGGAGGGCACTACCATTGGCGGCTTGGCCTATGGTCCTGAAAGTCCTGAAAGCATCAAAATGAATATTGATACCTACCTTGCCCCTTTGCTTATCGGTCAGCCACTTCATAGCATAAAGTGGCTAATTCAACGTTTAAGCATGTCCGTAAGAGGCAATATGATTGCCAAATCGGCGTTACAAACCGCGTTGTTGGATTTGCAAGGCAAGCATTTAGGCGTACCTGTCTCCACCTTGTTGGGTGGCGCTATTCACCAACATATCCCTTGTCTTTGGGTATTGGCATCAGGTGATACGGATAAAGACATTGCCGAAGCCAAAGCGCTTATTGCCAGCGGTCGACATTGTGACTTCAAACTTAAAATTGGCTCTCGACATGTTAATGAAGACGTTGCTCATGTGGCTGCAATTAAAGCCGCATTGGGCAATAGCGCGAGCGTACGAGTGGACGTGAACCAAGCGTGGGACGAATCGACTGCAACAAAAGGCATGGCTGCGTTACAAGATGCTGGCGTGGACTTAGTTGAACAGCCAACACCCGCAAAAGAATGGGATGCCTTGGTTAGATTATCGCAAAAATTTACTATTCCTATTTTAGCGGATGAGGGGGTTGCTGATTCTGCAGATATTTTTCAATTAGCCCAACGTGGTTTTAATGGTGGCATTGCTTTGAAAATTGCCAAATCAGGTGGTCCTATAGAAGCGCTTTATGCTGCTACTGTCTCTTCTGCATCTGGTATGGGGTTATACGGCGGTACTCTATTGGAGGGATCTATTGGCACGGCAGCTTCTATTCATGCTTGGTCCACCTTACCTAAGTTGCATTGGGGCAGTGAAATGTTTGGTCCTCTCCTTTTACAAGACGACATCATCAAACAGCCGCTTTGTTATCACAATAACGGCGTGGATGTCCCACAGTTACCAGGGTTGGGGATAGAAATTGACGAAGTGAAACTCACCTTGTACCAACGTAAATAACGCAGCACAAATGACAATAATGATGAGGAAATTATCATGCTTTTTAAAGTTGAAATGACAGTGAATATTCCTAAAGATCTTTCTGTGGCCGAGGTAGATGCGATCAAACTTAAGGAAAAGAAATATTCACACGAATTGCAAGAGGCAGGCATTTGGGTGCACTTGTGGCGCGTGGTGGGACAGTATTCCAATGTAAGTATCTTTGATGTGAAAGATAATGAGCATTTACATGAAATCCTAACGGGTTTGCCTTTATACCCGTTTATGGCAATGGAAGTGACAGCCTTATGTCAGCACCCTTCCTCGGTTAAATAAAGAGTAGTAATGAATAAAAAATAATAATAAATCGAAGTGCTTTTATGCACATTAAAGCGGAGAAATACAAAATGACTGTTAAAACAATTCAAACAGAAGCAGTACAAGAACTTTTAAAAAAAGTAGCAGGTTTAGATAACAATCAAGGTAGCCCACGAGTTAAAGAAATCATGTACCGGCTGATGTCTGATATCTATAAAATAATTGAAGATCTTGATATTACGCCCGATGAGTTCTGGCATGCGGCTAACTATCTTAATGAGTTAGGTGGCAATAAAGAAGCCGTTTTATTAGCCCCAGGTCTTGGTTTTGATCATTATTTAGATATTCGTGAAGATGCAAAAGACGAGGCGATTGGCTTAGTTGGAGGAACCCCACGAACAATTGAAGGTCCTTTATATGTAGAAGGGGCACCGATTTTTCAAACAGAAGCTCGTATGGACGATGGGAATACGCCAGGGCAGGGCATGTGGTTACATGGTCAAGTCTTGGATGATGCTGGCGTACCTCTTGCTGGAGCTATTGTTGATATTTGGCACGCTGATTCTAAAGGAGGCTACTCCTTTTTTGATACCACTCAAAGTGAATTAAACCTGCGCCGTAAGATCATAACGGATGAAAATGGGTATTATTTTTCTCGAAGCATTGTACCAAGCGGTTACGGTTGCCCTCCAGAAGGCTCATCTATGAAGGTACTGAACCTACTAGGTCGTCATGGAAACCGACCTGCACATATTCATTATTTTGTGTCTAAGTCAGGCTGTAAACACCTAACAACTCAGATTAATTTAGCGGGTGACAAGTATACGTATGATGATTTTGCATTTGCCACACGTAATGAATTGGTTGTCGATGCTGTAGTCTCTAATGACCAAGAGATGATTAAGAAACATGGTTTTGATGGTGAGTATTTAGATGTAGAGTTTAATATCACTTTGATTAAATCTGTAAATACAGAATCAGAAGAAATGCATAATCGAGCTCGTGTATCACTTGCTTAGGTACAATTTTTTATTAACTATGTAATCTATTTACAGACTGCTTGTTAAAATCAATCCTTGCTAGATGACTGTTTAGCAAGGATTTTTTTTGACACACGATAACGTGTTTTTCTTGATGTAATCTAACATGCTTATGTAAAGATAATTCATCAAGGCCCTATCTTTCTCCTCTTAATTTGATTTAGCGCACAGCTTAATCATCAAAATGCTGTTAATTTTAATAAACTAATCATTATTTTCTGATTTTTACTTCGAATAACAGGTATTTGGAGGAAATTCAGATAGCGTGGACTAATCTGGGGTTAATCAAAGGGGCTGATAAAACGAAATTGCTAGAATGTTTCGTTTAAAAATGCAGATGTTTATTTTGATATTTTTATAAACTAGGACGGTGATATGCAAACCTATCAACAGACGTTTAGTATAAAGCGTTTATGGATTATTCTTAGTGTCGGCATGGTGTTCATGTTTGGTGTTTTGCTGCTATTGGGCGCTGAAATCTATCAAAAAGCACCACCCATTCCAGACATTGTTAAATCTTCTTATGGTGACGTTCTCTACACTCGCAACGACATTGAAACGGGACAGAACGTTTGGCAATCCATTGGTGGAATGGAACAAGGTTCTATTTGGGGGCATGGTAGTTACGTCGCGCCAGATTGGAGTGCCGATTGGCTCCATCGTGAAGCCGAGGCTTTGCTGGCTCTGCGTTTAGAAATACCTATTGCAGGGTTGTCCGAAGATCAATTATTAGCGCTACAAAAAGCAACCTTAATCACTGAAATGCGCACTAACAGTTATGACCCTGTAACGGGTGCCATTACGGTGAGTGAATTGCGCTCTGAAGCCATTAAACAAGTTCAAGATCACTTTGTGAGGTTGTATCAAGGCAGTGACGATGAATCTTTAGCTCTGCGACGTGACTATGCATTTCCTGTACATGGTTTGTTGACCAATACTGAAGCCACACAACTTTCTGCATTTTATTTTTGGACCGCGTGGGGCGCGACCACCAATCGTCCTGAAATGGATATTACCTATACTAATAACTGGCCACACGAGCCATTGGTGGGTAATAAACCATCGACCGAAATACTGTTGTGGAGCATTGCCTCCGTTATTTTGTTACTTGGGGCTGCCGGCGCACTCATTGCTTATTACGCTAAACAGTTTGATGTTTGGCGACGAGAAATTGCACCTGAAGATGGGATAGCCAAAACTGATATATTAGAGAGTACGGTTATTACGCCATCAATGAGGGCCACAGCAAAATATTTCTGGATTGTGTGTGCGATGTTTTTGGGGCAAGTATTACTCGGAATTATCACGGCCCATTATGCGGTTGAAGGTCAAGGGCTTTATGGCTTGCCATTTGCTGAGTATTTACCTTATGCCGTAACAAGAACATGGCACACTCAGTTAGCTGTACTTTGGATCGCTACGGCATGGTTAGCGACAGGGTTATATGTTGCGCCCATGCTTGGAGGTCGCGATCCTAAGTTTCAACGTTTCGGTGTGAACTTCTTATTTTTTAGTTTGTTGATCATTGTTGTGGGATCATTTATAGGTCAATGGGCTGCTGTCCATCGCTTTTTTGAAAGCCTCACGATGAACTTCTGGTTTGGTCATCAAGGTTACGAGTATGTTGATCTTGGTCGATTTTGGCAGATTTATTTGACCGTCGGTTTATTTCTTTGGGTGGCACTTGTGCTTAGAGCGTTATGGCCAGTGTTACAAAAGAAAGGCGGTAAATCTTTGATTTATTTGGTATTGGTTTCCGCTATTGCAATAGGCTTGTTATATGCAGCAGGCCTCATGTGGGGGCAACATACGCACATTGCAGTAATGGAATATTGGCGTTGGTGGGTGGTTCATTTATGGGTCGAAGGTATTTTTGAGGTGTTCGCCACGGCCATTATTTCTTTGTTGTTCGTACGTATGGGTATTTTGCGCCTTTCTACGGCCACGGTAATGGTGTTATTCGCCACTATTATTTTCTTATTTGGCGGTGTACTCGGTACGTTCCATCATCTGTTCTTCAGCGGTACACCAACGTCGGTCATTGCTGTAGGTGCCATGTTCTCTGCGCTTGAAGTGGTGCCATTGTTAGTGGTTGGGTTTGAGGCTTACTCTCGATATAAAGTGGAGCATGTGGAAAAATGGGAACAAAACTATCATTGGCCATTCATGTTCTTTGCCGCTGTTTTGTTTTGGAATTTAGTGGGGGCGGGGTTATTTGGCTTTCTGATTAACCCTCCGATTGCTTTGTATTACATGCAAGGCCTTAACCTTACTGCTAGTCATGCCCACGCTTCATTATTTGGTGTTTATGGCATGCTTGGGTTAGGTCTGACACTCTATTGCATGCGGGGGCTAACGGATATTAATGTATGGAATCAGAAGTTACTTAAAGTATCGTTTTGGTCTTTGAATATCGGATTGGGAATGATGACATTTCTGTCATTGTTACCTCAGGGGATCATTCAAACCTATATTAGTATTGATCAAGGTTATTCTTTCGCGCGCTCTGCTGACCTTATTCAAAGTCCCATTATGCAAGCATTGGTATGGGCAAGAGTGCCAGGAGATATGGTGTTTGGGGTGGGGGTTGTTGCCTTCGTTTGGTTTGTGTTTAGAGCCTTTGTTCCAAAAAAATCGACCATTCGCCAAGATTAAATAGAATGATGCAGTGAAAATAACATAACGGTTAAGACTTGAGTTAATGCATATATTGAACGCCACCGACTTGTAGCTTTAGTCTGTGGCGTTTTTATTAGAAGCAAACTCAAACTCAAACTCAATTTGATCGCAGGTTTTTTTAACCCGTTGAGTAGAATAAATGCTTTTTATAGAAGAAATGACACTCGGTTTCGCCCCGTATTTTTCGATTGATATAATGCCTTATCAGCCGACTTTAAGGCATGATCAACGTCGGTTTTACTCAATGAAGACGTACAACCGATTGACGTCGTAATACTCCCATAAACATCTGTATACTCAGGAATATTCATAGCGGCGATGGCTTGCAACATTTCTTCAGATATTTTTTCTGCAGTTTCTTTTGTTCTATTGCTTAGAAGAATTGCGAATTCTTCGCCACCTAAACGGCAAATTAAATCTTTAGGGCCAATGAAATTATTCAAAATACGGGAAAATTCAATTAAAACCTTATCTCCCATTCCATGCCCCGCGTTATCATTAATTTTCTTAAAATGATCAATGTCCACCATCAAAAACCATGAAGTAGACTGACTCGCTGCCATTTTTTGTTTCGCGGCTTCCATAAAGTATCGTCGATTTGGTAGCTGGGTAAGCTCATCTATTGTCGCTGAACGCTGCAGAGCTGTTTCTACGTCTCGACGTTTACCATCAACCTGTTCCTGTACGATCGCACTGACGACCACTAGCAATGCAATGAACCAAAAAATAGCAATGACATAAATACCAAAAATACTATTTTGATCCGAGTTCGCTAAAGAACGAATGACTAAATAGCCAAGAACCAATGGAACAATGCAACCTAATATGAATTGAGTCCGTGCAATTCTCCCTCCAATATAGGGGGACAATATTGCTCGTACTCCACCTTTATCAGCGGTTATCGCAAGAGACCCTACACATAAAAAAACACCAAACGTTGTGGATAGCAAAGACATAGAGCCGTAAAACGATGTCAGCCCATAGGCATACCCAATGATAGATACCATTGGTATACACAATGCAGTGAAGGACAGCAGCTGAGAACTCAGTGGGAATTTATATATATACAACAAATGAGAGACAGCTAATAAGAGCAACATAAAAGTGGTATTTAAGCCCATTGAGTTGTTGTTCCCAAGTGTTAAATCTTGGTCTATTGCAGATTTAAAAGGCAAAAAATAATTAGAAAATTCAGTTCCATTAATTAGGTCAGCAATATGAATCACGCAGATTGTCGTGACTATCATGGCAATAAAAATAGGAATGCATTTATGCTTTGTTCTATTGCTTGCTTCAAGTCCAAACGCTAATAGCATGACAATTAAGGCGGTTAAGGCGTTCGTGGCAGGTTCATTCTCTAGTGGACGATACAAAAATTCAATGTTTAAGGCATAACCAATAAGCGCAGCGGCACCTAAAAGCATGGCGGTTAATACAATTTTCCGCCCAATTCCCTTGACTCTTTTCCCATAATTAAGTTGGTCTGTGGGGTCGTACATGGGTTTAATCATTACCATAAAGCTCTCAAATTACAGCATTTTCATGCTTAATAAATCATATGAAAATGCAACTATAATAATGGGTAATGAGTTTATTTTCTAGGCAACCTGTGAATAAATTTATTGGCATGGTTCCACTTCCATAGATATTTCAAAGATGCATGGGAGTCAATTACTCTAAAGATTATTCACACTTTTGTAGATATTTTATATGACGATTTTTAAAAAATCGAGATTAACTTGTTCGTTCTCTAGATCTATATCAGCATTGTTTGAAATTTAAACATTAATCGCTGAAGAAAGGCCTATGATGATGACAGGGTCAATGCACTGAACGAACGAATTCGTAAGAGAAAATGGTTACGATGGAAGTGAGGCGGTATGGAGTTTAAAGATTATTACAAGATTTTGGGTGTCGCTGAACAAGCCGATGCTTCCGCTATAAAAGCGAGCTATCGTAAGCTCGCTCGAAAATATCATCCTGATGTTAGTAAAGAAGACAATGCTGAGCAGCAGTTCAAAGAAGTGGGCGAAGCCTATACCGTATTAAAAGATCCAGAAAAGCGCGCTGAATACGATTTATTACGTAAGCAAGGTACGCGTAGATCCGACGGCGGCTTTCAGCCACCGCCAGATTGGCAGTCTTCTCATGAGAATCATCAAGGATACAGTCACGCTAGCGATGGTGATTTTAGTGATTTTTTCGATTCGATTTTTGGTGCCAGTCGAGGAGGCTCTCGTCAGGCGGATGATTTTCGGCGCTCAGCGAGTCAGCGTGGGCGCGATTTACATTACAAAATCGCGTTGTTTCTTGAAGAGGCGTATCAAGGTTGTCAGCGACAAATATCATTACGAGTTGCCGAGCCAGACCAGAATGGTGTCGTAAAACAAAGAGACAAAACATTAAACGTAAAAATTCCCGCCGGTGTCACACAGGGTCAGCATATTCGTTTGGCTGGGCAGGGAGAACCAGGCATTGGTGGCGGCAAAGCGGGGGACTTACTGCTAGAAATTGAGTTTGCGCCGCACCCTTACTTTACGGTTGACGGCTCGGATATTTTATTGACCTTACCGGTTACTTGTTGGGAGGCCGCTTTAGGCGCGACCGTTGAAGTGCCAACTATTAACGGTAAA
>Ga0163215_100604_pt1 | contig 50657 bp, 40 predicted proteins | sample SynspAceP_FD_185934 | JGI IMG/M metagenome (GOLD analysis project Ga0163215, IMG submission 185934) | Saline lake microbial communities from Ace Lake in Antarctica - Synechococcus sp. Ace-P (Hybrid Assembly) | ecosystem: Environmental > Aquatic > Non-marine Saline and Alkaline > Saline | place...
CAGCAACCAATGCCGATATTGCTATTATCAACAGTGGAGTGATCCGCGGCGATAAAACCTATCCAACTGATTCACTTATCACCCGTGGTGATATCGTGCGGGAATTACCCTTTCGTAGCCGAGTTGCAGTCGTCACTATTACTGGCCAGCAATTATTGTTAGCCCTTGAAAACGGCGTAAGTCAGGTTGAATCTGCCAAGGGTAGATTTCCACAAGTCGCAGGCATCACCTTTACTTACACCACTAATCAGCCCTTTGGTTCACGAATTCAAAACATTTCTATTAATGGCCAAACCTTGCAGGCCACCAAAGAATATACCTTGGCCACAACAGACTATTTAATGCAAGGAGGCGATGGTTACACCACCTTGAGTATGACGCAAAATAAAAGTGTAATCACTCAAGATACACCGCTGTTATCTGACGTAGTTATACGAGCAATTCAAAGCAAAAAAACGCTAGCGCCTAAAATCGAAGGGCGGATTGTGAGAATAGACCAGTGATCATTCCTCAAATACCAATCAAGAATATAAAAAGGCTTTCACTCAAACGTATTTTTAGTGTTGCAGCTGTAGGTATTCTGATTTTATTCTTGTCATTAACTTGGCTAATTTATTCAAGTTTAATTGGCTTCAAAATCCTACTTAAGGATGTTGCAGAAGAATCATTACCTAATATCGTCACCTCGAGCAAATTATACGGCGAGTCATCCCATTTACTTGAGGCCACAGAACAATTGTCTAAATCAAGTTCAGATGCAGCAAAACGGATAGCGGAGCAAAACATAGCTCGATATCTAAGCCAACTGAAACGTATTTCAGAACAAAATTATCATAGTGAATTTCTAAGCATACAACTCGATACGATAAACTTGGAAATTACTGATTTCACCCTACTAATAAAAGAAAACTTGCTCATCAATAAACAGATTACTGAAAAAGAAAAAGCCCTTTATCGTTTATTTCAACTTTCTTTAGCCTTTGAATCAGATGCAACGAATCAGGCTCCATTGAAGGAAAACTATTTTTGGTCATTGCAGCTAGCAAAAACCATCGTTAATGTCAGTCGCAGTTTGAATATGAATCGTTTGCAGGAAGTTAGAAATTTATTCAGACAATTTAATAGTGATGTTGAATTACTGCGAGGCTATGCTAAACAGGAAAATAATAGCGGTGAAAAACTTAAACTCACAAATAATTTAGTGCAACTCGTTTTACACGACGATGGCTTATTACCCTTAAAAATAAAACAATTACGTATAGCAGGACGAGTTATAGGTCGAGAAAACTTTGTACATAATATCATTCAAGATTTCGGCCGTTCATTGGAATATGCAGCGAAACAGACTGAAGTCGAAATGACGCAAAAGATGGCGCTGACCCTTAATAAAGCTGAAACCAAAACCTCAATTATTGGATTGGCCTTAATTATTGGCCTGACATTTTTAATCATTCTGATCCTATTTGTTCAAAAAAATATCGTCTCACGGTTGCAAATACTCAACAACTTGGTGAGAGGTAAAATCAAGGGCGAAAAAATTTACACTAGCTTAACGGGCAATGACGAAATAACCGATTTAGCCAATAGCTTTCTACTTTTCAGTGACACCATCGAACAACAAAATGTCAAACTTGAACATATGTCCCTTTCGGATGGCTTGACCAATATTGCCAACCGCCGAGCTCTGGATATAAGACTGTTGCACGATATAGAATTATCTATTCGAAAAAAATCCCATGTTGCCGTTTTATTGATGGATATCGATTTTTTTAAACTGTATAACGACAATTATGGTCATGCTGCAGGTGACGAGTGTTTAAAGAGGATTGCGAGCGTTATCAAACATGGCTTGAAGCGTTCCTCAGACTTTGTGGCTCGTTACGGCGGTGAAGAATTTGCTTGTGTTTTACCTGACACCGAATTACTCGGAGCCGCTGCTATTGCCGAAGATATTTTACTCAGTATTCGCCATGCCAATGTAGAACATAAATTTAGTAAAATCAGTGACAATATCACTTTAAGTATCGGCATAGCGGTATCAGGACCAGAAAAAATACTGTTACCTGATCAATTACTGAAGCAAGCTGATAAGGCGCTTTACCAAGCAAAAAGTTCAGGTAGAAATCAATACTGTATCGCGGTAAGTGAAGTCAAATAAAAAACGAATCATTGACTAAAAAACTGCACTCGGCAGTTTTTTAGTCTATTGGCTTTTGCTTAATTTTTGACAGTTAATGCTGGAAACTCATCTTCAAACCAGTTTTTAAGCATATTTTTTTCGTAACGTAAACTTTCAGAATCAAAAAAACGATTCGACCTATCCATAAACGCCATATCTTTTAGATCGATATCTGCTTGCTGAACGACAGCACCGGTTTTATCTGTCAAAGTGTAAGAAAAGCTCATTCGAGGTATATCAATATTTTTGACCACTCTTACATCGTTCGAACTGCTACCAAATCCAACAAATGAAGCAGGCCATACTTGCCCGGCTAAATCTAGATTAGTCACATTGATACTCAGTTTTTGCCCTGTAGGTAATTGCTCAGCTAGTTTTTGCAAGTATTCTTCTAGCTGACTAAAGGTCTGATCACGGAAACGCGAGCGAGACTCTGATGTTGGCCTAACATCGCGATATTGCTCTGGCTTTTCCCAATTAATCTCGACCTGTGCCTGGCTTAATACTTGTGTTGAACACAACAGCAACGAACTGGCCATAAGCGGTATCATTAACTCTTTCATATATTGCTCCTCACACGTTTTCAAACAAATTATAGCATAAGCGAAACGGCCTGAACCTTAACTGAATTATGCCTGCTTGTCTTATTTATACCATTCAGAATTAAACTCTAGTGACTGGCGTTACACAATGTATAGACAGCTGTACATTGTTAAAATTCCTTCTCCATCCAAGTTTAAAAAAATGGCCAGCCTAAACTGGCCATAATACACATCAGAGTCAATCGATGTGCAAAACCCATACATAAATCAGCAGCCTTGTTCTTCTGTGGAATATGTCTTAATCAAGTACTCTGATTTGATAACCTGTTGGCGAGGATGAGTCTTTTTCAATAGTAATGATATGGTTTTTACCTTGTACAAATTCCACGTTTTCAATACGGTCTATCAACAATTTTGTATCATTATTAGCCACCAGTGCTAGTATTTCATAATGGTCATCAGGCAGTGTAATACTTTGGCTTTTGGCGTAGTTAAGTGCAGAAATGTGATATTTAGCGCTATCTAAGGTTTCGTCGTTGCGGACAAAATATAATTCCAGCGCGCTAAACTCAGTGACCAGATTGACAATATCAATTTGATACTGATAATTCTGTGGCAAAGTGCTTTCGTTAAACGATATGGAACTTAAGCTGTTATCTGCTTTTTGATACAATATGATTGCTTTGCTATCTCCCTGATTCAAGGTCACAAAGTGATTATTAATACTCAGGTTTTCATTGCCGATTGTCTCCGCAGCCAAGCGATAACTACCGAAACTTATATCAATATAGTTACTCAGTGTTTTAGCCTGCACTGTCAGGTCACTACTATTACCAGCACTACCTTCTAGGTTTACATGCAATGTGGTACCAGCAGACATACTATTATAAATCCGATATTGGGCTGATTCATTAATATCAGGATAAGTTGTCACAGAAGAAGAATTTGCCACCACATCTACTTCTATGTTGCCACTGTGCGCACCTGCGCTAGAACGCACAAATAGGACGTACTCGGTAGAAAAGCTAAACGAAATAGCAGCACTTTGAAAAATAGGCTCTGTCTGACCGGGTAAAGTAAGGTACACCACATAATTAGCTAACTTAAAATTATCGCTTGTTGCCCCCCAGAAAGAGGTTTCAGTAAAATCCTGATAAGCCAAAGTAATTAATTTATGTGCTTCGCTGAACGGGACACCGACTTCTGACATATAGAGATCAAATTGACTATCCCCTTCGATAACTGAGCTGGCAAATAAACGGAAGTCAGAGCTGAGTTCTTCGCGCTTAAATCTATGTTCAACAACGCTTTGTGCAGACGCATTACCACTCAAAACTAACAGCGATTTTTCACCTTCATTTAAGGTGGTTTGCACCTCATCCACTAGGACTTCTTTATTATCAGAATCCTGACGGTAAAAACCTAAGGCCAGTGGACCATTTTCCATATTGACTAAACTCGTCGCCCCCCCATATACCGCTGAACCTAAGGGTTTGCCATCAACTACTCGCATATAGGTCAAGGCGCTGACTGCTGAGCCATTATAAAATTGGATATAAGAGCCACTGTAGGTAGGTTCTTCTTTATCTTTAGAACCACCACAGGCCAGTAAAAATAAGCTTAAAGTAATACATAATAATGATTTTACAAAAAGTTGTGTCATGAAAAAGTTTCGATCCTAGTTGTATTATTAAACGTTTCCCAGATACCAGACAACACGCGAGCGTCAGCCTATCCATAGAATGAGGGGATGAAGATAAATTAGTTAGGCTGTATCGTTGCCATACAAATATTCAACGTTGCATGTTGTCGCTACAGCCTGATTAAATTAAGTTTATTAATAAGGTCCTGCTGGTTTTAGTTCATCATTCCACAAGCTATGCCATACCTGATTGCCATGGATATAAAAAACATGTTCGCCATGAATAACACTGCGGTCATCCCCGCTATAAATATAATAATCTGCTGGATTAGGTACCTGAATTTGTTTGTTTTGCAGCAGTGTGACTTGACCGCTGTTAGTATCGACCTGCAACAGTAGCAAACTCGATCTCGCCCACCATGAGCCCATTTCAGCATCGCTTTGTCCCCACTCCTCCACTGGTAAGGCAAATTGATAGGCGCCAGCAGTGTTAAGAACAGACAAGGCCCGATAATCATACTCAACTGGGGTATAAGCTTGGGCCATAATGATGCTATTAATTTCGATTGGGTTGGCGGGATCATTTACATCAAACAAACTGATTTTCATGCCTTCTTGGGTAACAGGAGCTTCAGGCACTGTACCTCTGTCTGGAATATTGGCCGCACTGACCTGCTGACCAACGCCTAATAAGTAATTATTGTCCATGGGAAACAGATAGCTTGAATATCCAGGAACTTCTAATGCTCCAGCAACCCTTGGGGTGTAAGGATCCTCTAAATCGAGCACATATAATGGGTCAATTCGTTCGAAAGTGACTATATATGCTTTGTTCTCAAAAAAACGCACCGCATAAATTTCTTCACCAGGTTTACCAATAGGCTGTGGTTGACTAGTGTTTGGTAAACTCGCGACAACTTGTAGTTCATTACCATTCTGATTTAACACTGATAAATGGTGAACTGCGCTTGGACCTGTATAGTCCGTGGTCACCACACGCAAAAAACCATCCTGCTCACTTAACTTAAGTTCCCGCTGACTTTGCCAACTTATCACTCCATCAATGAGACCTGACGCCTCATAGCCGGGAGTCGCGGTCACCAGACTGACCTTATGCAAGGCAGTTTGATCATTTACTGTGGCACCAAGATAAATACTATCCGCAGACATATACATCATGTCTGCCATGGCACTAATACAGCTAGCAACGATGTCACTGGGATCCAGCAAGTTGATTTTAATCACTGACAATAACTGGGCATAACCATCATTTTCAGTAGCTTGAGCAGGAATGGCACAATCCTCCGCAGAAAACAATGACAAGGCTTGTCCTTCAACATGGACTTTAGGCATAAGATCATCATCTGATGTGGCCACTATCTTACGATAGTTCGCCAATAATTCAGCGTTGGTACTGGCGCTAGGATCCAAGCCCTCAACATGAGCAGTAAAACTAGAAACTAAATACAAGGCATTGCCAATCCTGCGGCTGGACAGTAATGACCCATCAAATTGCATATTACTCAGCAATACCGGAGCAGTCACTTCACTGGTGTTATACAAATCTACGGAAAATTTGTTATCAAAGGTATCCCATGAACTTGCCATCAGACGATCGAATGTATAGCGATACCCTTCTGAACTAAGCACTGCCAAGCGGTCATTGTTGAGGTAAATCCCGTCTATGTTGCCATTTTCTTGGGTAATAGGCAGTTCTGCGACCTGTGCTAATGAATAATCCCCATTTCGCTGTAATACTCTGACATGGGCAGGATATTGGACATCATTTATCCACTCTGAATAAGCCGCCAAATACAGGGTATTGCCGTCATACTCAAGGCGGTCGGCCTCATCTATACCGGCTTCCTGAGTATTAGTGGTCGAAAAATTATCTTTTAATGTCTCCGCTGGTGCAGATGGCAGCGCAGTTTGATAAGCATATTGGGCGATAGAGGAATAAATACCGTTTTTAATGTAACGACTGGCCTTAGATTGATTCACTTGGGTTAAGGCGCCAGAAAAGGCCGCCGCTGCATTAATTTGTGGCACAACAGTGGGTATCGGCGCTTGTACAGGTTTATCATCAGAACTATCACCTGAACAGGCAGACAAGCCAGCTATGCAGAATCCACTTAGTATGTAGTATGCTAGTTTCATGGGTAACTCTTCCTCATCAATTCAATGTTGCTAATGTATTGATGAAGTCTAGTAATATTTCACCTTTAATATCGATCCAAATTGCCACTATTTGTTAATATTTGTAATCCTCTAATGAGCTCAACTAAAAATCTGCTAGCATACTGTCATGGTATTCTGAGCTTAAAACTGTGGAACTTATTTGCGCTATATATTGAAATTAATTCCCAGCCTAGTATTTCTTATGATGTTTGGTCAGGCACTTGCGTGTGAGCAGGATGATCAATGCCTAGCGGTCAATGAATGGCAGTTTGGTATTGCTTTAGGGCTAGGCTTTACTTCAAATCCACTGGTAGGCGGAGACAATATTCCCTTAGTTATCCTGCCTGATATTGCTTGGTACGGAGAGTCTTTTTATTTCGACAACGGCGAGCTGGGATATCAATGGCGGGATGATAAAAAGTCGGCTTTTGTGACTTATCTGAATGTTGACAAAGAAAGGGCTTTTTTCACTTTTTGGCATCCAGCTAACATTTTGTTGCCTGCTAACCGATTCAATCAAGTGGCTGGTGTAGACGCCTCTGACTTGAGTGGCCCTGAGCAACTGGCGGTTTCCATAGATAATGTCAGCCGCAGAGATTGGGCTATTATGGGAGGCGGACGCTGGTATTATCGGCCAAATAATGCCGAATGGCAGTTGTCACTGGAAAAAGACCTCAGTGGTACGCATAATGGGGAAAAACTGGACCTAAGTTATCAATATTTCTGGCAGTGGTCGACCTTTCGTTTCAGCACGCAAGTAAAAATGATTTGGAAAAGCAGTGCTTTAGTTGACTATTATTATGGCTTGGATGAGCATGATAAGGTCGATCAATCATTCTTTTATCAAGCACGTTCAGGCTGGCAACCCGCCATTGCTATGACCTTACAAAAGAAAATGCAAAATAACTGGTTGTGGTTAAGCCGAGTCAGTTTACAACAATTGCATTCCGGCATGACCAACAGTCCATTAGTAGAAGAAAGGAACATATATAGTGTGTTTAGCGGCTTTGCCTATCAATTTTAACGGATTTTAAGTTGAGACTTGCGCTATTGGCTTTTTGTGCTGTTGCTTTTTTAGCTCAATCAGCGATAGCCCAATCCCCACAGTGGCAGGTACAGCCGTCAATTTGCGTCAGTCAACAGCTAGGGGAAAACTGTGAGTTTGAAGTGGACATTACAATATTGAATCTACCCGCGGGGCAATATTGTTTAGCCCTTGCTGGCGCAGTTTTACGCTGCGCTAGTGCGGCAGACTTTCCGCTCAGAATAAGCATCCGAATAAATAAAAACAGCGAATTAAGCCTGCTTAATTCGACTCAACAAAGAGTATTGGGCCTCACACTTTTAGTCAAATCACGGCAAGCCAGTAAGCAAAAACGACGGCTACGCAATCCTTGGAGTTTATTTTAATGGCACATGTACTCTTAGTTGAAGATGATGAACGTCTAAGCCAGTTAATCGTTAGTTATCTGCAAAATCAGGGATTTAAGGTTACTCGTCTGGCTAATGGCGAAAGGTTATTGTCCACCATCAAACAAAACCCACCCAATATTGTGGTTTTAGATGTCATGTTGCCAGGCGATAATGGCTTCACGCTTTGTCGAGCTATTCGCCCGTATTACAGCGGCCCCCTATTATTTATGACAGCCAAAGGTGACGATTTTGATCAGATTATGGGCCTAGAAATTGGTGCTGACGATTACATTATCAAACCTGTTGAGCCCCGTGTCTTGTTGGCGCGTATTAATGCCCAGTTACGACGGGCAAACCATAAAACCAGTGCATCAAAAAACGCGCAAAAATTAATTTTTGGTCAGCTGATAATAGACCGAAATGCCCGCAGTGCCGTGTTAAAAGGACTGGATGTGCAACTTACCAGTCATGAGTTCGATATGTTATGGAAGCTGGCTGAAAATGCTTCGACCTTGGTTGAACGAAGCGTGTTATACGATGAATTAATCGGTCGCGAGTACGATGGTCTAGATCGCTCGGCTGATGTCAGAATTTCACGTCTGCGAAAAAAATTAGAGGACAATCCCTTGCATCCTTACCGAATTAAAACGATTTGGGGTAAAGGCTTCTTTTTTGTTGCTGATGCTTGGAATGACTAGCTTACATGGCCAAACTTTTTATCAGCTTGTATGTTTTTATTACACTTGCCCTAGTAGGTTTGAGTGCAGGTTTAGAAACGCTTTTCTTTGTTCCTGAATCTAACTCTCAATCTTCAGCCTTGCGTCAACTTTTAAGTGCCAGCAAACAACAAGATATTGATCTTATTACCCTCCTTGAACAAGCCAATATAAAATTTCGCTTACTAAATTTAAATGATATTGCTTGGCCGCCTGACAGCTTGCACAAACTACAAGCAGGTGAAGCACTGAGTCTCTATGATCCTAACTTAGGTGAACAAGTTTATATAGCGCATACTGATGCACAACTTATCGAATTATCTCTCGATGGGCCCTTTGCTAATCAAGGGGCATTTATTCTATATCGAACGGTATTTTTTGTACTACTTGGCGGCCTTATCGCGCTATGGATTTGGCCGTTATGGCGAGACTTAGAGGCACTAAAAAAGAGTGTTATGACGGTATTGCCAGACGGTAATATCAGTCAAAATTGGGTGGCTAAGTCATCATTAGTCGCCCCCATAGCCACATCGTTAAACACGATGCGAATGCAAATTGCCGATCTTATTCATAGCCAGCGGGAATTGTCTGGCGCAGTGGCACATGAATTCCGTACTCCTTTAGCACGTTTGAAATTCGCCTTAGGCATGCTAGATGATAGTCAAGATGAAATGCTCAAAAATATGGGCAAAGATGTTGAAGAGCTAGAAAAACTTGTACAAGAAATGCTTGATTTTTCAGCGACAGAAGCGCAAATGCCGAATCTGCATTTTTGCGAAATACCTTGTACAGCAACGTGTCATAGTTTAGTCAACAAGTTGCATCAGAGTCATCTGAGCCACTTGAAAGTGAATGTGCGTGGCGGCCAAGAGCTGTTAACTGGCGATGGCCACTTTGTTGAAAGAGCCATAGAGAACTTATTGTTAAATGCTGCCCGCTACGCCAAAACATGTATCGTGATTAGCGTGGCAAGTGAGTTAGACAAAATACTGATTACGGTTGAAGATGACGGCTTAGGTGTTGACCCAGCGCTAGGGGACAAAATATTTGAGCCCTTCTATCGGCCAGATGAAGGGCGTGATCGAATACAAGGAGGAGCAGGACTCGGGCTCGCCATTGTTAAAAGAGTGATGCAATGGCACCAAGGCTCTTGCAGTGTGACAAGAAGTACATTGGGTGGAGCTAAATTTACTTTAAGTTTCCCCTGAGCTCTTAACCCCAACAATTAGGAGTTTAGTACACCACTACGCCTAATTTCCGAACAGACATAGTGCAGGTTAGCACCATAGAGGTAGGGGTTTTTATCATTGGACTGGCAATAGAGCTTATTAAACTGGCCCATAGACATTTTATTTGCCGTAATGTTATCCAGGTAGGCCATTTGGTTCTCACTGAGGTCTTGCGTATGCGACATAATCGTCTGGCGAAATAACGCTAATTCTTTTTTCTCAGCCAATAATGAAATTTCAAGCATCCAATTTGCCACACCACTGTGGATATCATTAAACCAATAATGAATAAAAGGTGAGCGCAACATGGCAATGAGGGCTAAAATTTCAAAGGATATAATAAAAAAACGTGACATAACTCTTGCTAATTGGTTTACGAGTCATAAGCGTAATTGAAGTGAGTCAACTTTAAAACAAGCAATGGTTATACGTCTTCATAACAGAGAATAACCTTATATGAAATTATCTAATTTATCCCGTCGACAATTCTTGTTACTCCTTTGTTGATGGAAATCAAACAATAACCCGGCTAATTTCCTTACAACTGCAGCGACCGGTAATAGTAACTGATATACTGAATTGTTTTTTAGCATTGCAGTATTTCCCAGCAAGGACAACAAATGAGTGAACGAATTCCCGTTAAAGTGATTTCTCCCGTTAAAGTTCACAAACCAGATTCACATCAACATGATAATCATTATACCCCGCGTAGCCGCATCTATGTGCGTGCAGTTAGCGGTGCCTTGGAGAACTTTCGGCGTTTCTTTGGTTTAATCTTTTTAGGCACATTTGCCCTTCTTCCTTGGCTACAATATGGGGGAAATCAAGCCATTTTATTTGATATAGGTAGTCAACGATTTAATATTTTCGGTCTTACCTTGTGGCCGCAGGATTTGACTCTGCTTGCGTGGATTTTAATTGTTGCCGCTTTTGCTCTCTTTTTTGTGACCACGTTTGCCGGTAGGGTTTGGTGTGGCTTTATGTGCCCTCAAACCACTTGGACTTTTATCTATATTTGGTTTGAAGAGCTCTTTGAAGGCTCCCGTCATCAACGTATAAAACTGGATGAACGGGCGATGAATTTTGACAAATTCTGGCGTAAAGCCATGAAACACTTTGCTTGGGTCACAATTGCACTACTAACCTCACTCATTTTTGTTGGTTATTTCACCCCTATAGATCAGTTGTTTATCGACTTTTTCACTTTTTCCAGTACCGCTTGGGCCACTGGGTTTGTATTATTTTTTACTTTTTGTACTTATGGTAATGCGGGCTGGATGCGTGAAATTATGTGTACCCACATATGCCCCTATGCGCGATTCCAATCTGCCATGTTTGACAAAGACACCTTTACCGTTGCATACAATGCCAAACGCGGTGAACAACGGGGCCCTCGTAGCCGCAAAATAGCAAGAGAAGAAAATATCGAGAAAGGTTTAGGTGATTGCATTGATTGCAATTTATGTGTGCAGGTTTGTCCCACCGGTATCGATATTCGTAATGGTTTGCAATACGAATGCATTAACTGCGGCGCTTGTGTTGACGCTTGTAACGGTGTGATGGAAAAAATGAATTATCCCAAGGGACTCATTAGCTTTACTTCAGAAACCGAATTGTCTGGCGGAACCACTAAAATAGTGCGTCCTAAATTAGTCGGTTATTTCTTAGTCTTGATATTAATGTCAGGGCTGCTTGTTTTCGAAATCATAACCCGAGTCCCTTTAGAAGTAGATATAATTCGCGACCGTAACTCACTCTATCGTGAAACCAACGATGGCTTAATTGAAAACGTTTATACACTCAAAATTCTTAATAAATCGCAACAAAAACAAACTTATCTTATTAGTATTATCGGTTTGGATGGCGCTACTTTTATTGGTGAGAATACCGTTGATGTGGCCGGTGGTGAAGTATTAACATGGCCGCTCAGTTTAGCCATTAACCCTTATGAAATTAATCAGGATGTGACTGAATTCGAGTTTAAGGTCGAAGTAATCAATGACCCTTCAAATGAAGCACAAGTTCAAGAACCCAGTAACTTTTTATATCCTAATTATTGATATTTGATGGAGCCAGAAAATGACAAAATTTGATTTTTCTGGCTTAGGGCCTGACCTTATTTTAGATGCTATAGAATCTGTGGGAATTCGGGTTGAATCAGGATTATTAGCCCTTAACTCCTATGAAAATAGAGTTTATCAATTCATTGCTGAGGATAAGCGACGTTATGTGGTTAAGTTTTATCGGCCGCAGCGATGGACCGAGTTACAAATTAACGAAGAACATCAATTTACTCTCGAGTTAGCCAGCCATGAGATCCCCGTTGTTGCTCCGATTATATATAACGGCCTTAGCTTACAGCAGTATCAAGCTTACTACTTTGCCTTGTTCCCCTCAGTAGGTGGCAGACAATTTGAAGTCGATAATCTTGAGCAACTTGAATGGATGGGCCGTTTTATAGGCCGAATACATGCCGTATCCAAAGGTGCTAAATTCGAACACCGCCTAACATTTTCAGCCGAAGAGTACCTACTTGAGCCCTTAAATCAATTGAAAAACAGTGAGCTCATCCCCGAATATTTGCAAAAGTCTTTTTTTGCTATTTTAGAACCTCTGGTTAAAAAGACCTTACATCTTTATCTTGCTACATCTACAGACTGCGTTCGCTTGCATGGCGATTGCCATCCCGGCAATATACTTTGGCGTGATGGCCCAACCTTTGTTGACTTAGATGATTGTCGCAATGGTCCAGCGATCCAAGATATGTGGATGATGTTATCGGGCGATAGACAACAACAAACGCTGCAGTTAGATACCTTAATAAAAGCGTATAAAGAATCTTCTGAATTTGATAAAGAACAACTTAAATTGATTGAGCCCTTACGAGCAATGCGTATGGTCCACTATATGGCGTGGCTGAACAAACGCTGGCAAGACCCCGCATTTCCGCAAGCATTTCCATGGTTTGCTGACGGAAAATATTGGGAACAACAAATACTCGCTTTAAAAGAACAACTAGCTGCCTTACAAGAAGCGCCACTGACCTTGTTATAAACCCTTATCCTATCTATTTATCCTTCTTTTCAATATACTGCGCCGCGTTTAAGGTGCCTTTGATTCTATAACGTCGTTATATGCCTCAGGTTAAACGGGAAGTAGGTGAATATCTTCATTCTAATGTTGATATAAAGCCCACGCTGCCCCCGCAACGGTAAATAAGAATGTTTTGCTCGCATGCCACTGTTCAAATGAATGGGAAGGTTGCTAAACAGGTTAATGAAAATTAGTCACTTATGAGCCCGGATACCGGCCTTAATCTGGTGCTAAATAAAGCATGCTTTATTTAGTTTTTCTTTTATGTACTCGGGCGGAGTGCATCAATTAGGCCTAAAATTAATGAAATCAAAAAATCATAACAATACTCTGAGTTGCCTTAGCGTATTGTTTACTAGCGTGTTTTTTACCCCAATATCTATCGCTAACCAAGATAAAAGTGACAATCAGTCCCTACCTACAGAACTAGAAACGATTACCGTTATATCAAGTAAAATTCCACTTTCGTTCCGCCAATTAGCCACCAGTGTCAGCGTAATCACAAAAGAAGATATTGATGCTAGGGGTAATGCATCATTGGCCGACATAATGCGCCATGAAGTCGGTATTGGCGTTTCAAACTCAGGGGGGATTGGTAAAAATACAACCTTGCGTATTCGTGGTGAAGATGGTTTTAGAACCAAGGTATATATAGATGGTGTTGAGTTAAGTGATCCTACTGCCCCTCAAGTCTCTCCCATTTTTGATGACATATTGACCCACTTCATTGATAGAGTCGAAATACTGCGAGGCCCTCAAGGGCTGATGTATGGTGCAGATGCCGGTGGTGTTGTTAGCATCACTACCAAACAAAATGAACCGGGTTTACAGGCTACAATTCATGCACAGAGCGGCAGTTTCTCGACTCAGATGCTTAATGCCGACTTAGGCTACGCTAATAAAAACGCTTATGTTTATCTAGGGGCCGCAGAATTTGAAACTGCTGGTTTTAATGCGCAAACTACCGATGTTAGTAATGAGAAAGATGGTTATCAAAATACTACTTTGCATTTCAATAGCGGTGTAAACCTAAATGAGGCGCTGTTAGTGAATCTGGTTGTTCGTCGTGTTTCTGCTATTAATGAATATGATGGCTGTTATGACAATGTCAATTTTGAGCTTATTCATCAATGCACAACGGATAGTGAAAACCAAACTGCTAGGCTGTCTTTGCAATATAACCAAGATATGTCCCATCACAACTTAGCTTACGCCAAAACCGATGTAGAACGACAATTTTTCAGTAATGAACAATTCAGTTTTGGTAGTGAAGGAAATATTAGTAAGGTTGAATACAATGGCTATTATGGCTCTGAGCAGCAAAAGCTAATTTGGGGTCTAGACAATGAAAGTCAGCGACTTAAGGGCAGCGGCGAACAAAGAGAGCAAACTGGCTTATATTTCGAATACCAAAAAGCTTGGTTTGAGCAGCTGTTTATTACGGCCGGAATGCGCCATGATAATAACGATACATTTGGCACCCACAATAGTTATCGCATCAGTGCAGCCTACTTAATTCCTCTGTCTGAGCAAGAAATATTCAAATTGAAGTCGACTTACGGTACGGGGTTTCGGGCCCCAAGTTTATATGAACAAGATTACAATGACGGAGACTTTGCCTATGGTGATGCCGCTGGATTGCAACTTAACGAAGAGAGTAGTAAGGGCTTTGATTTCGGCTTTGACTACATTAATAAAACTCAAAATCTATCCTTAGTATTTTTTAAGCAATCAATTTCCAATGAAATATATTTTGACAGCATAGCCTACACAGGCTATTTGCAAAATACCTTGTCTAGTGAATCTAAAGGCCTTGAGTTTGAATTGAGTCAACAGTTTAATGAGGATATTAAATTGTGGAGCAACTACACCTTTAATAAAGCTCAAACTAATACCCAGGAAGACAGAGTTCGACGTCCAAAACATCAGCTTAACCTCGGCTTACAATCACAGTTTTTAGACGATAGACTTAAGCTTAACCTCAGCATAAAAATGGTTAAAGATTTGCTCGATATTGGCGGCGTTACCCTTGATGATTATAACCTTGTCAATCTTACTTCACTGTATCAATTCAATCGTGCCTTAGGCATCAATTTGCGCGTTGAAAACCTATTAAATCGTGAATATCAAGATGTGGCGGGGTTTAACACAGCCCATCGTTCGTTTTATGTGGGCATGACTATTACTCTGTAAATTCCGGCCTTGTGAAGGGGATTATCTATCCCCTTTATCCAATATTTAGTCACTAATAGCTTGCTTCTGAGCAAAATTGTCTATAATTCAGTAACTTCACGCTTCGCTTTGCGTAGTTGGCAGCGAGAAAGCGGATTGCCCGTGATGTTCAAAATTAATACAGTGCATATATTGATAACTACGTATCAATTTAAATACCCTATTGTTCATACATTAAACACTTATTTGCTACATACTCCTCGCCCGCCAAATTGAGGAACTAAGTTGAAATTTGATTGAAGTCTTAAATACATCAAAAATAAATGATTATTTTTAATGTATTTCGGTCCGCTGAAAGACAAAAATGACGTTCTTTCTAAAACTCATAAAAGGGTAAACAACATGCATAAAAAAACCTTAGCTACCTCGTTGATTAGTGCTGTTATTGGCTGCTCAATATCCTTCTTTAGTCATGCTGAACTGGTACTTGTTGTTCATCCTTCTAATGATGCGACCATTGATATAAAAACAGCGCAAAGAATTTTTCTTGGAAAAGAAAGTAAATTCTCTAACGGTAAGGAGGCATTGCCAATTAATCAAGCCCCAGAATCAGCTACCAGAGCCTCATTTGACACCGATACCTTGGGTCGCAGTTCAACACAAGTGGCTGCTTATTGGTCAAAACTAGTATTCACCGGCAAAGGTATACCGCCTAAAGAAGTGGCAAATGATGCTGAAGTCATCGCCGTTGTTGCAAGCAATCAAGATGCGGTCGGTTATGTTGACAGTGCATCAGTTACTGGTGCTGTTAAAGCCATTTCACTGAACTAATTAGGAAGATAAAAAATGAAAAAATTAATCGCATTAAGTGTAATTACTCTTGCTAGTTTGTCAGCACAAGCAGAAGTTCGCATAAATGGTTTTGCTAATTTAATTGGTGGTATTACTAGTAGTGATGAAAGCTTGTATGGCTACGATGATACTTTTTCTTTTAAGTCTCAAAGTTTATTTGCAGTTCAAGTAAGTGGGGATATTAATAGTAAAATGACTGCTACAGGCCAATTAGTGGCTCGCGGTTTAAACGACTATGATCCCGATTTTGAATGGGCTTACATGACTTTTAAGGCGTCTGATAATCTTAGTATTTCTGCAGGTCGCTTACGTTTACCTCTGTTTAATTACTCTGCATCTAAAGACGTGGGTTATTCTTACCATTGGATGACTGCACCAGAAGCGGTTTACAATGTGCCTTTTAACAACTTGGATGGAGTGCGCCTAGACTACTCAACGTATTCAGGTGATTGGGAATATAATGCCAGTCTTTCAGCAGGTACATTCTCTGATAAGGCTTTTGGTGCAAACCTATCAGGTGATAACGTATTAATTTTGGCTGGTGAAGCAAGCTATGAATGGTTCAAGATTCGTGCAGTCGCCGGAACAGGAAAAACTACAATCGACTTAGCTTCTGCGACCACCAATGATGTCATCCAACTCGGTAGTGGTTTAGATCTGATGGCTGCTGTAGGATTTTCTGACTTAGCCAATGACTTACAACTTGAAAACGATACTGGTGAGTTCCTAGGATTAAGTGCACAAGTTGATAAATTTGATTGGTTTGTCAGCGCCGAAATCACCAGCATTGATGTAGCACAATCTTTTCTTGCTAAAACTGTTGCTTATTATATAACGGCTGGGATCAGAACTGGCGCTTGGACTCCTTCTCTCACCTATGAAAAGTCAAAAACTGATGATGACATTAAGTTTCAAAATGGAATTGGTCAAATCGCAGCTTCACAATTACCTGATTCAGCAAAACAAGGCTTAATGGCAGTAGCGGTTGGTTCGCAATTGTTTAGCCAAGGTGAAAATAGCGTTATGTCTGCAACATTGCGTTATGATTATGATACTAATGTGGCATTCAAGATGGATTTGAGTAAAAACAACAACGTTCTTGATGACAGTCTTGATGCAACCTTGCTTCGGTTTGGTGTAAACTACGTTTTCTAGTTTTAACGCATATTAAAACTTTTTTAAAACGCCCCAAATAAGGGGCGTTTTTTATTGTTAACTAACTATCTTTCCTCATAAATCTTTACAAAGTACAGTCGGTATTTTTGCCAAGCTATGTTAATATTTTTCAAGCTTTAGTCCTAAGAGAAAAATTGAAAATGAAAAAAATCCTATACACTTTATTACTTACACTATTTATCCCACTTCAAGCCTGCGCCCAAGAGACGTGGAAAGAAGGGACCCATTACGTCATCGTCGGTGACGAAGCCACCGCAAAACCAGAGATATTGGAGTTTTTTTCCTATTGGTGTCCACACTGTTACCAGTTTGAACCACTGGTTAAAAGTATGAAAAGCAAATTGGCTGATGATGTCGAATTCACCAAGATACACGTTAATTTTATGGGTTTTACCACACCAAAAATTCAAGACGAAGCGACTCGAGCTTTGATGGTAGCTCGTGCATTAAAACAAGAAGATGAGATGAATAAAGCCATCTTCAATTATATTCATGTGCAAAGATCAACTGTTGCAAGTTTGAAGGATTTACAGAATATTTTCATTGTAAATGGCGTTGAATCGGCTGAATTCGATAAGCTTAGCGCCAGTTTTGGTGTCAACAGTATGTTGCAAAAAAATAATAAAACCATAGAACAATATCGCAAATATTTAAGTGGTGTACCGAACTTCATCGTTAATGGTAAGTACCAGGCTAAGTTTTCACCCGGCATGGCTGAAGAAGATTTTGTAGATCTAGTTGTATGGTTGACTAAACAGAAGTAGAGATTCGAGATTCGAGATTCGTTAAGTATGAGAGACTTGCTCCTTTAGGGGGGCAAGTTTTTTTTTGTTTAATATAAAGCGCTAATGACTTTTAAATTCTCGCGGGGATTCATTTAGCGAGATGCATTATATTAGTTAGATTGTGCCTAATTCTACTTTCAGCACTAGCCATAATTGACTATCCTTTGCCCAATTACATTTTTTTAATCTTTTTTCGATTACAAGGCTGACGCAATGTTGAACAAACTTTTTGATGGCAGCTTTATGCCTCATGGTCATTGCCTGTTATGGCGCTGGGACTTGCTATTTTTGCACGTAACAGGCGATTTATTGACCTTTACAGCCTATTCTATTATTCCACTTGTTCTTATCTATCTAGTTCGTAAAAGAGAGGATCTTAAATTTGATCGCATTTTTTACTCTTCGCTGCCTTTATCGCATTTTGCGGCATTACGCATTTTATGGGCCTGATTAATATCTGGCATGGATATTATTTTATAGAAGGTATATTCAAATTAGCTACCGGCCTAATTTCATTGACTACTGCCATCGTACTGTGGAAATTGGCCCCCAAAATATTGCTACTGCCTAGTGCTACAACGCTGGCCCAACGCAATGAAGAATTACTCAAAGCCAAACAAGAATTACTTGAAATCAACCAAACATTGGAAGTTAAAATAGCTGAACGTACCAATCAATTGCACGTTGAAGCTCATACTGACTCTCTAACAGGCATTAATAATCGTCGAGCTATCCTTAAGTATTTAGCGACAGAAATCGAGCGCCGTCGTCGTTACAAGCGTCCTTGTTCGATCATGATGTTAGATCTCGACTATTTTAAACAAATTAACGATAAGCACGGGCATCAAGTGGGGGATGACATTTTAGTCTTGGTAGCCAATTCCATCTCAGATACGTGCCGCTTAGTCGACCACGTCGGCCGTTATGGCGGCGAAGAGTTTTTAGTCGTTTTACCTGAAACCGCAGAGCCAGAAGCACTAGAACTGGCTGAACGAATAAGACAAACTATCGCGGCTCTCAAATTAGATATCGACCTAGTATTAACGGTCAGTATTGGCGTGGCTAGTTTAAGTTTAGAGACTGAAGTCGATTCACATACTTTTATAAAACAAGCTGATGATGCAGTCTATAAAGCCAAAGAACAGGGACGAAATCAGGTAGTGACCAGCCAAGGTTAATGTTGTAAGTGAGTGAAAGAATCCGGTTCTACTTATCCAGAGTGATATTTACCATCCCTATTTAAAGCGTCTTTGTTAGTTTGATGATCCAATGTTTACAACGCTCTAGGCTTTATCAAACCAAATATTACAGGCATAAAAAAAGGCCACCTAAGTGACCTTTTTGAAATCAGTTGCTTATGTTATTAAGCGATGATTTTAGCTACTACGCCAGCACCAACTGTACGGCCACCTTCACGGATTGCGAAGCGTAAACCTTCGTCCATTGCGATTGGGTGAATCAAAGTAACAACAAACTTAAGGTTGTCACCAGGCATTACCATTTCTACGCCTTCAGGAAGCTCTACAGCGCCTGTTACGTCAGTTGTACGGAAGTAGAACTGTGGACGATAGCCTTTGAAGAATGGAGTATGACGGCCACCTTCATCTTTAGACAATACATACACTTCAGCTTCGAATGTTGTGTGTGGCTTGATTGAACCAGGCTTAGCCAATACTTGACCACGCTCTACGTCTTCACGCTTAGTACCACGTAATAGGGCACCAACGTTCTCACCAGCACGACCTTCGTCAAGCAATTTACGGAACATTTCAACACCAGTACAAGTAGTGGTTGTTGTATCGCGGATACCAACGATTTCAACTGCATCACCTGTTTTAACGATACCGCGCTCTACACGACCGGTTACAACAGTACCACGACCTGAAATCGAGAATACATCTTCGATTGGCAGTAGGAATGGACGGTCGATATCACGTTTTGGCTCTGGAATATAAGTATCAAGCGCGTTCGCAAGCTCTAATACTTTAGCTTCCCAAACTGGGTCGCCTTCAAGGGCTTTCAATGCTGAACCTTGGATTACAGGTAAATCATCACCTGGGAATTCGTATTCTGAAAGTAATTCACGTACTTCCATTTCGACCAATTCGAGTAATTCTTCGTCGTCTACCATGTCACACTTGTTCATGAATACGATCATATAAGGTACGCCAACCTGACGGCCTAACAAGATGTGCTCACGGGTTTGTGGCATAGGACCATCTGTCGCAGCAACAACCAAAATTGCGCCATCCATTTGAGCAGCACCAGTGATCATGTTTTTAACATAATCGGCGTGTCCAGGACAGTCAACGTGGGCATAGTGACGAGCAGGTGTGTCATATTCAACGTGTGAGGTATTGATAGTAATACCGCGCTCACGCTCTTCTGGTGCATTATCGATTGACGCAAAAGCAGCAGCGGTGCCGCCGTAAGTTTTTGCCAATACAGTACTGATAGCTGCAGTTAAGGTGGTTTTACCGTGGTCAACGTGGCCGATAGTACCTACGTTTACGTGCGGTTTAGTACGTTCAAACTTTGATTTTGCCATTTTACAATTTTCCTAAGTTAAAAGTCCGGCCCCTATTTAGATAGATAACCGGACCAGACCTTCATTATTAAGAGTGTCTAGCGTCAATAATCGCTTTAGCAACGTTATTAGGCGCTTCTGCGTAATTAAAAAATTCCATTGAGTATGATGCACGGCCCTGGGTTGCAGAACGCAGTGCAGTAGCATAACCAAACATTTCTGACAATGGCACTTTAGCACGAATTATTTTAATTCCAGCTAAACCGTCTTCCATGCCTTCAATTATTCCGCGGCGGCGATTTAAATCGCCCACCACATCACCCATCCAATCCTCTGGCGTGGTAACTTCTACTTTCATGGTAGGTTCAAGTAATACAGGATTTGCTTGCGCAGCACCATTCTTAAAGCCCATAGAACCAGCGATTTTAAACGCCATTTCAGAAGAGTCAACATCATGATATGAGCCATCAAACAGGGTGACCTTGACATCAAGTACCGGATAGCCAGCTAACACACCATTTTGTAACTGTTCCTGAATACCTTTATCGACGGCTGAAATGTAATCTTTTGGAACTACACCTCCTATAATACCATTAACAAACTTGTATCCAGCCCCTTCTTCTTGGGGTTCTAGTGTCAACCATACATGTCCATATTGCCCCTTACCACCGGATTGACGAATGAATTTTCCTTCAGCATCCACTTTAGAGCGAATTGTTTCTCTGTAAGCTACCTGAGGTTTACCGACATTGCATTCAACGTTAAATTCACGCTTCATGCGATCAACAATGATATCAAGGTGAAGCTCACCCATACCAGAAATGATAATTTGTCCGGATTCTTCATCAGTTTTGACTTTGAAAGAAGGGTCTTCGGCCGTCAGTTTACCTAAGGCTATACCCATTTTTTCTTGGTCTGCTTGCGAACGTGCTTCCACCGCTATAGAGATAACGGGTTCTGGAAATTCCATACGTTCAAGGGTGATAATATGGTTTGGATCACATAAAGTATCGCCAGTTGTAACATCTTTTAAACCAATAGCGGCTGCAATATCACCGGCCCGAACTTCTTTAAGTTCGACCCGATCCTTTGCATGCATTTGCACTATTCGTCCAAAGCGCTCGCGTTTGGCTTTAACTGGGTTAAATACCGCATCGCCGGCATTTACCACACCCGAGTAGCAACGAAAGAAAGTCAGTGTCCCAACAAAGGGGTCACTGGCAATTTTAAATGCAAGTGCGGCAAAAGGTGCCTCATCGTCAGCAGGTCTCTCTGCTTCAGTTTCGTCTTTATCGTTGAGTATACCTTTGATCGGCGGCACATCGATGGGCGATGGCAAATATTCAATGACAGAGTCAAGAACTGCTTGAACACCTTTATTCTTAAAAGCAGAACCGCACGTGGCCAACACAATTTCGTTATTTAGAGTACGCTTACGCAAACCAAATTTAATTTCTTCTTCAGTTAGCTCTTCGCCTTCCAAATACTTAGTCATTAATTCGTCATTTGCTTCGGCCGCTGCTTCAACTAATTCAGTACGCATCGCTTTTGCTTGCTCAACTAAATCTGCTGGCACAGCTTCATAACTGAAAGACATACCTTGGTCGGCATCATTCCAATTAATCGCTTTAAACTTAATTAAATCTATCACTCCTCTGAACGTTTCTTCTGCGCCTATATTTAAATGAATAGGAACACAATTAGCGCCCAAACGAGTGCGAATTTGTTTGACTACACGTTTAAAATCAGCACCAGCGCGGTCCATCTTATTTACAAATACAATACGCGGAACGTTATATTTGTTAGCTTGACGCCAAACTGTCTCTGATTGAGGTTCTACACCTGAGGAACCGCAAAAAACGACTACGGCACCATCAAGCACACGCAAGGACCGTTCAACTTCAATAGTGAAATCAACGTGGCCTGGCGTGTCTATTATATTAATACGATGTTGCTCGTATTGCTTGTCCATGCCTGCCCAAAAACAGGTGATCGCCGCTGACGTAATGGTAATGCCGCGTTCTTGTTCTTGCTCCATCCAATCCATGGTGGCCGCACCATCATGCACCTCACCTATTTTATGAGAGACGCCGGTGTAGAACAAAACGCGCTCAGTTGTAGTGGTTTTACCCGCATCAACGTGAGCAACAATTCCAATATTTCGATAACGAACAATGGGGGTAATACGAGCCATAACTTTTTCTTACTACCAGCGATAGTGAGCGAAAGCTTTGTTAGCTTCAGCCATACGGTGAACGTCTTCACGTTTTTTAACCGCAGAGCCTTTATTTTCAGCAGCGTCGAGCATTTCAGCTGCAAGGCGTTGAGCCATTGATTTTTCGCCACGTTTACGAGCAGCGTCAACTAACCAACGCATACCTAGTGCATTACGACGAACAGGACGAACTTCTACTGGTACTTGATAAGTAGAACCACCAACACGACGAGATTTAACCTCTACCGTGGGGCGAATGTTGTCTAGTGCATCTTCAAATATGTCTAAGTGTGGTTTAGCAGCTTTCGCAGCAACAATTTCTAGTGCACCGTAAACGATTTTTTCAGCAGTCGATTTTTTGCCGTCTAACATCACGACATTCATAAATTTAGCGAGTAACTGTGATCCGAACTTAGGATCAGGTAGGATTTTTCGTTGACCTACAACTCTTCTTCTTGGCATTTTCAATTCTCCGTAGAATTTTCAGGGATATCCCAAAACTCAATTAATACTTAGTTTGGCCTTACTAACGGAGGACCGTTAAGACTTCGGCCTTTTTGCGCCGTACTTTGAACGGGCTTGTCTACGTTTAGTTACACCTGCACAGTCTAAAGTACCGCGCACTGTGTGATAACGCACACCTGGTAAATCTTTAACACGACCGCCACGAATAAGAACAACACTGTGTTCTTGTAAGTTATGGCCTTCACCACCGATATATGAAGAAACTTCAAAACCGTTGGTCAAACGAACACGACAAACTTTACGTAATGCAGAGTTTGGCTTCTTTGGTGTGGTGGTATATACACGAGTACATACTCCACGGCGTTGTGGACAAGCCTGCAAAGCAGCGACGTTGCTCTTCGTCTCTGGTGCTTGGCGTGGCTTGCGCACTAACTGGTTAACTGTTGCCATTAACTAGCTCCTGATTAATGTTACGACTGAATAACCCCTTTTACGGGGTCTATAACGCGAAAAATCCGCGCCCTCGATTTGGTTAACCAAATTTTGGGTCGCGGAAGTCTAATGATCAATGCAGGAGCTGTCAAGTAAGTCTGCCTCTAAACTGCATATTATATGGGTTTAGAGACTAAAACTAACTATTCAGATCCTCACTGATCGATTTTTCTAATCGTCAATTTCAGAAGATTGGTTCACTTCTGCATTTAACGCTTCACTTAACGCTGCTTCTGCATCAGAAGCTGATACTGAAGGCTCTGGAATCGGATTACGTGCTGCAAGTTTAGCTGCAGTGCGTTTCTGATGATACGAAAAGCCTGTACCTGCTGGAATCAAACGACCAACAATAACGTTTTCTTTCAAGCCACGTAGTTCATCTTCTTTACCTTGCACTGCTGCTTCAGTAAGAACACGCGTTGTTTCTTGGAAAGACGCTGCTGAAATAAAGGATTCAGTCGACAAGGAAGCTTTAGTGATACCCAATAACTGGGTTTCATATTTAGCAGGTATCTTGCCTTGTTTCTCTATTTCACGGTTTGTAATCTTAACGTTAGAAACTTCAACTTGTTCGCCTTCAAGGAAGTTGGTATCACCTGCATAAGTAATCATACACTTACGCAACATCTGGCGAATAACCACCTCGATGTGTTTATCGTTAATTTTTACACCTTGCAAACGGTAAACTTCTTGAACTTCGTTAACGATATAGTTAGACACCGCACTAATGCCACGCAAACGTAGAATGTCATGAGGTGACTCTGGACCATCAGCAATAACTTCACCTTTTTCAACGTTTTCACCTTCGAATACGTTGAGGTTACGCCATTTGGGTATCATCTCTTCATAGTGTTCACCCTCTTTAGGCGTAATCACTAGACGTTTTTTACCCTTAGTCTCTTTACCAAAGCCGATCATACCAGAGACTTCCGCTAAGATAGCAGGCTCTTTAGGCTTACGTGCTTCGAACAAGTCAGCAACACGGGGTAAACCACCGGTAATATCTCGAGTTTTTGAGCTTTCTTGCGGTATACGCGCTAATACATCACCAGGCTTCGCCATCATGCCATCAGTGGCTTCGATAGTCGTGAAACTAGGCAGACGAATTTCTTGTAAACCAAACTCTTCACTTTCAAGAATCAGTTTAGGCTCTTTAGCGTTCGCTTTAGACAAATCGTTAACTACGATACGGGTCAAACCGGTCAAATCATCTTGTTGCATTTCAGTGTTACTATCATCGATATCAGCAAAACTAATTTTTGCAGCACGTTCAGTAACAATAGGATGCGAGTGCGGATCCCAGTTAGCAACGATTTCACCAGAGGTGACTTTTGCACCATCGTTAACAGTAAGAATGGCACCATAAGGTACTTTATAACGCTCTTTCTCGCGGCCCTGATCATCAATAATAGTGATTTCAGTTGAACGAGATACGATAACGACTTTATCATCTGTATTACGTACAAATTTAGCGTTATGTAACTTAAGCGTTCCAGTTGTCTTAACTTGAACGTTGTTTTCAGCGGAAGCTCTAGATGCCGCACCACCGATGTGGAAAGTACGCATGGTAAGCTGTGTACCGGGTTCACCGATTGACTGAGCAGCGATAACACCAACCGCCTCACCAAAGCCAACTATGTGTCCACGAGCCAAGTCACGGCCATAACACTTAGCACATACACCAAAGTCGTTTTCACAAGTGATAACCGAACGAACCATGATCATGTCAACGGAGTTCACTTCCAACATATCAACCAAAGCTTCATCTAGGAGTACATTACGTTCAACTAAAATTTCTTTTGTGCCTGGTTTTATTACATCTTCAGCAACCGTACGACCCAATACGCGTTCGCGTAAAGGTTCTACAACATCACCACCTTCGATTAAGGGTGTCATTTTAACACCTTCGAAAGTGCCACAGTCAAGGTTGTTAATAACCAAATCTTGCGCAACGTCAACTAAACGACGAGTCAAATAACCAGAGTTAGCTGTTTTCAACGCTGTATCGGCCAAACCTTTACGTGCACCGTGAGTTGAGATGAAGTATTGAAGAACGTTCAAACCTTCACGGAAGTTAGCAGTGATTGGTGTTTCAATGATTGAACCATCAGGTTTCGCCATCAGACCACGCATACCAGCTAACTGACGGATCTGAGCGGGGCTACCACGAGCACCGGAGTCAGCCATCATAAACACGGAGTTAAATGAAACCTGCTCTTCCATCTCACCATCACGATTCATAACCTTTTCAGTTGAAAGGTTAGTCATCATCGCTTTGGCAACACGTTCGTTAGCATTTGACCAGATATCGATTACTTTGTTGTAACGCTCACCCGCTGTAACAAGACCAGATTGGAATTGCTCTTGGATTTCGCGTACTTCAGCTTCAGCTTCTTCGATAATATCTTTTTTGGCATCAGGAATAACCATATCATCAATACCAACTGACGCACCTGCAATCATTGCATAGTGGAAACCGGTATACATGATTTGGTCAGCTGTGATAACCGTGTCTTTCAAACCTAGAGTACGATAACAAACGTTTAATAAACGTGAGATCGCTTTTTTACCCATGGCTTGGTTGATGGTTTCAAAAGGTAAACCTTTAGGCAGAATCAATGACAATATTGCACGACCGACAGTCGTATCAGTTAGAGTCACTTTCTCTACTTTATTACCTTCAGCATCAACATCATATTCTGTAATACGTACTTTAACGCGTGCATGTAATTCAGCAGCTTCTGTACGATAAGCTTTTTCAGCTTCGTTTGGACTAGTAAATACCATGCCTTCACCACGACCGTTAACGCGGTCACGGGTCATGTAGTACAAGCCCATTACAACGTCTTGTGAAGGAACAATGATTGGCTCACCGTTCGCTGGAGACAAGATGTTGTTGGTTGACATCATTAAGGCACGAGCTTCTAGCTGGGCTTCGATAGTCAACGGGATATGCACAGCCATTTGGTCACCATCAAAGTCGGCGTTGTATGCCGCACAAACTAATGGATGCAATTGGATAGCTTTACCTTCGATTAGGATAGGTTCAAATGCTTGAATACCTAATCTGTGAAGTGTTGGTGCACGGTTAAGTAACACTGGATGTTCGCGAATTACTTCGTCAAGAACGTCCCATACTTCCGGATCTTCACGCTCAACTAATTTCTTAGCAGCTTTAATAGTCGTAGCTAAACCACGGCCTTCTAATTTTCCATAGATAAACGGCTTGAATAACTCAAGAGCCATTTTCTTCGGTAAACCACATTGATGTAAACGCAAAGTAGGACCAACAGTGATTACTGAACGGCCTGAATAATCAACACGTTTACCTAGTAAGTTTTGACGGAAACGACCTTGTTTACCTTTGATCATATCAGCCAAAGATTTCAAAGGACGTTTGTTAGAACCGGTAATAGCGCGACCACGACGACCGTTATCTAACAAAGCATCAACTGCTTCTTGCAACATACGCTTTTCGTTACGCACGATAATGTCGGGAGCAGCTAAATCTAATAAACGCTTTAAACGGTTGTTACGGTTGATAACTCGACGATACAAGTCGTTTAAATCTGACGTTGCAAAACGGCCGCCATCAAGGGGTACCAATGGACGTAAATCCGGTGGCAATACTGGCAATACCGTCAAAATCATCCACTCTGGCTTGTTACCAGATTGTTGGAATGATTCCAGTAACTTAAGACGTTTAGTGATTTTCTTGCGTTTTGTCTCAGAGTTAATTGAGGGTAATTCTTCACGCATTGATACAACATCAGCATCAACGTCCAAGGCCTTCAGCAATTCATAAACTGCTTCAGCACCCATTTTCGCTTCAAATTCATCACCGTGCTCTTCTAAAGCATCCAAATACTCTTCTTCATTAAGAAGTTGACTACGCTCAAGGGTTGTCATACCTGGTTCAGAAACCACGTATGATTCAAAATACAACACGCGTTCGATGTCACGTAAGGTCATGTCTAACATCAAGCCGATACGAGACGGTAATGATTTTAGGAACCAAATATGGGCTACCGGGCTAGCTAATTCGATGTGACCCATGCGCTCACGACGCACTTTAGTCAATGTAACTTCAACGCCACATTTTTCACAAATTACACCACGGTGTTTTAAACGTTTATATTTTCCACATAAACATTCGTAATCTTTTACCGGACCGAAAATACGCGCACAGAATAAACCATCACGTTCTGGTTTAAAGGTACGATAGTTTATCGTTTCTGGCTTCTTAACTTCCCCAAAAGACCATGAACGGATCATATCAGGCGAGGCAAGGCCGATGCGGATATTGTCGAATTCTTCAGTCTTATGTTGTTGCTTAAGAAACTTTAATAAATCTTTCACATTTCTCTCCCAGCGGAGTCAGTTGCAAATGTCCAGCCCCTAATAAAGGGACTGGACCATCCTGTCTATCAGCTCAGTAAGAGCGGTTTATTGCTCTTCTAATTCGATGTTGATACCCAGTGAGCGGATTTCTTTCAACAATACGTTGAATGATTCCGGCATTCCAGGCTCCATACGATGATCACCATCCACAATGTTTTTATACATTTTGGTACGGCCATTCACGTCATCGGATTTAACAGTTAACATTTCTTGTAAAGTGTAAGCTGCACCATAAGCTTCTAGTGCCCATACTTCCATCTCACCAAAACGTTGACCACCAAACTGTGCTTTACCACCTAAGGGCTGTTGGGTTACCAAACTGTATGAACCAGTTGAGCGTGCATGCATCTTATCATCAACTAAGTGATTCAATTTCAGCATGTACATGTAACCAACCGTCACTGGGCGTTCAAATGCACGTCCTGTACGACCATCAAACAAAGTGATTTGGCCACTTGTAGGTAGATCAGCAAGGGTCAACATGTGCTTAATTTCAGCTTCAGTTGCGCCATCAAATACTGGTGTCGCCATAGGAACACCTTTACGCAAGTTATCAGCTAAACGTTTAATCTCATCATCGCTGAAACTGTCAAGGTCAACTACTTGGTGAGTTTTGCCGGCTCCGTAAACTTCTTTTAGGAAGCTACGTAACTTTGACATTTGCTCTTGTTCTTTAAGCATGCGATCGATTTTTACACCAATCCCGTTTGCCGCCATACCAAGGTGAGTCTCAAGTACCTGACCAATGTTCATACGCGAAGGTACGCCCAATGGGTTTAATACGATATCAACTGGTGTACCGTTTTCATCATAAGGCATATCTTCAACCGGTTTAATGGTTGAAATAACACCTTTGTTACCATGACGACCGGCCATTTTATCACCAGGCTGGATGTGACGTTTCACCGCTAGATAAACTTTTACTATTTTAAGCACACCTGGAGCTAAGTCATCGCCCTGAGTAATCTTACGACGCTTAGTTTCAAACTTAGTATCAAAATCTGCTTTTATTTCTGTATGTTGCTCAGCGATTTGATCTAATTCTGTTTGCAAATCGTCGTCTCTCAACGTGAGATCAAACCATTTTTCTCGTGGCATGCTATCCATTTTAAGCTGTTCAACACCAGCTTTTACCAGCAAGTTCTTAGCACGAGAGAAAATACCATCTGCAAGAATGTTAAATTCGTCAGAAAGATCTTTTTTCACTTCACGTAACTGCATGTCTTCTATTTCACGGGCACGTTTGTCTTTCTCAACACCGTCGCGAGTGAAAACTTGAACATCAATAACCGTACCATGTACGCTATTAGGTACGCGTAATGAGGTATCTTTTACGTCAGAGGCTTTTTCACCGAAGATAGCTCGTAAGAGTTTTTCTTCTGGAGTCAGTTGTGTTTCACCCTTAGGAGTAACTTTACCCACTAAGATATCACCACCTTTAACTTCAGCACCGATATAAACCACACCAGACTCGTCCAGTTTACCTAAGGCAGATTCACCAACGTTGGGAATATCAGCAGAAATTTCTTCTGGCCCAAGTTTAGTATCACGAGCGATACAGCTAAGTTCTTGAATGTGAATTGAAGTAAATCTGTCTTCCATCGCTACGCGCTCAGAAATCAAGATTGAATCTTCAAAGTTGTAACCGTTCCAAGGCATAAATGCGATACGCATATTTTGCCCTAGCGCCAACTCACCCATATCAGTTGAAGGACCATCAGCCAATACATCACCGGCTACAACGGGCTCTCCAACATTACAATTAGGACGTTGGTTAATACAAGTATTCTGGTTAGAACGAGTATATTTAGTTAAATTGTAGATATCGATGCCGGCTTCGCCTGCAGCCATCTCTTCTTCATTAACTTTTATAACAATACGACTAGCATCAACGTAGCTTACTGAACCACCACGTTTGGCCACAACCGTTACACCAGAGTCGACGGCGACGGTTTTTTCCATGCCGGTACCAACCAATGGCTTTTCAGCACGTAAAGTAGGTACGGCTTGACGTTGCATGTTAGCACCCATCAAAGCACGGTTAGCATCATCGTGTTCTAGGAACGGAATAATACTGGCAGCTACAGACACGATTTGCTGAGGCGACACATCCATGTAAGTGATTTCGTCACTTGACATTAATGTTGTCTCACCACGGTAACGACAAGGAATTAAATCCTCGGCCAATTTACCATTTTCATCTAATACGACATTAGCCTGTGCAATAGCAAACTGGCCTTCTTCGATAGCAGATAAATAATCGATTTCGTCAGTAACAACACCATCAATAATTTTACGATATGGGGTTTCTAAGAAACCAAAATCGTTAGTACGCGCAAAACTCGCTAAAGAGTTGATCAAACCAATGTTTGGACCTTCAGGTGTTTCGATAGGGCAAACACGACCATAGTGAGTCGGATGCACGTCACGTACTTCAAAACCAGCACGTTCACGAGTCAAACCACCTGGACCTAAGGCAGAAATACGACGTTTGTGCGTGACTTCTGACAAGGGGTTGTTTTGATCCATAAATTGTGACAATTGACTTGAGCCAAAAAATTCTTTTACCGCAGCCGATATCGGCTTAGCGTTAATCAAATCCTGGGGCATAATCGCATCTAGGTCACCTAGGCTTAAACGTTCTTTAACAGCTCGCTCAACACGCACTAGACCAACACGGAATTGGTTTTCAGCCATCTCACCAACCGAACGAATACGACGGTTACCTAAGTGGTCAATATCATCTACTTCATCTTTACCATCACGGATAGTGATCAGCTGTTGAATAACAGCAACAATATCCATTTTGCTCAAAGTGCCTTCACCGGTCAGTTCTTCTCGGCCTAAACGGCGATTGAACTTCATGCGACCTACAGAAGATAAGTCGTATCTGTCTGCTGAAAAGAACAAGTTATTGAACAAGGTTTCAGCTGCGTCTTTAGTGGGCGGTTCGCCCGGGCGCATCATGCGGTAAATTTCAACCAAGGCCTCTAGCTTATTGCTTGAGCCGTCTATTCTCAATGTATCTGAGATATAGGCACCATGGTCTAGTTCGTTAATATATAAAGTATCAAAACTGGTAAAACCAGCTTCTTTGATTGCTTCAATATTTTCTAAGGTTAATTCATCGTTAGCACTAACAACGATTTCACCGGTTTCTTTATTGACATAATCTTTGGCAAATACACGGCCCACAAGGTAAGTGGCTGGTACTTCCAACTGAGTAATTTTTGCTTTTTCTAGTGCACGAGTATGTCTGGCAGATATACGACGCCCTGTTTCGACTACTACATTACCTTTATTATCTAGAATATCAAACTGCGCCGTTTCGCCACGTAAGCGGTCTGGCACGATGTCTGACAAAAATTTATCATCTGCAATGCGAACTTGGTTTTTCTCGAAGAATAAATCAAGAATTTCCTCAGTTGGCATTTCTAATGCACGTAGAATGATCGTCGCAGGTAATTTGCGGCGACGGTCAATACGCACAAAAAGGTTATCTTTAGGGTCAAATTCAAAGTCTAACCACGAACCACGGTAAGGAATAACGCGTGCGTTATATAGTACTTTACCGGATGAGTGAGTTTTGCCTTTGTCGTGATCGAAGAACACGCCTGGAGAACGGTGCAATTGCGACACGATAACGCGCTCAGTCCCGTTAATAACGAAGGTACCGTTATTGGTCATGAGTGGAATTTCACCCATGTAGACTTCTTGCTCTTTAATGTCTTTGACTGTGCCGGGTGCTGCTTCTCTATCAAACAACACTAAGCGTAGCTTTACACGTAAGGGTGCAGAATAAGTAACACCACGTATTTGACATTCTTTCACGTCAAAAATAGGGTCACCTAAACGATAACTTACATATTGCAATTCAGCGTTACCGGAGTAACTTTTTATTGGGAAAACTGATCGAAATGCTGCTTCCAGTCCATGCTGACCATCGGTATCGAGGTCAATAAATTTCTTAAAAGAATCTAATTGGATTGAAAGAAGATACGGTATTTCCAATACCTGTGGGCGTTTGCCAAAATCCTTACGGATACGTTTCTTTTCGCTATAAGAGTAAACCATGGGTTCCTCAGCCTGCCGATTTTTGACCCAACTTGCTTAATAGAGTTGTCTATTTAAGCAAACTTCCACCATCCTTAAAGCTTGTCTACAACCATTGACCAAATTCATTAAGAGGCTTACTTAACTTATTGGTTTTATTAATGTTTGTCTACAATTTGCACTTCAAAACCAGAACCGATATTAAAGGATGAAAATACCAAATCCTACAGCGCAAAAAGGCTGGTGACTATAAAATCACCAGCCTATGCCATTTCAGGCAACTAATCTGTCGTTAGGCAGATTATTTAAGCTCAACTGTTGCACCAGCTTCTTCAAGCTCTTTCTTAAGTGCTTCAGCATCAGCTTTTGCAATGCCTTCTTTTATCGCTTTAGGAGCAGCTTCAACTAAATCTTTAGCTTCTTTCAAGCCAAGACCAGTTGCGCCACGTACCGCTTTGATAACAGAAACTTTGTTAGGACCGAATGAAGTCATGATAACGTCAAATTCAGTCTGCTCAGCAGCAGCTTCAGCAGCAGCTGCAGGAGCAGCAGCAGCAACAGCAGCAGTCGCAGTTACACCGAATTTCTCTTCAGCAGCAGCGATTAGTTCTACAAGTTCCATTACTGGCATTTCAGCAATAGCGTTTAATATATCATCTTTGGTTAGAGCCATTTCTCTAAACTCCTGGGGTTAATGTTAAAATTCAAAAATACAAAGAGCCAAATTATTTGGTTTCTTTGATCGCCGCCAATACACGCGCAAACTTGGAAGGCACTTCGTTGATTGTTTGAACGAATTTGCCAACCGGCGCTTTGAAGGTAGCAAGTAATCTTGCCAACGCTTCGTCGCGGGTAGGTAAAGAAGCTACTGCATCCAGTTTTTCTGGACCCAATAAACCACTACCAATAGTCAATGCGGTAACTTTAAGTTTGTTGTTGGTTTTACTAAAGTCTTTAAAAAGACGTGCTGCACCACCAGGTGCATCCATAGAAAAACCATAAATCAACGGACCAACTAAGGCACTGTCGATATCAGCAAAATTACTGTCTGCTAAACCACGTTTTGCAAGAGTGTTACGAATTACACGAATGTAAACACCTTCCTCACGAGCTTTAATACGCAGAGCAGTCAGTTCCCCAACGCCCATTCCACGGTATTCAGCAACGGCAACGGATAGAGCTTTAGACGCAACATCGGCTATCTCTGCTACGATCTCTTTCTTTGCTACTAAACCTAGTGCCACTGAGTTCACCTCTTAAAGTCTGAAAAATCATTTCATTTCTGTTGAAATATCATTTTCAGGATTCACAGATAGATGCCGCTAATAAGATAATAGTTACCTTAAAAACAACACCGCTCTACGGTGTTCGTTAATCCCAGAGAGTCTGAGTCGAAATCACCGTCTGCGCAGGCTATTATTTTAAGTAATTTGTTAGTGCAAAAGCTCTCTTACTTCTTCCACCAAACTACGCCTGCGGTCTTGGACGGGAGTCTAACGTTGCAAGCAACCTAGACTCCAACCCATAACCTTTACAGAGAAACAATTAAACCCGTAAGTTTAATTGCCAAAGCAAATCAACCTTACAGGCTGCCTTGCTCAATCGCTATACCTGCGCCCATAGTGGTGCTCAAGCTAACTTTCTGAATAAATATACCTTTTGCAGAAGACGGTTTAGCACGTTTTAGTGCTTCCAACAACGCATTTAGGTTTTCTTGAATATGTTCCGCGTCAAAAGCGATTTTACCAATACTTGCATGGATAATACCGTTTTTGTCGTTACGATAACGAACTTGACCCGCTTTTGCATTTCTAACAGCAGTTGCGACGTCAGGTGTTACTGTACCAGTCTTAGGGTTAGGCATAAGGCCACGTGGACCTAAGATCTGACCTAACTGACCAACAACACGCATTGCATCTGGAGAAGCAACAACTACGTCAAAGTTCATTTCGCCTTTTTTGACTAGCTCAGCCAAATCTTCCATACCAACGATGTCTGCACCAGCCGCTTTAGCCGCTTCTGCGTTTGCACCTGAGGTGAAAACAGCAACACGAACATCTTTACCTGTTCCGTTTGGCAATACAGTTGCACCACGAACGTTTTGGTCAGATTTACGAGCGTCGATACCAAGATTAACTGATACATCGATGCTTTCTGCAAACTTCGCTGTAGCTAATTCTTTTAACAACGCAACCGCGTCACTAAATGCATATTCTTTACGTGAATCAACTTTGCTGCGTATTAAACGCATACGTTTTGATAATTTTGCCATTGTCTTATCCTTCTACCACTAAACCCATGCTGCGTGCAGAGCCAGCAATAGTATTAACAGCTGCGTCTAAGCTTGCTGCTGTAAGATCTGCGTCTTTCGCTTTAGCAATTTCTTCTAATTGCGCACGAGTAACTTTACCCACTTTTTCAGTGTTAGGACGACCAGATCCACTCTTAATACCTGCTGCTTTCTTCAATAAGTAAGAAGCGGGTGGTGTTTTAGTTTCAAAGGTAAATGAACGGTCTTCATAAACTGTAATAACGACTGGAACGGGAGAACCTTTCTCCATTTCAGCTGTTTTAGCATTAAATGCCTTACAGAATTCCATGATATTAACGCCCTTTTGACCCAATGCAGGACCAACTGGGGGACTTGGGTTAGCAGCGCCAGCTGCAACCTGTAGCTTAATTAAGCCAGTGACTTTCTTCGCCATGATTCATACTCTCAAATTTGGGTTAAACGCCTCGTAATCACTGAGAATGACTACTCAATCGGCTTCCCGTTCCATAAAAAGGGCGCAAATTATAGATGAAGGCCAAGGCCAACACAAGTCCTATTGTTGACATTTTGAAATATTATGCTTAGGTCGACTGGCTAAGGGCAAGATGCTGAGCGAAGCGATAATCAAATTTCAGTCATTCGGCAACCTTCTTAGCCTTTTGCAAATCACCACAGATAAGCGGCAAAGACTCAGCATGCCGTTTAAATCGGCTTAATTTTATTAAAATTTAAAATCAACACTAATAAAAAAGGCGCCGTAGTGGCACCTTCTTAAATCTTATTGAATAACCTAAAAAGGTATTATGGGCCTTAGTTAGCCTTTTTCAACCTGACCAAATTCTAACTCAACAGGCGTAGAACGGCCGAAAATAAGTACAGATACTTTCAGGCGGCTTTTTTCATAATCAACCACTTCAACTACACCATTGAAATCAGCGAATGGACCTTCAGTGACTCGAACTACTTCACCTGGCTCAAACATGGTCTTAGGCTTGGGTTTGTCATGGGATTCTTCAAGACGATTAAGAATTGCGTTAGCTTCTTTGGTCGTAATGGGTGAAGGTCTATCAGATGTGCCGCCAATAAAGCCCAGTACGCGTGGAATACTTTTTACTAAATGCCATGAATCTTCATTCATATCCATTTGCACAAGCACATAACCAGGAAAGAACTTACGCTCACTCTTACGTTGCTGCCCTGCACGCATTTCGACGACTTCTTCAGTAGGAACTAAAATATCACCAAAGTAATCTTCCATAGCGTTCATTTTAATATGCTCGAGCAGAGTTTTTTGAACTCTACCCTCATAGCCAGAAAACGCTTGTACTACGTACCATTTTTTATCTGACATCGCTTATATTCCTAAACCAGTAATTAATGAAACCAACTCAACTATCAAGAAATCTAGGAAATATAATAAAAGCGCCATCACCGCAGTGGCAATTAAGACAATAATGGTGGTTTGAGTTGTTTCTTGGCGTGTTGGCCATACTACTTTTCGTACTTCAATACGCGCATCTTTAGCGAAAGTAATAAACGCGCTGCCTTTATGAGTCGTCGCAGCGATGAATAGCGCAATTGCAACGGCAATAACCGCGACAGAAGCGCGAATCAACACGGATTCTTCCGCAAAAATATGGTTTGCCGCCACTATGCTGCCTAATATCCCCAAGGCAACCAACCATTTTACTATATCCAAAGGATTGGAATTGTTTACTGTATTCTCGCTCATGCTAGACCCTAATTTTCATTCTATTTGGTTGGGCTCAAAAGCCATTATGTTAACGCTTAAAGCCTATCACATTTTGCCTAAAGTGGCAGGGGTGGAGGGATTCGAACCCCCAACCATCGGTTTTGGAGACCGCTGTTCTACCAATTGGAACTACACCCCTAAAATCTTGCTAACTTCCCTTTGAGAGGAAAACTTATATTTTAGTCACATCAGCCTTGGGTTAATTTAGATATTTTTGGAAAATTTCTGAATCACTATCAAGGCGGGACGCGTATTATACTGATTAAAAGTCTTTATACAAGAAATCATCTTAATCCCCTGCATAAGCGATTAGTCAGTTAAAACAGTTCACTTGGCCAAGACTATTTTGCAGCTACTTCACTTTTTTAGTGTTGCGATTTTGCCATTACTTGTCTAAGCGCCCCTTCAACATCTGCTTTAAGAAAAGCATATTTAGGATGGAGTATATGGAATGAATCGCTTCTAAATAGTTCAGAATAATGAAAGTCATTGGGATTAACCTGTTCGAGTTGAGTGGCATTCATTACATAAACCCCATAATCAAAACGTTTTTCAGTAATTAGTTGCGGAATAATAGCTAAATTATTGATCAAGTAAAAGTGCACTTTAAGTTGCTTCCCAAAGGTTTGCATTAAACCATTCTGGCTTGCACCAGTAGATGCTATTAACTTTGTCGGGTCGCTCAATATAGTTTTGTTGCAAGGTAGTTGCGGCTGGCACAACAACAAAAAAATAGATCTAACTAAGGGGGGTTCAATCAGCAACAGTTCAGGGTAGTTTTTAACCAGCAGGCTACTGAATACCACATCACCATCAACCAAACCTTTTTTTATAGCTCGTAGATTTCTGTCTGAAGGTTGTTCAACAAATTGGGTTTCAATGCCCAAAGTAGCATAGGCTTGACGAACAATAGGAATGAGTTCAGCCAAGATGACAGGATGATTAACATAAGAAAACGTCATTTTTTTGGGCTTGACTGACCCTTGCCCAATTACTGAGAAAGAAACACAAACGTGCATCAGGATGCCGACAAAAATCCACAACATTCTCAAACTTATCCCCTCATTCTATGTAATTTACATCAACATAAACGACTTATTCCAACATTGGCACTGGGGTAAAATAAGCAATAAGTACTTAAGGCCTCTGGAACAGAAACTAGAGCTTAGCATAAATACTCACCTGAGCTACTTATTCAAGCAGATAGCAAATTTAGGGCTGTAGAAAATAATTATTATGGAAAAAACTATGGAAGTCAGATAGTTATGCTGTTCTGCATTAACTTGATAATTAATATGCTTATTAGCTAATTCTGTCTCATCAACAAAGCCTAATTATTGCTTTAGAATTACAATAGATCAGGAGTAAAATAGAAAGGGATTTATTCGTCTATTCCGTTTGAAGAAATAGTTGATTAATATTGAGCAAACAGTGGCTTTTTATAAAACCTAAAAGAAGGTTTACTTACCTTAAAATGAAGTTTAATGGCCTACTCTAAATAGTTGGAGTAAGCCAAGAGCTAAAAGTGATTATTCTAAACCGATAAAACCACCGGTTTGATGTGCCCATAACTTCGCGTATATACCGCCCAACGCCAGTAATTCAGAGTGGGAACCGCTTTCCACAATACGACCCTGATCTAAAATCAACAATCTATCCATTTGCGCAATAGTGGACAAACGATGGGCGATGGCTAATACCGTTTTGTTTTCCATGATTTTATCTAAACATTGCTGAATAGCCGCTTCAACCTCTGAATCGAGAGCCGAGGTTGCTTCATCGAGTATCAAAATTGGTGCGTCTTTAAGCATAACTCGAGCAATAGCGATACGCTGACGTTGCCCACCAGAGAGTTTGACACCGCGGTCTCCTACATGGGCATCGTAGCCCACTCTGCCTTCGGCATCAGATAAGGCTTGAATAAACTCATGAGATTCAGCCTGGCTTGCCGCCCGTAACATATCCTCTTCGGTAGCGTCGAGGCGTCCATAGAGAATATTTTCACGCACTGAGCGATGCAGTAATGACGTGTCTTGCGTCACCATACTAATGTTCGCTCGCAAGCTTTCTTGGTTTACTTGCGCAATATTCTGGCCATCAATTTTAATCTCACCACTTTGAATGTCGTAAAAACGCAATAGTAAGTTAACTAAGGTTGATTTACCCGCTCCCGAGCGACCAACCAAGCCGACTTTCTCACCGGGTTTAATTTTGATATTTAATTCGTTAAATACTGCATTGGCGACGCGGTCTGGTCCCTCATAAGCAAAATGGACCTGATTAAACTCAATGGCCCCGCCGGTTATTTTTAGCTCTGGTGCGTTTTCAACATCTTTAACTGCAGTAGGAACAGACAAACTATTAATGCCATCTTGCACCGTACCAATGTTTTCAAATAAGTTTGATACCTCCCACATAATCCATTGCGACATGCCATTTAGGCGCAGACTCAGACTAACTGCAATAGCAATATCACCTGGGCTGATTGCTTGTTGTAACCACAGATAAATAGACAAAGCACTGATGCAGAAAACCAAAAAGGCATTGTTAAACCACACACAAGCATTAAGAATAGTCACTAAACGCATCTGCGGATAAACACTTTGTAAAAAGCCCATCATTCCCTCTTTGGCATACTCAGTTTCCCGACTGGTATGGGCAAATAACTTAACTGTTGCAATATTGGTGTAACTATCGACGATCCGGCCAGTCATGATAGAACGAGCATCGGCTTGTTTTTGTGACACGTTTTTCAAATTGGGTACCAATTTACGTAGAATAAACACATAAATAACAAACCATAGGGCTAATGGAGTACTCAAACGCCAATCAGCACTGAACACCAATACAACGATACTGAAAAAGTACACACTGACGTAGACAAATATGTCGAGGGATTTCATGACCGCTTCACGCACGGCTAAGGCAGTTTGCAATACTTTGGTGGCGACTCGTCCGGCAAATTCATTTTGAAAAAAACTTAGACTCTGACCGATAACATAACGATGGGCTTGCCAACGGATACGCATGGGGAAGTTACCTAACAGCGCTTGATGATTTAGCAAAGATTGCAGCACAACCAGACTCGGCAGCAGCACCAAAATCAGCGCGCCCATCCAGAGTAATGTGCTTAGCTCTTGTTCAAGGAAAGTAGCTCTATCACGTTCTGACAGCCAATCAACTAATTTACCCAGAAAGCCAAATATCGACACCTCTATCATGGCAATACTGGCAGCCAAAATTGAAATCGGAATTAATATGCGCCACATGCCCTCTGAATAATAACGACAGAACGCAAGCAAGGTAGCAGGCGGTTGTTCTGGATGTGAGTCCGGAAATGGCGTAGTTAAACGCTCAAAAAATGAAAACATAAAATATTGATTTTAATCGCAAAAAAGTGGGCCAATGATAACCTACCAAAGGCCATACCGTTGTTAAATTTTATGGGGAATATGTAAACTAATCCTTAAAACCCAGTTCTGCCAGTTTGGCCGCAATTTTTTGTGAATGTTGTTTTTCCCATTGTGTTAAGTCCATAGCAGCATCTTTATCTGTACGTGCTTTACCTGCAGCGTAAACCTCGTTCAGTTGCGCCTTAGGAATAACCGCAATACCATCTTCATCCGCTACAATAATGTCACCCGCATTCACCACCACGCCACCACATTTAATCGTTTGGTTAAAAGGATATATTATTTCCTTTGCCGCAGGCACGGGGAATACGCCACGTGCGTAGACAGGGAATTGCAAATCCCGTATTTCACCAATATCTCGTACTAAACCATCAATAATCATCGCTACCACGCCCCGTTGCTGAGCAATTGCACACACATTTCCGCCGGTACTCGCAAAGTCTGCATCAGCCTCTACCACAATGATATCGCCGGGACTCGCCCGATAAATTGCGGCATGTAAACTCAGATGATCACCTCTACCACATTTAACTGTAAATGCAGGGCCCGCAATTCTGGGCATAAACGGCCACAGTTGATGAATAGCCGGATCAATAAATTGTTCACGAGCTAAGGCTTCTGAATATTCACAAGGCGATATTTTAACCACGTCTTGCATTGAAATGGACACAGGCATAATCACTATCCTACAAATTTAAGGGTCAACATAACAATCCAATATATACAGATTGCCACTTGAACTAAAAAGAACGCAAAGCGCACTTGCACTGCCAACACCGAGGTAGAGATTAAATGACTGATTGATTGACCCAGGCGCGCAATCAACAAACTGTAGGCAAGTCCATTGGTGATGACGGCAGAATCGCTTGCTAAAGCCAACAACAGTAAACCACCAATGAAGGCAAAACTTTCCACACAATTGGCCTGTGCTCGGGTTATACGTTGACCCAAGGGTGGTGAATCGGAGCCATCCGCTTTAAATCCATTTGCCGCCTTTTTTTGCTTCATCACTAAGCCAGTACGATAGATGGCCAAAGCCACCAACAATAGCAAAGTCCAAGCGATATAACCCAGTAAAGCAATAATCGTCGCGTTCATATTGATCTCTTTAAGTTGACAGTTTTCGTTGGGCCAAATGCACGAGACTCACTAAACCTAGTGCATAATATTTAGGGATATTAAATTAACAGTTTGCATTGATAAAAGCTAAAAAGCATTTTCACCACAGAGGCTGCGCTGCACAAAGATCACTGGGAAAAGCAAAAAAGCAATATCACCACAGAGGCTGCGCTGCACAGAGATCACTGAGAAAAGCAGAACTAAATATTAAATGCGTTTAGATGTAGATTATATCCGTTTTAGCTTGTGTCTTGACCGCAGTGATTTGCAAAAGCTAAAAAGCGATTTCACCACAGAGGCTGCGCTGCATAGAGATCACTGGGAAAAGCACAACTAAATGTTGAATGCTCTTAGATGTAGATTAAATCTGTTTTGTCTTGTGTCTTGACCGCAGTGATTTGCAAAAGCTAAAAAGCATTTTTACCACAGAGGCTGCGCTGCACAGAGATCACTGAGAAAAGCAGGGCTAGATGTTAAAAGATCTTAGATTAAAATTGTTTTATCTTTTGTCTTAACCTCAGTGAACTCTGTGCCCTCTGTGGTTAAAACCTTAGTATTGGGATTGTTGTTAGCAGCCGCTCGTATAATTTCGACTACAGTCACTTATATTTATACAAGCTAAAAAGCGATTTCACCACAGAGGCTTCGCTGCACAGAGATCACTGAGAAAAGCAGGGCTAGATGTTAAAAGATCTTAGATTAAAATTGTTTTATCTTTTGTCTTAACCTCAGTGAACTCTGTGCCCTCTGTGGTTAAAACCTTAGTATTGGGATTGTCTATTAACAGCCGCTCGTATAATTTCGACTACAGTCGCTAATATTTATACAAGCTAAAAAGCATTTTCACCACAGAGGCTGCGCTGCACAGAGATCACTGAGAAAAGCAGAACTAGATGTTAAATGCGCTTAGATGTAGATTAAATCTGTTTTATCTTTTGTCTTAACCTCAGCGAACTCTGTGCCCTCTGTGGTTAAAACCTTATTCTTGGGGTTGTCTATTAACAGCCGCTCGTATAATTTCGACTGCAGTCACTTATATTTACAAAAGCTAAAAAGCGATTTCACCACAGAGACTGCGCTGCACAGAGATCACAGAGAAAAGAAGGGCTAGATGTTAAAAGATCTTAGATTAAAATTGTTTTATCTTTTGTCTTAACCTCAGTGAACTCTGTGCCCTCTGTGGTTAAAACCTTAGTCTTGGGTTTGTTGTTAGCAGCCGCTCGTATAATTTCGACTACAGTCACTTATATTTATACAAGCTAAAAAGCGATTTCACCACAGAGGCTGCGCTGCACAGAGATCACAGAGAAAAGCAGGGCTAGATGTTAAAAGATCTTAGATTAAAATTGTTTTATCTTTTGTCTTAACCTCAGTGAACTCTGTGCCCTCTGTGGTTAAAACCTTAGTATTGGGATTGTCTATTAACAGCCGTTCGTATAATTTCGACTGCAGTCACTTATATTTATACAAGCTAAAAAGCGATTTCACCACAGAGGCTTCGCTGCACAGAGATCACTGAGAAAAGCAGAGCTAGATGTTGAATGCGCTTAGATGAAGATTAAATCTGTTTTGTCTTATGTCTTATGTCTTAACCTCAGTGACCTCTGTGCCCTCTGTGGTGAAAATGCTTTTGCTTTTGCTTTTGCTTTTAGCTTAACCCCAGTGAACTTCTCTGTGGTGAAATCGCTTTAAGGCTCTTAGCTCTTACCAAGGCTTTTATGGGCTAAAGTGTGAGCGCCCACTTCCCGGTTTTTTCCATCAAATTCAGTCACTTTGACTGAGTTGGCTTTGGTATCTAGGCAATTAATGTTGATGTCTATACCGTCGGGGTTAGAGCGCGGTATATAAAAGGGTTTGATACCACAAACCGAACAAAACGTATGTTTGGCTACACCGATATTAACACTATAGCTTGTTAAGCTGTCAGCACCGCTGAGTAAGATAAATTTGCTCAGCGGTAAGATTAAATGCAAAAAGCCCGATTTAGTGCAAATCGAGCAATTACAATAATCTACTTCTAGCTCAGCCGCGTCCTATACTTCAAATGTAACGGCCTTACAATGGCAACTCCCCTGGTAGATCATCACCCTTCCTTTTGATTGTCCGCCAGCGTATTAACCCAACTTACGGGCTTTAAACTTACGACCTTTTAATTTACCTTCGCTGAATTGTTTTAAACTGCGCTTCACACTGCGAGTTTTAATCGCCACATAAGTTTGGGTGGCTGTGACGTTAATTTTGCCTACATCGTCGATGGGAATATCAGCATCTTTAATTAACGCGCCTAAGATATCTCCGGGTCGCAACTTATCTTTTTTACCACCATCAATACATACGGTGACAAATTCAGGTTCAACTAAACGGTTTTGATGAAAGCGAATCGATTGAATACCCACCCACTTAACTTTAGAACCTTGATAGTCCTCGATGGCATTCGCTCTGGCCATTTCTTTGGGTGCGACTAAGGTTAAGGCTAAACCTTTGGCGTCAGCTCGCCCAGTACGTCCAATGCGATGAATATGTACTTCAGGGTCAGGGGTAATTTGATAAGAAATAACCGCGGTGACTTCTTTAACATCTAAACCGCGCGAAGCAACATCAGTTGCAATCAAAACCGAAGCGCTTTTGTTAGCAAAGCGAGTTAACACCTGAGTGCGGTCTTTTTGTTCCAAATCGCCATGCAGGGCTAATGCTGATACGCCAAGGCTAATGAGTTCATCAGCTACTTCCTGACAGGCAATTTTAGTATTACAGAAGATGATCGCCGATTCAGGTTGGTAATGACTCAACAAAGCCGCAACCGCTTTAACTCGATGAGCCTCTTCTACTTCAAAAAATATTTGCTCAATACTGCTGGTATCATGGGCGGCGTCTATGCTCACTTCCACAGGGTTACTTTGTACTTGACTACTTATTTGTGCAATTGACTCTGGATACGTCGCTGAAAACAACAAGGTCTGGCGGTCATCCTGAACATGGCGGATAACCGCGGCCATTTCATCTTCAAAGCCCATGTCTAACATGCGATCGGCTTCGTCTAAAACCAAGGTATTGACTTCACTCAAATCGAGGCGGCCACGGGATAAATGATCAATGATACGGCCAGGCGTACCAACAATAATATGAGCACCGTGCTCTAAAGAGCCAATTTGTGGTCCCATAGGCACACCGCCACATAGGGTCAGAACTTTGATATTATGAATTCCGCGCGCCAAACGACGAATTTCTTCCGCCACTTGCTCGGCCAACTCACGAGTAGGACAAAGCACTAAGGATTGAATTCGAAAACGTTCAACCTTAAGATTTTGCAATAAGCCCAGACCAAAAGCGGCGGTTTTACCACTGCCAGTTTTCGCTTTAGCTACCACATCTTTACCCTGTAATATAGCGGGTAAACTTAAAGCTTGGATATCAGTCATTTGGCTGAAACCCAAAGTAGCTAGATTGTCGAGTAAGGCTGTTTTGAGGCCTAATGACGCAAATTCTTTATTCAAAATATTCTCTATATTAGTAGGTAAGTAAACCCCAGTCGCTTTTATAACGAGCTGCTTTGGTCTTTAATAATGGACTCATCCAAAATAGCCAGTAATTCAGCTCTGGCTTTTAATTTGGTTTGATAGTGTGACTTCATATCGAGTTTAGTCATTGCCTGTGCAATAGCTACAGTCATTGGTACAAATTCTTGCTCACTGACCACTTTATCTAGAAATCCAGCCGTGACCGCCTCTTGTGGAGACATCATTTCGGCTAGTATAACAGCACGATTGAAAAATACCGGAGATAATCGCCCGCGAGCAAGTTCAACCCCCGCATGATGCATGGTCATGCCGATAGCCACTTCGTTTAAACCAATTTTAAATTTACCTTCAACACCAATACGATAGTCTGCAGATAGTAGCAAAAATGCACCTTTGGCAACCGCATGACCACTACAAGCCACCAAAACAGGATAGGGAAAGGCTAATAAACGTCTGGACAAACGTGAGCCTTTTTCAACCAGTTGCATGGCAGCACTCATACTCTCGCGCATAACATTTAAGTCATAACCGCCAGACAACATGCCTGCTTGGCCGGTAATAACGACCACTGCTTTTTGTTGTTCTGCCGCATCAAGCGCTTGATTAAACTCATCCACAACTTGATGGGATATAGCGTTCACTTTGCCATTGTTCAAGGTCAACGTTGCCACTTGGTTCTCGACCACTACGGAAACTAATTTAGTCATGATATTCCGGTTAACCTACTGTAAAGTTTAAACAATTCAAATTTTTAACATTTTGCCTTTGCTGACACACTATGGAGACCACAGATTTACTACACCATTTTCTAAGTGCATGTGTAAGCCATTTTGTTTTTGATATTGTGCGATCCACTGTAGGACAATTTTTTCATATTCTGTGCTTTGTTTATAGCGAATCGCCGCATTTTTAAGAACCGTAACTAGTTCGGTATCAGTTCCCTTTGATAACGCTAAATAACTAGTCACTTGCTGATGGGTATAAATAAGCTTTATGTGGCTGCAATCTGCCTGCTGAGATTGACAATAATATTGCATGCCCATGGATGAAAAAAATAGATTATCAATTTCGCCACTCAGTAAAGAAGTAATGCCTTGTGCCCAATGAGTCAATTTAACAATTTGAGCTACGCCAGCCTTTTCTAACACTTCTATTCTATAATCACCGTCAAGCACACCATATTTTTGAGTTTTTTCAAGCTGGGCAAGACCTGACACTGGCTGTTCGTGCAAACTATAAATACCAACTACATTGGCGGTCAGGGGGCATATCCAAAAAAACGCATCTTCTCGCTCTTCAGTGCGCGCCACAGAGAACACTAATACATTAGATTTGCTCTGAGCTTCAAGAAAAACACGCTCCCACGGCGCCGCAAGAATATCTTGCTCAATAGACGCTTGCTGCAAAATGCCCTTTGCTACATCAATACTTAAACCTTCCAGTTGCCCTCTTTCATTGCGCTGGCTAAAAGGTGGCTCCAAGCTGGTTAGCACCCAAAAATCGGGTTGTTTGGCACTGACAAATTCAGTCAATAACAACAACATAAAGGCGCCGTAAGTTACAACTCGCTTTGTCATTGCAATCATAACTAGGACTGCAATTGCCAATTAATAGTCTGACCAGCAAAAAACGGAACGATTGGATTACCATTTGGTAGCACTATTGACTCAGGAACTTGCCAGGCTTGTTTCACCAAGGTGACAGTGCCGGTGTTACGCGCCAGACCGTAAAAATCTGCTCCGTGCTGACTGGCAAAACCCTCAAGTTTATCTAAAACATTAAGGTCTTCAAACACTTGGGCGTATAATTCCAAAGCACTCCACGCACTATAGCAACCCGCGCAACCACAAGCAGACTCTTTACGATGTTTTTCATGAGGAGCTGAATCGGTACCTAAAAAGAATTTTGCAGAGCCACTCGCAACCGCTTCTCTCAGGGCCTGTTGATGAGTACTACGTTTAAGTACAGGTAAACAGAAATTATGCGGTCTAATACCACCCACTAACATATCATTGCGATTTAACAATAAATGTTGTGGTGTGATGGTTGCGGCTACATTAGTCGAACTTTCATTAACAAAATCTACCGCATCTGCCGTCGTGATATGTTCAAACACCACTTTTAATAGCGGAAAATCATTAACCAGTTTAGTAAGATAACGGTCGATAAATACTTGTTCACGATCAAATATATCAATGTGACTTTCGGTAACTTCACCATGAACCAATAACAACATCCCCTGTTCAGCCATGGCGGCAAACACCGGATATAGACTCGTAATACCTTTAACTGCAGCATCAGAATTGGTTGTTGCCCCAGCAGGATAAAGTTTTGCCGCTGGAATGCCTGCTTGTTTAGCCTCTATTATATCCTCAACCGTAGTTTGATTAGTTAGATACAAGGTCATTAATGGCTCGAATTTAGTATATTGCCCTCTCGCTTGCAGAATCCTAGAGCGATATTCCAGTGCCATTTTTGCTGATGTGATGGGCGGTACCAAATTAGGCATGACGATGGCTCGGGCAAAACACCGAGCAGTGGCGGGCACGGTTTCCGCAAGCATGTCACCATCTCTAAAATGTAAATGCCAATCATCTGGTGTGGTTATCGTTAATGTCTGCATGCTGCCCCCTTAAATAAAACGAATGCTCTATGTGCATAGAATGACTTATTATGCCGCAATTTTAACTGCAAAATAACTATTGTTTTTTTATTAAGGTCTATACCCTATCATTATCCTGATTTAGTTAATTAGCTTGCAATAAACAGCTAAGCAATCCGGTTTAATAAGCCAAAGCAGTCATTTTAAAATAGTCTTTCGCAGCGGAAATACAGTCAATGCCAGTCGCCATCAGCCTACTCAATCTCGTCCCCGACCACCAAAGAAATCTACTGACAAAAATAAGCTTGCGCATTGCGGACAAAATATTAGGCATTCATCACCTCGATAAGCTTTATAAACAACATCAATTACTTGGCTTAGAAAAAAGCCAGTTTGCACTTAGTTTAATTCAGGGCCTAAATCTGCAATTGCTTGGCTTAGCCGACTTTCTAGCAAAAATCCCAAAGACTGGCCCCCTTGTTATTGCCAGTAATCATCCGTTTGGTGGCATAGAAGGCGTCATATTAGCGTGGGCGATTGAGCAAGTTCGGCCCGATATTAAAGTGATGGCCAACAAAGGTCTTAAAATATTTCCTGAGTTGAGTGACTACTTTATTTTTACCAACCCCTTGCTTGAAAATGACCCGATCAATGCAGCCTCGATTCGGACCTGCCTCAAACACCTTAAAAAAGATGGGGCATTACTTATCTTTCCGGCGAGTCGAGTGAGTTATTTTCATAAAGACACAAAACGCATTGCCGACCATCAATGGAACAGATTAGTTGCCAGTTTAGTCAATCGTAGTAGCGCAAATTTTGTTCCGGTATTTGTCGCGGGTCAAAATAGCCCTTTGTTTTATCGACTTGGTCGACTTTACTATCGCCTTAGAATGTTAATGTTGCCAAGGGAATTAGCCAATAAGCGCGATACACGTATTGAGATTAGCAGTGCTTATCCAGTTTCCAGTAAGGTTTTCAAGTGTGAGAGCAAGCTAAATTTGCAGACACAGTTGATGCGCGCTCAGAGCTATTTATTAGATCCAAAATGGCAGTCTCCTTGGCCGCACGACCCTGTGACTCAATTAAAACCTCTTTACCCAGCCATAGCTAATGAGGTGATATTGCAAGAAGTGCACACGCTACCCAGTGAGCAACACCTGCTCGATCACAAAGATCTATCGGTCTATTTTGGCTACAAACAGCAAATGCCCAATACTGTATTAGAAATAGCCAGATTGCGTGAATCAGTATTTCGCCAACATAATGAGGGCAGCGGTGAAGCACTGGATACCGATAAATTTGACGACAGTTACACACATCTGTTTTTGATGAAACGCGCCACTGGGCAAATTATTGGCGCTTATCGTATGGGCCAAAGCGATAAACTATTAGCTGAGGGTGAGTTGGATAAACTATATCTAAACAGAATGTTTGAATTTGCTCCTGAGTTTGTTAACCGTCAGCAACCTTGTTTAGAAATGGGCCGCTCGTTTTTAATTCCTGAATATCAACGCAGTTTTCAAGGTTTATATTTGTTATGGCGAGGCATAGGCGCTTTTGTATGCAAATTCCCCCACTACCGCACCTTATATGGCACGGTTTCGATAAGTAAACTTTACGATCCACGCAGCGTTGCCTTAATCGAAAAAGCCATGGTGACCCAAACAACAACAGTTAGACCAAGAGCCTGTTTTGATTATCAATTGCACCCAGAGGTTATCGATTTTATCGCCCAGAACAACCTGAGGCCACATCTTACTGCTCTGCTCAAGGGTATAGAGGCAGATGGCAAAGATGTGCCTATTCTGCTTAAACATTATGAAAAGTTAGGTGCCACCTTTCATTGTTTGGGTATTGATAAGCACTTCAATGACACGCCGGGTTTGTTACTGAGTGTAGACCTACCCTCTGCTCCAGAAAAGTTGTTAAAACTCTATTTAGCAGAGGGTTGGAAAACCTATCTTTATACAAAATAAAAATGCCATTCATTCACTTTGGTTTATGCTCGATAGACCTCAAAATTAATAGCATCTAAACGAGTACCTCTGAGTAAGGTTCCCGTGCTCAGAAAAATCACAAATTGCCAATATAAACTATTAAAAATGATTTCAATGTGCTGCCAGTTAAATGCATCCACACTCTTATTCAAGATAAAATAAACACTGATCAAAATACTGGTATAGACAAAAGAATGTAGATTGGCTCGAATCATTTTTGCTCTATCAGTTGCACTTTGATGCGGGTCCATCTTTTTACCATATAAGAGATTAATGGTCACAAACACAAATAAACCATTGCTCAACAACATTGATGACAGCAGTACGATTAAATCAAAACTGAAGTTGAAGTTTTCGAAATACAACATGCTCACTGCACAGGTGATAAACAGCACTAAGGCACTAAACACTTTAGCTGGGGAGATAAAACTAAAAAGATTGCGGGGCGCTAACTCTGCTTGACGTCTGCTCTGATTATTTAGTGCACGCATGACTTTTAGTTGCTGGTAATTAGACAACTCAAGCAATGCATAAGGAATGGCTTGGAACAAGCCCAAAACCAAAGGAATAAAAGCGAGTTGTCCGGCCGTTTTTAGCTCTTGTTCAAGAGTATAAATGACCAAACACAAGACAAGCGTGCCTAACAACAAAATCCCCCAATTTAACCACTTAAATAAACGCCGCCCAGCCAGCAATTTAGCTTCAGATTGGGGATATAACTTAGGATAAGTGCTAGGCGGATAATCCTGCAGTAACTGTTTAATTCGATCAGCAATTTTTTTAGGGTAGTAATATGAAAGCAATATCAGTTGCGATAACAAAACCAAATAAGCGAGATAGTTAGTTTCCATGTCTTGTTCCTTTATAGGTATTTAATAACGATTGGCTTGATTCATTGTCTGCGTAAATGCAATACGAATTTCTGAATCTGTCACACCCTCGGAGCGCAATTGCTCTATGGCTGTATTTAATATTTCATTAGTCCAAGCAGCTAAATCAACACTGCAGTTTGCTTTTGCATCTGGATGCACAAACGTACCGCGATAACCTCGGGTTTGGATGACAGAATCACGTTCAAGTAACTTGTAAGCCTTGGCGACAGTTTTACTGTTTAACTCTAAATCACTGGCGAGTTGGCGGATCGATGGTAAAGGGTCGCCCGGCGAAATTTGTTTATTAGCCACCGCCAGCTTTATTTGCTCGATGAGTTGAGTAAACAAGGGAATGGGGTCGTCAATATCAATCGTAATGTGCATAATAATCTAATGAACCAGTTGAACCATGTGTTGTAATGGTACAACTAATTTGCAATTGATCAAGCAATATTCAAAAAAATTCGAAAATAGGTGTTTTTAACAAATCGATTAACAGTCGAAGATCAGAATTAAATAAATATTTATCAGGCAGTTAGCATTATATTCAGACGACTTTTAAAGCTTAATAAAAGATAAGGTGTGTATAAGAGGGGCAAAGCATTGAGCCAGACTGTTGGATTAAACAGTCTGGCTATCAACAATTTTAGACTTTTTTTACAAATTCTGATTTAAGTTTCATGGCTCCTATACCATCAATTTTACAATCAATGTCATGATCACCATCCACCAAGCGGATATTTTTTACTTTTGTGCCAACCTTTACTACCAAAGACGAGCCTTTGACTTTCAAATCTTTGATGACCGTAATCGTATCGCCGTCTTGCAAAATATTGCCATTGGCATCTTTAATCACTTTTTCGTTTTCGACTTCTGCTGTTTTAGACCACTCATGGGCACACTCTGGGCAAACATAATTAAGTCCGTCTTCGTAGGTATATTCAGACTGACAAGCAGGACAATGGGGTAGTTCGCTCATTG